>Ga0155200_106_pt1 | contig 369872 bp, 336 predicted proteins | sample RifCSPhighO2_02_FD_106168 | JGI IMG/M metagenome (GOLD analysis project Ga0155200, IMG submission 106168) | Gammaproteobacteria bacterium RIFCSPHIGHO2_02_FULL_42_43
CGATGCGTTGAGACGCGCAGGATTTGATGCTACTGCACTCAAAGAAGCTGGATTCAGTGATGCTGCATTGAAGAGCGCTGGTTTTGATGCCACACAAATTCAAAAAGCGGATCAAGTAGCGACATTATGCAGCGCCACCAAATTAGCGCAACAGCGTGCATCCGGTGTTTCAGCCGCGCAATTAAAAGACGAAGGATGTGGTGTTGCTGCATTGAAAGCCGCGGGATTTAACGCTACAGAATTAAGAGATGCAGGATTTAGTGCAGATGCGTTGAAGACGGCCGGTTTTTCTGCAGCACAATTAAAAAAAGCAGGATATTCTGCAGACCAACTGGTTGCTGCAGGTTATGATGCGCAGGAATTGCATAACGCGGGTTACACAGCGGCTGAATTGCACGAAGCTGGAATGACGGCTGCTGCGTTGAAGACGGCCGGTTTTTCTGCAGCACAATTAAAAAAAGCAGGATATTCTGCGGGCCAACTGGTTGCTGCAGGTTATGATGCGCAGGAATTGCATAACGCGGGTTACACAGCGGCTGAATTGCACGAAGCTGGAATGACGGCCGCAGAATTACATCAAGCTGGGTTTGGCCCGAATGCATTGAAAGCTGCAGGATTTACGAAAGGGGATCTCATGCGCGCTGGTTTTACGCCGAGCGAAGCAGGGTATGTAACTACTGCTTCCGCCGCCGCGTCATCTGCGCCCGAATCTCCCATATCATCAACCTCTGCATCGTTTTCGGCGTTGCCTGCTTTTGGCGAAAGTTCAACGCAGTTGAAGCTTGCACAATTTGAAAAAGAACAACAAGCAGCGATGAATGCGCAAGAGCGTCAAAATCAGATTCAACAATTACAAGCGTTTATGGCTGATCAAGCGCAAAAATTTTTAGTGGGTTGGGGAAAACCCTCGCAGCAAAACTTACAATTGGCGCCTCAGCCTGTGAACACGAGCGGCTCAGGTTCTGGTGGTACTTCAGGTGGTGCATCAGGTTCTGCTGCAGCGGAATCGGGACCGATTATCAAAGCGGGAACCATTTTATTTGGTGTGATTGACACCTCCATTAACAGCGACGAACCAACACCCATCATGGCCAGCATTGTTGCTGGTGCATTAAACGGTAGTAAATTGATCGGTAAATTCAAACTTGTACACAAAAAATTATTGATTCAATTTACTTTGGTGAATGATCCGCATTATCCCACAACATTTTCAATCGTTGCAGTGGCGATTGATCCAGATACCGCAAGAACAGCCATCGCAGGACAAGTCAATAATCATTACTTATTGCGTTATGGCACATTGTTCGCCTCATCATTTTTATCCGGTATTTCCAGCGCCATCGTCAACCAAGGAGTGAGCACGGATTGTGCCGGCGGGGGCGGATTGTTTTGTATTGTGAAAACATCACCACTCAATACCCAACAACAAATCGCAGTGGGTTTAGGTAACGTAGGTCAGGCGTATTCGCAACGCATGGGCGCTAATTTCAGTCGCGCACCGACGGTTCGGATACCGGCGGGCACAGGTATTGGCATTTTGGTGACGAAAGATTTGAAATTGCCCAAACATCAATCACAAAACTAGGGTGTGAGTTATGGTAGACAATCCTAAAAGCACTTCTGATGAAGAATATCAATTTCCGCATGAGGAATATTTGGGAGCGAGTGCGACAAAGCCCGCAGCAGAATCTGCTGCGTCAGACGTGTCGCCAGAATCAGCGCCCATGGGCGATCATGGTAATTTTCCACGATGGATGCAGGGTTTTTCTAATCTGTCGCCGAAAGTAAGGCGCATTATTTTGGCGTTGGTGGCCGTCATCATATTGGTTATTGTGTTTCATTTTATATCTGAAAAGCCAGCACCCGTGATTGAGCAACCTGTGGTGCAATCCGCACCATCCAACACGGATAATTTGCAGACGTTGAATTCATTGGATGCGTTGCGTTTGCATTCGACACAAACAGAATCGCAACTCAGTAAATTGAAAAACGATGTGTCGGATTTGCGAGACACCCTCAACGAATCTCAAGCGCAAAATCAAAAACTGCAAGAGCAAGTGTCGGCATTGGCTGATCAAGTAAAAATATTGACGAACGACATGGACAAGGTACTTGAAAAATTAACCCCCAAGAAAGTAGAAAAAATTGTGTACCACCTGCGAGCGGTTTTGCCTGATCGTGCTTGGATTATGTCATCGAGCGGTAATGAAGAATCAGTCACTATGGGTGATCATGTTTCTGGTTATGGCACCATCAAATCCATTGATGCAAAAACAGGAGTGCTAACGACCAGTAGTGGGCGAAAAATTGTTTTTGGGCCCAATGATTATTAATGGTATTTTTAACCTCGCTTTAAGGAAACTACTCTATACTTGATATAACTTGGGCAAAACTTTGAGTAGGTCATTATGGATGTTACTGAATTAGTACAAAACCTCGGAATTCTCGGTCAGATTTTGAATATGGTCGCGATTGCCATGGGTGTTGGTTTGTTATTTGCAGGTCTTTTTCAATTGAAACGATATGGTGAAATGCGCACCATGATGTCGGCGCAATTGTCGATTGCCGCCCCGTTGATGACCATTCTTGCTTCAGCGATGTTACTGTCGTTACCCACTTTTTTAGACACCGTATTAATGTCTACCATGGGTTATACAAGTCCAATGGCGTATAACACTTCTGGTTCTGGGTATTCTCAGGTGGTTGAACCCATTCTGATTTTTGTTCGTGTGATCGGCGTGGGGTCTTTCATTCGAGGCATTATTTTACTTTCACGGTCGGGTGATCATCAACGTTCACAGCCTGGGATGCTTGGAAAAGCGTTTACTTTCATGATCGGGGGCGTGTTATGTATTCACGTCCAAGGAACGTTGCATTTGTTGGAAAGCATTTTGGGACTGGTTTAACATATTCATTGTAAATCGTGTGATATGTTATTACGATATGAGTACATTACGGTTTTTAAACTAAGGGAGCTTTTAGTCATGGCGTTAAAATATAACATTCGGTTCACAACGGGAATTATTTTGAAAATAATCGTGTCGCTGGTGGGCGTTTTTTGTGTCACACAAGCGCTAGCTGGCGTTGGCCCGACATTGGGGGACATTCAAAAATCTGTTCAAACAGGGATTGGTAGCGTTGCGGCGATTTTGCAAGATGTGGCGTTGATTGCCGGCATTGGTTTTGTGTTTGCCTCCTTTTTCAAATTCCATCAACACAAAATGAATCCACAGCAAATTCCATTAAGCCAAGGGGTTACTTTATTGGTTATTGGTGCAGCGCTTGCGGTTTTCCCCCACCTCTTGAACACAGCGTCACAAGGCGTGTTTGGTACAGGTATTTCTCAGGCAACTGGCGGCGCAATTAAAACCATCATCGGCGTACCCTCCTGAAAAACAACATGGCACAGTATGACATCACATTAACAGCCGCTCCGAATAATTGGCGGCTGTTTATGTTGAGACGCTCGGATGCGGCTTTTTTAAAGTTTCAAGAAAAGGTGCATGCACGCGATCAACATGTGTGTCAGTACTGCGGTTTTCAAGCGAAAGAATGCATGGAGACTGTCAATCTCAATGGTAATTATTTAGAAAATAAACTCAGCAATATGGCAACCGCATGTGGTTTATGTGCACAATGTTTTTTTCTGGATGCGGTGGGTAAAAGTGATTTTGGCGGCGGTGTTTTAATTTATTTGCCTGAAATGCGCCAAACCGAATTGAACGCACTTTGTCATGTGCTTTTTGCATCGCAGGCATATAACTTGGAAACAGCCAAGCATGCCAAAGCTGTTTACCGAAGTTTAAAGCTACGTGCGCAATTAGTGGAAGAAAAAATGGGCGAGGGGTTGAGTAATCCCACGCAATTAGGGCAAATGATGGTGGATGCCGATGTGGCAAAACAAAAATCATTACGAGATATGCTAAATCGCGCGTTTCGATTATTGCCTAATGTCGCGCGATTTTCAGATGAAATTGTGACGTGGTCGAAATCGGGATGGTTGTTTGCGGCGTAAGAACAGCTTCTTAGGGAAGTGATATGCGATTGGTTTCGGGTGTCTCCGATTTTTTTGACACACTCTTGTCATGGATGAGCACGTCTCTCAAGCAGACAACAGCGTCATATTGTGATTTACAAACCGCAGATAGCCCCACGGTTTTAGTCAATAATGACGGCACATTGTTGTCGGTAATTCAAATCGATGGCGTTAAATCGCTTATTGGTCGCGAAGAATTCGATTACATCCAAACGAGTTTGCGCCAAACGTTTCAAACAACGATGTCGCAGTCTGGGCACGAAATTCAAGTGTATTTTTCTTATAATCGCGACGAAGTGAAAAAAGAACTCAGTGAAATTTTGTCGCCCGCCGTGGCGACTGCTGAGCGTTTGTCATTGCAGTTGGATGATTTGTTTGAAGAGCGCATGACGCATTTATCGCGCTATTGCGCGCACGAAGATGTGTTTGTGGTGTTGTATACAAATTTAAAATCGCTCACGGGCGAGCAATTAAAACGCGCGAATAAAGACAAACAATCTGTCGTTAAAAATAATAAAATCCCACCGTTTCGGTACACACAAAATATTTTGGCAGCCGTTCCCGATTTACGTGAGAGTCACGATTCGTTTGTGCGTTCTGTGGTGAATGATTTTCGTCAATGCGGGTTGGTGGCGTCGCTCATGGAAGTGCACGATGCGTTATATGCGATTCGAAATAGTGTAGATCCTGATTTTACCGATCAAAAGTGGCGGCCCGTGCTGCCGGGTGACAAAACTACAATTCAAGAAATTAAAAAATCTAAAGGCGATATTTCTGATTTGCTGTGGCCGTCGCTTGCAAGACAAGTGATTCCGCGCGATGCAATCAATTTGGATTTGCGTACGGTGCGTGTGGGTGATCGTGATTATGCAACGGTATTTATCGATTTGTTTCCGCAAGACATCCAGATGTTTGTGCGTCTATTTTCTCGCACGCTGCAAACGCAAATTCCGTGGCGCATTTCATTCTCAATTGAAAGTCATGGGCTCGGTTATTCCGCAATGCGCGCGGTACTCGCTTCTGTTTTGAGTGTTACTTCAGCGCAAAATCGGTTGATCACCGATTCATTAAAGTTACTGCAATATATTAATTTAAATACAGACGATGCGGTGGTGCGTTTGCGAGTGGCAGCATCCACTTGGTCTCCCATCAACGACATGCGGTTGTTACGTGCGCGTGCCTCGATGCTGGCTAAGGCAATTCAAGGTTGGGGGACTTGCGATACGTCAGAAATTTCAGGTGATGCGTTTGAAGGTGTGGTGTCAACGATGCTGGGGGTTTCTCGGTCGAGCACCGCGACTCCTTCCATCGCGCCATTGTCCAACGTGCTTTACATGCTGCCCTTGTTTCGCCCCGCATCTCCTTGGAAAACGGGTGCGATTTTACTTCGCTCGCCCGATGGGAAACCGTGGCCGTATCATCCGGGTTCTAGTCAACAGACGACGTGGATCGATTTATTTTATGCGCGCCCGGGTTCTGGTAAATCTGTTTTATCTAACGCGATTAATTTGGCGGTGTGTTTGTCGCCGGGTATTGTGCGCCTGCCGCGCATTTCAATTATTGACATTGGTCCATCCAGCAGCGGTTTGATCACGCTGTTGAAAGATGCGTTGCCGAACAAGCAAAAACATCTGGTGGCCCATCATCGCTTGCGTATGACGAAAGAATACGCGATCAATCCATTCGACACACAATTGGGCTGTCGTTTCCCAACACCCACTGAGCGCGCTTTTCTGGTAAATTTCCTGGCGTTATTAGCGACTCCGGTTGGCGCTGAGAAAGCATATGACGGTGCGCCTGATATGGCAGGCTTGGTCGTGGATGAATTGTATAAAGCATTTTCGGATGAAGGCAAGCCTAACGTCTATGCAGCGGGGATGTCAGATCAAGTCGATGGCATTTTGGAAGAAATCGGTTTTATGCGAGATGTGCAAACCACGTGGTGGGAAGTGACTGACGCTCTTTTTATGGCGGGTTTCTCACACGAGGCGATGTTGGCACAACGTTTTGCAATACCAGTGCTCGCTGATGTGGCTGCGATTTGCCGTATTCCCGCCGTGCAAGATTTGTATGGCAAAATCACGACACCGACCAATGAAGATTTGATTCACGCTTTTGCGCGCATGATTTCCAGCGCTGTCAGGGAATATCCCATTATCGCTCAGGCAACGCAATTTGATTTGGGTGAAGCCAAGGTCGTGGCGCTGGATTTAGATGAGGTGGCAAAGAGTGGTGGCGATGCGGCGAATCGTCAGACAGCTGTCATGTATATGATGGCGCGCTACGTACTGGCGCGTCACTATTACCTGACGGATGAGAATGTGTCGGATATGCCAGAAGCATATCGGCATTTTCATCAAGCGCGCATTTCTGAAATTCGCGAAGATCCTAAGCGTATTGTGTTTGACGAATTTCATCGCACATCAAAAGCGCAGGCGGTGCGTGACCAGGTGTTACAAGACATGCGTGAGGGCCGCAAGTGGAAAGTGCAGATTGCGCTATTGTCACAATCACTCGATGACTTTGATGAAACCATGGTGGAATTTGCAACATCTATTTTTATTATGGAAGCCGGTCCAGAACAAGCCGTACAAAAAACAGCGAAAGTATTCGGCTTGACGAACACTGCGCGCAATTCATTAAAGTCGAGAGTGCATGGCCCCAATGAATCCGGTGCCACGTTCTTAGCGCAGTTTGCAACGAAGGATGGGCAGAACACACAACTGCTTACATCGACGTTAGGCCCGATAGAGTTGTGGGCCTTGAATACTTCCGCAGAAGATGTTTATATTAGAAACAATTTGTATCAGAAGATTGGCGCACGCGTTGCGAGAAAATTGTTGGCAAGACGTTTTCCGAATGGAACGGCCACCAAAGCGCTAGAAGATATGTATGCAAATTTTAAACAAGATTCAGGATTTATGGATGACGCAGGGAAAGAAAGTGTGATGAAACAATTATTGGATGAGCTCTTGGAAGAGAATAGAAAAAATACTTCTTAATCAAGGTATTATTTTCAATACATTATCCCGTTTGTGATCTGGTTGTGTTTTGGTTGAACAACCAGCGGTTTTTGACGTCATAAATATTTTCATATAAATAAATAAGTTGCAGAACTTTTCTGAAGTTGCTTCTATGGTAGTGTATAATTATTGTGCAGAATACACGAAAACAGGAAAATGATCTTTGCAGGATCCAAGCTGGTGTTTTATGGAGGAATTATGATAACGCAACATGAGTTAAATCAAATCATCGCCGACGCGTCGTCTCGTTATCAAGTTCCCGAAGATGTTTTAGCGGACGATCGTTTATCAACGGAGCAAAAAGTTGTGGTGCTGAAACAATGGGCATACGATGCCAAAGAATTAGAAACTGCAGAGCAAGAAAATATGCGCGGCAGTTCACATCCCACCATGTTGCATCGCATTCTGTTGGCAATACGTTCAATAAAATCTGAACCGCGCGCATAAGGCAAGCGGGTAAATATCACATGATTCAACATTACTTCCGTCTATTGCGCCCTGCCGATTGGATTAAAAATATTTTTGTGTTCGCCCCTTTATTTTTTGCACACGAATTTTTTAACGCAAACAAATTTCTGATTGTTTTTTATGGCGCGGTCCTATTTTCTATTATTGCGTCGAGCATTTATGCATTAAACGATTATAAAGATTTGGTTGCCGATCGCATGCATCCCACTAAATGCAAGCGCCCAGTGGCTTCAGGTGATATCACACCCAAGGCCGCGGTCACTGTATTTGTGGTATTGGCAGCTATTGGATTGTTAGCCGCTTTGAATTTATCAACAGATTTTTTTGTGGTGACCGCATTTTATTTTTTGATTAATATCGCTTACTGCTTTTATCTGAAAAACATTGCCATCATCGACGTGTATTGCATTGCCGCAGGATTTATTTTGCGCGTGATCGGTGGCGCTGTGTTGTTGTCGATTGAGCCGACGTTGTGGATTATTTTGTGTGTTGGATTGCTCGCGTTATTTTTAGGACTAGCGAAAAGACGCGATGATTTTGTGTGCGCCATGAATGAGCATCATCGAAAAAGCATGTGCGGATACAATCGAAATTTTATCGATGTGGCTATTGGTATTGTGCTCGGCGCTTTATTTGTTTTTTATGTGATTTATACCACACAGCCGGCCAACGTTGCGGATTTAGGTACCGCACATTTTTATGTGACGGCGCCACTCGTTTTGCTTGGCATATTGCGCTATTTGCAACTGACGTTGGTGGAAGAGAAATCCGCATCACCAACACAGTTGTTGTGCAGTGATCATTTTTTATTTGCTATTGTAGTGAGTTGGGTGGTGGTATCAGGATTATTGATTTACCAATGATGTTATCCCGAGAAGAAAAAATCAGTGGTTGGGGGCGAAGCTCAGTCGTTAATGCACGCATTTATCAGCCTGAATATTTATCGGATTGCAAAAAAATTTTATCGCAATCGCGTGACACCTTAATTGCACGCGGACTAGGCCGCAGCTACGGTGATTGCGCCATCAATCGCGATGGTGGCACGGTAGTGACCACACAATGCAATCGTTTTTGTGTATTCGATGCAACAGCGCAAACAGTGGTATGCGAATCTGGCGTGACCTTGCGCGACATTCAACACGCATTTTTGCAGCATGGATTGGGTTTGGTAACCAGCCCTGGCACTGCTTTTGTCACCGTCGGTGGTGCGATTGCTAATGATGTGCATGGAAAAAATCATGATCGCGTAGGAAGTTTTTCAAAACACGTGTTGTGGTTAGAATTATTATTGGCGAGTGGGGATGTGATTCGTTGTTCACGCTTTGAAAATCCCCGCATTTTTTTCGCAACGATTGGCGGTCTTGGTTTAACAGGTATTATCACGATCGCGTGTTTGCAATTACAAAATCAATCTGCTGTGGTGCGTGTGACCAGTCGTTCTTTTGTCGATTTATCTGCAGCAATTGCCGCATTGCGCGAAGCGCGTGATACCGCAACCTATCATGTCGGTTGGTTGGATCTAACAAAAAAAAATAAAACGCCCTGTGTGATATCAATTGGAGAACCAGATAATACAAAAATTATTTTTAAGAAAAAAATTCCGCGAAACACGCCGTACTACACATCACTTTTTTTAAATCCTGTCACCGTATCATTACACAACACATGGCATTATCAAAAAAATAATTCACAGCCTTTTTTAGAATCACTGCAAACATTTTTATATCCGTTGGATAGTTTGCATCGTTGGAATCGTTTGTATGGCGCAAATGGATTCTATCAATTTCAATGCGTGATTCCCGATAGTGCGGCGGATGAAAGTATTGCGGAAATAATTAATATCGTGAAAAAATCCGATCAAACGTGTTATTTGGCGGTGATCAAAACATTGGGCAGTGAAGGCGAAGGATATTTGTCGTTTCCATTGCGCGGAGTGACGATTGCGCTGGATTTTCCAAAGAAAAATAACACGCGTGTTTTACTCGATCAATTATCTGTCGTGTGTGCGAGTGCGGGTGGGCGTGTGTATTTAGCGAAAGATGCTTGTATAACGCCATCATTACTCTCTATCATGTACCCACGATTGTTTTTATTTCGCGATGTGTTGCGTGAAGTAGATCCGAAAGCGCGCTGGCAATCCGAAATGTCTAAACGATTATTAATTCGAGGGGATGATGTCTAATTGTTGGATTATTGCAGGTGCGTTAAGTGGGATAGCGAAAGCTTTTGCGTATGAAGTGGCAGCCAAAGGCGATCAATTGATTTTATTAGGCCGCGATAGCGAGAAATTAATCGCGATGCAATCGGATTTGAAAATTCGTTTTCAAGTCACTGTGAATTATCTTTTATTTGACGCAGTGGCGTTTGATACACACAGAGAGATTGCAACAGCAGCGGTAGCGCTCGCTCAATCGCCGATTTCAGCGATGATTGCTTTCGGCTGGATGCCAGCGAGTCTCGCCATTTCACATACGTTAGAAGAAGTGGTGAAGACAATTGAAATTAATTTCACCGGGTCAGCTTCCATTCTTTATGCATTGCTGCCGCATTTTCAGAAACAACAATCCGGTGGCATCGTGGTGTTGGGATCGGTCGCGGGAGATTCGGGTCGGCCCAAAAATTTTGATTATGGTGCTGCAAAAGCAGGGCTTTCGACATTCTGCGAAGGATTGCGTATGGCATTGCAGCCGCATCATGTTTCTGTCACGCTGATGAAATTAGGTTACATCGACACACCCATGACCTATGGAAGAATTTCCAAAAAAATTGCAGCATCGCCTGTCGCTGCCGCAAAAGCGTGTTTGCGTGCAGTTGAAAAAAATCGCGGGGTTTATTATTTTCCCGGTGCGTGGCGATTAGTGATGTGGATCGTTCGATGCATGCCCAATTTTGTATTAAGGAGAATATGATGCTGCAGAATGTAAAAATAATAGCGCTCAACATCATTGCAATTCTTTTCCTGTCTTATTTTACGTTGTTGTCGTGGGAATATATTAACGATAGGACATTGACGTTAAACAACGATTACAAAACATTTTACATCGCACTGGAAAAGCCGGATTCACCGTATTATACCGTGTATTACACGCACCCACTTGCCAAAAACCCTGAAAAACAAGTGCATCCGATGCATCCGTTTGCTGCAATTAATATGAATTCACCCACCATGAATTTATTGTTAAAGCCGATAATGCATTTTTATCACGATGTTCGTATTGATACGTTATTTTTTTCGCTTTTGTCATTTACGGGTGCGTTGCTGGGATTTGCTATCGCTATTCAGTATTTAGATTCAAAAAATGCGTCCGGTATTTATTTTGCGCCGTTATTATTATTGTTTTGTTTTAGCTGGCCCAGTTTTTATACCATGTCGCTGGGGCAAGTGGGTTTTTTAGTATTGCCTTTTTTATCGCTTGGTTTTTTGTTGGATCGATGGGGGTTTCAAAAAACAGCGACAGTGATGTTAGCGCTCACGGCAAGTCTTAAATTATTTTTCTTGGTTTTTTTATTGCTGTATGTGGTGCGTCGCCAGTGGCAATTGTTAGCAATTTTTTTGATGAGTTTTTTGTTTTTTTTCTTTTTGCCATTGGTTTATTTTTCATGGAAAGATTATATCGATTTTTATCACATCGCATCAAATTTTTTGGCGTTTGCTGAGCGTTCATGGATGGCGATGAATGGTTCTCTGCTGGGTGTTTTTACGCGTCTCATTCATTTTTTTCATATCAGGACGAGTCTGTTGTCACTGCGCGCGGTGTTGCTGCTGGTGTCGATTGCGTTGATCATTCAATGGGTGATCTACGATACAAAATATTTGAAGACGCTTCCTGAATTTCGCGATGCATTGCGCCTATCATTTTTAATTTTATTTGCGTTGTTGTTGTCACCACTGGGGTGGTTTTATTATTATATATTTTTGTTAATTCCCGTAGTCGTGATATCTAAAATTTCAGAACGTTACGCATTACCCATCACATTTTTTGTTTTATTGTCGCTGGCATTATTATTTCCATTAGCGAGCTGGATGGAATTTGCGTCGAAAAATATGGCGAGTCATTTGCATTTTTTTGGCGTATTTTTTGCGTGGATGTGTTGGTATTTTGTATTGGTGGTTGCAGCGCATGCTGTACATTGTGGTGTATCAGCGCCGCCGTCGCAATGGAAAAAATGTGTGGCAATTTATATTGCGCAAGCGGTTTTTTCGATCGCTTTGCTCTTCATGCATTTTGCCATGCCTGATTTTTTATCTCCGGTGTCAACGCCCGCAAAGTTTGGCGTAAAATCGACGATAGTGCATTTATCCCAATTAGCGCTATGATGGCAGCTATGTTAACTATTGCTTATGATCCCAGCATCCCCTACGCGGAAGAATTTTTTTCTTCACTTGGTGTGTTGAAGAAAATTGATCCGCGCACTGTGCGGTCGCATGATTTAAAAGACGCTGACGTGTTGCTTATCCGCTCCACTTTGTTGGTTAATTCTGCATTATTATCAGGTACTGCGGTAAAAGTCATTTGCACCGCGAGCGCGGGATTGAATCACATTCAGTTAGATGAAATACAATCTGCACAATTCGCTATATTTCACGGCAAAGGTGCCAATGCATTGGCTGTCGCTGATTATGTGTTGGCTGCATTTTTTGAAACAAGACAATATCAAAATATTGTTCAGCCAACGATTGGCATCGTCGGTCTTGGAAATATTGGAAGCCAAGTGTATCGGAGATTGTTGAGCTTGGGATTTTCTTGTGTTGGTTGTGATCCGTTGATTTCTGATACGTCAAACTATCACATGAAAAATTTTCATGACGTATTGAATTGTGATGTGATTACTTTTCATGTGCCATTAACAACCACAGGATCACATCCCACCTTTCATTTGCTCAATCAAGAAATGATTCACCGTGTACGCGCTGGCAGTGTCGTGATTAACACGTCGCGCGGTGAAGTCATTGATACGCAGTATGTGTTAGAGAGAATGCGTGTAAAAAATGATTTAACGTTGGTGTTTGATGTGTGGGAAAATGAGCCTGATATTAATCGCGAGCTAGTTGAACGATGTCATTTGAGCACGCCGCACATCGCCGGTTGGTCAGACACAGCTAAAAAAAATATCGTGTTTCAATTATATCAACAAACCGCTCAATTTTTTCATTTGAATACACGGATTGATGTATTGAAAAATTCTCGTATTCAAAAAAATTTTTTGGAGTCAGCAGAAAAAATACCTTTTTTCTTGTCAACATTATTGCGTGAGTGTATTGATTTGAAAAAATTGTCCAATGATTTTAAGCAGTCCCTCATGCAACATCAGGGTGATGTAGCCGCAGTGTTTCAACAACTGCGAAATAACTATCGTAATCGTCCGGAATTATCAGATTATTGTGTGACCACGTATTCAGAAAAAGTAGCGGCTGTTTTTAAAACGTTTCAAATCAAATCCAATACTTAATATACAAAACAATTTGCCCTAAAAATCGTTGATACCACGGCCGACTGTTTTTCCAATTCGCTAATTTGAGCTCGCGTGATCGCGCCAAATCGTCTAAAAAAAATTGCGCGAGTTGTTTTTTGGCGTGATCGCTAAATAAAGTAACGTCCGCTTCTAAATCATGCAACAAACTGCGATGATTTAAATTACTAGAACCAAGCAACGCCCAATCATCTAAAATTAAAGCCTTTGCGTGCAGCATGCTCGGTAAATATTCGTATAACTTAACGCCGGATTGCAATAAGCTGTGATAAAAAGTAGAAGAGGCCCAAGGCATCATGCGCACATCGGATTTTTTTGGCAACAAAATACGAACATCGACGCCTTGATTCGCAGCAGTTTTTAATCGCTTCAATAAAAAATTATCGGGAACAAAGTACGCGTTAGTGATCCAAATGCGACGTTGACACAATCGAATGCGACGCAGCAAATTTTTATATAAAATGCGGCGACGATGACGCGTGTAATTCAATCGCACGCGCGGTTCTTTGCGAATGGCGCGAAAGGCATCGCGTATTCGCTCTTGAATGCCGCGATGAGTCCATGCAATGTCAAACGCTTCATACAATTCATCGAGTGGAACGTGATTGAGTCGCAGCGAGAAATCGCGCCACTGTTGGCCACCATCTTCAATATTGAGGTGACATTGGCTGATGTTGGCGCTGCTGATGTAAGCAATGGTGCGATCAATTAAACAAATTTTTCGATGATTACGCGAATTGGCCTTCAATAACAAATAAATTCCTTGAAATAAAATCGGTGTTTTAACAACTGATCGACTCCAATTCCATAATTGCCATGGAAACGGATGAAATACTTTTGTTTTTGCGTTCGCATTTTCCAAAATTTTTGCATACGTGGTGCTCCAAAATGGACTGCCCGCGCCATCCACTAACACGCGCACAGCAACACCGCGTTTGGCAGCGTTGGATAACGCGATGACGATACGTGTTCCTAGCACATCGAAATTAAAAATAAATGTTTCTAGATCAACGGACGTGGTTGCGTGTTCGATGTCATGAATGAGTGATTGAAAATAGGCGTCGCTGTTTTCAAATAAATATTCTTCTGGTTGAATGGCGCTTGTCAATGACGCGTGAGATTCATCTGTCGCGCTCATGAGGATTCCTTATCGTCAGACACCGCGGGCTCATTTTCTTCGCCGCAAATTTTTAAATGATTGTTATGTGCAAATTCTAAAATGGAATGATAAAGCTCAGGGTTGGATGCTTTTAATTTTCGATCGAGCAACACGCATTTATTACCGTCTTTTACTGAGGGTTGTAGCAGTGGGGAATATTGAATGCGACGTTTGCGCAGTGTCGACAACTGTCCGCTCATGCGTTCCGCCCAATCACTGGGGCGAAAGGTTTCGCCTGATTCTGTGACACCTTCAATAATAATTTTCTTGGTTTCATCGTTCATATGCCACTATTGTAGCTCAAATCCCCTACTTCGGTTATCATGAGGGCCTATTGCTGACGGGGTAGATGATATGCAAGATGATGAAAAATCACCATTTGGGCTTCGCCGCGGCATTTATTTGCTGCCCAATTTATTCACGGTAGGCGCTTTATTTGCAGGTTTTTATGCGATCGTGGCAGCAACGCACGGCTTGTTTGATACCGCCGCTATCGCGATTTTTATTGCGATGTTGCTCGATGGGCTTGATGGGCGCATTGCACGATTGACGCAAACGCAAAGTGAATTTGGCGCACAAATGGATAACATGTCAGACATGGTGTGTTTTGGTGTGACGCCTGCATTAGTGTTATACGAATGGTCGTTGCGTGGTGTGGGAAAAATTGGTTGGTTGGTTGCATTTATTTATACGGTTTGCACCGCATTGCGTTTGGCGCGTTTTTTAAGTCTTGATGACCATGACAACAAACGTTATTCGCGTGGATTGACGACAACCGCTGCGGCAGGTTTTATCGCGAGCGTGTTGTGGTTTTGTGTGCAACACAACATTAGTGGCGATAGCATTAAAAGTTTGGTGTTGGTGATCACATTGTGCGTTAGTCTTTTGAAAGTGAGCACCGTTCCGTATCGCAGTTTCAAAGATTTTGATGCACGCAATAAAATTTCTTTTTTAGCGATTGTGGGAATCGTACTTGCATTTGCATTTGTCGTACTTGATCCACCCGACGTATTTTTAGCAGTATTTGGATTGTATGTGTTGTCGGGGCCAACGATGTTTCTTTTCAATAAAATTAAATCGCGTAATAAATAAAATCGGGGCTGCGCGCGTAAGCGTTTTTATGGAATTAAAGATACAAGCTGTTATCATGATTTTCGGAGCATACTCCATAAAATAATATCGTTTTTCGGAGTATTTCGTGATGTTAGGCAGCCCTGCTGCCTACTGAAATTATTCATCTGATTGCGTTTCTTCCGTGCCATAATGCATGCCATTAGATTTTGGTGGCGGCGGAGGAGGTGTTGGTGATGAAGCGCCGTAGTGCATTCCGTTGCTGCTGGGCATGTTGTTAACATTCATCGTGCTGACACTTGGATACATTGCAGCACTCGCACCATAATGCATGCCGTTTGCCTGAGGCGCGGGTGGCGGCGGCGGTGGTGGTGTTGGCGCTGCTGACGGACCATAATGCATGCCGCTACTATCAGGCAGATTATAATTACTCGATGTGACATTGGGATAATCTGGCATGTCGCAGCCGGAAAGCACCGCAACCAAACTGGTTGCGATCATTATTTTAAAAATAGTCTTCATTTTTTTCTCGTGTGTTATTTGGTTACCGTCACGACTGGATATTTTCCTGCTTTGAGCGTGGCATCATCGCATCCGATATTGACGTAGGCACCCGGATATTCCGCAGTTTGTGGAAACAAAACTGTTCCATCTAGTGCGGTGACTTCAATGTATACGTAAGGATAATCTGAAGGGTAATCAATGCTGATGATATTCATTGGGTAATTATTTGCTGGATAAATAGGCATTTCTTTGCTGGAACCATCGGTAAACCAAGCGTACACATTTTCCATTTGGTACGAGCAGTTGGTGACGGTGACAGAGTAAGCATCTTTGGATTGCACTTGCGTGCGCGCGACTTTAGCAGGGCCGTAATGCATGCCCGATGCTTTAGAAACAGGTGCGGCTAAAGCAGAAATAGAAATTGCAGAACTTGCGGCAATGACTGAAACAGCGAATACGATTTTTTTCATTATTCCCCCGGAATTTTGTGTGGTCACTCCCTGAAAATGAGATTCCTATTGGCCCGGGATTGTACGGGGAAATGCAGAACAAATCAATTTTGTTATTAGCGGATTTTGCTAAAAATATCGGACCTAGACGCGACCGGTAGGGAGCGAGTTTTAAGGTAAGTAATCTTTTTCAATTTCAGTATGTTATCGCGCTCCCTCCCAATGGCCGCGCAATCATCAACTATAATTACCCTGTCCATTGAGTATATTGATCTGGAGTGATTGTTGTGCGCAGTGAATCAGAGTACATGCGTGATACATTACAGCGTATTAATTCAAAATATTCGCATGAAATTGTGTATGTGCAGTACCCATTTCAGATAGTAGAATATATTGCCGCTCATCCTGAGAAAGAAAAAATAGGTTTTTTAGTTGATGAACCCATTTATGTGCATTACCTCCCTAGAGGAAGTGGACATATTTCACCTTTTTATTTTGAACGACGAGGCGGAACGGAATATCTCATGCAATTCGATTCCATCGCATTACCCTATCCATTATCTGAATCATCCGATCCAAAAATCACTCGAAAACAATATTACAGCCCATTTTTACGACAAACAAATAAACAGGGTTGTTTTGAGGATGCGGTAAAAATACTCATCAAGTGTTTTCAGGAAAAAGATTTGGTTGCTTTTTGCGAAAGCAATTCGGAAAAATATAATGTTATTAAAAACAAACCGGATGAGGCTGATTTTTTGCAAAATCGACAACGTAAGGTCTATGAGCTTGCCGTCGCTATATTAGGATCACCGTGCGTGAGTGAATTTTATAAATTAACCAGTTTACCCGCAAGATTTCTTGTAAACATTGAACACTATGAAACGATGCGGCACTTTCAAACAACAGAACCAGAAAAATTCAATGTGATGTATAACGATCGAGAAACAGTTAGAGAACATATTCGCAGAAAGGGAAGCATACGCTCGATAACGGAACCGGATATTGCAACCAACTCCTTAAAAAAAGATGATATCAAGGGGCAAAATTTTTATCACAGGCGATTGCGGTATAAGAAAAAAGAGTCTAGCTCAAAAAGATCAAGAAAAGAAATCACTGCAATATTGGCAGCTAATCTATTTTTATCTCAATTTCGGCGTCGATCAGAGCCGCAAGCATGGGATTCATTTTGGGATGGCAAACTAGACGCTCCAATGGAAGATATTATTCGCCATGCGCTGGGTGAAAACAAACGAGATCCCTTAGGTATTTTTGGACACCCAGGTAATAAGACAAAAGAAAAATTAATGCAATATGGCATTAACTTTGATAAAAAATTTAAAGAATTATCAATGGAAGAAAAAGTAGCTGAGTGTGCGAACAAAATACTGAAAATAATTTATTCAAATCAAGAAGCGGAATTGATGGCAGCAGAATTTTTTCGTGAATTTGAGCGCACGTTTAATACGATGGAATGGGATTCATTTTGGGATACTCGAAGTCTCGCCGGCCATACGACAATGGAAGAGATTATTTTGCGTGCTCTTGATGAGGGTAAACGCGGTCCATTTGGTCTGGGTGAATCTTTGATTAATAATACAAGAAAAATGTTAATGCGTTTTGGCGTTGAGTTTAATCAAGATTTTAAAAAGTTATCAATGAACGAAAAAATAGATATATGTACAAGCAAAATAAAAAATTCACCCATTAGAAATAGTACAAAACAACCAAAACCTTTTTAACAAAAAATCAGATAACGCTGAATTGTATGAATTTAGTTGTAAAATTTTCGACCTGATTCACTCGCTACCGCTCGTGTCTATGTCCCAAAATATCGGACCTATACCTCTCAGACTTCAAGATGCGTATATACACGACAAAATCTAAAAAGTACTCGTCATCCCGGAAATTGCGCTAGCAATTATCCGGGATCTAGGAGAAAAACACTGGATTCCGGATAATTTTTGAGTACAAAAATTTCCGGAATGACGCGGTAATTTTTTTGTCGTACAGAGATTTTCAAAAAATATTCACTACCGTTTAAGCTTTCCCTAAGATCAACCCTGTATGATTCATTCTTATACAAACCAGGTATTAAGAGGATCACAATAATGAGACCAATAGCCGCTGCAGCAACAGGCGCACTAACAACAACCACCTCCAACCCAATCTATCTCACCCTACAAATAGGTCCAAGCGGTACTGCATTGGTTGTCAGCAGCACACCTTCACCTTTTCCAAATCGCACTATCACAAGGACACGTGAAGCATTTAAAACATTTCGCCTGTTTATGCTGCACGTACTCGGATTAAATAACGGAACCCCTCATTTAGGCATTGGAAGAATCTCCCCTATTCGTGATACAACTCTAGAGATTTTATATTTTTTGTATGCGGATATTGCCCAGCTGATTGCACCGCAGTTAAGCCCACAAGAACAATTAGAGTGCACAGCGGTAGCATTGTGTGCTGGCGCACCTGTTCGTGATTACAGTGCAAGACCCGCCGTGTGTTTATTTGATTTCAGTGTTGACCTCAAAGCCAGCAGTTTGGTCAACGCTGCACTCAATGCGAATCTCGACGAAGTATGCGACATTATCATTAATAAAACCCATCCAGAAAAACGCGATGCACTATTACGCGAGTATCGCACGGCAACCGTCAATGGAATTGAACGTTTTGGCACAGCATTGCAAATGGCATTGTTCTCTGGCGATGAAGCAATGGCTAAAGCGCTACAACCGCATATGGATTCTGCAGAATTTCAACGTCAATGGATTGAAGTTTTTGGGACAAATTATAACGCGTTTCTTGAAAGACAAAAAAACCAAGCGGTGGCATTATGCGCCGAACTTCAAATTGCATTTAATCCCGAATCAGCAAACAAATTTCGAGAATCACTGACCTGTTATGTCCGCGCAAATCCAGTTCATAACCCCTTTATTCTGCAAACCTTATTTGAAATTTATGATCGATTGCTGTTTGATTCAAAGTTTTTTAAGCAATTTCCACAACTCACCATTTGGCCAGCTGAAAAACTCTCATCGGCAGCAATGCTTCAACATCTCGCGCAGGGTATTTATCAAATCGTGGAGCAAAACGCACCTCTTGACCGCTCATTTTTACTTCAAGGCGGGGCCCCTCGTGTAGATATTCGTTCTCTAGTTGATTCAAGTGTTAATTGTTTCGTTGATATACGTGGCCGTGTTGTGGGCGTGGGCGGTTACTCTAGGGAGGGGGTGGGGCGCTCCTCCGTCGGGTACATGCTTTCAAAACTTTTGTCGAGCAAAACATCAAGCTTGGGGGAAACTTATGCAGCTAGCGACAAAGCGCCAGTGTGTAATTCAGTAACGCAATAATGCTGAAGCATTTTTCACACTTGGCAAATCCCGCTTGCTAACGCGCGCGGCTCATTTCTTTTTATAACTCGCTAACGCTCGTGTCTATGTCCCAAAATACTGGACCTAGACGCGACCGGTAGGGAGCGAAAGCAATAAGAGCGCACCGATTTCCACAGGCGTCTGGGATTACTCAAAATAATCATTTGACTAAAAATACAATTGTATATACAATTGTAATATGAATTTTGAGTGGGATGACAATAAGCGCATGATGAACCTGGAGAAGCATGGGCTCGATTTTTTCGATGCACATGAACTCTGGGATTCGCCAATGCTGGTTGCAGATGATCAACGGTATCACTATGGAGAAAATAGATTTATCGCGTTGGGATTGTTAAAAAACCACGTTGTTGTTTGTGCTTACACAATCAGGGAGAATGAAACGATACGAGTGATTTCTTTTAGAAAAGCCAACAGTCGCGAGGTGAAGCACTATGAAAAAATCATTAAAGAAAGCCGATAAAATTGTAAAATACACAAAGAAACAATTGGCAGATTTAAAACATCACAGCAAGACCAATTTTTTAAAAGTAGATTCGTTATCAGATCAAGAGATTGATTATTCAGACCTGCCAGAATTAGATAATCATTTTTGGGCAAAAGCAAAGGTGATTGATCATGTGAAGCAGCCTGTTTCGCTACGCATTGATATTGATGTGTTAGATTGGTTTAAACATCAGGATGGCCGTTATCAAAAATTAATGAACTATGTATTGCGTCAATACATGAATGCGCATCGGCGACATAGGTTTGGACCTAGACGCGACCGGTAGGGAGCGAGCGAAGCGATTTGTACTCACATTCTTCGTCAACACTCAATCACATTCACCGCGAGTCCGCCTTGCGAGGTTTCTTTGTATTTGGTGCTCATGCTGTTGCCGATTTCGCGCATGGTGTTGATGACCATGTCGAGCGAGACTTTGTGTTTGCCATCACCAGCGAGCGCTAAGCGCGTGGCATTAACCGCTTTAACAGCGCCCATGGCGTTGCGCTCAATACAAGGAATTTGCACGAGCCCTTTCACGGGATCGCATGTTAATCCTAAATTATGTTCCATGCCGATTTCCGCTGCATTTTCGACTTGATAAATCGTGCCGCCCAAAGCCGCCGTTAATCCCGCTGCTGCCATCGAACATGCAACGCCAACTTCACCTTGGCAGCCCATTTCAGCGCCAGAAATCGACGCATTTTTTTTGTATAAAATACCAATCGCACCGGCAGTCAATAAAAATTCTGCAATTTTTTTGGAATCGCGCGTATGTGAGCGTTTCATGTATTCCAGTACTGCGGGAATAATTCCCGCCGCACCGTTGGTGGGCGCTGTCACCACGCGATGCCCCGCTGCATTTTCTTCATTGACCGCAATCGCAAATAAATCCAACCATTCCATCAAACGAATGTCGGGATGTGCAGTTTTTTCATCTTTTTTTAATTGCTGATAGAGTGATGGTGCGCGCCGCCGCACTTTTAACCCACCCGGCAAAATGGTTTCAGTTGCAGTGCAACCCAATTGAATGCATTCTTCCATGACTGTCGCGATGCGATTTAATTTATCGATAATATTTTTTTCATCATTCCACACTTTTTCATTTTTCATCATCAATTCTGCGATAGAGCAGTGTTCTTGTTTGCAGTGTGATAACAATTCTGCGGCAATATTAAAAGAAAAAGGTAATTTTTTTGAAATAAGTTCACTCGGATTTTTCAATTGTGATTCTGATACAATAAATCCGCCACCGACAGAATAATATTTTTCATCGCGAATCACGGTTTTATTTTTATTATTGGTGATGAAGGTCATACCGTTGGGATGATGCGGCAACATGTTTTCATAATCAAAAACTAAATCACTGGCATTATCAAACGTAATTATTTTTTTTCCGAGTAAATTTATTTTCTTCTCATCCACGATTTTTTGAAATTGTTCATCCACTAAAAATGGATTAATGTCTTCCGGTGTTTCACCGATGAGACCCATTAAGATCGCTTTGTTGGTGCCATGTCCGATGCCGGTGAAGGCGAGTGAGCCGTGCAAGCGAATGTGTATACGTTCGATCGCTTGAAATTCTGAATCGTTGTGTGCTTGCAAAAAAGTGAGTGCGGCACGCATGGGGCCGACGGTGTGTGAGCTCGATGGACCAATGCCTATCGAAAACAGATCGAAAACGCTGATTTCCACAATAACCTCGTTATAATGTGTCAAGATAAAATGTTATATCAATACATCAGGTTTTGCTAATGGAATACAGAATGAATCGGCGATTGTTGTCAATGTTGTTGATGGGCTTTTCGTCTGGATTGCCGCTGGGATTGCTGAGCTCGACATTGCAAGCGTGGTATACCGTTTCAGGTGCGAGTCTGATTGTCATTGGTTGGTTGACGTTGGTGGGGCAACCGTATGCATTTAAATTTTTGTGGGCGCCGCTGCTGGATCGATTTTCATTGTTTCATTATTCGCGTCGCAAAAGCTGGATTATGACAATGCAATTTTTATTGGGCGTTGCATTTATCGTGATGGGATGTTTGGATCCAGTACATTCGTCATTGTATATCGCAGTACTTGCGTTGATCGCCGCTTTTTTTTCAGCAACACAAGATACCGCGATTGATGCATATCGCACCGAATTGTTAACTGATTCTGAGCAAGGCGTGGGTGTTTCGTTTAACACCATCGCGTATCGTGTTGCGATGATTGCATCAACTGGAGTGGCGTTAATTATCGCAGCGAAATTCAGCTGGCAGATTTTATATTGGTTGATGGGGTTGATATTTTTGTTGCTGATGATTGTTACAATTAAAACACCGAATCCGATTGAGCATCATATTCATCCGAGTAATTTACGAAGCGCTTTGTTTGATCCGTGGAAATCTTTTTTTTCAAGAGAAAACGCGGTGTGGATTTTAGTGTTTATTGTGATTTACAAATTGTGTGATGCGATGGCATTGTCACTCAACACCACTTTTTTAATTCGCGGTGTCGGATTTAGTTTGATACAAATTGGCGCGATCAGTAAAACGGTTGGATTGATCGGAGCATTGGTGGGCAGTATCATTGGCGGCATTTTGTTGCCCTGCATGGGATTATATCGATCATTGATGTATTTTGGATTATTGCAATTGTTGTCTAATTTATTGTATGCCTGGCTCGCAGTCGTTGGAAAAAATGTGATGATGATGGGCATTGCTGTGTTTGGAGAAAATTTTTGCAGTGGATTGTCGACGGTTGCGTTAGTTGTTTTTTTAATGCAATTGTGTGACAAACGCTTTACTGCAACACAGTATGCGTTATTTTCTGCAGTTGCATCATTGGGCAGAATTTTTGTGGGGCCTGTCTCTGCTGAATTAGTGAAACATATGGGTTGGTGTGATTTTTATATTGCTTCATCGCTGATTGGTTTGCCCGCGTTGTTGATATTGTGGCTATTGAAAAATAAATTATTTCTCCATCGTCCACATGATGTCCGCGCCGTTACCTAATGTACTTGAATCGCCTTGTAATGCCCAGTGATGATCTAATAAATACCGCAATTCAAATACATCGATTTGAGGATTTAACATGCCAAAACTGTAACGTGCATAAACACGTTTAGATACGTGTTTTCCAACGACAAAAGATGAATTATTGTCGAGCGGGTTACCGAAGCCGTCTATCGTTGAGTTGGATTCCATACCTAATTCACTTAAGCCCAATCCACTTTCAATTTGTGACGCGATATTTTGTTTTCCTAAAATACCCTGGCTCGTGATTCCCGCAGTAGAAAGCGCACTTAATAATAAATCCGTATCACCTGCTGATCCTGTGGAGGTGCCATAACCAAATAGCAAATACGATAAAATATCTGCTTGCGACATATTGCCGCGATTAGAATAAAAAATAAATTTTGGTTCTTTAAATTCGCCAGTGACTGCAATGCCAACCATTATTTTTCCTTGCACGGCGCCGCTACCATCAAATGAATTATAGGTGTTGATGTTTTTGCTGGCGCGAATATTGAGCGAGGGATTATTTAACAACCCGTTTGCGTAACTGATGTAAGAATCTTTTTCGACAGTTAGTAATTTTCCGTACACAGAAAAAGTGCCCTGACGTACAAAAATTTCTCCGTTGGCTGTCATGTTTTGATTGGGTTCTGAGATCAATTGCAAAGAACCGCCGAGTGTTGCTTTCAATCCCCCCGCATCAATATTGACTTGTTTGCCCAAATGAATGGTGACATTGCTGTGGACAAACCAAACGGGCTTAGGCGGATGTATTTTTTCTCCAATAAATACAATGTCATTTTCAGGCAAAGTGGTTGTGGTTTTAAAATCATAGGGTTTCAGATTAGCAGTGGGTATTGTTAATTCTCCCGATAGAAAAATATTGTCACCTTGAATATTGAGCAAGAGTTGCGACGTCATGTTGATAGCGTATTCACTGGTATTCATGAGTAATGCGTCATCCGATGTCATACTGGCTTGCAAATGAATGTGCGGCGTTGATACATCCAGGACACCATCAATTGCAATGGGTTTTTTTTGCGAAAATGCTTTGGCGTCGATGTGCAGCTTGCCTCTCTTTTCTGCGATCGAAGCGCTAGCTTGCGTGAGCGTAATATTCAGTGTCGGAATTTGAATGCTGCCTTGTTGAAGTGACATGCTACCCGTGACGTGTGGTTTTTTTTGCGTACCACTGATCGCAATATTTGCTAAAAATTTTCCTTGAGAAATATTAATAGCAGGAATAAATATTTTGAGCCATTGAAATTGCGTGATTGATGCTTTTATATTGCCAGACCACCGTGCATCGTTTAAATTAGCAATCGCGCAGAAATATCCCGCGTTATGATCAGTCAAACAAAACGAACTCATCTGAAAAATATGATTACTGATGAAAAAATCAGTTGGATTTTTTAATTTCCATTGCCCATTATTTTCTATATTGATTGTGAATGTTCGTAATCCGCCTTTCCAGGTATGATTTTCAAATGATCCCCTGATCACCGCGTTGATAGTTTGCTTTGGAAAATTCCATTGTGAAATCAGTTCATGATCATGTAACGTGCCATCCAATTTTATTTTCAAATGATGCAAATGCCATTGCGGTGAATGAATTTTTCCATCCACTTTAATTTTAATTGTTGGATTGAGCAGATCTCCTTTGATGTGACCTGTGGAGTTGATAAATCCTTCAGTGTTGGGCATCCAATGAGACAAATGTTGCAATTGTACCGTCCATTCGGTGTGCCAAGTTCTGCGATGCTGAAAATCAAATTGCAAATGACCATAGGGCGAATGCACTTCAATTGAAGTGGCTGCAACTTGACTATCATTTTCACTTTTCACATTCAGCGAAAAAGGATCGCTCCAATAAGGATCTAAAATTGATAAATGTAATTGTCTCGCGTGAATTTCGCCTATCCATTGCCACGGATTTTTTTGTGTCACTTGCAGTGTTGCAGCGAGTGATCCACCGAGAAATGCATTTTGCGTGGTGTGCAATGTGAGCGTTTTGTCATCACCATGACCTTGCAGCATCCAATTGGAGCGATATCCTTTCAGTTGCGCGCTGAGAGAATAATCAGCAGGATTTCCATGTAAAGTGATTTGAAAAAAAACGGATCTTGGTTTTTTTATTTGAATTAAAAAATTAGCATCGCGGGTATGATCATCGAATTGGGTATGTATGAATAATCGTTGAATATGCAGCAAAGACTTTTCTTTTTGATTATCAAAAAATATATCATTGATGTCAGCGTGCTGAATGCCGAGTGAAAAGGGCAGGCGTTTATTTTTAATCATGTTTTTCACGTCAGATAATAATTGATGCATGCCTTTTGGTGTCATCGGAGTGGGCGGTGCATTTTTTTTGGTAATGAATGTTAATCCTTGCATGCGTAAATCAGTGATGCGAAATTCTTTGAATAATAAAGCGAGTGGGCTCCAATTCAAATGCAATTGCTGCATCGTCACAATGTGTGATTGATTTTCATATCGCACGTGATGCAGATTAATAGGGCCTACAATCACGCCAGATATTTTTTGATAAGTGAATTGCCCCGGCAATGTTTTTTGCGCTACCCACAAAATGGTTTTTAATCCACTGGGCGTTAATAAAAATGTTGTGAACGCGATTAGGAGAAAAAATAAAATGACAAGGGTGCGCAATATGGTTTTCATTAAATTGGTGCCCCCATGGAAAATTGTATTGTCCAAGGTGTGTTGGGTTGCGTGAATGCATTGCCAAAAGTTAATTCAATCGCGCCGATTGATCCAATCCAAGCGATACCGGGACCAGCGCCTGCGTTGATGTGTTGAAAAATATTATTGTTGCCCACAACACCCGCGTCAATAAATCCTACCGCGTAAATTTTTCCCTTGATTCTTTGTTGTAATTCGAAACTACTGACCGCTAAATTTCGTCCAGGCCCAATGCTATTGTAACTATATCCGCGTACGCTGTGCGAGCCGCCCGCAAATAATTGCAACGATAATGGTAAATTAACGATGTTATCAATAATGGTGTGGCCCGCTTGCGCGCGAAATAATATGCGCGAATGCGTTTCATCGATGGTGTAAAGGGATTTGAATATTGCGGTTGCTTGAAAAAAAGTGGCTTCAGAGAGCAGCTTGTCATCAGCACCAGATAATTGTATCGCAAAACTGATACCATGTTTTGGATGCAGCGGATGATCCGAATCGAGATAACTAAATCCCAAGGTCGGATAAACGAGTTGTGTGGAGGTAACTGGATAATTTGTAATGTTGTAACGTTCAATCAAATAAGCGAGTGACAATGAACCATTCCACTTGCCGTAATTTCTCGTATAAATGGCAGCCGCTTTTGCATTTTTGGCGTTACCCGTGGATTGCGTAATATTGCTTGCGCCAACGCCCAACGTTAATAAATCATGCGCTGGATTAAAGCCCGGAATTAAATATTTGGTGACAAAGCTACTGTCATCTTCTGACGCGCGCAATAAAGTGACCACGCGATGTCCCGCGCCACCCACGCGTCGCCACGTAGCGCCCAATGTGATTCTAGCGCCCGTGTCGGTGCCATATCCTACGCCGACGGTGTATTGTTTCTTTTTTCTGGGGATTAATGAAATATGAATCGGCACAATGTTATTTTTTGCTTCCTTCAACACGGGCTTTGCAATGACTTGGTCGAAGTAATTGCTGTTGATCAATTGCGATTGTGTTTTAACTACTTTTTCTGCGTTGTAATAATTTCCTTTTCGATAAACGATAAAATATCGCAAAAACGATTCGTTAAATGGATTTTTAGTAAAAACAGTTTTTCCAAAACGATAGCGTGGCCCGGTGTCAAAAATTAAAATTACTTGCGCGCGATTGGTCGCAAGATTAACGATGAGTTTGCTCTTCACCATTTTCGCTTCAAAATAACCGCGTTGCGTGGCCAAGTTATACAAATCTGTTTTTGCGTTTTCATATTTTTTGGTATGCAATATTTCGTTAACGCGCAAGGGAAATGTTTTTTGCAACGCCAAAAATTTTTTATCGTTGCGACCAAATCCCAAAATAGTTATTTGCACAGAATCGATGGTGACCACGGGCCCGGGCACGACATCGATCGTTGCTTGCCACCAGCGATCTTTTTTGGCGAGCGTGCAGGTAACTGAACTGTTGAAAAAACCAAAGGGTTCGATGGCAGTTTTCAGAAGCCCCGGTGCTTTTTTGCAAAAGTGCTGAATGTCGTGTTGCGTGTAAGGAAAGGGTATGGCGTTTTCATCATTATCCAGCGTGGTCGCGGCATTTTTTAAAGCGTCCGCGTGATCCGACAAGCCGTTAATTGTATAACCCAAGGGAAAATAATGTTTCACGGGGGGTGCTGCGCCAAAGACGGAAAGACTGGCGAGCAAGCAGCATAAAACGGCGATGGCGCGGTATCGATCACACATTGCTCCAGTATACCTATGGCACGTTTTGATTTACATTGATTTTGGCTGTAAATTTGGGCAAGGTACCATCATGACAGATCAATCTGCTTACCTCACTTTTACCCGAGACGAGTGGTTGTGTTATCGCAACGACACACCGCTCACTTTGTCAGAAGCGGACCTTCACGCGTTGCATGGACAGATGGAAACCGTGTCGCTCAAAGAGGTAGCCGACATTTATTTGCCGCTATCTCGATTGTTGAGTTTGTATGTGACCGCGATGCAATCGTTGCATCAAGCGACCAACGCTTTTCTGGGAAAGCCAGAGCCCAAAGTGCCATATATTATTGGCGTTGCAGGCAGTGTTGCAGTCGGCAAAAGTCTCACATCGCGAATTTTAAAAGCATTGTTATCGCGTTGGCCCAATCATCCAGCGGTGACAGTGGTGACTACCGATGGTTTTTTATATCCGCAAGCGCATCTTGAAAAAGAAAAATTATCGCAGCGCAAAGGATTTCCAGAAAGTTACGACGTGAATGCGTTGTTGCAATTTTTGATTGCAGTGAAATCTGGACAAGACAATTTACATGTGCCCGTGTACTCGCATCAATTGTATGACATTGCTCCCAATGAATTTTTAACGATTCAAAAACCAGATATTATTATTTTAGAAGGACTCAACATTTTGCAAACCAGTATTGCGTGTTCGCAATCACAACCTGGTGTATTTGTTTCTGATTTTTTGGATTTTTCTATTTTTGTCGATGCGGATATTTCAGTACTTCAACAGTGGTATGTGAATCGCGTGGTAAAATTTTCTCAGACGACTTTTCGCGATCCGCACGCGTATTTTCATCATGTATCTGTTTGGCCTGAAAAAGAAATTCGTGCTTTCGCAGAAAAAATTTGGACTGACATTAATGCCGTCAATTTGGTGCAAAACATTTTGCCATCGCGCGATCGCGCGCAATTAATTTTGAAAAAAGATGCAACGCATGCAGTGCAAATGGTTAAGCTTCGTAAATTATAATTTGTTATGCTAAAATTCCTGAAATAAAGTGTGAGTGTGAGTGTGAGTCAAGATAACAACAGAAGCACGCGCGAAACGCAGTGCAGCAAGTGCGTAACCCGTTTTGCCCCAAGCCCCACTGGTTATTTGCACGTAGGTGGCGCGCGCACCGCATTGTTTGCGTGGGCATACGCGCGCCATCATCGCGGCACATTTATTTTGCGCGTTGAAGATACGGATCAAGAACGTTCAACACAGGCGTCTATCCAAGCGATTTTGGATGGCATGGCGTGGTTAAATTTAGATTACGACGAAGGTCCGTTTTACCAAACCAAGCGCATGGATCGTTATCGCGAAGTGATCACGCAATGGATAGCGCAAGGTCACGCGTATCGTTGTTACTGTTCCAAAGAACGATTGGAAAAATTGCGTGAATCGCAAATAGCGCGCGGTGAAAAAGCGCGTTACGATGGGCATTGTCGCGAATTCACCGAGAAAAAAAATGAACCGCACGTTGTTCGTTTTAAAAATCCAACGACAGGTGATGTAGCATTTGATGACATGATTCGCGGGCGCATTACTGTTTCTAATGCTGAGCTCGATGATTTAATTATTGCTCGAACCGATGGATTTCCCACTTACAATTTTTGCGTTGTTGTTGACGATCACGATATGAAAATCACCGATGTGATTCGCGGTGATGACCATATCAACAACACGCCACGGCAAATCAATATGCTGCATGCGATGAAGGCATCGCTGCCACGTTACGCGCATGTACCGATGATTTTAGGGCCTGACGGCAAGCGTTTTTCAAAGCGTCATGGTGCGGTCAGTGTCATGCAATTTCAAGAAGAAGGATTTTTGCCACAAGCGCTCATGAATTATTTGGCGCGATTGGGGTGGTCGCATGGCGATCAAGAAATTTTTTCGCGCGATGAAATCATTCAATATTTTTCATTAGATCACGTGAATCACGCGCCCGCGCGTTTTGATTTTGAAAAATTATGCTGGTTTAATCAGCATTATTTAAAAACAGAAAATAAAATAATCGTGGAAAAATTATTTCGCGCGCAATTGGAAAAATTGGGCGTGACTACGGCGGATGGGCCTGCATTATCTGATGTGATTGCAGTTCAATTGGATCGCGCCAAGACTTTGCAAGAAATGGCTGAGCAAAGTCGATATTTTTTTGGTGATGCGTTGGTTTATGATGCGGCAGAATCTAAAAAATGGTTAACACCTGAGGCAGTGACATTGCTCAGTGCATTGCAATCGCGTTTGATGGCATTATCGGATTGGACCAAAGAATCATTGCATCAGATAATCACCGATACCGCAGAATCAGCGCAAGTTAAATTTGGAAAGCTTGCACAGCCGCTTCGTTTTGCACTAACTGGCGGCACATCGTCGCCTTCTATTGATTTAACACTGCAATTGATTGGCAAAAAGCGAGTGTTGGAGCGGCTAAATCGAATCTGCAGCAAATCTTGACATCGCGTCCTTCGCCTCCTAAACTGCTCCTTCATTGTCCCCATCGTCTAGAGGCCTAGGACACTGCCCTTTCACGGCATTAACACCGGTTCGAATCCGGTTGGGGACGCAGAATGCACATTCACTCGCTACCGCTCGTGTCTATGTCCAAAATTATATTATTATCGCTCGTGCCTATGTCTTAACTTAATATTTGGGCACAGACACGAGCAGTCAATACAAAATATAATCGGAGCCGCGAGTGTTTGCATCCAAAATATAATCGGAGCCGCGAGTGTTAACGAGCGGTTTTACACACGAACACAGACACGAGCAGTAGCGAGTGAATCATATTCCTGTATCCCAATCGCCAGAGCTCTTTTCATCGCGTTGAACAACCAGTGCCAACTTTGAAAATCCATTATTTTGTCATCGTAACGCACATCAGTAAATTCTGTGAGGGGGTTGCGATACACTCTTTCTGAGTGATACATATTGACATCTGTCTTATATTGATTTATATTGATATCAATATTATATTGATTCATTAAGATATCATGTTAAATTGAGTTAGTACTATGTTATGTTTAAAATGCCTGACAGAAATTAAAGACAAAACTACTGCGCGCTATGGATTACATAAAGAATGTTTTCGCGCGTGGTTTGACGCGCCAGAGGATGCAAAATTTATTAGCTTGCAACGTATGCCCAGCGCTTTTATGAGTGACGAAACATCTAATGCAATAGAAAATTCTAGTTTTTTTCAAGGAAAATTTAAAAAGTATTCTGCGCAATTAAATGATCACACTTATATATTTAAAATGCGACAAGCGCAAGCGCCTGAATTGCCTGAAGTAGAATATGTATGTAATCAAATTGCAAAATCTTTAAATATTCCTATCGCTGAATTTTATTTCATTCGTTTTAATAATGACGCTGTATTTGCAACTAAGAACTTTATTACACATGCAAATCCAACAAGTCTGCAACACATCAAACATTTCAGATCTAATGATCAACATACTTGCGAAGGCTTGATAAAAACGATTCTAAAAACAACACATCAACCATGCGATATCAATACGTTTATTAAAACCATTTTATTTGATTCCCTGATTGGAAATCATGATCGTCACGGTAGAAATTTAGCTTTTATTTCAACACAACAGCGCACGATGCTCTCACCGATTTATGATAATGTTTCTTATTTAAGTCTTGAAAAAGGTAATATGTTAAAAGCGGATTTTAATCCGACCGGAAAAATTACTACACACAAATCTTCTGCACCGAACATGTTTGATTACGTCATTGAATTAAAAAAATTGGAATATCTTCAAGAAATACAGCAATTTTATCATCAAATTAAATTACCAGTTATTTTTAAATTAATTGATGATAGTTTTTGCAGTGCACTTATGAAAACCGCACTTAAAAAATTAATCCAAAAACGTTTTGAGGAATTAGGTCATGCGTTATCCACTAAAACTTGATAAAAATCGTATTCAAATTTTTCACGAAGGGCATAAAAGAAGATTGTTTGTCGGTGAATTAATATATGATCCAAAAAAAGATAAATATAGTTTGATTTATGATCGTCATTACACGCATGCTAAAAATGCAATTCCATTGGGCCCTGATTTAAGTTTATTTAAATTAAAACATGATTCACAAAAAGGAAAAATGTTTCCAATTTTTTTAGATAGAATTCCAGATAAATTAAATCCTGCTTATGCAGATTATTGTGCATCACAAAATATTTCACCCGATGAAAAAAATATCATGGTGTTATTGGGAACAATTGGCAGACGCGGACCCTCCTCTTTTGTTTTTGAACCGGTGTATTCAAGTGATTTTTCAGTGAATGACATTGCAAAATATCGCGAACAATTATCCATTAGTCAGCATGATTTTGCGCTGGCGTTTGATATCAGCCAAGTTACATTACAACGCATTGAATCCGGAAATAGCGCTGATTTAAACACATTAAAACGCATTGAAATGTTGCTGACTTTTCCTGATGTTGCATTGTGGCAATTAAAACAAACTGGCAATCGTATACATAAAAATGCGCTAATTAAATTGAAAAAATATTTTAGCTGATTGATATTTTTATAGCCCCTTGTTTCCGCTATTTTATTTTTCGCATGGATACAGACACGAGCAGTCAATACAAAATATCATCGGATGCCGCGAGTGTTTGCATTCAAAATATAATCGGAGCCGCGAGTGTTAACGAGCGGTTTTACACACGAACACAGACACGAGTGGTGGCGAGTGGTTTTTCACTTTACAAACGCTATTCGACGCATCTGCGTATTCGCTTTCATATTTTTTTGCGCCGCCGCGACAGTCTGCATCGGCATATTATCGATAACCATCAATGCATAACTATCTATTTGCTGTTCTGTATGCGGAAAAGCTATTGCTGATACCGGAAAAATAGCGACAGGCGGAGTAAACATCATGCTACATGACGACCAACTATAGGTACCTTGTTGTGTCATAACGACACCGGTGTATTGACTGTCATTTAAAACCGATACGGCAAAATTACCGAGACTGCCTTCCATATAATTATCATCGCCAGTTGTTTGAAATTGAACACTGCCAATTGTATCACTCTTGAGAAAATAATTATGCGGCGTGGTGATGGTTAATGTTTCGTGTTGATGAGCAGGCACCGTTGAATCTCCTGAAACAACAATGCAATCTTGCGGGGAAAATGTTGAACGACAAATATTCATGGTTACATATCCCGTCAGTGTCATTGGCGATGCGGTGTTGTTGTAAATGGTGATGTGTCCGATGCGTTGTTGCGCACTATTTTCTTCTGCGGCAACTGCAGAATAACTTGACGTAATTCCTGCCAACATCATCATTAAAAAAATAAAATGTTTCATGTGAGCCTCTTTTTATTCAGGTGATTGCAAAGTGGAGTGAATGATCACGGCATAATATGATTTATCGTAAGTTGCGCCGAGGAGTAATGAAGAAACGAGATACTGTTGCGATGAAATTGCTGCGCCAGCACTACCCATTGAGGTACATACACCTGAGGCATCACTTTGTTCGATCAACATTACTGGAGATTGCAACGTGATAGAATTTTTATCCTGGCCAAATATTGCGATTGCACCATCATTGCCAATGGCAAATTCAAAAGCACCTTGAACATTTGATCCTGTATATTCAGGATTGATGGTTAATGTGACTGGCACATGTTGTTCTGCTGGTACTACAATCGGCGCTGCGGGCGCGCCATTAAAATATATGTCACTTAAAAATGATGCATCATCACCCGGGATACTTTCTGGAGTAATGATAATGGATTGATTGGTGTGGTTGACCAAATCGATATAGGTATAAATATGCGTAAATGATTTTATTTTTTGATTATTTTGAGCTGATACTGCATCAGCTGAGAAAATACTTGTACATAACAGTAATGTAGTCAGAACCAAATTTGTGCAAATGACCTTTTTGATCATAAAACCTCAGCTTTTACGGTAAAAAATGCATGCTTATCCGGATAGTACCTGTCATTTTGATCAGAGCTGATGGAAGCGCGAGCGACAGCGACCGCAATGCGTGAATTAGAGCGGTATCTGTCAAAAAATAGCGGTCGCTGTCGCTCGCGCTTCCATCAACTTCGAATAAACGTAGCGGTACAACACCGTACAGGTACTATCCGGATAAGCATGAAAAAATGAGCTGCGAATTTAACACATCGAAATATTGAAGACAACTGCCTTTTGAGATGTATTTATCAGCGTTAATGTACTTTTTCAATCCCATTTTTTTGTTCAAAATGCTAACAAAGTAGATTACAATTAAATCCAAATAAATTTTACAACGTGGAGGTAAAATAACTATCGGCATAATGACCTAATTTAGTGTAGCGTGTCATGAGTAATAAAATTAATTTAACAGATCATATATCAATTACATCTGCACCTGAAATTCATAAAATTATCACACCGTTAATCCATGCTTTAAATATAAAGCATTTCCGCTATCTTAAATTATACGGAGATGGTTCACGAATATTATTATCCAATGATCCAGATTATACTCGTTTCACTTATGAAACGGGTCGTTATCAAAAAATGTGGTTTGATGGAGAATTTCCAGAATATTTAAGGGACGGGCAATACGCATGGAATACCAATAAATTAAACAATTCAACAGAGCAAGCAACACTGGAAGAAGAGATTAACAAGCTAATGGGTTTCTATCACGGCGTAACATTTGTTTCGGAAGGTTTAAATTGTTATGAAATTTTTTGTTTTGATACAGCAGAATCCACTATTTACAATGTACAAAAAAATTTATTCTCGCGTTTTATTCTGTATTTTAAAGATAGTGCTAGAAAATTAATAGCGCAAGCAGAGAACGAAAAGATTTTTATTCCTTTGAAGAAAAATATTTTTGATTTTTCCTTAAACGAAAGAGGAATGAAAATCACTCAGTTTTTAGAAAATACAAAAATCAATCGCTATTACTTAAGCGGGAAATATTCGAACATTTATTTAACCAAAAAAGAAATACAATGTGTTTACTGGCTTATTCAAGGAAAAACAGCTGAGGAGACAGCTGCTATAGAAAACGTTCATTCCAAAACCGTGCGATGTCATCTAGAAAATGTCAGAATAAAATTAGGCTGCTATAAGCAAACTCAACTTGTGCGGATTATTTTAGAATCTGGGTTTTATGACGAAATTAATTTTTATCGGTAATTTTACCTATGCGCATACTTCAATATTTAATGTTAACGTATCGCTCTTAGATTTAAATGGGGGTATCTCATGTCTTTCATTTCAAAAGTTACTGCTGGTTTAGTATTAATACTTTTTGCAACTAGCGTTTTCGCGCAATATTTTGCTGTTGTGGACGGCGGTAGCTCAGGTTCAAAAATGCATCTTTATTCGGTTGAAGATGGAAAAATTACTGAAATTACACCGAAAGGCATTAAGGCGACGACAGCGCTTTCTCGTTTAGCGACGGATTCTGCTTCGGTTAGCCAATTTGTTACTACACTAACCAATCAAATTGCAAATGTGGTTGATAAAAACCACACAGTTACACCATCTGAAATTAATTTTTACATTTATGCTACCGCTGGAATGCGTTTAGCGCCACCCAGTCAAGCAGAAAAATTATATCCAGAGCTCACTGGCGATTTAGTTGCTGATGGATTTAAAACTGTGTCCGTCAAAACTATTACAGGAAAAATGGAAGGTGTTTATGATTGGATCGCATTAAATTATTTAAAAAATACATTGGCTTCACCAAGTAAAAATACATTTGGTGTATTAGACATGGGCGGCGCATCAACTGAAATTGCATTTGCCACACAGGAAAATATCTCACCCGATAATAAATTTATCGTTAACATCAATAATCATACCTACCAATTGTATTCTCATAGCTATTTAGGATTAGGGCAGGATGTTGCACGCTCACAATATACCAGTAATGCCAATTGTTTTCCGGTGGGGTATGCATTGCCGAGTGGTTCGGCAGGAAATGGAGATTACTCTGCATGCGCGCAGCGAATTGCACCATTAGTTGAACAAGTGCAGCATGTTCATCTTGCATTGTTTCCGAAAGCAAATCGATTTTATGCAATTTCAGGATTTTATTACACAGCAACCGCCAAGCCATTTAATTCTAATGATGGCACAATGACGTTATCAAAATTAGCGAACAGCGGGAAAGCATTTTGTCATACAAATTGGAGCACACTGAAAAATTTATATCCTGACGATAAATACATGTATGGTTATTGCTTTAACACTGCTTATTACGATGTATTGTTGCGTCAAGGATATCGTTTTGGTGTTCAAGGTGGCGATCAATTGAGTGTTGCCAAAAGTATTGATGATACTGATATTGATTGGACGCTAGGTGTTGCATTGTTGAAATCGCAAGCGAAATAAATTAGGTAATTATACCAATATTCATTTTATTAAATAATATCTAATTTACACGCTGTAAATTACAACTTACGCTGGAGAAAAAATATGATACACCATCGGCACGACCATTTAGAATCAGTATCTATTCACACACTACAAGTAATCAAAAATTATTTTGTGGAGAATTACGTCGCTGAAGCATTATCGGGTGCTGCGATGGCATTAACTGGCTCGACGGTTTTATTTAGTATCTTGAAAATAACAACATCCAACGCAGCCAATGCTGTCAGTAAATTTTTTGAAAAAAATATTCTGAATCCAATTTTAACAGAAGACTATGCGACGCTTGGATTTCCAATGCTTAATTTTCTCATTGGAATTACAGCGTTAGTATTGTTTGGAAATTTCGTCGATAAATTAGCGGAAAAAGCATGCAGGCTTGTGACGCGATTGCAAGATTGCAATTATTTACCAAAGCCAGGTGATGAGCGTGTATTTCTATTTTTACTCCCGTTTATTTATTACCCCGCCCTACCTTTTACTAAAAAAGAAGCGGCATTATTTGTTGCAATGCAATTAACATTACAAACAAGTAATAATGCACTGCAATTATTTTCACGCACAAAAGAAAATAATTTTTCATTGGCGCTTAAGGCGGCGTATGCAAATCCGGCATTCTGCGCATTCATGCCGATCATAGCAAAAATTATTTTTTTGACGGTTAATTTTACTTTATATTTTGGCCAATCAACATGGGGAAACGGCATTAAACATACCATCAATATCTTGTGCGATTTTCCAAAAAAGATTCATTTTCTTGGTGAATATATGTGTCTAAAAAAATATAGTGCGGAAAAACTGGTTACACCAGCATTGTCTTATCCGTAGTATTTTCACTCGCTACCGCTCGCGCCTATGTTTAAACCAAAATATCATCGGAGCTGCGAGTGTTTGCATCCAACATATAATCGGAGCTGCGAGTGTTTGCATTCAAAATATAATCGGAGCCGCGAGTGTTAACGAGCGGTTTTACACACGAACACAGACACGAGCAGTAGCGAGTGAATCAAATCGGCGCTGCATATACCTCTCAGACCTCAAGATGAATTTAAGCATCCCATCTTGCATCGCACTTGAAACGTTTCAATTGCTCGCAATCTGGGCGCTTAAAATCTAATTCATTCCTCTCTGTGCATCAAGACATGAAGTTCGCATCTTGAGGTCTGAGAGGTATATTGCATCCGTTATGGTTGAATCAACCTTCTTTTTTTGAATTTTATTTTTACAGGAGTTTCGCACTTCGTGCGAACTCCTTCCTGTAATTGATGCTGCGCGCGAAATAAATTCGCGCTTGCACTCAAGGGGGAGAATCGCGGTTCTCCCCTTCTTCTGTTGGCAAATGAAGTTGATAAGTTTTCGTAAAAATTTGTTTTGTTTTATCCCCCAGTAAATACTTAGCCATTTCATCCTTTCCTTTTGTGCACAGCACCAAACCAATTGTTGGATTATCATTTTTTTGTTTTATTGATTGGTCAAAATAATTGACATAAAGCTGAATTTGACCTAAATCTGCATGACCCAGAGGGCGAGTTTTGATGTCAATAATTATATAACATTTAAGAATAACGTGATAAAAAACTAAATCAGCATAAAAATGATCGCCATCTAGTGACAAGCGTTTTTGTCGTGCAACAAAAGCAAAACCTTTCCCAAGCTCTAACATAAATTTCTGCAGATTATCGATGAGCGCTGTTTCAAGTTTTGATTCAACTAGCTGATGCGATTCGGATAATCCTAAAAATTCCAAAATTAATGGTTCCTTCATCACATCTTCAGGATGATTTATTTCCTGACCTTTGTGAGCAAGTCTTAGCAACCCATTTTTGTCTTTGCTTTTTGCAAGTCTATCAAACAACAAGCTTCCAATTTGTCGTTCTAATTCTCTGCCGCTCCAGTGATTTTTTTCAGCTTCAACCTCATAGAATTGACGTGCTGCTTTTCGACTAACGCGCATTAATGCACGGTAATGTATCCAGCCAAGATTTTGGTTAAAGTTAATTAAAGATTCGCCACGCACTGCGTGGCTAATTTGACCAGTTACGGAATAAGTCAGATAAAATTGCCTGATATCCTTCAGAGTACTTACGCCAAAGCCTTTCCCATATTTTCTGTTCAATTTTCTAGAAAGCTCGTTAAGCAAATTTGTACCGTATTCTGCACGTGATTTGCCTTGCTGTTCTTCCTCAATGATTTCCCGACCGATGAGCCAATAGGCTTTAACCATTTCGGAATCAATGGTTTTTTGAACATTTGATCGTGCACGATCAATGTAAGAAACAACTTTTCCATAAAGCAAATCAACATGACATGAATTTGATAATTTTAGTTGGTTGGATGACTGCTTACTTTTTATCATATGCAATCATAACGACTGCGCTGAAAAATAATATCCGTGTTGATACGAAACCCCGCTTCAGTTCAACGTTTTCGGTCGTTGGCGTTAGCATTTTTGTGCGTAATGGTAATGATTACAATGAAAGTGCTCACACTATCGGAACATATTCCTGTATCCCAATCGCCAGAGCTCCTGGTCCCGCGTGTGCCGCTAAGCTTGCGCAACAAGGCAGAATAAAAATTTGATCGATTTGTTTTTTATATTTTTCTTTGAGCAGCGCTACCAATTTTTTGGCTTCCTGAACGCGATCAGCATGCACGACAGCTAATCGATATATTTTATTTTTTTCCATTTTGGATTTGGTTAAGCGAAACAATTTTTTGGCCAAGTTTTCTTTGCCGAAAAATAAACGCGAAAATCTAACCTTGCCGGTTTCATCGTGTTTAACAACCAGCGTCAACTTTAAAAAATCCATTATTTTTTGGCTTCGAATCGACAATCGCCCACCCTTCACTAAAAAATCTAATCTTGGAATGGCCGCGAAAAATTGTGTTTTTGGGATAATTGCTTTCACTGCCGCAATAATTTTTTCTTGCGATAATCCAGCGACAGCAGCTTCTGCTGCATATAGCACAATCAATCCTTGGCCCGCTGAGGTTTGACCGATATCGAGCACCGCAATTTTCGCGCGGTTGCCAATTTTTTCAGCGGCTTTTTCAGAAACGCTGACGGTGCCACTCACTACTCTGGGAATATGCAATGCGATGATGGCATCAAAGTGCGTTGATAAATACTGATATTGCCGATGAAAATCGCCGAAACTTGGTTGCGATGTCGTCGGGTGGATGGTTTCTTTTTGTAGCGCTTGATGAAATTCTTCGGCTGTCATCGACACTTTATCGAGATACGTTTGATTTCCAAAGTTCACCACAATGGGCACCACGTGAATATTATATTTTGAAAAAATTTCGGGCGGTAAATCTGCGGAAGAATCTGTTAGAATTGCCACTTGCGCTTTGCGATTGATATATGATTGTTGTTGACGAATCATATCATCCGCTTTTTCGCCAGATAAATTTCCATATTCTCGACATACCGAAAAAATCGCTGTGGGATCATTGGTGTGAATATGAATTTTTGTTTTAATCGCAGAACCTGCGACGATCAAGCTATTGCCCATTTCATCTAAGGTTTCGCGCAGCAAATCGTGATCAATGGGTTTTTCGTTGATGTTGATTAAACATTCTGTGCAAAAACGATAACGGTCATCGATTTCGTGTACCATTGCTTCATTCGCCTCAATGATGGGAATATCATTTAATTCTTCTTGGAGCTGTTTGATGGATCCGGTTTGCACGAATGCATAAATGCCATTTAAGAATTCCACAAATCCTTGCGCGCCCGCATCAACCACGCCAGCTTTCCTAAGCGATTTTAATTGCATTGTTGTGTGCGCGAGCGATTTTTTAGCGCGTTGAATACCAAAACTTAATAAGTCAACAAAATCTAATTCATTATTTTCCAATTGTCGATGCGTAATCTCATCGGAAAAATCGCGCAAAATCGTGAGAATCGTGCCTTCCTTGGGCTGCGATAATGCTTTGTGCGCGTAGTTGACAGCAGTGGCAATTGCGGCGACAAAATTTTTCGTCGTCATATTTTTTTCAACCGTTTCAGCGCCGACACTTAGTCCTTGAAAAAATTGCGCCAAAATCGCACCGGAATTTCCGCGCGCGCCATTAAGCGCTGAGTTTGCCACATTTTCGAGTAACACATGAATGTGCGCGCTGTGATCAGAGTGCGTGCTTTCTAAAATTGAGTTGAGTGTCAATGCCATGTTGGTGCCTGTGTCGCGATCCGGCACCGGAAAAACATTGATATTATTTAAATGTTCTTGCTTTGAGATGACTTGCCGAATGCCCGCGACAATCGCACGGTACAGCCGAGTTCCATCTAAATAGGTAATTTTTGCGGCAGCAGTTGCAATCATAGTCACCCCCGTGATTTTTGACGATGCATCATAACACGACTGTCCAAAACACGGTATTTTTTTTCTTAGAGCTTGTTTAAGATCTCCGGGCTCAAGCGAAAATGACGATATTCGAGTGGAAATAAATGAAAATTTGAGGTTAATATTCTTTAATCTTAACCGAAAAATTTCATTTATTTACACCGAATAGCGTCATTTGCAGCAAGCCGGGAGATTTTAAACAGGCTCTTAGTAATGCGCTGATAATGTCCACATGAATGAATATTTTGAATACAAAACGTCGCGTTGGGTAAGAATTTATCTCATTCTGATGCATCTCTTTGCCGCAGCTTGTAGTTATGCCGTGATGACTGCGTATGGGTTTGTTTTATTCTTATTCTTAGGGGGTATTTTTTGCCACGTTCGACGAAAAAGAAAGCGGCGCATTGTCGCATTGCAATACGATCGATCAAAAATATGGTTGCTGAAAACGCCGAATGATGAATGGATTAAAGCGCATCTATTGCCGTCGAGCGTGTTGTTTCGTCACGTCATGATTTTGCATTTTTGTGAGATTAATACCAATCGCCGTTGCCATTTGTGTTTGTTTTCAGATACGGCGCAATGGAAAATGCTACGACGCGCGATCGTCGGTAGTTTCCGCTTTGAAAGTTGATTAACTTAAATTTTCAGATTTATTCGCACACATCCTGTGTGCTCACCCTTCGGGCTGACTCGCTACGCGAGTCATTCAAAAAATGCTATCCTGCATTTTTTGTGAGGTGAGGTTGAAGGATAATTTGTTGAGAAAAGCGCAGTTGACACGTCAGTCAATGAGCATTTTCGAAATAAATTATCCTTCAAGATCACCCAAAGATGAAAATTCTATTCTCACTTATAAACCCCCTGCGCGATCGTAATGAGCCGCGATGACTGATGCAATGCACGCGGTCAGTTTGATGGCGGTTTCAACGTGTAAAAATTCATTGGGGCCGTGGGCGTTAGACTCAGGGCCTAATATTCCGGTAATTAAAAATTGCGCTTTTGGAAACATATCGCTTAACATTCCCATAAACGGAATACTGCCGCCGATACCTAAATATGCGGCGTTTTTGTTGAAAAATAATTGAGACGCGGCGTCGCTTGCTTGTTTGAGCCAATCTGCTAATGCGCCCGCATGCCATCCTGCTCCGATGTCTTCTGTGGTGTAAGTCACGCTGGCGTCAAAAGGCGGATCATTTTCCAATATTTTTTTTAATTCAAGTGCTGCTGCGCGAATATCGCAGAGTGGGGGAGTGCGCATGGATAATTTGACGGATAATTTAGGCAAAGTGACATTGCCGGCATTGGTGATAGCGGGAACGCCATCAACACCGATGATTGATAATGCGGCGCGCCAAGTACGATTTAAAATAAGCTCAACGGTGTCGTTGGAAATCGGTTTGGTGTTTTTAATCCACGGCATATTTTTCTTGAGCGAATCACCTAACGCATGTGCCGCTTCTTTCGTTTGCGAGAGACGCTCAGCAGGAATCGACATTTGCAATGCATCCATCAGCACTTTTCCCGTGTTGGCATCTTCAATGCGATCCAACAAGATGCGTAAAATATCAAACACAGATGGCGCAACGCCGCTGCCATAACCGGAGTGAATCCCATTTTTTAATGTTTCGATTGTGAGTGTGCCGCCGAATAATCCGCGCAATGACGTGGTGCTCCACAATTGTTCGTAATTACCGCATTCAGAATCAAGACAAATAACAAAATTGGGCTCGCCGATTTGTTCTTTCATTAACGCCAGATAAACCGGCAAATCAGGGCTTCCCGATTCTTCACTTGCTTCAATTAAGACGACACATCGCGCGTGCGGAATTTTTAATTGTTGCAGATAAGCAATCGCAGAAAGCGCTGAAAATACAGCATATCCATCATCCGCGCCACCGCGGCCATATAATTTTCCATTTTTTAATACTGGTTTCCATGGGCCCAAGTCATCACTCCAACCTGTCATCTCCGGTTGTTTGTCCATGTGACCATAAAGCAAAATTGTTTGATCGTTGTTGCCGGGAATGTCGATGATTAGCACGGGTGTGCGATTTTCAATTTGAATGACATCAATTTTTTTATTCACAATTTTTTGTTGGTCGCACCATTTTTTTAGCAAATCCATTGCTTGATCGATGTAACCATTTTTTTTCCATTCCTTGTCAAACAAAATAGATTTGCAGGGGATGCGAATGTACTTTTCTAAAATAGGAATAATTTCTTGATGCCATTGCGCTTCGAGCGTGTTGAAGTGATCGTGGATTTTTTGTTGTTTATTCATCCACATGAGAATATCACGGCAAAAAATAAGCCGCCACTCCAGCTCCTCGGAGAAGAAATTACATTATCGTGCAACGACCTTTTCAGACCTGCGGGTGCAAACTCGCGCGAGCCGCATAATAAATTCTGAAAGCTTGCTGTTTTTGTTCGACATAAGTTTTGAGAAAAAAGGGTCGGCGTGGACCAAGCCCGCAGCAGCCGGGCGCACCGCCCGCGGGCACCACCTCGCTACCGTCAGGACCCCGCCCGCGAATTTATATCCAACACCATCAATAAGACCAGGACTAGAAATGGAAACATCAGCGAAGGAATTACGATCGTCTGAAGACGTTGTCCTATTCCATATGTTAAAGCGAGATTGGCGCGTGCGGGACTCGTTTCCTTCTGTTAAATGCAAAGTACCTTGTCTCATATCTTGCTTGACCGGCTCCGCAGCTTTTCTCTGTGCCCACCCAACTAATTGAGAGAAAATGACGGCGCGTTTAGCGTAATTATTAGGATCACGTACTCGACCCGCATTTGCCCCATCCCAAACGCGATCATTCTGCTCTAATCCTCTCAAAATATGGTTGGGATTAAATATAATTTCGTGTTGCATGTGTTCTGTCAGCTTTTCTCTAAAGCGATTGAGTTTTTGGATTAAGGTTAATTGATTAAAGGGAAGTGCTTGCACTTCTGCTCTGCTATAGACTTTGCCATCTTTATCGGTGAAACCAATTTCAATGGGAGAGACACCTTTTGCAATAGCAGTTTGTGTTTCTGCATCTGCATCTGTTTTTGCATCAATTAACGCGAGAACATCTTGCAATTCTGGACCATTAGGATCGATATCACAAATGGTTTTGACATAAGGCTCAAAATAAAATTTATTGTTTATTTGTGCTTGATCGTGTGTTTGAACGAGTTTTTCAAGGTAATTAGGATCTGTGATATCGGATTGCAATGTTTCGAGATATTGGGCACTGTGTTTTTTTGTATCTGAGAGCGCATTTGTTGCCGTTGCGAGCAGCGCTTTTTTGTTTTCGAGCGTTTCTCTTGCCGATTTGAGTGCTGCCCAATCAATCGCTTTTCCTTGATTTTTGTCTGTGTCGAGTGTTGAGATGGTTTTTGTCAGTGTTGCAATTTCGATTTTGATTGTTTCAACTTCAGCATTTAGTTTTTCAAATTTTTCTTCTGTTAGATCAAAATAGCGTCGTAAACTTTTTTTATAAATCTCAATCATCTGTCTTTGCATTTCAGCTAATCCATCAATCGGATCGCCGTTTAAATCGGTAGTGAGACGCTCAAAGTGTTCTTTCATTCTCTCGATTAATTGCACATCGTTGACCATAACAGCTGCTTGCAGTGGGGTGACTTCATGCGCTACATCAACAGAATTTTTGACTATTGCTGTTTTTAATAACAAAGACGGGTCGGCATCTAAAATATTTAAGACAATATCTTCTTCACCACGCATAGCGGCATCGGTAATAATATAGGGGCGTGGAATGGCGTTCTTAAAAAGAGATATGGGTCTTAGAAGAGCAAGCGTGTAATAACCTACATTTTCTACTTCTTCATGGTTTTGTGATCCGAAAATAAAACAGAGGATGTTTTTCCAAACATTGAAATTCATTTGGACATCGCAATACTTTTTGGTAATCACCTCACAGCTAACACCAGGTTGATCATCAAAAATTTTGTTTTGAAGTAGTGTGGTTAGTAAAAATAATGCGCCACTATTGCTGCAGCGTTGTCTCACATATTTTTTTTTTGAATCGACGATGAGGCTTGCATGATTTGGATCGTCTACTGTATGCCCATCCCATACTTCACCATCCCATGCGTGATTAACTCGAACAGATTCAGCATTCAATGACTGTGTACTCATAGTTGATTTTATTGCGCCATCAGATTGCATAATTGGCGTGACAAAAAGTTTTCTTGAGCGTGTTGTTAATTGATCTTGTGTGGTGGCTCGACTCATGATGATCTCGTCTGGTTTCAATTTTAAAATCACCCTAATTCCCCTTTGTCAAAAAAAAGGGGGGAAGTGAAAAGCATCGTTTTTCACGGAGGGATTTCTCGTATAAGTCCAACTTAATTAATGTTATTGATAATGAGTCAATTGTATAGAGTGGATCTTAAAAAAGTCTTAATTTGGCGACACAATTCACAAAACTCAAATTTCCGTATTTTCTCGGCTAATACCATAGAGTATTAACCTCAGCAATACAAAAATTTTATCTCATGCCCGCTTTATTACCGCGCCTTACTCGCGACTTAAACAATGGCCCTAGCAGCGGCTTCATCATCGTTTCTATTATCATCGCACCATTGGAAAAACCTCGTTTCTGGTTTGCAAAATAATGCTTTTAGCCCCAACAAAGAAGCAGTGCAACTCCCACACGCGAAAGCAGCCCATCCGAACTGTTCACCACTTGTTTCTGATGTGGCAGATAAATATATACTACCAGCAAGAAAGAATGCCCCAACGGAAACTACAGATGCATTGCGGAGATCTCTACAAAAACTCATATTTACCTCATTTTTTTATAAAAATTATTATTGATCCTTCCTTTTTATCCATTATGTTTTTTCTAACATAGAATAAATTGGGAAGCAAGCAACGCAATTCAAAACGAAATGTACAAGCACACTACAATGTATTGGTTTGAATGGTAAAAAATATGCATGAGCTGAAAATGAAGTAACCGCCACTCTTTGCTATTGCCAACCGTTTTCCGTATAATCAAATCCCGTTTTGAGTGAAAAAACGGACTTCCCAATGACACGTTACATTTTTATTACTGGCGGTGTGGTTTCTTCGCTTGGCAAAGGCATTACCGCAGCGTCTCTTGGCGCTATTCTTGAGGGCAAAGGCTACAAAGTCACATTTCTCAAATTAGATCCGTACATCAATGTCGATCCTGGCACCATGAGCCCTTTTCAGCACGGCGAAGTATTTGTCACCGAAGATGGCGCAGAAACGGATTTGGATCTCGGACATTACGAGCGTTTTGTTCGCACTAAAATGTCCAAGAAAAATAATTTTACATCGGGCCGCGTGTACGCCGATGTTATTGCCAAAGAACGTCGCGGAGATTATTTGGGCGCGACCGTGCAAGTGATTCCACATATTACCGATGAGATCAAACAAAAAATTCGAGCGGGTGCCAACGGATTTGATTTTGCGTTGGTGGAAATTGGCGGCACAGTCGGGGACATTGAATCTCTGCCATTTTTAGAAGCGATTCGTCAAATGCGCGTTGAACTCGGTTTTGAGTATACCGTGTTTGTTCATTTAACCCTGGTTCCCTACATTGCAACCGCTGGCGAAACCAAAACAAAACCAACACAACATTCCGTTAAAGAATTGCGATCGATCGGCATTCAGCCGGATTTTTTGGTATGTCGTTCTGAATTGCCGCTGCCGAAATCGCAGCGCGAAAAAATTGCATTGTTTACCAATGTGGCGATTGAAGATGTGATTTCATTGCCAGATGCCAAAAGTATTTATGAAATTCCCATGATTTTGCATTTTGAAAAATTAGGCAGTCGCATTTGCGAAAAATTAAGAATCAAAAATCGAGAAACGAATTTAAAAGAATGGGAAACGGTTTTATCGCGCTACGAAAATCCCAGCAAAGAAGTCGTGATTGCAATGGTGGGGAAATACACGGATTTTGCAGATTCATATAAATCGCTGAATGAGGCGCTGATACACGCAGGTATACAAACAGATTCGCGCGTGCGCATTCATTATGTGGATTCAGAAATGTTATTGCAAAAAGGCACGGGAGAATTAAAATCAGCGCACGCCATTTTAGTTCCCGGTGGTTTTGGTTCGCGCGGGGTTGAAGGAAAATTGTTGGCGGCGCAATTCGCGCGTGAAAATAATATTCCGTATCTGGGTATTTGTTTGGGATTGCAAATTGCCGTGATTGAATTTGCGCGACACGTATTGCAATGGGATGACGCGAATAGCACTGAATTCAACGCTCAAACGACACATCCCGTGATTGCATTGGTCGGCGAGTGGTTGGATCAGTCAAGCGGGTTGGGTGGTACGATGCGTTTGGGCGCGCAAGATTGTATTGTTGAAAAAAATACATTGGCCTACAAAATTTATGAGAATAAAATAATTTCAGAGCGCCATCGTCATCGCTATGAAGTGAATAATAATTTGCTGCCGTCATTGGAAAAAGTGGGTCTTGTGGTGTCCAGTTACTCTACAGAAAATCATTTGGTCGAAATGATTGAATTACTGAATCATCCTTGGTACGTTGCTTGCCAGTTTCACCCAGAATTTAATTCAACGCCGCGCGACGGACATCCGTTGTTTACGGCGTTTGTTCGAGCAGCACTTGGCTGCCGAAAAGTCTGAAATCTTCATAGGAATTGTGCATCATGCAATTAACTTATTTTACGACCGATAATGACGAACCCTTTTTTTTAATTGCAGGTCCCTGCGTGATTGAAAGTGAGGCACTGGTATTGGATGTTGCAGGGCAATTAAAAGCAATCACTGACGAACTAAACATTAATTTTATTTTCAAATCGTCGTTTGACAAAGCCAATCGTTCATCGCACAGCAGTTTTCGCGGGCCTGGTTTAGAAAAAGGTTTGCAAATTTTAGAGAAAGTGAAAAAACAAATTGGCGTGCCAGTGTTAACCGATGTGCACGAAGACACACCGTTGCATGAAATTTCTAAAGTGGTGGATGTATTGCAAACGCCGGCATTTTTGTGCAGACAAACGAATTTTATTCAAAGTGTAATGAAATGCGGCTTGCCGGTTAACATTAAAAAAGGCCAGTTTTTAGCGCCATGGGATATGAAACACGTCGTTGAAAAAGCGCGCGCGACGGGTAACGATAAAATTTTAGTGTGCGAACGTGGCGTGTCGTTTGGTTATAATAATTTAATTTCTGATATGCGTTCGCTCGCTATTATGCGCGAAACAGGTTGCCCTGTTGTATTTGATGCGACACATTCCGTGCAATTGCCGGGTGGACAGGGAACAACATCTGGCGGTCAACGTGAATTTATTCCCGTATTGGCGCGCGCAGCAGTGGCTGTTGGGATTGCCGGATTATTTATGGAAACGCATCCGAATCCAGATAAAGCATTAAGTGATGGCCCCAATAATTTGCCGCTTGGAAAAATGCGCGATTTATTGATTGTGTTACAATCCATTGACGCGGCAATTAAAACATCCAAGGTTTATGCATGACAGTGACTATTCAGAAAGTCGAAGCCATCGAAATTCTTGATTCGCGCGGCAATCCCACATTGCAAACCACAGTCATTTTATCTTCCGGCGAAAAAGGAACAGCGTGCGTGCCGTCAGGTGCATCCACCGGTTCTCGCGAAGCATTGGAATTGCGTGATCACGATGAGAAACGATTTCAAGGCAAAGGTGTTTTGCGCGCCGTGCATTCGGTGAATACGGAAATTAATGCAGCCCTCAACGGAAAAGATCCTGAACTGCAAGATGAAATTGATTTTTGCATGATTGAATTAGATGGCACAGAAAATAAAAGTCGTTTGGGTGCGAATGCGATTTTGAGTGTGTCGCTGGCCGTTGCGTATGCGGCATCGCATGAAAATAAAAAACCGCTGTATCGTTATTTAGGCGGTGACGGTCCTTTTGCCATGCCAGTGCCAATGATGAATGTTATTAATGGTGGCGCGCATGCAAATAATGGATTAGATATTCAAGAATTTATGATTATTCCTTCGGGTTTTTCGCGCTTTTCAGAAGCGTTGCGTGCTGGCGCTGAAATTTTTCAAACACTTAAAAAAATCTTGTCTGATAAAAAATATTCGATCGCCGTGGGTGATGAAGGTGGTTTTGCACCTGCGTTGAAAAATCATCAAGCTGCGTTTGATTTTATGTTGAGCGCGATTGAAAAAGCGGGATATCAAGCGGGAAAAGAAATATTGTTAGGATTGGATGTCGCCGCATCTGAATTTTATCGCGATGGTGCTTATCATTTTGAAAATAAAAAATTTAACAGTGATGAGATGATCACGCAATTTGAAAAATGGGTGAGTGATTATCCGATTATGTCGATTGAAGATGGATTAGCAGAAAATGATTGGATAGGGTGGCAGCAGCTCACCAAAAAATTGGGAAAAAAAATTCAATTAGTGGGCGATGATATTTTTGTCACGAATGCGAAAATTTTAAGAGAAGGTATTGAGAAAAAAGTGGGCAACGCCATACTCATCAAGCTCAATCAAATTGGCACACTCACGGAAACCTTGGCGACCATTGGCCTTGCCAAACAAAATAAGTTAGGGGTGATTATTTCGCATCGTTCAGGAGAAACGGAAGATACAACGATTGCAGACTTGGCAGTCGCAACTGCCGCCGGTCAAATCAAAACAGGTTCTTTATCTCGTTCGGATAGGATTGCAAAATACAATCGATTGTTGCACATTGAAAGGGAGTTGGGTGGCGTCCCTTATGGAATAAAGGCGTAGCGCATGAGATTGATTCTCGGTGCATTAATTGTGTTATTACTATTGTTGCAATATGAATTTTGGTTTTCCGATGGCGGCATGCGAACCGTTTGGCATATGCAGCAAAATATTTCCAAGCAACAACAAATCAACGATCAATTGGATAAACGCAATCAAGCGCTGATCGCGCAAGTGAAAGATTTGCAAAGTGGCAATGCGGCTGTTGAAGCACATGCGAGAAATGATCTTGGTATGATTAAAAAAGGCGAAGTGTTTTATCGCATCATCCCTGAGAAAAATAAATCATGACATATTGGACCATTATTCCTGCAGCAGGCACGGGCGTTCGTATGCAAGCAGATCGCCCCAAACAATATTTATTGCTGAATGGTGAACCGCTCTTAACGCGCGTGATCAATACGTTCACCGCTCACCCCGAGATTCAAAAAGTGGTGGTGGTGTTGCACGCACAAGATCATTGGTGGTCAACATTGCAATTACAATATCCTGAAAAAGTGTTGACAACGGTTGGTGGAAAAGCACGCGTGGATTCTGTTTTGTTGGGTTTAAGTTTTTTGCGGGATTTTGCGAGTAAAAATGATTGGGTGATGGTGCATGATGCTGCGCGACCATTTATCACAACAGACGATATCACGTCTTTTATGCATGAATTAGGTGATCACGAAGTCGGTGGATTGCTGGGGTTGCCTGTCGTTGATACATTAAAAAAAGTCAGTGATGCTGATGAAGTTGAAAAAACTATTTCGCGTGAACATGTGTGGCAAGCGCAAACGCCGCAATGTTTTCGCTATGATTTATTGAAAACTGCGATTGAAAAAGCGTTATTCAAAAATGCGATTGTCACCGATGAATCCAGTGCAATTGAATTATTGGGTTTAAAACCAAAAATGATTTTAGGCAGCTCACGCAATAAAAAAATCACCTATCCAGAAGATCTTCGATAAATTTCAGAGCCGCGCGCGTCAGTCGAATGATTTTTTAAAACAACCTCAGCCAAATATACGCAATCAAAATCAGCGAAATAATCACGAGAAACATCGCCAGCACAAAACCAATCATGCCAGAAAATCCATCCATCACATCTTCACGCAAAATATGATTGCGTTGTGCAAAATAACGCATGGTGGCGCCGACCATCATGATCACAGAAACCACCATCATTGCAAGACCAATAAACTCAATCGCCATTGACGATTTCATATGATTTTTCAAATGCACTTGTGCGCTGATGAGACGTAAGAACAATTCAAATTTTTCAATCAAAAATCCAAACGCCATCATCGCAATGGCCGTTCGCACCCACGCAAGATAGGTGCGTTCATTTGCAGCAAGATCAGTGTAGTGTTTAATCATATTTCTATAGTCTGATAATTAGCAGCGATTTGCAACGCAGTTGGCAAACCACGCCGCATCTTCCTTTTCTTCTTTTTGTATTTCCACCCTCTCTTTTTTGATAAAATACAAAATTCATGAGCGAGGTGAATATGTTGCGAATTTTGGTTTCCAATGATGATGGTGTGCATGCGAAGGGGATTGTGACGCTTGCAGAAGCATTAAAAAAAATAGCAATGGTTGACGTGGTCGCCCCTGATCGCAATCGCAGTGGTGCAAGCAACTCATTGACATTGAATGCACCGTTGCATTTAAAAATCATGGAGAATGGTTATGTGAGCGTTGAAGGAACGCCAACGGATTGCGTGCACGTGGCGATCACAGGATTATTGGAAACTCCGCCCGATATGGTGGTCACCGGAATTAATGCGGGCGCGAATATGGGCGATGATGTGTGGTATTCGGGAACTGTTGCTGCTGCGATGGAAGGGCGGTTTTTAGGATTGCCGTCGATCGCAATGTCGCTGGCGAGCGAACGGCAAGAGCATTACGATACCGCCGCACGTGTGGCATGCGAATTAATTCAACATATTTTGAAAGAGCCTTTGCCTTCGGCAACGATTTTAAATGTGAATGTGCCGGATGTTGCGTACGAAGAATTACGTGGATTTGAAATCACGCGGCTGGGCACGCGACATTGTGCGGAGCCGACGATCAAGCAAATCGATCCCCGCGGTCACACAATTTATTGGGTGGGTCCGGCGGGAACAGAGCAGGATGCGGGCGTTGGCACTGATTTTTATGCCATCCATCACAACATTGTGTCGATCACGCCGCTTCGCATTGACCTCACGCATTTCGAGGCCTTTGACGTATTATCAAGCTGGGTGGGGCGTTTAAAGAAGAAATAGATGCGCCTGGAATCGCGGGTTGCAGTGGTGATGGTATTCGCGGATATGGTAATCTGGTCATATAAAGTACAGCAGGCGCTTTGGTAACAGATCAGGTATTCCCTCTAACTAAGGATTGTCCTGATGGGCAGAGATCATGAAATTATCTAACATTAAAAAAAAACTCATCGAAAAGGCCAAGCAGGTGTTGGCACGACGAAAAGCAAGGCGCCACGCAATTCAAAAAACCAAAGTAATTCAGCCTAAAAAAATAAAACATAAAACACATCAATTGCCCCATGTGTTGAAAAAAAATGCGATTATCTTTGCGGAATCTCGTGCAACACGCGAAGAAGCTGTCGATGTTGAACCAAAATTTTCAAAAAACACCGATTCTGAAGAAGAAACCAAAATAGAAATTGAAACCGAAACTGAAACCGAAACTGAACATCAATCTGCGCGTGAATTGCGTGACCCCACTTTTTTATATTTGCGTGAATTGGGATTTAAACCGCTTTTGTCCGTGAAAGATGAATTGCGTGTGGCGCGTGAAGTAAAAAAGGGAAGTGCAGCTGCGCGTACTAAAATGATTGAAAGCAATTTGCGATTGGTGGTAAAAATCGCGCGACATTATGCGCGTCGGGGTTTAGCATTTTTAGATTTGGTGGAAGAAGGAAATTTGGGATTGATGACCGCAGTTGAAAAATTTGATCCCGAGCGCGGATTTCGTTTTTCAACATATGCGACATGGTGGATACGTCAAACGATTGAGCGCGCCATCATGAATCAAAGTCGCACCGTGCGTTTGCCGATTCATATCATTAAAGAATTAACGATTTATTTGCGCGCCGGAAAAAAATTGGCGGCGCAATTGGATCACAAACCGACTCCTGAAGAAATTGCAGAAGCTATCGATAAACCCGTTGAAGACATTCGCGAAATATTAGCGCTCGCACCTGATTCTATTTCGATTGATACGCCCATCATGCAAGACGGTGAAAAAACATTGGTGGACGTGATCGCTGATGATAATAATGTTGATCCTTCTGATTTGGCGCAAAAAGAAGATATGGAACAACACATGGATGCGTGGCTCAATACATTGAACGAGCGTGAACGTGATGTGATTGTGCGGCGTTTTGGATTGCAAGGGCATGATAGCGCTACGCTTGAAGCCGTGGGTGAAGCGATTAATTTAACGCGCGAACGCGTGCGTCAATTGCAAATCGAAGGGTTGAAAAAATTGCGCCGCTTGATCGAAGCCGAAGGAATTTCCAAAGAAGATTCGATAGCGGGGGATGGGAATTAGAAGCTATTTGGTTAAACGCTAGCATGTGCCAGAATGCGTTGATTTTTGCGCACCGAAGCGCAGTTTACATTTTAGTAAATGAGCATCGGAGCGCAAAAAATCAGCGCATGATGGCCATGATAGTAGTTTAACCAGATAGCTTCTTAATCGGAGTGAGAGGATTCGAACCTCCGGCCCCTGCGTCCCGAACGCAGTGCTCTACCAAGCTGAGCTACACTCCGTTTCAAAGTAATTGATCATTGCACCGGACCTTGGTTCCCTCTCCCGCTTGCGGGAGAGGGTTAGGGTGAGGGTGAGGGTTTCAATACGCCCTTTCCACCGCAAACTCCACCAACGCTTGCAACGCACGATGATACTGAGAAGCCGGCATGGTTTGCAATGCTTGCAATGCCAACGCCGCCGATTGTTTCGCTTTTTTTCGCGTTGCAGAAAATGCATCGGTTTCTTTTAAAATCGCGAGCATCATTGGCAGCGCATTTTTATCACCATTTTGAATTGTGTTGCGAATCAGCGCTGCTTTTTCAGGCGTGGTTTGCTCGAGCGCATAAATCAGCGGCAAAGTCACTTTGCCTTCCGCCAAATCATCGCCAATATTTTTTCCGGTGATATCTGATGAAGTTTCATAATCTAACAAATCATCAATCAACTGAAAAACAATGCCCAAATGTAATCCATAATCCGCCATCGCTTTTTGATTTTTAGCATCAGCGTGGCTCAGTATCGCGCCAATTTCCGCTGCAGCTGAAAACAATCGCGCCGTTTTTTGCGTGATGACGTGAAAATAATTTTGCTCCGACACATTAATGTTGCGCTGATGCATTAATTGCATGATTTCGCCTTCGGCAATCGCGTTCGTTGTTTCGGATAAGGTTTGCATGATGCGCGGATGTTGATGACGCGCCAATATTTGAAACGCACGCGAATATAAAAAATCGCCGACTAACACACTTGCCGCATTTCCCCAAACTGCATTCGCAGTTTTTTGTCCGCGTCGCAATTCTGAGCGATCTACTACATCATCGTGCAATAACGTCGCCGTATGCACAAACTCAATGACAACCGCCAATTCGTGATGTGCTTCGCTCAATGCGGATTTTGTCGCGAAAGCACGCGCGACCAATATTAGCAGCAATGGGCGCAATTGTTTCCCTTTGGATTTGAAAATATGTTGCGTAATTTCACACGCGAGCGGAACGCTGGAAGTAAGCTCCGCTTGCATTTTTGCGTCAATAGCAGCGATATCATCGACGACGAGTGCGCGAATGCGAAAAAGAATTTCTGCTGAATTTTCAATTGGCTGATGAATGGGTTGCATGGTGGGTATGCTAGGATGCATGATTTGTGCTGTCAAGGCACAGTTCCCGCTCTGAAGGTTGATTAACTTAAATTTTCAGATTTAGGGAAGGCACAAACAACTTGCGAGGTGTTATGAATTTGCTACAATGCTCGCTTTCCTGTGATTGTGAAGGATTAAGTTATGCATGCAATTATTGAAACGGGCGGAAAACAGTATCGCGTGGCCGAAGGTCAAATGCTGTCCGTTGAAAAATTAGATGCGCCAGTGGGCGAAACGGTCAGTTTTGATCGTGTGTTGTTGGTGGGTGAAGGTGCACAAGCGAAAGTGGGCGCGCCGCTCGTGAGCGGGGCTAAAGTATCAGCGCAAGTGGTTGAGCAGGGTCGTGGCGACAAAGTGCGCATCATCCGATTCAAGCGTCGCAAACATCAAATGAAACAACAAGGTCATCGTCAAAGTTACACGCAAGTAAAGATAACTAAAATTGAGGCGTAAAACATGGCACATAAGAAAGCGGGCGGCAGTACCCGAAATGGCCGCGACTCTAATCCAAAATATCTCGGTGTAAAATGCTTCGGTGGCGAGCATGTCATTCCCGGTAACATCATCATTCGTCAACGGGGTACACATTGTCATCCAGGCGCTGGTGTTGGTATGGGACGTGATCATACACTGTATGCTTTGATTGAAGGCAAAGTATTATTTTCACTGAAAGGCCGCGATCGCCGCAAAACAGTTTCTATAGAAACTGCGTAATAATTTTTTTAGTTGATATTTGATTGCTGTAAACGCGCAGAGATGCGCGTTCTTTTTTTGTAGAGCGAGATGTTTCATGAAATTTATCGATGAAGTAATTATTGAAGTTGAAGCCGGCAACGGCGGTCATGGCTGCATGAGTTTTCGTCGCGAAAAATTTATTCCGTTTGGTGGCCCTGACGGCGGTGACGGCGGTGATGGTGGCAGCATTTATCTTGAAGCATCAGAATCTTTAAATACATTAATCGATTTGCGTTATCAGCGTTTGTATCGCGCACGAGGCGGCGAATCCGGTGCTGGCGCGTTGAAAACCGGAAAAAGTGGCGAGGACATGATTATTGTGGTTCCTGTAGGCACCACCGCTTACGATGCCGATACCAGCGAGCGTATTGGTGAGCTGATGAAATCGGGTGAGCGATTGTGCATTGCCAAAGGTGGCTTGCACGGTGTTGGTAATACTAAATTCAAAAGCAGCACAAATCGCGCACCGCGTCGCACAACTCCGGGTGAGCCTGGCGAATCGCGCCGCGTGCGATGTGAATTAAAAATATTGGCTGATGTGGGATTGTTGGGATTACCCAATGCCGGAAAGTCGACGCTGATTCGCGCTATTTCTAATGCGACGCCTAAAGTTGCCGATTATCCGTTCACCACCGTTCGTCCGCATTTAGGTGTGGTGCGCGTGGATGAGCTGCAATCATTTGTGGTTGCCGATATTCCTGGTTTGATTGAGGGAGCGAGCGAAGGAGCTGGATTGGGATTGCGATTTCTCAAACATTTGAGTCGCACATCCATACTGTGGCATGTGGTGGATGTGAGTGAACCATCAGAGACAGTGATTCAAAATATTCGTGCGATTGAAAAAGAATTAGCGCAATACGATCCCGCGTTGCTAGAAAAACCGCGGTATTTGGTGTTCAACAAAAAAGATTTATTGATTCCCGATGAAGCCCAAGCGCAAGTGCAAACGATTGTTGACGCACTGAAATGGACAGACAAGGTATTTGTGATTTCGGCGATCAAAAATGAAGGGACTATCACACTAATTCGAGAAACGTTTGCGCATATTCATCGTCATCCCGCGACTTGATCGCGGGATCCAGATCGTATTTTATTTTGATTTGACGATCAACTTATTCAGCCGGCTTTTAATCCGCGCCGCTTTGTTAGCGTGAATCAAGCCTTTTTGAACGGCTTTATCTGCCATTGAACGAATGCCATCATACATTAATTTTGCTGCCGCTTGATCGCCGGTTTGCACGGCTTTAATCAAGGTTTTTATGTTGGTACGTAACGCTGATTTCTGGCTGACATTGCGATCGCGACGAACCAGAGATTGGCGCGCGCGTTTTCTTGCTTGTGCTGTATTGGCCAAGGGGAAACTCCAAAAAATTAAATAACTGCGAAATATTGCCGCGTTGCATCCACTTTGTCAACGATTGTTTAACGTGTACACTGCTCTCATGTCACAAAAAATGGTTAAATCAACTTCCACGGTTGCGATATTCACGTTGTTGTCGCGCATTCTTGGTTTTTCGCGCGACATTATTTTGGCGAGCGTGTTTGGCGCAGGCGGGATGTTCGACGCCTTTGTCATTGCATTTAAATTGCCAAATTTTTTGCGGCGATTATTTGGCGAGGGGGCGTTTGCGCAAGCATTTGTGCCAATTTTAGCGGAACATCGCGCCAATCAATCTCCCGAGGCTGCGCAAGCTTTTGTGGATCATATCGCGGGAACATTGGCGGGCATTGTGTTGTTGGTCGTTGTGCTCGCTGAAATTATCGCGCCGTTGTTGGTGATGATTTTTGCGCCGGGTTTTTTACAGCACCCCGATCGATTTCAATTGGCGACACAACTCATTCACATTTTATTTCCATATTTATGGTTGATTGTGTTAACAGCATTCGCAGGCGCTGTTTTAAATACCTGCGGGATTTTTGCAGCACCGGCGTTTACGCCGATTTTGTTGAATGTCGCGATGATTGCAACGGCGTTGTGGTTTGCGCCGCATTCAGAAAATCCTATTCATACATTGGCGTGGGGCGTTATTGCTGGCGGTATTTTACAGCTCTTGATTCAAATTCCATTTTTGCAAAAAGTGAATTTAATGCCGCGATTCAAATGGGGAATTCGACACGACGGTGTGGTGCGTGTGATGAAACGCATGTTGCCTGCATTGTTTGGCGTGTCCGTTGCGCAAATTAGTCTGCTTGTCGATAGCATGTTCGCCTCATTTTTACCGAAGGGTAGCATTTCTTGGTTATATTATTCGGATCGCTTGATTTATTTTCCACTGGGCATTATCGGCGTTGCGATTGCAACAGTAGTGATGCCGTATTTATCACGGCAATATTCTGAAAAATCAGAAAGTGATTTTTCAGCGACGCTGGATTGGGCGCTGCGCACCGTATTATTTATTGGATTGCCAGCGGCAGTCGGTTTATTTATTTTATCTGCCCCGATTTTATCGACACTTATTCATTACGGAAAATTTACGAGCTACGATGTGATCATGACAAGCAAAAGTTTGAGTGCATTTGCAGTGGGGCTGCCTGCATTTATGCTTATTAAAATTTTGGCGTCTGCGTTTTATTCGAGACAAAATATCAAAACACCGGTGAAAGTGGGTGTATATGCCATGATTACCAATATCATTTTAAATGCCGCGTTGATTTTTCCACTGAAACACGCAGGATTAGCGCTGGCGACGTCATTGTCTTCTGTACTGAACGCGGGTTTATTGTGGATATTGTTGTCGAAAAACGGTATCTTTCATGCGGGTTCGCAATGGCGAAAAGCGACGGTTCAATTGATTTTAGCTAACGGAGTGATGGGCGTGTTGATCGCATGGATGGCGGGTGACGTCGCCCCGTGGTTGTCTTGGTCTGTAATGATTCGCGCGCTGCATTTAGCAGGGATATTATCGGCGGGAATCGTGAGTTATATTGCGATGCTGTGGATCATGGGATTACGGTTGCGGCATTTTCGTTCGCCGACATGAGACAGTGTTATGCAATTACTTCGAGCGCCTGCGTTAACCGCTTCTGTTGTTGCCATCGGTAATTTTGATGGTGTGCATCAAGGCCATCAGCAATTGATCACGCGCTTAACTGAAGTTGTGTGCGATGTCAAAGCGCCTTCTGTTTTGTTGACTTTTGAGCCACAGCCGCAAGAATTTTTTTCAACCGAAAAATTTCCAGCGCGTTTAATGCGCTTTTTTGAAAAATGGGTTGCAATCAAAAATTTTCACGTGGATTATGTGTACGTTATTCGCTTCACTCGTTTTTTTTCAGAATTAACCGCTGAAGATTTTGTCAAAAAAATATTGATTGAAAAATTACACGCAAAAAAAATCGTGATTGGCGATGATTTTCGATTCGGAAAAAATCGCGCGGGTGATGTGTCGCTGCTGAAAATATTGGGAAAAAAATATGGTTTTGATGTGGAAGCGATTTCGCAAAAGATGCATGACGGTGAGCGCATCAGTAGCACGCGCATTCGAAACGCCTTAAAAATAGCAGATTTTGATACGGTGTTTGCGTTGACGGGTCGACCTTTCTGTTTATCCGGTAAAGTTGCGTACGGCGATCAAATTGGTAGAACATTGGGATACCCCACCGCGAATATTTATTTGCGTCGCAAGCAAGTGCCGCTTATGGGAATTTTTATTGCACGCGTGCACGGATTATCGGAGCAACCATTACCTGGTGTTGCGAGCATCGGTTTTCGCCCCACATTCGATGGTAAAAAAATAATTTTGGAGGTGCACTTATTCGATTTTGATCAACTGATCTACGGTCAGCGCATCACAGTGGAGCTCATTCAAAAAATTCGCGATGAAAAGCGGTTTGATTCGACGGAAGCATTAATTGCAGAGATTGATCGAGATGCGGCTATTGCGCGGGCGTATTTTGGTTAGGATACAAGACCCTCTGCTGCGCTTGCGGTACATCCATTCTGGCGACCAGAGGTCCCGAGACAATTTCGTGAGCAGTCGCTTGTTCTTCTTGCGCCTCAATCAAATCTTGTTGTTCTTCGGCGGTGTGAGGTGCTAGGGACAATGATTCATGAGCAGAGGTTGGCGATGGTATGTTGAAAAAAGCAAAATAGAGCATGAGTGCTACAGCCGTCACTGCGATGACCGCTCCAAAATACCCGCCTTTTTTCAATATGCTCATCGTGCTATTGTAGTGTAATTTTTCGATGGTGTGAATGCGATCATGACTGACTACAAAGACACGCTTAATTTGCCGCAAACGGAATTTCCCATGAAAGCGAATTTGCCGGCCCGCGAGCCTGAGCGGCTGGCTAAATGGCAATCGTTGAAATTGTATGATTTGCTTCGTCAAGCGCGCGCCAAAGCGCCCAAATTTGTATTGCACGATGGCCCGCCGTATGCCAACGGCAATATTCATTTGGGAACAGCGCTCAATAAAATTTTGAAAGATATTGTGATGAAATCTAAAACCTTAAGTGGTTTTAACACGCCTTACGTTCCTGGTTGGGATTGTCACGGATTGCCGATTGAATTGAATGTCGAAAAAAAATTTGGAAAAGCAGGTGATAAATTATCTGCGCGCGAATTTCGAACCGCGTGTCGCGACTACGCTTCAGCGCAAGTAGAAATACAAAAAGCTGATTTCCAAAGGCTCGGTATTTTGGGCGATTGGGAAAATCCGTATCTCACCATGCATTCGCGTTATGAAGCGAATGCGGTTCGCGCATTGGCGGAAATGGTTGAGAAAGGTCACTTACATCGCGGGCAAAAACCGGTGCATTGGTGCACGGCGTGTGGATCGGCACTCGCAGAAGCGGAAGTAGAATATCGCGATAAAACATCGCCTGCGATTGATGTGGCGTTTGATGTTGCGGATGTTCAACAATGTATCGAAAAATTTTTTCACGAAAAAAAAACCACTCAACCTACTATTAATAAGATCAGTGTTATCATTTGGACTACGACACCGTGGACATTACCAGCCAATGAAGCCATCAGCGTGCATCCGGATTGTGAATACGCATTGGTTACCGTGAATCATCATGCTTACATTGTGGCAGATGCATTGGTTCAAGCGGTGATGACGCGATTGGGATTGTCAGATTATAAAATTATTTCAAAAACGCTTGGCAAAAATTGTGAAAATATTGTAGTGCAACATCCTTTTTTAGATCGTCAGGTGCCAATTATTTTAGGCGAACATGTCACGATGGAAGCAGGAACGGGTTGCGTGCACACAGCCCCTGCACATGGGCAAGATGATTACGTGATAGGGCAGCGTTATCACCTGCCGATGAAAAATCCTGTAAATGCAAAAAGTTGTTTTGATAACGACGTGCCGCTGGTTGGCGGCATGCATGTATTCAAAGCCAATGAACCCATTATGGAAGCGTTAAAAAAATCGGGTCATTTGCTGCATGCAGAAACAACGCAACACAGTTATCCGCACTGTTGGCGTCACAAAACGCCGCTGATTTTTCGCGCAACGCCGCAATGGTTTATCAGCATGTCACAAAAAAATTTGCGCAAGACAGCGCTGGAAGAAATTAAAAAAGTGACGTGGATTCCCGCATGGGGGCAAGAACGCATTACCAAAATGATTGAAACGCGGCCGGATTGGTGTATTTCGCGTCAACGTGCGTGGGGAATTCCCATTACGTTATTTGTGCACGAAACATCAGGCGCGTTGCATCCCAACACACTGGATCTCATGCAACAGGCCGCCGATTTAATTGAAAAAGAAGGCATTGATGCGTGGCATGAAGCCGATGCAAAAGATTTTATTGGTGATGAAAAAAATTATCGCAAAGTCACTGACGTGTTAGATGTGTGGTTTGATTCTGGTGTGACACATGCCTGTGTGTTGGCAGTGCGTCCGGAATTATCAGTGCCAGCAGATTTATATTTGGAAGGCTCGGATCAACATCGTGGTTGGTTTCAATCATCGCTGCTGACGTCCGTTGCCATGCGTGATCACGCGCCATTTCGCGCAGTGTTGACGCACGGATATGTTGTCGATGGACAGGGGCGTAAAATGTCTAAATCCATTGGTAATACCATTTTGCCAGCGGATGTGGTGAAAAAAGATGGCGCGGATATTTTGCGTTTGTGGGCGATGGCAACCGATCACACGGATGACATCAGTGTGTCGGATGAAATTTTAAAACGTTCGAGTGATGCGTATCGCCGCATTCGCAACACCATGCGTTTTTTATTATCGAATTTATTTGATTTTGATCCTGCAAAAAATTTGGTTGATCCAAAAAATTTAGTGATGCTTGATGCGTGGATTATTGCGCGCGCACAACAATGCCAGGAAAAAATAATTGCAGCATACGATGCGTATCAATTCCCAGCGATTTATCAAGCCATCAATAATTTTTGCATTCTTGATTTAGGCAGTTTTTATTTGGATATTATCAAAGATCGTCAATACACGAGCGCGACCGAGGGTTTTCCGAGACGTTCTGCGCAAACCGCACTGTATTATTTATTGGAAATGATGGTGCGATGGTTGGCGCCCATAATCAGTTTTACCGCGGATGAAATTTGGGAATTGATGCCGGGTCAACGAGACGTTTCTGTATTTTTAACGCAATGGTTTACAGATATCCCAGCATTGCCAAAACAAAGTGATTTGTGGTGGCAAAGTTTGATAACGATTCGTAACGATGCCAATAAAATTTTGGAAACATTGCGTGCCGATGGAAAAATTGGATCAGCGTTGGATGCGGAAATTATTTTGCATACACCAGCAGAGTTATATAACTCATTAAAAAATTACGCCGATGAATTGCGCTTTTTCTTTATTGTTTCGGATGTCGCGTTAGAAAAAAGTAGAGATGAAAAAATCACGATTGATGTGCGTGTGACGCAACATAAAAAATGTGAACGGTGTTGGCAGCGTCGCCATGACGTGGGAAAACATTCAGAACATAAAACTATTTGCGGACGCTGTGTAGAAAATGTTTTTGGTCATGGTGAAAAGCGGAGTTTTGCATGATGCGTTGCACTTCAGCTTACCGATGGTTCGCATTAAGCACGCTGATTGTGTTGCTAGATCAGTTAACGAAATATTGTGCGTCGCGTTACCTCAGCGGATCTCAAGTGGTGCACGTATTTCCTTTCCTCAATTTTATTTTGCGATTTAATGAAGGTGCTGCATTTAGTTTTTTGAGTTTGCAAAATGGTTGGCAGGTGTATTTGTTGTCAGGAATTTCTATTGCAGTGTCGATTGGTTTGATTATTTGGATTTGTCGTTTGTCTCAATCAGCTTGGGTGACGGCTTTATCGTTGTCATTGATTTTAGGTGGCGCCATTGGCAATTTAATTGATCGTTTGCGTTTTGGTTTTGTCGTTGACTTTGTTGATTTTCACGTGAAAAATTGGCATTTTGCTACGTTTAATGTAGCAGATTCCGCGGTGTCGGTGGGTGTGATTTTATTGGTACTGAGAGTGTGTTATGAAAGTGTTACTGGCAAACCCTAGGGGTTTTTGCGCAGGTGTTGATCGCGCGATTGAAATTGTTGAGCGCGCGCTGGAACGGTTGGAGCCGCCTATTTATGTGCGTCACGAAGTGGTGCACAATCGCCCCGTGGTCGAGCAACTGAAAGCCAAGGGCGCCATTTTTTTAGATGATTTAAGTGAAGTGCCCGAGGGCGCGACCGTCATTTTTAGCGCGCATGGTGTGTCGCAAGCGGTGCGAAAATTAGCGAAAGAAAAAAATTTTCAATTGTTTGATGCGACTTGCCCATTAGTCACTAAAGTGCATATGGAAGTGGTGCGGTTTGCGCGAAAAAATATTGAATGTGTTTTGATTGGCCACGCGGGTCATCCCGAAGTGGAGGGCACGATGGGTCAATATCACAATGACAGTGCCGGAATTTATTTGGTTGAAACAGTGGATGATGTTAAAAAATTACAGCTTAAAAATCCCCATCATTGCGCGTATGTCACGCAAACGACTTTGTCGATCGATGATACAGCGCTCGTTTTGACTGCACTAAAAGAAAAATTTCCTGCGATCGAATGCCCCAAAAATGAAGACATTTGTTACGCGACCACCAATCGTCAAAATGCAGTGAAGATATTGGCGGCTGAATGTGATGTGATGATTGTTGTTGGTTCTAAAGAAAGTTCCAACTCCAATCGACTGAAAGAATTAGCAGAGCGTTTGGGTTGCCAGTCTTATTTGCTGGATGATCCAGATGTAATGCAAAAAACATGGTTTACATTGGCGAGTGTCGTTGGTGTGACGGCGGGTGCATCAGCGCCGGAAAATTTGGTGCAAAAAGTGATTACGCGTTTGCGCGATTGGGGCGCTGAAATCGTTGAAGAAACGCCAGGTGTAGAGGAAAATATTATTTTTGCACTTCCAAAAGCATTGCGAGTTGAAGCAGCATGACAACCAGAAAAATTCCTTGCGATAAAAAAACTGTGATCATTTCAGAAAAAGAATTGCCATTGTGCTGCCCTTTGCCCAGTCAAACATTATGGAATGGCCATCCGCGCGTCTATCTTGAAATCGAAAAAACATGGCATGTGGTTTGCCCCTATTGCGAAACGAAATATATTTTAAAATGAACAATAAAATTTTAGTTGTTGGTCCTGCGTGGGTCGGCGACATGATGATGGCGCATGTGTTGTTTCAATTATTGCGTCAACAAAATCCCAATGTTGAAATTCATGTGTTGGCGCCTGCATGGTGTGAAGCGTTGTTGTCGCGCATGCCCGAAGTCACTAAAAAAATGATATCTCCTTTTGGTCACGGAGAATTAAAAATTCGTGAACGTTATCTGTTTGCACAAAGCTCAAAAAAAGAAAATTACGATCAAGCGATCGTGATGCCCAATTCATTTAAATCCGCGTTAATTCCTTTTTTTGCGCGCATTCCTGTGCGCACAGGCTGGGTGGGTGAATGTCGTTTTGGTTTGCTCAATGATATTCGTTTTTTAAATAAAAAAGCATATCCGAAGATGATTGATCGTTTTGCGGCATTGGCTTTTTCTGCTGAAGAACAGCGCAGAGAAAAATTACCGAATCCCATATTAACCATCGACTACAAAAACAGAGAAGCGGTTTTAAAGCATTATCAAATAATTAAATCAGAAAAACCGATTTTGGCACTTTGCCCCGGTGCGGAATATGGGCCTTCGAAGCGTTGGCCACCAGAATATTTTGCAACTGTGGCGTTGCAGCATTTAAATCAAGGTTGGGCGGTTTGGATTGTTGGATCACACAATGATATTGCTATTGCAGAAATAATTCAGGTAAAAACAGAATCACGTTGTGTGAATTTTACCGGTAAAACGTCGTTAGCAGATGCGATTGATTTATTATCGCTCGCAACACGCGTGATCACCAATGATTCTGGATTAATGCATATTGCGGCGGCGTTGTCGTTGGATGTGATTGCGATTTATGGTTCTACCTCGACAGAATACACGCCACCCTTAAGTGATCGAGCGCGCATCGTCAAATTAAATTTGCCATGCCAGCCGTGTTTCAAACGAGAATGTCCGCTCAAACATCATCGGTGTATGCGGGATTTACTGCCTGAAAAAATAAAATAAAATATCGCTTGCTCACGCGCGCGGCTCCCTGGCAACTACGGTGTTTGTTAGTGAGCGATATTTCTCACAAAACTCGCCAGGGAGCCGCGAACGTTAGTGAGCGATATTTTCGAAGCAAGTGCGTTCATTATTCCTTAAGTATTTCCCAACCAAAACACCCCTCGAACTCATCTTACGTTAAGCTTTATCTGTCAAAATTGCATGATTCATTGATTTATTTAAATTGAGGTTATGATGCGCCAAGAAACAGAATACAACTGTCTGCTGGAAATGGAAAAATTAAAAGAAGTGCTTGGTTCTAGAAATGAAGAGACTATTAAAGAAAATGAAGAGCTTATTAAAAGAGTTATCACGAATCATTTTTTTAACGACTTTCATTTTCATCTGACGCCGTCTTACTCAAATCTACTCTTGAACTCAATTGAGAATCCAGTGGTTCTTGAGGCAACAATTTCCTATTTTAATGAAGGTGATCGTCTCAAAGATTTTCTTAAAAGTAGAATGAATGAGAATATTGTGCTGAGGAATGATCTCGGAATTCAGACCGGAACTTTGTTTGCGCCACAACTTAATTTGATATTCAAAATCGCTGCAATAGACCAGAATTTTTTAGAAAAATTAGTGCGTGTGTTGTTTGAGAATACCAGTTACTACTGCAAAGAAAACAAACTTCAATATTCTTTACATTCGACAAATTTTCTAACTTGGATAGCGACGACGCATCGAGAAACAATACAGCCTATATTGGATCTCGCAAAAAAAGATTTAAGAATTTTATGGATGATTCTTCTTGAATCAGATTGCGAACGCGATACCCTATGGCTTTTTTTTATCATGGAAAGCAAATATATATATCAAATTTTTCTGATGTTGGGTGAGATGCCGAGTATTAGGAAAAAATTTTCTGATAAATATCAATCTGTCGCTAAAATCGCGCTTTTAAGAAATAAGAATATACACTTCGAGAATGCATTTACTTATTTTTTACGGGAGAATTTAAGCAATAAAAAGCTCGCTTCGCTTTGTGATCCAAATACTTTATTGGGCGCATTGATTGACGAACAAGCCTTTCCCAAATACGAAGGAATTTCTGTTCATCGTAAAGAAGTGAATAAGGCATTAGCGCAACAATATTGCCAAGTAATATTTCAGGATGAAAAAAATCGTATTGATTCGTTTTTCGCGCAATATGAGGCGAAACTTCACATACTTCTGCCTGTATTAAAAGCGGCAGCTGAGTTAGCAGAAAAAATAATTCAGCTTTTTAAAAATAATGAAGAATTGGATAGTTTACATATTCCACTGGAACAATCGATACAGTCTTGTAATGATGAAGAGTTGAATAGCTTGCATATTCCGCTACAACAAGCGATACAAGAAGCGATTTCGCAACAAAAGAAGGAATCGGAATCTTTAGGTAACCGTGTTGTCAAATTTTTTAAAAAAGAAAAAACTGACACTGAAACAGTGGTAAAAATGTTTGGCCAACCATTGCATGATGCACTAGAACATTGGATTGATATCGTATACGAATTAACTCAAGCAAGTGAAAATGCAAAAAAACAGGCGGCAGAAAAACCGACTTCTGTTTCTGCGCCAAAACCTGCAACTGCGCAGCCTACGGCATTAGAAAAACCAGCTGTACCATCAGCGAAGAGACCAATACTTTCCGGAAATCAAAAAAGATACGCTGAATTATTTGTGCAAGTATCGCAAGATCGCGGAATTGCCGTTGCTTCAGATTCATCAATTGAAGATCGCCTTGAGCAATGCAAACTTGCATGGAAAATAAAACCAACAGAAGAATATCAAATAGCGAAAGCAGAAACAGCGCAAAGATGGGATGTTGAAATTTATCATCTTACGTTATTTGGGCTTCCTACAGTGCCTGTTAAAAAAATCGAGGAGGATTTGGATTTAATAACCAGGACGCTAGCATCGTTACCTCGTGCTGTCGCAGCTGCTAACTTAAATGATAAAAATGAAGTTGTTAGTTTAGTTTCGGCGTAATAAAAAAATATCGCTCACTCACGTTCGCGGCTCCCTGGTGAGTTCTGTGAGAAATATCGCTTGTTAACGCGCGCGGCTCCCTGGTGAGTTCTGTGAGAAATATCGCTCACTAACAAATACCGTAGTTGCCAGGGAGCCGCGAACGTTAGTGAGCGATATTTAGGGAGCGATATTTTCGGACTCGCCAGGGAGCCGCGAACGTGAGTGAGCGATATTTGAAATCTTATCCGGAATAATTCCAAACTTTGTAAAATCATCAAACCATTTTTCATAATAACACGCAATATTTTTTCCCTGACGATTGATAACATAATCCATTAAAAAATACAAATAATCTTTAGTGTAAACAGGTATCGTGCTTCCGTGTCTCGTCCAATAAATTCTATTTTTATTTTCAGGATTTAATATATTTAAATTTCTCGATGCATATGCTTTTATCTTTGTCATCACCTGCTCTTTTGACTGACTAGATTGAATAACGATATGCAAATGATTGCTTCGTACATTCACTGAAAATAAACGCCAATGGTAGTGATTGCAGACCGATATGATGGTTTGCAAAACATTGCTTCTCTGTGAATGGTTCATTATAAACGGTTCATTGCGCAATTTATTTTTAACTTTTTCAAAACGGATAGGATCGAATTCAATACGTGGCGTTCCGTAAATATTATTTTTTGGATCAACGCTTAGGCGTTTATTGAAATGCAACCATGTTCCGTAGCATGTAAATGTAATAAAAAAAGCGTATGGAGAATTATTTTTTTTGGGAATATTTTTCATCTCGAAAAAATAGCAGATATGTTTATTATTGCAATACCGTGTTTTTTAAAATTGAGTTCTGTTTGGTAACTACGGTGTTTGTTAGGGAGCCGCGAACGTTAGTGAGCGATATTCCCACTCAACCCATGCGCTGCACAATGGAAAATACAAACCCAATCGTATCTCGCGATCATCTAATTGCGATAACACATTCGCATAATTTTCTAATTGCTCGCAATAATTTTCTTTTTCTCTTTGCAGAAATTGCGGCAGAGATTCATTTTCGTGAGGCACACTGGTTTTGTAATCGATAATCCAGCGAACATCATTTTCATCAATGAATGTGCGATCAATAACAATAGTTTTGCACTGTTTTTCATCTCGATACGTGAGAGACCACTCAGTTTTTATTTCTTGGTGATTTGAAAAAATCCATGTTGCACGTGAGTCTTTTTCAATATTCAAAATCATTTTATAAATTTTTTGCATTGCATCGGGTAATTGTTGCGGCAACAATTTCAACGACAGTAATCGAGAGTGATATTGTGCGTCACCCCATGGAGCTGGATATGTTTGCAATCTTTCATGAATCACTGTGCCGATAATTTTAGAAAATGAATCTGGCGGAGAAAGAGAAATCACAACAGATTTTTCATCCGTATTTTTTTCAAAAGGATAAAAATGAATATTCGGCATTTTTTTTGAAAATCGTTGCAAAGTAATGGGAATATTTTCTGATGCTGCCGAAAAACGAGTGCTTTCATCCATAGAAATGTTTGATTGATAAATCGGCCATAATTTTTCTAAAAATGAATCTTTAAAAGGTTTTTTGAATTCATTTTTATTTTCATTGTATTCAATGGTGGCAGAAAAAAATATACTTTTTCGAGCACGTGTTGCACCAACGTACAATAAACGTGTTATTTCACATGATTGTTTTTCTGTTTCGAGTATTTTCAAATAGTGATATAGCGGGTCATCTTCTGTCGTTGCGGATTTAATTGGTGCTAATAATAAATCATCACCGCCAAATGTGTTAGCGCGCTCTAGCCAACGAAATAATTTTTCTTTGTCTCCCGTTGGGCGTTGCTGCAATGAAGGTAAAATCACGTGATCAAATTCCAATCCTTTGGATTTGTGAATGGTCATGATTTGCAACGCAATCGATTGATCCGTTTTTGGATTGGAATATAATTTTTTACATTGCGTTTCTAATTGATCAGCGTCGATAAATAAAGACTGCTTTTCATGCGTTTCTATCAGCGCAAAAAAAGATTCAGCGTAATCCAATTCTATTTTATCAGTAACCGTTGCGGGACCTTGAATACTAAGCCACACTTTTTTTAAAATTTCTGAAAATGGCAGTAACGATTGCGCCTGCAACGCATCAAAGATTGGTTTTCGAAAGCGAAACACACGCTCTTTAGCATCTAGCGAAACATCGCAAGATTCAATATTCAATATCACTTGCCACAATGTGCTTTCCTGCGATAACAAAGCGATTTTTTCTAAATCCGTTAAGGTAATGCCACACCACGGCGCGCGAAAAATAGAAAGCCAAGCAATGCGATCATCGCGGTGCAATAGCGCGCGAGTGAGTGCTAATAAATCCCGAATCACCATTTCATCAGCAAGACATTCAATTTCAACGCACTGAAAAGAAATTTTTGCTAATCGCAATGCAGACAACAATTCTGTCATGTGCGCGCGTGTGCGAACCAAAATCGCAATAGATTCTTCTGCATTTTTTATTTGTAATTGTTGAATATGTTGAATCAGTTGTTTATGTTCGTCAGCTAATTGAAATGCCGTAGAAAAAATAACGTGCGGTGACTGATTTTCTGGCAGTGGTGATGTGGCTTTTGTGTAGGGAACCGCGCCGGTGGCAATATCAGAAACTGCGGGAAAAATAGTTTGAAAGGTATCGTTGAACCACGCGACTAGATTAGGCTCTGATCGAAAATTCATGGTGAGTGTGAGCGGCGTTACCAAAATATTGCCGATACCTTGTTGTTTGGTACGCAAAAATAATCCCACTTCGGCATTTCGAAAACGATAAATCGATTGCATGGGATCACCAACTAAAAAGAGTGTGCGACCATCATTTTTTTCCCATCCAGCAATTAATTTTTCGAGTAAATGAAAATGTAAAATAGACGTATCTTGAAATTCATCGACCAATAAATGTTGGATTTGATAATCTAAATAAAGCGCGAGATCAGTTGGTTTGTCATCATCGCCCAATGATTTGAGCGCGCCTAAATTGATTTCAGTAAAATCGACCTGATTGCGTTCTTGAAAAATCACGTGTAATTGCGCTGCGAGCAGCGGCAAAATGCGCGTCATTGCTGACAATGCCGTCCATTGCATTTCGGAAAAAAAGAGGGGTGGTAATTCCTGAATATCTCGCAAACATTTTTGAAATTCAGGATAATTGAGCAGTTGTAACAAAGTGGACAATAGTAATTCTTTTTCCTCGCTGTCGTTGAAAAAACCGATTTGTTTTGTGGCGGTTTTTCTGAGTGAGCCTGTTTGCGTTAATAGCAACGAAGATAATCCTTTCCATGCTGATAATTCAGTTGTGTTAGCGGTAAATTGTTCGCAATGTGCAATGAGATTATCGCTCTCTATTTTTTTTAATTCAGTTCCTGCAAATTGCGCAAGCAGTACAATGGGTTGCTTTAATTCTGATGGCACGGCATTTATTGCAAGCTGAATTTTTTCCAGCGCAATAGTCTTTAGTGTATTTTCTAATTGATTTTTCAAGTCAGCACTGTGATGTTTGCAATGCAAAATATGCGGTAACCATTGATCACGATGATTGAGCAACTCTGCAAATAACGATTGCAGTTTATCGACGCGATTATCCAAATGCAGAAGCAGAAATTCCGCATCGGGTTGCAACGCGTCGCTTGGAAAAATATCTGTGATCAATCGCAGTGCTGCTTCTTGATACAACGTTTCTGCATTTTCGGCAATACTCGGTGCGCCACCCAAGCGAGACAACATCGGCGTGCGTCGACACAAGAATGCGCTCAATGAATCGATGGTTAAAATTCGCAGTCGATTAGGATTGCTAGTGATGTGCCATTGTAATTTTTTATCTTGCTCCAACACTTGTTTTGCCAAAGACCAGGTGGTGTGACGATAATGGTTTTTAACAGGTTCAGGTGTTTGCGAGAATTCCAGCGCTTCTAAAATACGTGCGCGCATTTCAGCGGAGGCTTTGCGCGTGAACGTAATGGCAACAATTTCTTCGGGTGCTTTGGCTTGGGATAATAAAACCAAATAACGTTGTGTCAAAATTTCTGTTTTTCCAGATCCTGCTGGCGCTTCGACAATAAATGAGTGCGAGGGATTGAGCGCATATCTGCGGGCTTCTGTATCATTCATGACAGCACCGTTTCTGTTTTGTAACGACACAATGATTGTAGATCACACAGTTGACAGGTATTTTTTTCAAGTGGGCGAACGCGATGATCGCCGTCGCAGAATTGTTCTGCTAATGTTTCCAGCATTTCTTTCCACGTCTGTTTTTTCATTTTCCAATCTATTGTTTCTAATTGATGGTGTTTGGGTAACAGAGAATCTGCATAACCTTCTATGCCGTATTTTTCGTTATTAATTTTAGCAAATGCGATGCCGCTACAAGATTCATTCAATACGGCGTACAGCGGCAATTGCGGATCTTTTATTTTATTGGGATTCCAATCGGCGATTGTGCTTTTGCCTGTTTTGTAATCTATTAATAATTTTTTTCCGTTTGGATATTCATCGACACGATCCAAGCGAATTTTTAAAGGCAAATTTTTTATTTGGACATCTATCATCGCTTCGCGCAGAATGACTGAAAAATCAGGTCGTGTTTTTTCAAATGCAAGCCATTCCAATATTATTTTTTGCAGCCGTTTTTTTTCAACACGAAAAAAATAATCGGATTCGGTCATGGAATCAGATTGATGCCGCATGAATACAGAGTCTATCCATTTTTTAACGAGTATTTTTAATTGCGATTCAGAAAGCGCGCACAATGCTTTTTGATTTTTTAATTCTCCCCATATTTCGCATAATATTTCGTGAACAAAAATGCCTTTGTCTTTTGATGATACGCCAAGATCGCTGCCCACTATTTTTTTGGCGCGTAATCGAATGGTGCTGAATGCGCGAAAAGGGCAGAGCGATTGTAGCTTGATAATTTCACTGCCACCTCGAATGGATGCAAAATCAGTCATCGGTGTTTTTTCATCAACCCAATTTTCGAGTGTCCGCGCCGCCCAGATTTTTTTTGATAAAGTCGAATGATTGGGTAACTGTAATTCATCGCGTGTGGTAAATTGAATATCTGAAATTAATCGTGATGGAAATCGCAGTTGATCTCCTATTTTTGATGGCGAACTAAAAATAACGAGCGAGGCACTTTTTTTCAAACGCGCTGTCATCGCGGTGCAAAATGCTAATTCACGTTTGGCAGTTGCATGCGGCATGTCATGATCTTGTTGAATTGAAAATGGAATGAGCGGATGCGGATTCGCTGGCGCTGGCCATCGCTGATCATCGAGCCCCATTACCCAAATTGCATCAAATGTGATGCCGCCCGCTTCCAGCGCTCCCATGATTTGTATGGGTTCGTTGTGACTTTTAGGCTGAAATAAAGTGAGTTGCAGCAATTGTTGCCATTTTTTTATTGCCGCATGCGCTGATAATGTGTCGATAACATGATCGAGCGTTGCCAATGTTTTCCAGGATTTTTTAACACTCTCCAGTAACTGAAAAATATCGCTGTGTTGGGTTTCATGTCCTGGCCAGCCAACGCATTGCAAGCGTTCGATAAAAATATTCACCCATTGTGATGGTTTCGCCTGATGAATTTTATTCTCTTTTATTTTTTTATAGAGCGCCGTGAGTCGCGTGTTGGGATTGAGCTGATAAATATCTTGCAAGCTCACGGTTAATTTATTTTGCTTTCGCCATTGCGTGTCCATGCGCGCGTACTGATTTTTTTCTGTTTCGTCCTGGCAAAAAAATGTGGATTGTGTGAGCGCATGAAATGTTTGTATTGGTAATGGTTTGATACACCATTGCAATATCGTGAGCGCAATTTTCACCATTGATAATTGTGATAAAGCAAAACCTGTTGAAATATTAAATGGCGCGATAGCACTATGATCAAACGTATCTGAAAATAAACGTGCTACCGTCGCGCGATGTTGCGCCAATTCTGGCACAATGCAGCCGATATTGGCTGCGGGATTTTGTTCGATTTGCTTTTTTGCCCAGAGCGCCATGGTGTTAATTTCGGATTCTGTATCGTCCAATATTATTTTCCGAATAACGGCGCCATGTGTTTGACGATCGTCTTCATGACAGATAACCATTCTTTGCTTTAATAAATTAAACAGTGATTGGATGGCGGGGTTTATGTCATCAAAACCGGCAAGCGTGATGTGAGCAGGAAGCTTCAGTGGATTTATTTTTTCGCGCGCGATGAGCAGATGCGGAATTTCGGCGGCGGTTACCCAGCGATGATCGGCACAAATTTTTTGAAATGCTTGTATCCATTGAGTGAGGGCTTGCACTTCGACTTGCGCATCAAACGGCATGAGCTGTTCGACGGGTATTTCCCAAAGCGTTAACAATTCCCACGCAGATGAGACCATGTCAGGCAAACTGGCGGGTTGAATCAACGGCTCCGATAGCGGAATTTCTTCGATGATGGTTTCAATGAGGTGCCGCTCCTGAAATGTGTTGAGTAATATTTTTCCGTCCTGGTTGGTTTGATGAAATGTGGTCTCAAGCCAAACGGACAAGGGCACGATAGGTGGCGTTTCCCAAACGGGGGATGATGATGAATGGTTTTGATTTGTTTTATTTTGCCAGTGTCGCGCCAGTCGACTGTTGGCGGTGATAATTAAATTGGTTGTCACGCGTGTCGTCCCTTATTCGCACCCATCATCATAAACATTAATTGCTGCTTTGCGAAGTTTTCTTTTACTTCGGTTTCCCACAGGTAAATTATTACGACGAAGTGGTCAAAGCGATGTTCAGCAAAAATTTTGCACAGGCAAAAATTATTTGTAACTGATTGATTTATCGTAATAATATGGATGCAGAAAAATTAGACAAATTAACGGGATACACGAAACAACAGTAAGTTGAGGTAAATTTTGACAAATTACCCACAGAGTTATCCACAGATTCTGTGTATAAAAGAAAATATCGCTTGGCTGACGCGGGCGGCGTTGATTGATGTGAGACGGCATCACGTTTTATAAAATCTCAATTTAGTATAGAATCGTTTTTGCCGAAGGGATAACGGGATGGATGCGTGGCACAGTTGAAAGAATTACCAGTGGATTTTCTTGCGCGCGGGCGTTATCAGCCGCGGCGGGTGTTTGATCCGCAAGCATTACAAGAATTGGCGAACTCGATTCAATCACAGGGCGTGATTGAGCCTATCATCGTTCGCGAATTGTCTGCGAGTCGTTATGAGATTATCGCCGGCGAACGTCGTTGGCGCGCCGCGCAATTGGCGGGGCTGTCGACAGTTCCTTGTGTGATCCGGGATTACAGCGATGCGAGCGCGGCTCAAGTTACGCTCATTGAAAATATTCAGCGCGAAAATTTAAATCCCATCGAAGAAGCGCGGGCATTGTTTCGATTGATCGAAGAATTTCATTATACCCACGATCAACTGGCTGAAGTTTTGGGCCAATCTCGCGCGAAAATTACCAACAGCTTGCGATTATTGCAATTGGATGCGCGCGTGCAACAATTTTTAATTGACAAAAAAATGTCGGAAGGCCACGGAAAAATATTGGCAGGATTGTCGTGTGAATTTCAATTTAGTTATGCACAAAAAATTATTGCGACCGGATTATCTGTTCGTCAATTGGAGCAACTGCTTCAAAAAGATAAAGGTATCGCAACACCCGCGTCGTCCAACACGGATGCCAACATTCGCCGTTTGGAAAAAATCACGTCCGATCATTTTGGTGCGGAAGTAGTGCTGGAAAATTCGGCCAATAAATCCGGTTGGATTAAATTGCGTTATCAAAATTACGACGTGCTGTCGGGAATTTTGGAAAAAATGGGTGTTGATTACGAATAATTGTGTTGATCAAGGAGGAAAATATAATGCGAAGAATTATTGCTGTTTTGTTCGGTGTTTTTTTAATAACGACGGCTGCAATTTCGGCGCCGCATGAAGTCATTATTATTCGTCACGCAGATAAGTGGGATCAGTCTAATCCCGGCCCATATTTATCGCCCAAAGGTCAGCTGCGCGCAGAAAAATTCGTGGCGTATTATTTATCGCATTATCAAAAACCGGATTTTATTTTCGCATCGAATCCCGCGGTTTCTGGAGATGTTGCGCAAGGTGGATTCTCGTATCGCCCCTTGCAAACTGTGATGCCTCTCGCCAATCAATTGGCGTATCAAAATTCTTCTGGTTATTTTGTGAATGCTGTTTTTCACAATCATCAATATGCAGCACTTGCAAAAACATTATTGCAAGACAAACAATATCGAGGTAAAACGATTTTAATTTGTTGGCATCATGGTCTTGCGAATGATTTGGCACATGCGCTTGGCGTCACGGAGAAATTATCAAAATGGAAAGGAAAAATTTTTGATCGCGTGTATGTGTTAACCTACGATGATCATGGAAAATTGTTTACGTTTCGTCAATTGGAAAATCAATACCCTGTTTCGAGTAATCCTACGTGGGAAAATTTGGCTTCAACGCGACAAGGATGATCATGCGTAAAATTGTTTTTTTAATTTCGATATCAGCACTTGCAACTATTGTATCTGCAACCACAAGAGACACGGATGTGTTAAAGCCGTATGCAGTAGATGAAAATCCAAATTTGCTAACGCAAGCAACGCATCCAAAAAATACCTGGATTGATGAATTCAATCCAGAAATACCCATGCATGTCACCTATTCTCCAGAAGAAGGAATAAAATTTTCTAACGCGGATGGCTCGACGTACACGAGATTGTCAGGTTACATGCAAGTGGATTCTGCTAATTTTATGGGAGATACGCACGACACTGTCAATCATCGCGTGAATTTGCATAATGGTTTGTATATTCCCTCTGCGCGACTAAAATTGCGCGGCGCGATGAATGCCAATTGGAAATATCGTTTTGAATATGATTTTGCGAAAACAGAAATGGATTACGCATATTTAAATTACGTAGGCTGGCATCACATCGAGTGGAAAGTCGGAGAATATCGGCCTGACTTCAGTACTTCTTCTTTGACGGAACGTATCGACAGCACATTCATAGAGCGTGATTTAGCAACAGAAGCATTTTTTATCGATTACGCGATTGGTACGCAAATATTGTTTCACAAGCGTAGTGTGACGGCATCCGCTGGTATTTTTGAGCCCGCTTTTCCATCGGTGAATGGCATTGCGGTGAGCGGTGGTGCGCCGGTTGGTGTTAGCGCAAGATTGGGCGTAGCGCCCATTCACACGCAACGTGAATTATTACATTTGGGGCTTGCGAGTTATGGTCGACAAGCCATCGATTCGCGTTACACACAATTTCGCACGTATCCAGAAATGCTTTCCAACAACGATATTTCAGTCAGCTTGGTTGATACGGGTTCAATTAATCACAGTCGAAAATACATGGTTTCCAGCGCGGAAATAGTGAATGTGACTGGGCCGTTTGCATTGGCTGCAGATTATTATGTCACGTCAGTGGATCGCAGGGCGGGTCGTGATCTCACATTTGATGGGTATTATGCTGCTGCGAGTTATTTTTTAACGGGCGAACATGCTGTGTATGATTATTTGAACGGCGATTTTCGTGGCATATCTAAAATTCGAAATACATATGGTGCGTGGGAAGTGGCGCTACGCTACAGCGGCATTGATCTTAATGATCATGATATTCACGGCGGAAAAGAAAATGATGCTGCCATTGCATTGAACTGGTATCCCTTTTCTGCGATTAAGTTTGGCGTCAATTATATTCGCGCGAACGCAGCGCCATCACAAAATGGTGTGGATCGCATTGTGAATATCGTTGGGCTGATGATGCAGGCGCGGTTTGGGTAACTTTGATCTGAATCAATCAGGTGGTGATGAAGCAGCAGCAGGTGTGAATGAAATCAATCCAATGGCTGCAACAATGAAACTAATGGCAACAAAATTTAAGGGGCTCATGATTTCGTGAAAAATGACCCATCCCCAAAACACACTCGTTAATGCAACGGTGCCGCTTACCAAACTGTAATACACAGGACCTGCGCGCTTGATGAGAAAAAAGAAAATAACGTATCCGATGGTGGACAATGTGATTTCTAACAAAATTAACCAATCTGTGCGGATGAGCGGAAAATGAAATAAATAAAAAGAATGCATGCCAAGCACAATGGGTGTTAATAACAACGATGAAACCAGCAACATTCCTGTCGAAAGACTTAACGCATCGCTTGGCACTGGTCTTTTTGCGGCGATAAAAACTGCGCAAAATGCAAAAGAAAGTGGTGTTAACAAAATAACAAGAATCCAAGGAATGTGTGTGGATGCATTGATGTGAACATTCGGTATGGCCATTATCATGACGCCGACAACGCCAACAAGCACTGCCACCATTCTTTTCCATTGAAAATATTCTTGAGCGGCGAGTATCGCAAGCGGATAAACCAAAATGGGAACGGTGTTGACCATGACACCAACGATGCCGGGCGGTAAATGTTGCGAGGTAAAATAAATTAATGTGTTTGGAAATGCGATACCAAAAATTCCGCACATGACGTAGTATCCGAGATATTTTTTTTCGAATTGAATGGCAGGAACGCGTCGGCAAAAGCTGATGAGTAGCAATGCGATTGCAGGGCCTAGCGATTGCCAAAAACCATAGCCGAGCGGCAACACGCCGTGATGCACACAATAATTGGAGATCACGTATCCTGATCCCCAAATCAAACCCAGTAATAATAGTAATAAGCAATTCATGGCGCGGATTGTAGCAAATTGCAGTCGTATTTTCCCCTCACCCTAACCCTCTCCCGCAAGCGGGAGAGGGAGTTAAATGAGCCCAACAATTTTCCGCAAGCGGGAGAGGGAGTTTGATGAATTACCCTCACCTCAATAATTTTTCGCAAGCGGGAGAGGGAGTCATTTTGTTCCCTCTCCCGCTTGCGGGAGAGGGTTATGGTGAGGCATGAGATGAAAGTCCCTCTCCCGCTTGCGGGAGAGGGTTATGGTGAGGCATGAGATGAAAGTCCCTCTCCCGCTTGCGGGAGAGGGTTAGGGTGAGGGTTCTTCAACTTTTCTATCGCACTATAAATATCCTCCATCACATCATTCAAACGCATCGCAACATCGTTATTCCAATAGCGCATCACTGTAAAACCTTGCTTCTCAAGATAATGTGTTCGACGTTTATCATATCTCGCACGCCAATTGTGCTGACCACCATCAATTTCAATAATCAAACGAATTTCGTAACAAACAAAATCAACAATATAATTTCCAATGGGATGCTGTCTTCTGAATTTGCAATTCAATAATTGTCGGTTGCGTACCCAATACCAAATAATTTTTTCCAGTGGCGTGCTGTTTTTCCTTAACTCTCGCGCGTGTTCGATTAATTCTTTTTTGGTAATTTTTATATCCATAATGTGTATGTTATGGAATTTTTTTAAAAAATTAATCTCGGGTTTTGATATTTTTTTTAAATCCCTCACCCCGACCCTCTCCCGCAAGCGGGAGAGGGAGTTTGATGAGCTACCCTCACTCCATAATTTTTCGCAAGCGGGAGAGGGAGTCATTTTGTTCCCTCTCCCGCAAGCGGGAGAGGGTTAGGGTGAGGGTGTTTGAATTATGAAACACAATCGGATATTGTAAATTTTTTTGTTCAAATCAAATGGTAAGGTGAATTACATGGAATTTCTCGCGAAACGCCGCTACTTTCTCAATCAGCCGCATGGGTTCAGTGCGATATTTTTTACGCAGATGTTTAGCACCATTAGTTTTGCTGTGCTGTACGCAACGTTGGTGCTTTACATGAAGCAACAATTGCATTTCAGCTCTAAGGAAGCGGATTTAATCACAGGTGTTTATTTTGCGTGTAATTTTACGTTGCACTTATTGTCTGGTTATTTAGGCGGCCGCTTTTTTAGTTATCGCGCCTTGGTTGTCATCGGTATTATTTTTCAGCTCTTGGCTTGCGTGGTGTTGGCACAGGGTACCGTGGGCAGTTTGTATTGGGGATTGTCAGGAATGCTGGTCGGAACTGGTACGATGGTCACGTGTTTAAACATGTTGTTGTCACAATTGTATTCCGATCCAGATAAAGCAAAACGCCAGTCTGGGTTTTTATGGAATTACAGCAGCATGAATTTTGGATTTTTATTTGGATTTACACTCGCGGGATATTTTCAAATACACATCGATTACGCCATGTTATTTTTTATTACCGCCGCAAATAATGTGTTGGCGCTCATTATTTTGTTCACGCAATGGAAATTCATGCAAGACAAAGACACAATTTTGACGCGTGTTTCTCGTCATGCAAAAATAGCCCGTTTTTGCGGGGGCTTATTGATTGTATTTGCGTTAATTCCCGCGTTGAATTGGTTTTTGCGCCACACAGGATTTAGCGATAATTTAGTTCTGGGTGTCGGTGTTGCGGTGTTGATTGCATTGCTGGTGATTGCGTTTCGAGATTCTGGCAATGCGCGCAAAAAATTATTGGCTTTCATTATTTTATTATTGAGTGCGCAAATTTTTTGGATTGTCTATCAATTAGCGCCTATGGGCCTCACTTTGTTTGCCAAAGACAATGTCGATAGACACGTATTGGGTTTTTTAATTGCGCCTGGCTGGATTCAAAATATTAATTCCATCGCAATTATTATTGGCGCACCGTTGCTGGGTGTTTTGTTTGTGTGGGTACAGCGTCGCAAACGATTGTCTTTATTGCCCCTACAATATGTTTCTGGCTTGGTGTTGAGCGCGATTGGTTTATTAATTTTGCCGATCGGTATTGCGCTCGGTCACAATGGCTATACCGCATTTCAGTGGATCTTTTACACTTACGTGCTGCAAGCGATCGCAGAATTATTGATTAGCCCCATTGGTTATTCTATGGTGGGGGAATTGGTTCCGTTGCGTTGGCAAAGCATTTGCATGGGCTCAACACTGCTCAATTCTGGCGTTGCCGCAGTACTTGCGAGTTATTTTTCGAATTATGCATTGGGCAGCGGTGAATCGAGCAATCCTCTTGTGACCAATCCCTCATACAGTCATATGTTTAATCAATTAGGTTGGGCAACGATGGGCGTTGCGGCAATTTTATTTTTATTGGTGCCGGTGTTAAATCGATTAATCAATGGAAGCGCTAGCGTTTAACCAAACAGCTTCTGATTAATCAATTTTTCTTTTCCGATTTCAGACAATGGTAGTACGGAATACCACAGGGTTGTGTAGAGCAAATGCGCAGGAATAGCTGCACAAAATCCGCGGAAACCGAGTTCTCGATATGTGGTTTGAAATGTGGGAAAAAATTTTCGCAGCGGAAATGATTTTGGGTTGGTTTCATGTGCGCGCATGCGCGTGATGGCAACGTCAAATGGTGTTGTGATGATGGAACCTACACCAAAACCAATGCACATTGCAAAAATTTTTGCGGCGATTGTCGATCTTTTTTCTTCCGGTAATCGTTTGAGTATTTGGGCTTGAATGGTGAATCCGATGGTGTCTAATACAACACTGTTCATATAACATGGCAGTGCGCCGCGATATAAACCGCGCACCCCTTGCTCTTTTACAATCGTTTGCGCTTTTTTCAAAATAGAAAGTGAGTTGAATGTATTGTTGCGGCATGAAGAGATACTTGCTTGCTGCGACACAATCAATCGCCCCGCTGGCGCCCATACCAACATTCCCAGACTTTGCGCGGCAAAACCACGCAGAAAATGTGCTGTATTGGTATCGCCGAAACAGTACAAAGGAATATCTTTTCCAAACAGGTACAGTATCGTTGCTGGAATCGCGCTTGCAAGTGGAATCGAAAATCCTGCGTAAAAATTTCGAGCGGAATAAGTGGCTTTGAATGCTTGAGAAAACGTTAGCCGATTATCGCGAGGGCTAGTTTGTTGCGCAGTCCACACCATTGAAAACGGATACGACACCACTTCAGAAAAAATTCCAGCGGTAGCATCAATCATGACGCAGTTTCTGAAATCACGCCAAGTTGTAGCGCATTCGTCTATGCGTGACATGATCTGTTGGCCTGTATCCAGCGTTCGATATCGTTACAGGTATGCGCAATAAAATCTGCTTGCCAGTCTTTAATCACCGCTTCGGGTGGATGATAGCCGTAGGTGACTGCAATGCTGTTGAGCTTCGCATTTTTTGCAGCAAGAATATCGGATTCCATATCGCCAATATAAACGGCTTGCGTGGGATTGATGTTGGCGATTTTGCAGGCGTGATGCAGCGGTGCTGGATCAGGTTTGCAGGTGGATAACGTGTCGCCAGAAATCACACAAATTGCGCGTTGATCGAGTTTAAAATGCTGCACAATCGGTGTGGTGAGCCACGCAGGTTTGTTGGTAATAATTCCCCAGGGAATTTTTTGACGATCCAATGTATCGAGTAATTTCTGCATTCCAGGAAAAAAAACCGTTTTGTGCGTGCTGTATTGATGATAAATACCCAAAAATTCATCGCGCAATAATTCAAAATCAGCGTGGGTCTGCTCAATATCAAACGCAAACGACACCATTTTTTTGCTGTCGCCGTGAATGTGTTTTCGAAAAAGATTAAAATCCACGGGCGGTTTATTTTTTGTCGTCAACATGATATTGATGGCGTGCGCAAAATCCTGCGCCGTATCCAGCAGCGTGCCATCCAAATCAAAAAATACTGCGTTTATTTTTGAAAGCATATCAAATAATTCACATCCACTGAAGTTGAAAACGAAAAAGTATTTTTCAAAGGATGATACGCAATGCCTTGTATATCACACAACGTTAAATTATTTTTTTCAGCCCAAGCAGTTAATTCAGAAGGGCGAATAAATTTTTGATAATGATGCGTGCCCTTTGGCAATAAATTTAAAATATATTCAGCGCCGATGATGGCAGAAAAAAAAGATTTTATGTTGCGATTGATGGTGGAGAAAAATAATTTACCCGAAGGCTTCAGCATTTTTTCTGCTGCTTGAATAATGGAAAGCGGATCAGGCACGTGTTCCAGCATTTCCATGCAAGTAATGACATCAAAATAATTGCCATGGGTTTTCGATAATGTTTCTGCGTCGATGCATTGATAATCGATAGTGAGTTGCGATTGTGTCGCGTGTTTTTTTGCAATGGTGATAACGGATTCGCTCATATCAATACCGGTTGCGATAGCACCCGCTTTTGCCAATGATTCCGTGAGAATGCCAGCGCCACATCCTAAATCCAATACATTTTTTTCGGTGAGAACCGCGTGTTGATGAAGATAAGCTAGTCGTAGCGGATTTAACGCGTGCAGTGGTTTCATCGGGCCATCGGGATTCCACCACTCATCAGCCATGGCACTAAATTTTGCGATTTCAGTAGCGTCAGTGTTTCTCATTAGACCTCTTGCATAACCTCGATTAATGGACGATCTCTTCGAAAAAATTCGCTCGAAATGCTCATTGACTCCCGTGTCAACTGCGCTTTCTTGCTCATTTTTTCTATGACCTCGTCGCATTACTCAAGGTTATGCAAGAGGTCTATTGTTAATTACAGGATTTACAGTCAAATATATCCGCCTCAGGTTGCAAGGTGATGTGATGAATATGAAATTCATCATCAAGCATTTTCGTTAAACGATTTAAAATAGTTTGCCAGTCGCTCATTTCGTGAATGTTGATATGTGCGGATAATGCAACACTGCCAGAGGATAACGTCCAAATATGTAAATCATGCACCTCTTTTACGTCGTTCACTTGACGCAATGCAATTGAAACCATTTCTAAATCAATGTGGATAGGTACACCTTCCATTAAAATGCGCATGGATTCGCGCAGCAAACGAAAACTGGATGCTGTGATTAAAATGCCGATAAAAATAGATAAAATTGGATCGATGGGAAACCAGTGTGTGAAATAAATCACGCTACCCGCAACGAGTGCCGCAAATGATCCCAGCAAATCACTGAACACATGCAGCAATGCGGCGCGCATGTTAATGGATTTGTCGCTATTCGTTAATAAAAATGCGATACATAAATTCACCAGCATGCCGATAAATGCCACAATCATGACAGGTGTGCTGTGAACGATCACCGGCGTGCGCAAGCGATTGACGGCTTCTACAATAATTGCCAGTGCGATAAATAACATCAGTAAGCTGCTTACCCAAGCCGCCATTACTTCTGCTCGACCCATGCCGTAGCTGTGCGTATCAGAAGGCGGTTTTGCAGCAATCCAAGTGGCAAATGCTGCAATTCCCAATGCCAATGCATCTGAAACCATGTGGCCTGCATCGCCCAATAACGCCAGCGAATGCGCATGCCATCCAAAAAAGGCTTCAATTGCGGCATAAAACAACACAATGATGATTGCGATAAATAACACGCGCAGTGATTGAGAGTGGTGGTGATGGTGGTGGTGATGGTGATTATGTTCTGTCATAAAGTAGTGCATGCAGTGTTTGTTGCATAAAGGCGCTGATGCGTTTAGTGATGGATGGTTTTAATTTGTATTCCATTTCATATAAATCAAATTCATTTCTTTTTGATAATAAATAATCATCACTCGTTTGCAATTGATCAACTAATTTTTTGTCGATGCATTGTGTTGCGAGCCAATGTTCACCGGTCGCGACCGCATCAATATCGACTTGTGGGCGGTGCAGCTTAATAAACGTTTTGAAAATACCGTGTGTTTCATTAATTTCTTCTTGTAATTTTTCGCGGCCTGCACTCGTGTTTTCGCCAAACACCGTCAATGTGCGTTTATATTCACCCGCTGTTAATTGTTCGAAATCAATGTCTCTTTTTTTTAAGAAGCGATGCAAATTGGGTAATTGTGCAAGCACGCCAATTGAGCCAATAATTGCAAACGGTGCCGCGATAATGTTATCGGCAACACAGGCCATCATGTAACCACCGCTTGCAGCGACTTTATCAATCGCAACTGTTAAGTGAATTTTCGCATCGCGCAAACGTTGCAATTGTGATGACGCTAATCCGTATGCGTTCACCAAACCACCCGCGCTTTCCAGGCAAACCAATGCCGCATCATTTTTGTTGGCGGTTAGTAAAACTGCTGTGATGGTTTCTCGCAATTCATCTACTGCTGAGGCTTTAATATCACCGTCAAAATAAATCACAAATATGCGTTTGCTTATTTTTGCAATTGATTTGTTTTGTTTGGTTGCTTTTTTTATTTCCGCTTTCTTCGCTTTTTTTTCTGCTTTGCTGAGAATGATGTCATTGATTTCATCACAGAGCTCGTCGTATTTTTCATTTAATTTTTTGATTTGCAAGCATTCATTATTTTGCTCGCGTGCTTTCGCTTTTGCTGCAATGATCATGGCGATAATGATTAATAGAGCGAGTACAATAGTGACTGTTTTTGCTAAAAATAAGCCGTAATTGGCTAAAAATGTCAGCATGGATTCATTCCCGGGGGTAGTGGATCATTGGGTGACGGTGTTGCAGCTGGCGATCGCGCGGGTGTAGGCGGCGGGGTGTGCTCATATCGTGCGGATGAGGATTGCTGAACGAGTGGCTGCACATTGTTTCGATCATCGACGCATTGCATCATTTTGTATGTTAATGCAATGACTCCTGACAACAACATTGATCCCGTCATGAGATACAGAAAAAAAACGCCCGCTTCCGATAATTTTTTATCAAACCACAAATACATCACCAAAAAAGTAGACAATGGCCCCAAAAAAACATTGGCTGCAATAAATGTTTTGATATCTTGCATGGATCGTTCTAAGAGGGATGTTCTGCTTTCAGAAAAATACTTATTCCATATCAAAAGAGACAGGGACAGTCCCGCAAACGGAATCACTGAACCGACGGTGGCTGGCATGTCGCATTTTGAAATGGGTGAATCAGTTGGGAGTGATCGTTCGTTGGTGTCTAGCCATCGAACAATACCGCCACCCACGCGACAAGCAGCAACATCAAACCCGATTAATACGATGATGATGGTGAAATAATTGAAGATAGCGCACAGTTCGCGACGGTCAATTGCCATAGTAATCCTCTAGCTCCTCCCGCTTTCAGAAGAATTTTCATCTTTGGGTGATATTAAATGATAATTTGCCTCGAAAATGCTCATTGACTTTCGTGTCAACTCCGCTTTTCTCACCAAATTATCATTCAATCTCACCTCAAATCTGAAAATTTAAGTTAATCGACCTTCAGAGCGGGAATTACTGGTAATCCTCGCATTTCAGATTTGTTGGCGCCTCATGCTAGGATAAAGTAACGTCGTATTTTTGCAAGGATGTTGTCATGGAGCATCTGCTTGTTATTGCCGGAGTTACTGAGCAATACGTTTTTCTAATATTGATCGCATTTATCGTGTTTGCATTGATTTTGGTTTATATCTGGGATGTCACGCAAAAGTCAAATGCGATTCTGCGCAATTACCCCATTATCGGTCATGTGCGTTTTATTGCAGAACGTTTGGGCGTTTATTTGCGGCAATATTTTTATGCGCGTGATCGCGAGGAATTGCCGTTTAATCGGGATCAGCGTGAGTGGGTGTATCGTGCTGCGGCGAATGTGGATACGACGGTTGGTTTTGGTTCGACGCGTGATTTGTCGCGAACAGGTGCCGTTTTGTTTGTCGATGCACCATTTCCAGTGTTGGGGCAGGATGCGGCACCAACGCGCCCAATCACCTTTGGTTCATACACCAAACATCCCTACACGGCCTCCTCTATTTTAAATATTTCTGCGATGAGTTATGGCGCGTTGTCGCGCAATGCCGTGCGTGCATTATCGCATGGCGCGAAGATGGGCGGATGTTGGTTAAATACAGGCGAAGGCGGCGTGTCTAAATTTCATTTGGAAGGCGGATGTGATTTGATTGCGCAAATTGGCACAGCAAAATACGGCTTTCGAGATGCCGCTGGACATTTTTCAGAATCACATTTGCGCGAATTGGCAGCGATTCCAACTATTCGCATGTTTGAAATTAAATTGAGTCAGGGTGCCAAACCTGGCAAGGGTGGCATCTTACCTGCCGTGAAAGTCACCCCTGAGATTGCGAAAATTCGCGGTATTCCCGCCATGCAAGATTCCGTCAGCCCTAATCGTCATCTTGAAATTAGCAATTCAGCAGAGTTACTCAATTTTATTAATCGGGTGCGTGATATCAGTGGAAAACCCACGGGATTTAAAATTGTGCTTGGCGGTTATGAATGGTTAGATGAATTTTTTGATTTGATTGTAAAACGCGGTATTGAATTCGCTCCTGATTTTATTACATTGGATGGCGCCGAAGGGGGAACAGGTGCGGCACCAGAAACATTGATTGATTATTTGGGGTTGCCTATTAGAGAAAGTTTGCCAGTACTCGTGAATAAATTAATTGAATATGGTTTGCGTGATCGTATTAAAGTGATTGCTGCAGGAAAAATGGTGGTCGCTGGTTCCGTTGCAGAGGCATTGTGTTTGGGTGCTGATTTTGTGAACTCGGCGCGCGGATTTTTATTTTCATTGGGATGTATTCAAGCGATGCGTTGCCACAATAACACCTGCCCCACTGGTATTACGACGCAAAATGAAGGACGCATGAAAGCACTGGATGTAAAAACAAAAGCGCTCAGTGTTGCGAATTATGTCAAACGCGTGAATTACGAAGTGGGTGTCATTAGTCATTCCTGCGGTGTCAAAGAGCCGCGCGAATTAACGCGTCGTCATGCGCGCGTAGTCACTAACACCGGTGTTTCGGTTTCGCTTGCAGAAGTATACCCAGAATGAGTTCGCAAACATGATCTAGATCAACTTTTAAGACCACATAACTCGCTACAGTAAAATTGTATTCATGATTAAAACTGTAGGAGGTGTTATGAAGTGGTTTCTTTTTTCTGTAATCTTCAGTACATTATTCATTTCTGGTGTAAGTATGGCGTGTTGCATTTGCATCACGTGTTAACTTTTTTAAAACCGCACAGGGAGGTGTTTGATGACTCGCGAAATCGATACTTGGAGAGACACCACTCATTTACGGCGCTCATCCACTGCAGAAATTACATCCAGAGCAGGTTATCATCTCGCTGATTTCTCATTGATTGCATTAACAACCCACACACTGACCGGACAATGGTTGCATGATTTATTTTTAAAGCTTCAATATTTTCGCGCAGCACCTTCCCAGGAAACGCAGCAAACATGGCTGGATTTTCCCATTTTGGGTGCCGCGTTATTTTTTGCATTGGCATTAAAAATTGCTAATTATGTTTATACGAGAAAACAAAACGGTCGTTATTTGGCAGCGCAAGAATATTTTCATGCTTTATTTTCCGGCGTGTATGGATTATTTATCGCAGAATCATTGGGCGTTCCGGAAACCATGGAAAATTTTATTGGTACGAGTGCTGTTTTTGTGCCACTCATTGCGCTGGCCTGTTTTAAAATTACCGTTCCCGACTCGATGGATAAATTAGATTTTTCTCTGATTGATCCGGATGATGCTACCTATTCATTTCCAACGGCCTTAAAAAAAGAACGCTATCTGAATTCGTTTTTTAAATGCATTACCAGCCTGGCAGCGTTATCTACTTTTTTGTGGGCGGCAAATCGAGAAATTGCAGGAAAGACTGTCTCATTGCCAGACTGGGAAAAAGGATTGTTATTGTTGTCTATCCCAGTTGCGGGAAAAATTGGCTACGAATTAACAATGCACCCCAAATTTTATCGTGGCTATCGTAAAACACAGGAGTGTGTGAAAAGTGCCGCGCTGGTTTACGCTGCGCTGTCTTCCATCTGTCACTTAGCGATTGTATATCATGACGAGAACAGAGAAATGCAAATGAGCGATACCACACGCGCTTTGTTAAGCTACACTTGTTTTTGTTTGTCCTTGATGATGGGAATATTCGCGGCAGCAAAAACTGGTTTTGATTTTCAAGAGAATCACGATGGCAATGTGAAGTTGTTGACGGGGTGGAATCGTTTTTGGTTGTGGGCGAATCAAAAAATCGAAGCGTGGCGTCACCCTGATGCGCATGCCACCGCGCGAATGATGGCGACAGTTGAGGTTTGATGATCTTGACATTTTTAACATACAGTCTTAGAGTGCTCATCACTTAAGCTCGAGTATAGGCTCTTATCAGTGCGTAAAATTCGACCGTTTTTGTTGATTGGAAGTGTGTTGCTTTTGTCAGCGCTGTTGTCCGGCTGCCAGTTTGCTATTTTGTCTCCGCGTGGTGTGATCGCCGCGAGCGAGAAAAAATTATTTTTCGATGCGCTTGAACTTATGCTGATCGTTGTGATTCCTGTTATTTTCTTGTCATTTTTTATTCCCTGGCATTATCGCGCGAACAATGAAAAAGCAACGTATCGTCCCGATTGGGGCCACAGCACGTTGATGGAAGTAATTTGGTGGTCGATACCTTGCGTCATTATTTTGATTCTCGCGATTTTGACATGGATTCGTACACATGAATTGGATCCATATCGTCCCCTCACTTCCACCAAAGAGCCAGTGATGATTGAAGCGATTGCGCTCGATTGGAAATGGTTGTTTATTTATCCGCAGTATCATGTCGCCGCCGTTAATTTTGCAGAAATTCCGGTGGATCAACCCGTGCGTTTTTTTATTACGTCTGACGCGCCGATGAATTCATTGGAGATTCCACAATTGGCGGGGCAGGTGTATGCGATGGCGGGCATGCAAACCAAATTAAATTTGATGGCGACGCATGAAGGTGTTTACACCGGGCTATCAACCAATTTCAGCGGTGATGGATTTTCGGGCATGAATTTTAAAGTGCATGTCGGCTCCATGGATGATTTTCATGCATGGATTAAAACCGCACAACGCTCGCCCAAGCAGTTGACCATGGCGGCTTACAATCAATTAATATTGCCCAGCGAAAATAATCCTGTTGAATATTTTTCATCGGCGGAAGATGGATTATTTAACGCGGTAATCGTGAAGTACATGGGTCCTATGCCGGGCATGACAATGGGCTATAGCAATCCGAAGTTAGGGTAGGAATTGTAGACATGACATTGCAAAAATTCATTTTTGGTAATTTAACGCTAGATTCCGTTCCTTGGCATGTGCCGATTATTATGGGCGCAGGTGCTTTTATGGCGCTGGGTGCGTTAACGATTCTGGGACTCATTACGTATTATCAAAAATGGACATACCTTTGGAAAGAATGGTTGACGTCTATCGATCACAAAAAAATTGGCATCATGTATCTTATTCTCTCGCTCGTGATGTTATTGCGTGGATTTTCGGATGCCATCATGATGCGTTCGCAACAGGCGATGGCGGTTGGGCATAACATGGGTTATTTGCCGCCGGAACATTTCGATCAAATTTTCACAGCACACGGCGTCATCATGATTTTCTTTGTAGCGATGCCGATGATGTTTGGATTGTTGAACATGGCAGTGCCGCTGCAAATTGGCGCACGTGATGTGGCATTCCCTTATTTAAATTCATTAAGTTTGTGGTTGACGGTGGTTGGCTCCGTGCTCGTGAATATGTCATTGGTGATTGGAAAATTTGCGGCAACGGGTTGGCTTGCGTATCCGCCACTCTCCGGAATTGTTTATAGTCCAGGTGTGGGTGTCGATTATTATATTTGGGCGCTGCAAATTTCTGGTGTCGGTAGTTTGTTGTCTGGCGTTAATTTTATGGTGACGATTTTAAAAATGCGTTGTCCTGGCATGACACTGATGAAAATGCCAATTTTTTGCTGGACGGCGCTGAGTTCGATGGTGTTAGTAGCGCTTGCGTTCCCCATTTTAGCGGCGACACTGGGTATGTTGTTTTTGGATCGGATCGTCGGCATGCATTTTTTCACCACGGGTCATGGTGGCAATGCGATGATGTATATCAATTTGATTTGGGCGTGGGGACATCCCGAAGTATATATTTTGATTTTGCCTGCGTTTGGAATTTTTTCAGAAGTCGTTGCCACATTTTCCAGAAAAAGATTATTTGGTTATGTGTCGATGGTGTATGCGACAGTCGTGATCACGCTGTTGTCTTTTATTGTGTGGCTGCATCACTTTTTCACGATGGGGGCGGGCGCAAACGTGAATGCGTTTTTTGGCATTGCCACCATGATTATTGCCATTCCAACAGGTGTCAAAATTTTTAATTGGCTATTCACGATGTATGATGGTCGCGTTACTTTTTCAACGCCCATGTTATGGACGATTGGATTTATTAGCACGTTCGCCATCGGAGGCATGACGGGTGTGTTAATGTCGGTTCCACCCGTCGACTTCCAATTGCATAACAGCGTATTTTTGGTTGCGCATTTTCATAACGTGATTATCGGCGGTGTAATATTTGGCTATTTCGCCGGTGTGACATATTGGTTCCCGAAATTATTTGGCTATCACTTAAATGAAAAATGGGGTAAACGTGCGTTTTGGTGTTGGTTACCCGGTTTTTATATTGCTTTTATGCCACTTTATGCGCTTGGTTTGATGGGTATGACGCGTCGCCTCGATCATTACGCCACATCGACGGGCTGGCATCCGCTGCTTATGATTGCGGCCGCTGGTACTGCGGTGATTGGTGCGGGTATCACTTGTCAGGTGATACAGCTTATCGTCAGCATTAAAGAGCGGCATTTGACGCGCGATTTAACAGGCGATTCGTGGGTGAATGGCCGCACATTAGAATGGTCAATTCCATCTCCTGCGCCTTTTTATAATTTCGCGGTGACTCCGCATGGAGATGAACGCGATGCATTTTGGGAAATGAAACAAAAACACTTGCCGAATCCGAATATACAAATGCAATCGCATTATGCAGACATTCACATGCCGCGCAACACGTCCGTTGGATTTGTCATCGCGATGCTGAGCGGAATTTTTGGGTTTGGCATCATTTGGCAGATTTATTGGATGGTGGCGCTGGGATTATTCGGTATTTTTGCAACCGTGATGCACCGCACGTTCAATCAACATACTGATTACTATGTGACATCAGATGAAGTGATACGAGAAATGAAACGGGTGCAAATGAATCAGATTTGAGCCGCGTGCATAAGCAAATAGCGAATGAGTATATGATGACAACGATAGCAACCGCCGAACATCACGACGAACACCATCACGATAGCGACAGCATAGACGTATTTGGTTTTTGGATTTACATCATGACCGACTGCGTTTTGTTCGCAACGTTGTTTGCGGCTTATGCAGTATTAGAAGGCGCTACATTTTCTGGGCCACCGCTGCGTGAATTAATCAGCTTGCCATACGTATTGGCAGAAACTTTATTTTTGTTGGCGAGCAGTTTCACTTATGGTTTGGCGATGCTCGGTGTTTATAAAAATAATCGCGCACGCGCATTATTTTGGTTGATCACTACGTTTGTTTTTGGTGCGGCATTCATTGGGTTAGAAATTCACGAATTCATTCATCTTTACATGGAAGGGCACAGTTGGCATGCCAGCGCTGCAATGTCGGCTTTCTTTACGTTAGTTGGCACACACGGAACGCACGTCACCATCGGATTAATCTGGATGGCGCTCATGATTTTTCAGCTATTCAAATATGGCACGAGCGGCGCCATCAATCGTCGACTCACTTATTTAGGCTTGTTTTGGCACTTTTTAGATATCGTATGGATTTTCGTTTTCACCATCGTGTATTTAATGGGAGCGATTTGATATGGCGACGCAATCAACCGATACGATGAAATATGGTGTTAAACCAAAAACACTGAAGTCTTACGTCACGGGTTTGCTGTTGTCACTCATTTTCACTTTTGTGGCATTTGCGTTGGTTTATGAACATCATTTGTCAGTGGATGCATTATTTATTCTGGTTACTGTGCTGGCGCTGTTTCAATTATTCGCGCAAGTAATTTGTTTTTTGAGATTGAATATGACGAGCGAAGGTGCTTGGAATAGTCTCGCGTTTATTTTTACGATTTTGGTTGTGTTGGTGGTGGTGTTTGGTTCGCTGTGGATTATGTTTAATCTCAACTATAATATGATGCATTAGCTCATGATCTCATGAGTAACAGATCAGGTCATGCTTGAATCTAGACAAAACCGCCAAGCACTCAAAATTGGCGGTTAATGATCGGGGCTGACCTATTACTCCCATGACAAACCAACAGACCATTCAAAATTCCGCAATCATCGCCGGCATTGGGTTGCATTCCGGAAAAAATTCTACTGCTACTTTGAAACCCGCACCAGAAAATACGGGTATTGTGTTTCGTCGCGTTGATCTTGATCCTGTTCTTGAAATCCCTGCAATTGTCCAATACGCCGATCGCAGTGATTTATGCACATGTTTATTGAAAGAAGACATACGCATTGCAACAGTCGAGCATTTGTTGTCTGCGTTATCGGGATTAAGTATCGATAATGTTTATATCGATTTATCTTCCGCAGAATTGCCCATGATGGATGGCAGCGCTTTGCCATTCGTGGTATTAATTCAGTCCGCAGGGATTCTACAACAAGCGGCGCCAAAAAAATTGATACGCATTTTGAAAACCGTAGAAGTGCGAGACGGTGAAAAATTTGCGCGATTAGAACCATTCAATGGATTTCGGCTTTCATTTCAAATTGCATTCCAGCACCCAGTCATTGCATCAAGTCAGCAATCACTCACTATTGATTTTTCTAGTGAGATCTACATTAAGCAGATTGCGCGTGCACGCACATTCGGATTTTTAAGTGATTACGAAAAAATTCATGCGAAAAATTTGGCGCGTGGCGCGAGCTTGGAAAATACAATTGTGCTGAATAATGAGCGCGTGATGAATGATGGTGGATTGCGTGATCCCGATGAATTTGTGAAACACAAAATGCTTGATGCCATCGGTGATTTATATTTGTTGGGCCATCATTTGATTGGTGCGTTTACTGCGTATAAATCAAGTCATGCATTGACGAGCGCATTGTTACTTGAATTATTGAAAGATCAAAATGCGTGGCGTTGGACATAGACACGAGCGGTAGCGAGTGAATCAATCAGGACCTAGACACGAGCGGTAGCGAGTGAATCCAACTTGCTGGATAACCGCAAAATCCGCCAATCTTTATCGCTATACCCTTCCACTTCAAAATGCGATTTTTTTATCGCATTTTGAAGTGTCTCATCACGATGGGGTTTCTAAGGGGAGAATCGTGATTCTCCCCTTAGATTTAGCAAACGTGAATTCATTTCACGTTTGCGTTCTAATCAGGATATACCGCGAGTGATGAAGTGCGGTAATATCGCATTTTCATTGGCGAGCGGTATAGAACCGTGTAATCTACCCATCATTCCCCAATACGAGTATCGATTATGCTGAAACGATCATGTTTATTACTGCTTTTTTGCACCAGCTTGCATGCGCAATCTATGTTGCAGCCCATGTATCAGCCTGGCGGCACATTGCCGAATCTCACCGTCTACGACGCGTTGTCGCCCATGACCACAGCCAACGGTCCCGGCTGGTGGTATTTTGTCGGATTACTGAAAGATCAAAATCACGAAGATCATAGTTTGCAAGCCACGATTTTGCGTGCCAATTTTGCGAATACGCCGTACGGAATTGGCGTCATGGGATTCACGTTTAAAAATACTGCAGGAAAAACGCTGTATTTATGGAATTTATATCCGGATGTGAATTCCTTGGTGCATTATCCGATTGCAAAATTGGATTATGCCAATGCAGATCAAAATAATTATCATTTGCAAATGCAATCCGATTCGAGCACCAATCCTTTTTTGTATCAGTTTTCGCACGATGTGAACGACGCGCAACATCGCATCGGACAAATCGGCGCGCGTTATATTTTAACGGCCGAAGGTGCAGGCGAAGTGGGTGCTTCTGAAAATAATTTGCAATTGGTCAATTATCAATTGCAAATGACGCTTGAAGACACGCGCGGTGTATTGCCTGAAGGGGATAATGGTTATGTGGGACAGGATGCCGCGCATTTGACAAATGCACAAAACTCTTGGGAATTTACTGCGCCAAATATGCGTGTTTTACAGTGGAAAATGACGATTTCTCCAGCGCAACAAACAAATGCGAATGCATTGTTGACGCAACCGGTGACATTTGAAAGCAGTGATGCAAACAATCGCGTTTGGTTGGACAGACAAATTTTAAATAAAAATGCGGTCGTGACTTCAATCATGCAAAATCAATTGAGTCACACACTGCCAACGCAAACGATTGAGCCGTTGTATCACGGCACATGGATGTCGTTTTGTTTTAATCAAGCACCATTTCACAATATTTGCGGCGACGTCGTTGCCATTTGGAATAAAAATACGCCAACGAATATGATGAATAGCGATGAAACTGCGATTGGTGGATTTGCTAATTTATTCACACCAGATTCCAATAATGGTTTTCCTATTCAAGTGGGTAATGTGCTCACAGAAAATTTAACGGTGGATGGTAATATGAAATCGTTGCCGTATGTGGTGATGAATGATCCCAATAGCGTTTTCCAATCCCCGGTGTCAGGCCATCATTATGCGCAGACGGTGACGGTTAAATTACACAAAAACACGCTGATTTCTGCGTATTTAAATACATTAGATACGGACTATCACGACGGCTACACATTGAGATTTGTGGCGCTGTCCAAGCAAACTGAAAATGTGATGCTCTCTAACAGCAATGGATTTTATGAGGGTGCTGCTTTAGTGTATCTTTGTCGCGATAATCAATGTGAAAAAATCGGCACAGGTTTTATAGAGCAGATGGGGTATTCATAATTTCTTAATGTTCAGTCATTAAGATAGCGCATGGCTATTCGCACAGAACAAACCTATCAAGAACGTATTTTGAAAGTCGCAGTGTACATTCAAAATAATTTAGATCGCGAGTTATCATTGGAAGAACTTGCGCAAGTCGCTTTTTTTTCACCGTATCATTTTCATCGCATTTTTTCAGCATATATTGGCGAGCCCGTCAAAAATTATTTGCGGCGATTGCGATTGGAGCGCGCACTGCGTGATTTAACGTTGACGGATTTGTCGTTGGTACGTATTTCCGAACGTGCGGGTTATGATTCTCAGCAATCATTTCAACGTGCTTTCAAAGAAATGTATGGGCGTACGCCAAAATCATTACGGTCGCAATCCAAAAAAAATTGGGAAACGTGGCAGAATACAACGAAATCAAGCAAAGCATTACACGTTGATATTAAAACCATTGATCCGATCAAAGTGGCGTTTGTGCGACACATTGGCCCGTATGATAATTTGTTGCAAACATGGTTTCAGCTAGTAGGGCAGGTAGGATTAGAGTATGTACTCGCTGAAAAAACCCTGAAAATTAGCATCGCACACGATTCGCATGAAATCACCCCCGCTGAAAAATTACGTTATGATGCTTGCGTGACCATCGATGGGCTTGCAAACATCAAGCCAACCGGCAAAGTGGGTATTCAGACGTTACAAGGTGGGAAATACGCAGTGATTACGCATCGCGGCCCCATTGACATGATAGAATCCACATATCAATTTTTGTTTGGCAAATGGTTGCCGCAAAGTGGTCATGAACCCGCAGATGCTCCGAATTTTCTGATTCACCGTAATCTGCCGCATCAAACGCCGGTTGAGGCGCTGATTACTGAGATTTGGCTGCCGATAGGCTAGTTAGATATGGGTCGTGGCAGATTCGAACTGCCGACCAACGGATTAAAAGTCCGCTGCTCTACCGACTGAGCTAACGACCCAGAACTTATTTAACGTATCTCGTACATCCTTGTACTGCATTTGTCTTCGTCGAATTGCACCCAGGGTAACATCGTGTTACCCGTTTTTTGCTGCGCTTGCTCGCAAAAAACCCGACTGAGCTAACGACCCAGAAATGTTTACCTTAGAACTCGACCATGATACTAAAATTTAGAGAAATCTCAAACAAAAGTTCTCATTAGAAACCCTGTACTGCATTCCCATCGTATTTTGCAATACTGCGCCGACGTAGAATTTTAGAAAATATTTCACTGTATCAACAAAACTGGGATATTATTAAAAGCGGGATTTCAAGTTGGAATAAAAACAATTATGACTGCCGGTTAATCGCTAAAGTGCGAAACTCCTGATTTGTTTTTCTTCGTTCATTTCACCCCCCTGTTTTGAGAATTTACTCTCTTAACAGGGTGTCCGTCAAAGCGGGGTAAGATCAGCTCATTCAGCAAATTATTTCATGTGCACTTGTACGAAACATCTTTTATGAATATACATTTCAGTGTTGCGCTGACGAACTTTATGATGTAAAATACCATACAATAATACCCGTTTTATGGTATTATCGTATAATATAATAAAAAGAGAATTTTATGATCTTTGGTCCATTTTGAAAAATTATGGATCAACAGTCGATCACGCAAGATTACTGAAAACACTTGATCAAAAGTGTATCCATCGTAATGTGTCGTATAAAAGCACCGATGATTTTTTTACACTTGAATTAACAAAAGAAGCAAGCCAACATTGGCAGGCAACATTGGGTGGACTGGTTCTCCCATTGCCAACATATGAACGTGTTTTGCAGGATACAAAATTGCTAGTCGAGAAAATTTTGCTTTAAATTGCATGTAGGGATTTTGTAACGGTCTCAACTCTTAATCCGTTGGTCGGCAGTTCGAATCTGCCACGACCCATGTTTCATTCTTTTGAAATGGTGAATAATGATCGACCCCAATGAAAAACTAAGACGAGTCGAGTTAGTAGAATACGACGCTGAGTGGCCGCTGTTGTATGTTGAAGCTGTCGATAAAATAAAATCCATACTCGGTGAAAATTGCAATGAGATTCACCATATTGGTAGTACTGCCATACCCAATATTTGCGCCAAGCCAATCATCGATATTCTTCCCGTCGTCAATGATATTAAAAAAGTAGATTCACTCAATCATCAATTTGAAGTGCTGGGTTATGTGTGTATGGGTGAGTATGGTATTCCCGGTCGTCGTTTTTACTGGAAATCCAAAGAAAAAAGAACACATCATATTCATTTATTTGAAAAAGGTTCATCAGAAATTTCACGTCACGTGGAATTTAAAAATTTTATGATTTCACACAGTGATTATGCAAAATCATATTCGTTGATCAAGCAACATTTAGCAAAAGTTTTTTTTGATGATATTGAAAATTATGTTGATGGTAAAGCATCTTTTGTTCAGTACATCGATTATAAAACCAGCAATGCAAGACCATCGCAATTGCAAGCACATGACGACATAGTGATTCAACCTTATCATCCCGCGTGGAAAAAATTAGCCGAAGCAGAAATCAACACCATTCATGCCGTAACAAATCAATTGCCCTGTGTGTTGATGGAACATTTTGGTAGCACCGCAGTGCCAATGTTAGCGAGCAAACCGATTATTGATATCTTGATTGGCGTTCAATCGATTGAAGAAGCAAATCGATGGATTGAGCCGCTCAAATCGATGGGATATGTTTTTTGGGATGAAAATCCTGATCAATCTCATCTGCGATTTTTCAAGGGAATGCCGCCGTTTGGAATGAGGCGAACACATCACATTCATATTATTGAAGCATCCAATCCTGTCGTTGAGCAACGAATTTTATTGAGAGATATTTTACGACAGAATGAAAAGGTGAGGCATGAGTACGAAACATTAAAATTAAAATTGGCGAAATCGTTTCAATCTGATCGTGAAAAATACACTGAACAAAAAGGTAAATGGATCAAAAATATTTTACGGGCGCATGGCTATTCAAAACCGATGTTGTAAGCGATTGTTGTTCGCCAGCACCCCGTATTGCACTTTCCCCATATTTTGCAATACTGCGCTTCATGAATCGACAATCTCAAGTTGCTTTTTCATTGTTAGAATTGTTAGTGGCGATGGCCATTATAGCTATTTTAATTGCCGTGGCTTATCCAAATTACATTGATTATGAAGCGCACGCCGAGCGCAATCGCGCAGAAGCAGCGTTATTGCAGCTTTCATCGCGCATGGAAAATTATTTCAGTGATAATAATACGTATGAAGGTGCTGATGCCGATGCGCTGGGCATTGCTAATTTAGAAAATGATTTGTCCTATCAGCTCAGTGTTGTTGATGCATCGGATATGCATTTTACGATTCAAGCAGCGCCGATTGATGCACAAGCGACGCGCGATAGTGAGTGCGGCACATTAACACTCACTGACACCAATGCACGTGAAGTTTCGGGAGAAGGAAATAGTGATGCGTGTTGGAGGTAATCTCATCATTCTGCGACTTGATCGTGGAATCCAGTAGATTCCACTAAATTATTTTTCATCGCTTCATCTCCGATCATCCCCTCACTTTTCGCAACCAATGTACTCGCAAAAAGATCGCCAGCAACATTTGTCATCGTTTGTGCCATATCATTGAAACGATCAGCGCCGGCGATAATGGGAATTGCGGTGAGCGGTATACCAACGGATGTCATCACGGCACTCATCACAATTAATCCCGAGCTTGGAATCGCCGCAGCACCCGCTGCTGCAAATACGATCGTAATCACGAGCGTGAAATATTGCGACATCCCCATGGGAACGCCATACAAATGCGCTGCAAAAATAGACGCAACACTTAAATAAAGTGCAAGACCGTTTAAATTTAACGTTGCACCGAGCGGCAATAAAAAATCTGACACGCTGCGATTAATTTTTAAATTGTCGCGCGCGCAACGCATGGTGACGGGCAATGTTGCAGCGCTACTAGACGTGGTGAATGCGGTGATTAATGCATCCGTTACTTTTTTGAAAAAATCCACGGGGCGAAAGCCGTTCATCCACAGCACGACCGCATAAACACATACAATTAATATCGCACAACCCAAATACACCGCAGCCACTAATTTCATGAGCGAAATTAAAATCGATACACCATAGCGTCCAATCACACTGGCAATCAATGCAAACACACCATATGGCGCAAATCCTACAACGATCTTAGCAAATTGAAAAACAACATCAGATAATGCAATAAAAACATCTTGAACGATTTTTGCTTTTTGCCCGACCATGCGTATCGCAATACCAAACAAAAATGCGAACAACAAAATTTGTATCACGTTGTTGCTCGCAAATGCAGCGACGGGACTCACTGGCACAAAATTAATTAAAATTTCGCCGAATGACAAAGGATGCGAAGCGAGCGTTGATGTGGTGCTGGCATGTAGAGCGGCAAGGGCCGGCAAGCCATAACCGACACCCAATGCATTTGCGATCACAATGCCGATGATGGCTGAAATGGCCATTGTGCACGCATAAACAAACAACGCTTTACTCAAAAAATTTTTCATTTTACTCGCGTTTTTAATGGAAATGACGGCGCAAATAATGGCAGTGAAGACCACAGGGACCACGAGCATTTGAATCAGATGAATAAAAATCGTGCCAATTGGCTGCAAAAACGCCGCTTTTTCCCTGAAAATAATACCAACCGCAATACCGCTGATCAGCCCCACAATAATTTTTTTCCAGCCTGGTAAATCAAACCAAGCTTGGATCATACGATTCATATATATACCCCAATTGTAGATGGGGCATTGTGCAGAATTGAGGGTGGAATTTCAAGTTGTAAATAAAAATTGAGCCGCGAGTGTTAACGAGCGGTTATCAGTGAATTATGATTTAGGACCCTAAAATTCAATGCAGCTTTTTCCCATTCGGCGCTGGCGGATCGATTGTTACTAAACAGATCGCGCCGCGATTATCTGAAAATCCAACCAATAGAAATTGCGACACAAAACCCGCAATATTTTTTTCATCTAAATTAACGCAGCCGACAATGGATTTTCCAATCAACGATGAAAGCGTGTAATGATCCGTTACTTGTGCGGATGTTTGCAGAATGCCAATTTCATCGCCAAAATCCGCCCATATTTTATAAGCCGGCTTTTTTGCTTTTGGAAATTCCTCTGCTTTCACAATGGTTCCTGAACGCAAATCAATTTTTTCAAATTCTTTATAAGTGATTGTCATTGTCACGCCTCCTATAATTATTCGTGGTTGTTCGTTGGTACAAGTGGCGCATTGAGATTACCATTACCAAAATTGTCATGCCAGGCGCGCCCGCCACAAATTTAACTTGTGTCGCGAGTTTGGGTGACGTAACATTAAATGAGATTTATAAGCCAAGGAAAGAGAGGTATTTTGTGGGTAGGATGTCCGTAGTTATTTTCATTTCATTAGTTGCATTAGTATCCATTGCTGCGTCTGCTTTTGCTGCTTCGACCATTTCAGTAGCGAATGCCACAGCCACAATTGAAACTTTTTCATTTGCGCCTAACTCCCTGAAAGTTGCAGGGGCGTTGCCCGGCATTTCTGCCGCCTTTTTTGATCCAGCCACGAAACGTTGGGTATTAAAGGCATCACAATTGTCGCCTTCTGCAGTGTCCGTAAAAGCAAAGCTTCAAGTGACAATCGCTACTAACCCCCCAATACCAACGACAAGTATAGTGAATGGCGGCGCAATAACTGATCGCAATGGAGTGCTAACCCATGTAGCCAATCCATGTTTTGTCAAAGGGTATTCGGCGTTGCAGAACGAATTTTCCACGTTTCAGGCAAAAGTTAAAAAATATGCAATCGTGCGCTTTCTAGAATTAGCGAACAGCCCTTCTTCTGGACTGCGAGAAGCGGTAGCGACTGCGATGAACGAAAAAATCTCTGCGCTTGTACAACAGGCAAATCAGACAATTACAGCAAACACCTACAAGCTGTCACAACAACAAAGAAGTATTATTAACGCCGCAGCGCAGTCTGTTACTAGTAATACCGCTGCTGTAGAGCGTGCCGGTACGTCCGCCGCGTTGAACTACTTCACCGATGATAGCGGCGGCCTCATCATGATAAATACGGTAGAAAGCGCTGTGCAGAAGTTTGCTCAATTTGAATTAACATCTCGCATCGCCAAATACAATATCAAGTTTAGGAGATTAGTTAGCTTGTGTCAGGTGCCCACTGTGCGAGGTTACTGTAAGAATGCCGGAAATTGGGGGCATATGTACACATGGGGGGGTGAAACCGGTCATTTTCTTAATAATGTTATAAATAGGGGAATGGCGGTGAGGGTTTGCCCTGCGCTTTCAACACAAAGTAGTTACTATTCGCCACAAAATCTTACCCCCATCTTTGTGTGCGGTTATTCTCAAGGTGCTGGTGGTAAACAGTTATTTGGTTGGCGATACAAAGGGTCTTCCAAGGTAGTCGTATGCAAAACGAGCAAAAATTTACATCATTATCCAACCCGTTCTGAGTGTGCTCAGTGTGTTGCAAGTCAGGACTTTTAAACAGGAGTTCGCACTTCATGCGAACTTCCTTCTGTGATTGATGCTGCGCGCGTGCGCTATTGATTTTCTCCAGGCGTGAACTGCATAACCACGCATTCTGTTATGCCATCATTCGCATTTCTTACAAAAGAAAATCCTGCTTTTTCATAGCAGCGAATCGCGCGTTTATTAGTAGATGCCGGATCAATCAGAATTTTTTTAGCATCTAATTCATCGATAAGTTTTTGTGTAAACTGTTTGATGATTTCTGTGCCATATCCCTTATTAAGAAAATCACTTTCTGCAATAAATAAATCAATACAAAACGTTCCTGGATTTTCGTTTATGAAAAGACCTTTTGGTTTTGGTGTTAATGTACGATACGCATAGAGGTCGCAATATTGAATATAGCCGATTGGCAAATTGCTTAAGTAAATAATAAATGGAAACGTGTGACCATTACCTTTGAGTTTATCAAAAATATAATCCGATGTTTCATATCCATCGATAAACCATACTTCCCTTACATGCGGGACTGTAATCCACGTTTTCCAGAGTGGAATGTGATCCTCTGTCATTTTTTCAAAATTAATATCTATCATCAATTTTTCTTTAGAATTGCGCAAACCAACCCCACCATTTTTTCTTTATCTTTTGGTGAGCTTTCGGCAATTAATAATGTTAATGCGGTGAGAGCGGGCGGTGTTATTTTTTTCAAATTCAAAATCTTCGCCTGTTTTAAAAACCAGATAAAAGCAATCGCACACCCGTCGCAATCTGACAGAATTTTCCGATAATTAATTTGTCGCCGACAAAATCAAAATGGTATAACACATTTTTTAAAAAATTTTCCACGTTATCTGGATCATCGTAATACGTATAATCTCCAACAATAACATTCGGCTGAGAAATAATGTTTTTCAAAAAACATAAGCGCGTGACATTTTTCATGGGGAATTTTTGATTGGGATTGATCATTATTCCAGAGTACAATAAATAACTTCCCTTTGCTACCTGTGAAAATACAGGATCTACAGATTCAATAATCTCGTTATTTGTCCAATCAAATAAAATGGAATAGATAACAATAGGTAACGCACTTCTTTTCCTGTCCGACTTTTTACAGAAACGGGTGTTTTACTCGGAAAATCAGCATTCACACGCGCAGCTATTGGATATTTTTTTAATTCCATGAATACGTGCAATGATTTTAAACTACCGGTACTGCCTGCCTTTACCTCAAACGGGATAACTTTATTGCCATGCTGTATCAAATAATCTATTTCGGCGTTGTATCCCGCCTCATCTCTTAACCAATAAAACAATGCGGGTTCCATATAAAATGGGTCAATCGCTCTGAGTAATTGCCCAACGACTTGCTCAGCTATCCCGCCCTGATTGATGAACATGACATCATCTGGCGATCGAATATTTGAAAAATTTAATTTCAATGATGCGCTGCATAAACCCACATCTAAAAAAATAGCTTTAAAATATTTTTCTTTAATTTCAGCAGCGAGTGGCACACCATTGGCATTGCAAGCAGAAACACGATGACATACTCGCGCTCGAGACAGTAATTCAAAGCTTTGTTTTATGCTGCTTGCCTGCGCATCTTTATTGACACGACTAAATACAAATTTTTCGCCCAACAATTTTGGCACCGCATTCATCGTTTCGTAAAGTCGATCAATATTGATGCGTCCACGATATTTTGAAAAATCGTCGCGATAGGTTGAAAGCAAATCTTGATGTATTACCGAAACTTCATGTAATGATTTTGTGGTAATCCAATTAAAAACAACAGCAGGCAATCCGCCCACGACAACATACTCTCTAAATAACGATAATAAATCATCATGAATAGATTGCGGAACTGTATTTGTAAAATCAAATTTTTGCAAATATTCACAAAGTATTTTTTTATTGCATGCCAATAAAAATTCTTCAAACGATAATGGTTCCAAGTGCATATAAGTAATACGACCGACCGGCATACTGAACGTATGATCGTGTAGCAAAAATTCCAGCAGTGATCCTGCTGCAATCACAGGCAATTCTGCGCATTCTTCCGAAAACCAACGAAGTTTACTTAAGATGGATGGCGCTGCCTGTATTTCATCCAGAAATAAAATACTTTTTTTTATATCGATAGATTGATTTAACGCGCCACTTAATTCTAATAAAATTTGCTGCGGATCATTACTTTTAAAAAGATCGGCACGATCAGGCCGTTTTTCAAAATTGATTTCAACAAGTGTCAGATTCACGGCTTTTGCAAATTGCCGCACCAGCCAGGTCTTACCCACTTGTCGGGCGCCTCGAATAATAAGCGGTTTACGAGCTTGCAGTGTCAACCAATGTTCAAGGTAACCTAGGGCTTTTCTGTACATAATGTAACCTATTTATTTTTCATATAATACAATAGGTTGATATTTAAGTAAAGAAAACAGATATCTGTTTTCATGATAATGTACAGAAAACAGAAGTCTATTTTATTAATATGCATGAAATCAATGGGTTATATGCAGCGTGAGCTGCGCGGCTTGAACACGGCGCATTCATATGACGAATTAGTTTGAAGTTAGATGGTGATACACTGAATATTCGCCGCGGGATGACAAATTTTGTAAGCTGTGGGATGACGAAACATTACGCACTACACTGTAGAATTCCCCGGTCTTTGTTGCACTACACTGCAGAACTCTCCACCCTAGGAAAATATATCCGATTGAAATAAAAATAAATATCTGTGTGAAATTTCAAAAAATACTGAAGTCAGGAACATTACAAGATAAGGCTCAATTTTTAAGCGCTATGCAAATTCGCTCCTTGATCCTCACCTATAAAATATGTAAAATCTAAACATAGACTTTAAAATTTACAGGTTTAAAAACATGTCTTCAAGGCAATACAAGCGTAATATAGAAAGCTATGCACTTGATTTATTGAATAATTTTCCTATTTTGGCTATTTTAGGTGCAAGGCAGGTTGGTAAAACATGGCTTTCAAAGTCATTGGCTCCCAATTTTCACTATTTTGATTTGGAAAAAACCAGTGACTTTGATCATATCATGCGCGATCCAGAATTATTTTTAAAACAGTATCCTGAGCACGTTATTTTAGATGAAGCACAATTAGCGCCTGATTTATTTCCTTTGCTTCGAAGTGTGGTTGATGAGCGTCGTGAAAAAAAAGGACGATTTATTATCACCGGATCAAGTTCACCTGAATTAATTAAAAATATTTCTGAAAGTTTAGCCGGTAGAATTGTCATCATCGAGTTAGGCACGTTAAAAGCCAATGAATATTATCAACATCCTTTGAGCGATTTTTATCAAATTTTTCAACAAAAATTATCAAAAAACAAAATTCAAATTTCAACGCCATTATTGAATTTAAAACAAATTCAACATTGCTGGTTGATGGGTGGATATCCAGAGCCGATCAGTCAAAATAAAAAATTTTTTCAAGAATGGATGATTGATTATCAAACGACTTATATTAATCGCGATATCGCAAAATTATTTCCAAGGCTTGATAAAATTGCTTATCGTCGTTTTATTACTATGTTAGGTAAGCTATCCAGCAAAATAATCAATCAAAGTGATCTTGCTCGTTCGCTGGGTGTATCCGAACCCACTATTCGACATTATTTTACGATTGCACAAGGAACTTATTTGTGGCGTCAATTGCGCAGCTATGAAAATAATGTTGTGAAAAGCATTGTAAAAATGCCAAAAGGATATATTCGAGATAGTGGTTTATTACATCATTTATTGAGAATTGATTCACTCGAGTCATTACAAAGCGATCCTGATTGTGGATTTTCATTTGAAGCATTTGTCATTGAAGAAATTTTAAAAGGAATTCAAGATGCGGGTGTTCGTGATTGTGATGCGTATTATTATCGAACGCGAGGTGGCGCTGAAATTGATTTAATTTTAGAAGGGCGATTTGGTTTATTGCCGATAGAAATCAAACATGGCATTCAAGTGAATTCACAACAGTTTAGATCGCTCAATGATTTTATTAAAGATCATCATTGTTCGTTTGGAGTATTGATTAACCAAAGCGATAAAATAATTTGGCTGACGAAAAATATTATTCAAATTCCTGCAGGGTATTTGTAAAAAAATGAAAAATTTTTTCAAAGTTGCTGTCGCTATCTGTTATTTTATTATTGCCGTGCACAATTACAGTAATTTTCCGGGTTGTGATTAACAGTCAATTTGAGATTGCAGGCGCAAGTGATTAGGCGAGAATAACCGATAGAAGTGGGAGCGACAGCGACCACGCTATAAGCTGCGATATTAGTTAGGAACCGATGGAAGTGGGAGCGACAGCGACCACGCCAATCTCAATTGTACCCAGTGACTTCATAGTAAGACGGATCACAATAATACGCCATTTCTATTCCTTGTTCCTCAACAGTATATTGAATTGCACGAAGCAAGAATTCTGATTGAAAAATATATCCCGTACTTGCGCCGCGTGACCAGAATCTTTCTCGATTTAATTCCGGGTGTTGTTGCTTTAAATATCGCGTTGCATATGCTTTAAATGAAACCGCTATTTGTTCCGGCTCTTTGAGAGCATTGACAACAACATGTATGTGATTGGAACGAATATTTGCCGCATGAAGATGCCAGCTTGCAAACTGACAGGTATTGATAATTGATTGCAAAACGGTTTTTCGTTGCGCTGCATTCATTAAAAAAGGCTCTTCTTTTCAGAGATTTTTCATAGATCTCTGAAGAATGGGATTGTGTTCGATTCTTGGCGTGCCAAATTTATTATTTTTTGGATCAACACTCTTGCGTTCATCGCCATGCAGCCACGTGCCATATGTTCTGCAAGTGATGATATATCCGAGGGGAGTGGTTTTTTGATTATCTTTCTTTTCCATTGCGCCATGATAAACATTGCACAGGAAAAAAATATCCGTGTTTTTGCGTGGTCGCTGTCGCTCCCACTTCCATCGGTGCTTAACTAACATTGCAGTTTATAACGTGGTCGCTGTCGCTCCCACTTCCATCGGTGCTTAACTAACATTGCAGCTTATAACGTGGTCGCTGTCGCTCCCACTTCCATCGGTGCTTAATTAACATTGCAGTTTATAACGTGGTCGCTGTCGCTCCCACTTCCATCGGTGCTTAACTAACATCGCAGCTCATATAACCGCAGAAGCACGCGCGTAGCGAAGCGGAGCAAGTGCGAATAAAGACCGCAGAAGCACGCGCATAAAATGGAAGTGAGCCGCGATCGTTAGAGAGCGGGATTTGCGAAGCAAATCATCTTAACGGAGCAAGTGCGTGATTAAGGCACGAAAGGCTAGCCTGGCACGGTTTACCGCGTATTTCGGATCAGCAAAACATGTTATTATCAAAGAACTGTTATTAATCAAGGGGTGCGGTTATGGCAAAACAACTTTTCAGATCAAAAACCAATTGTAAAATCGCAGGCGTTTGTGGCGGTCTCGGAGATTTTTTTGATATCGACCCCGTTTTCTTTCGCGCCATTTTTCTCGTGTCTGCTTTTTTTGGTGGCCTAGGTATCGTTGTTTATTTAGTTTTTTGGCTTTTAATGTCGGATGCATCATCATCAGATAAATGAATACCGACTTCAAAAAATTTTCACTACCACTCTTGCTCATTACCATCATTTTTATGGATCTGTTAACCGGAATGGAATTTGATTTGTTTGTGCCGAGTTTTCCGCAACTGCAAAGTCATTTTCATCTTTCGGCATCATGGGTTGAAGCATTACTATCGGTGAATTTTATTGGTTATTGTATCAGTGTTTTAATTGTTGGAAATTTATCGGATCGTTATGGTCGAAAACCAATTATTTTATTGGGATTAATTGTTTTTGTGATCGGCAGTCTTGTTTGCTTGGTTGAAAATGACTTTACTTTGTTGTTGCTGGGAAGATTGTTGCAAGGCATTGGCATTGCCGCTCCCGCGATTTTGAGTTTTTTAATTATCGCTGATCACTATCCGCTTCAAAAGCAGCAATTTTTAATGGCGATGCTAAATGGTTCAATGAATATTGCGGTTGGCATTTCACCCGTGATTGGCAGTTACATTGCTTTATATTTCCACTGGCGTGGTAATTTTACGGTACTCTTATCACTGGGGATATTGGCTTGTATCTTGACGCTATTTTTTGTTCCCCAGTATTCATTGCCTGACAAAAAACAAAATCAAACTAGCACTGGGTATATCACATTATTTCAATCCAAACCATTATTGCTTGTCATGATATTTCTGGTAGTGATGTGCTTACCGTATTGGATTTTTGTTGGGATGTCACCACTGTTATACATGAAAAATTTTGGTGTGAAATTATCTGTCTTCGGATTTTATCAAGGCATTTTGGCATTTGTGTTTGCGCTGGGTAGTATTATCTTTGGATTGGTGATGCATCGTTTTACACAACAGAAACTGCTTTCGATCGGATTGAAAATCTTTATTGTCAGTTTAATTTTGATTGGATTCATCACCGTGATTAATAGCTCAAGCCCTCTGTTCATTACGTTAACGTTATTAATTTTTGTGATCGGTCAAATTATTCCTGGCACAATATTGTATCCATTATGTTTGAGTTTGATGCCAGATGCCAAAGCGAGAATATCTGCGATCTCTCAAAGCGCACGTCTTATTTTTTCAAGCCTAGCGCTTCAAATCGCCGGATATTTTTACAATGGATCATTTCGAAATACCGGAATTATTATTTTGATTTTTATTTTGATGACTATCATCATGCAATTTTATGTGATGAAAAATATAGATCACACTGAAGCACGCGCGTAAATAAGCAGGGAGCCGCGCGCGTAAGCAAGCGATTTTTGCGTAAATAAATGCCTTAAAAGTACATTACCTACATAAATGAGCATGTTATTTTTTGATCAATCAAGTATAATTTCGTTTTAACGGAACCTCATCGTAATATTACAGGAGTAAAGTGACCGACTTTTTTAACGAGAATAATGATGCCATTATCCATGTCGCAACATCCCGTTTTCACACAAGCGCAAACGCTTGCGGATATTTGCAAGCCGCTTAAACGTTTCAATATTAATTTATTCAGCCACGTGCATATTAGCAATAATTCAGAAATGACTTTCTTAAATAATCATCCTGAATTTATCGAAAACTATTACTCAAAAAAATATTATCACGCTGATATTTATGCGGCATCACACAATAACTTTGGTGAATTTTTATTGTGGGATAGTTTAACGTGCACGGGTAAATCGAACAGTATGGTAAAAGATGCGGTTGATTTTGGCCACAAACAATTTTTCACTTTAATTGAAAAAGACAATACAGGAACCCATTTTTATTATTTTGCAACACCATCATCATCAATTGCGATGAATCAAGTGTATTTAAGTAATATGGATGCACTGAAATCCTTTGTGAAATATTTCAAATCAAAAACACAAGCCTCGAAAGAATTGTCGGCATGGAAAGATATAAAATTAGTCATTGAAAAAAAACATTCTGATATTGAATTGCCGGTTGATCATCAATTCATTTCAGCGGATAATAAAAAAGAATTTTATCAAGATATCTCGCACCAATTAATCGGGAATTCGAATTTATCAAAAACACAATTCAATTGCCTGCATTTATTGGCGATGGGATTTTCAGCAAAAGAAATTGCAGGGAAATTAAATTTATCGCGCAGAACAGTTGAAAGTTATTTGGCGCATGTTCGGCAAGTGTATGGCTGCCGAAATTCAAAAGAGTTGATTGCGCGGTATTATGCTGCTCGCTAAGCCAATCAAAAAAACAATGCATGTATGCATTTACTTAAATGTGTTGTTTTATAATTCTCGTGATTTCGCTCGATAGATAAAGTGGTAAAGAGATGAGATCATTGATGCAGCTCATAGCGTGTTGTGACAGCCTAATTCCACAGGCAGATTTTTTTTCATTCATAAATAAATGCAGAGATTTTAATTGGCCTGTTGTGCCAGACTTTACTTCGATAGGTATAATTTTTGCATCAACCGTTGTTACAAAATCAACTTCCGCCATACTGCCGCGTTTCTCTCGTGACCAAAAATACAGGCTAGACTCATCAAAGGGTGATTCGTAGGCTAACAATTCTTGTCCGACAAATTGCTCCGCTAACATGCCACGATCAGCTAATAATATATCTTCATTGAGTAAAATTTCCGTATTTAATTTTCCTGCGCGCGTCATTAATCCGATATCTAAAAACAACACTTTAAATTTTTTCTCATTGACAAAGCTGGTGAGCGGGACACCCGAAGCGGAGGTACAATATACGGGATAAGTTATTCCTGCATTTTGCAGCATATACAAAGCATCTTTAATATCGCGTGATCGCATATCAGGATCAACTTTACTGTACTTAAAATTTTCTCCAACCAGTCCTGGAATTTTTTCATAAAGACGTTGCAAATATCGGTGATCTGTTTGTTTAGCATATTTTCCAAAGTCTTGTCGGTATGTGTTTAATAATACAGTTTGTATCTCTTGACACTCACCTATATTTTTCGTTGAAAAATATTTTTTTAAAACAGACGGCATGCCGCCCAGGATCATATATTCACGTAATAATTTTAATAATTTTTCGTGCACAGCGGTTGGAATTTTTATATCGATATTAATTTTTTCGATGAACCATCTTAATTGTTCGTTTTTGCTGCCAACTAAAAATTCTTTAAAAGAAAGAGGTTTTAAATAAAGCGATTGCACTCGACCAACCGGCATACGAAAATTAGCGTCGTTTAAAACAAATTCTAATAACGAACCTGCGCCGATGACATGCAGTTGTGGTAGCTTTTCCTTAAAATAACGCAGTGAGCGAATGGCATTCGGGCAATCTTGAATTTCATCCAGAAACAATAATGTTTTTTTTGGAGTGATTTTACGATTCGTTGCTAAAAAAATTGCGTTAATAATTTCAGTAGGATCAAGATTGTCAAAGCAGCGAATCATTTCAGGCTGTAATTCAAAATTAATTACTACCAATTCCTCAAAATGCTCCGTTCCAAATTTTTCAACAACAAAAGTTTTCCCAACTTGTCGGGCGCCCCGCAACAAAAGCGGCATGTGATCTTGCTGGTTTTTCCACTTTAGCAAGTTTTTCTCAATATCGCGAAGCATGTTTCATTTCTTCCTGTTTAACCTAATTTTGATATTATAGCCAAAAAATGGCTAAAATACAAGGTTGTTTTAGCCATATTTTGGCTAAAATGCATACATTCCATATTGGTTATATCTTAGGTTATCGACATTATCTAAAAATCAGATAACTTATATAAACTAACACATTACCCAGCAAGCACTTTAAACATAGTATTTTTACGGTATTTTTATACGCCAAAATGATTTAAAATCGCGCATATTTTCAGATTATGATTTACGTTTTCGAGATTAGGTACGTTTTGGGTTTGGGAAATAATTTAGTTTGTGTAACTTGAGGATTAACTCACAAGGAGTTTTTAAATATAAATTGAGGCGCCTATGTCACGAACACAACGCGTTACAACAGAAGATTGCTTTACACCAGAGCAACGAGATTTTTTTCGTGCCTACTCACGCTCAAATAAACATGCCTATGATCATCCGATGCCTGCTTATGGTTATGCCCCATTAAGTCAGGAAAAGATAGATTTTAATTTATTGACGATGAATCTAAAAGAGCAAGAAAGCATTTGTGGATTACAAATTCAAAGAATGCATCGATTTTGTCAACATCATAAAATTACGCGATTTGATTTTGATGATCCTATTCATCGTGATCTTTTACTGCCAGAAATTGTTGCTTTAAATAAAACAGAGCATTTGCAATATCTATCACAACGCGATTATGGTCGCGTTATGAAAATGAAATCACATATTATCAGTGGTGATCATCACGATACAGAATCATCAGAGAGCGCGCTTGCTATTGGTGCTGGCGTTACTGCATTTTTTACAAATAGACCCGCAAAGTTACTGAGTCTTGCTGCTAAACTTGTTGGCATTAGTGGAAAAGATGCTATTTCCAAAGCTGAGGTTGATGTCTTTCCTGAATATTGGACAACAGTAGAATCACATTTGATACCAGACACAAACTTTGAGCCACAAGCCCAAGCACAAGTAAGTGTTTATAGAAAAACTCATTTGGAATCTGAAATTCATGAGCAAAGAGAAGCTGCAAGATCAATTCATCGTGAAATTCAACGTGAGTTATCCGAAGAAAATTATTTTCCACAGCAATTTTTTGCAACAGGCTCAACCTATCAGCAACCCACAAACCCCCAACAACAAGCGCAATTTGAAACTCAACGATTAATTAATCTCTACACCGATCGTTTAAATTCCGCTTTAGTGAATCATCCACCCGTGTTTTATGAAACAACGCCCAAACAAAATTTAGAACGATTGGCACATGTGATGAGCACATCACACAGTGGCTTTTGCACAACGGCAGGACGTATTGCGCGTACTTTAATTGGTTTTTTAGAATCTGATCATAAACATGCTGCTGCATTTATTAAGCATTCTGTTTATCAAGTACAGTATGAATTTCTTCAAGAGAATTGGGATTATTCAGAAAGATCGCCGGCGGACACCTACGATACGATAAATAAATTAATGGATGCAGCACAAATTCCGCATAAAAATAGACCTTTTTATCAGCAACAGTGTTTAAGTGTGTTGTCAGCCATTGCAAAAGAGGAGCAATCGTTACCCGGTGTTGCTCATACCATTCAGTTTGACGATTCGAAAAAACACCATGCGTTAGAATTTTTGAAAGCAAAAGCAAAATCAGAAAATGAAAGATTTGCAAACATATCTGCTGAAGAAAAACAAAATCATCAAGATGCATTTTCACGATCCACTCAAAAAATGGAAAAAGCACTGGATGCAAAACAAAAGCATTTACCCATTGATGGAATGAACATCACACCCGAACAAGCAGCCACACTGGCAAAGATTGAGAAAGAGCAAAGTGAACTGTCAGAGAGGATGAAGCAGAAAGAGCATACACAAGAATCTCTTGAAGGTTATCGCGCTGGCGCACAATTTGTCTGTATGCTCGGGCAAATCACGCGCAATCGTACTACACAACAATTAGGAACGCTCGCAACAGCCGGTGTGTTTGCCTATCAATCCTACACTGGTTTTCAAGCGGTTTTTGCAGCACAAGCAGCAGCCTCTGCGGCTGCAATTAGCACGGCAATTGCCAATGGTGCAACCGCTACAGCGGCTGCCGCAGCGGGGGCTACGGCAGCATCAGGCGCCGTGTCTTTCGGCGCTATGTTGGGCCCTTATGCACTGGCTGGCATGGCCGTATTAACCGTTGTCTCGATGATGATGAGCAATGATGATGAACAAACTGAGGATCCATTCCGTGCACAAGTGATGATGGCATTATCGATGATCATGGAAAATTTAAATCATATTCGTCGTGAAATGCACGAGCGTTTTAATCGTATTGAAGAAATTGAAATGCAATCGCGTTTGTTATTTTTAAAAGGATTTGAAGCAGTATTTTTCAAGTTACGCGATCAAATGGCATTAACATATTATTTAAATTACGGCATTGAACGCTTGGCTATTCAATCTGATTTTATGTCCAGTGATTTGAGATTAGCATTTGAAACATTATCGAAAACACCAGTGATGGAAACGGTTCGTACAATTATGTCAGGAAACACGCCGCGATATTTGCAGGAAAAAATAAATGTTGTTCAATATCGCGAATATTCAAGCCGATTAGTGCAATGGTTAAAGGAAACAGCGGTATTGCATAATGGATTTAATCGCATTGAAAGTGATGGTGAAATAATCGTTCAGCCAGATAAGATTTTTAAAGCATTAGCTGAGAATGTTAAGCCAGAAAATGGTTTGGGATTATTAGCTGGTCTGGCTGCACATCATTTTGGTGATGATATAAAGAAGCCTACGTTAATTAACCCTGCATTTTTTGAATTGGGTATTGTGCCTTATACAACATTATTATTAGAAGCTAATCCCAATATTGAAAGAAATGCGGCTTCCGAACGTGCTGAAATTGACAGCATTGCTGATAAAGCAGAAGCAGTGATGACATTTTTAAATGATATTCAAATTAGCGCATCTCTTGATTCAACAGATAGCCGAAATTTATTTTCAACCCTTATTCAAAAATACGATGCGACTTTAAATAAAGTGCATTTGATTATTCGAAATAAATTACGCGAACAAGAAATCCGGTTTTATCAGGAAAATGGAATTGAATTTTCACAAAATGAATCGTTGTTGGGATTACATGAAAAATTTGATGAAGCATGTAAGCGCCAATCGATAGATAATTTTATAGAGTCAGTTGCTAATCATGCGATTGAATTTAATGGCGTGTCTGCACACTACGATAATGAAGTGTTTAATATTGCAGTTCAAGTGCGAAAAAATGAGTTAGGTTGGCAAGACCTTTCAAAACAATTTATACAGTCTGTTGAACCTGCATTGAGAACTGTACAATACGCGGAATTTTTATTAGGAATGCAGTTAAATCAAATCATAATTAATAAAAAATATAATGTTGATTGGCATATTACGAGACCTGGACCACACAAAGGCTGTGATAGAACACTTGGCAGCCATTCATTTGCATACGCTATGACATTAAAATCTCAAAAAAATCAGTCTCTGCAGATAGTTCAAGGAAATAATGTAGATTCACGATTGACATTCCACGCTGGAAAAGAAATTGGGGGTATGGCAAATCATATGAATTTAAATCCAGCTTGGACTGTAACATTGGCAGATACAGCTGAATCTGGGAAATTTTTAAAAGAAACGCAATGGCATGTTCATCAGCTCACACAACCTTATCGAAACCATACCGTTGAATTTTTGGAAAAAGATGTTGAATTTTCAAAAACAGTGGATGAGCTAGAATCATTGGCGCTGCAATTAATTGCCTTTATGAATTTATTGGGTATTGATCAAGACAAATATGATGAAGATGGCGCTGGAATCATTGTGCGAAAATCATGGTTATTAGAAACAATAGGCCGCATTAGAAATAACAATCCTGAGGATTCAATTGCTAACGTGCACTGTTTATTGCTTTTCATCAAAAATTCAGAGCTTAAATTAGATCATATTGCGCCGCTCGTTTGTGCTGTTGATATTAAAAAGCTGCCGCTATATGAAAGAATGGAAGCGGTGATGAATCGATTGCATGCAACTAAAAAGGCTGTTGTTGAAAAAATTCAACAAACTGCTTTTATAAAAGAAGAAGAAAAAACACGGCAGCCGATTTATATTGAAGAATGTGATGAAAGAAAAGAGTTAAAAGAGTTAAAAAATAGTTTTGAAAAATCAGTACTTATTTTAGAAAAAAGAAAGTTAGAAAAAGATGTTTATGAAATGAAGTCGAAGATGGATGAAACAAATAGAATGTTAGGCGAAATGATGAGAATGTTTAAATCACAGCAACAACCATCAGTGCAACAGAGCACTGCAACTGGACCGGTAGCAACACCACAACCCGGACATTAAAAAATGTGTAATGAGTTTCAATCAACAACTATTTTTGAAATCAGAGATGTATTGCAGCATATTATTTCGTTTATGAATTTGCGAGTTGCGTTTGATGATCAAGGGAAAATTAAAGAGTCAGATTTTTTAAGCATATTAACTTGCTTCAAAGCATTTCATTTTGCAATGATAAATTATCCTAATTTTCAAAAAAGATTTGAGCTGATGAAGCGGCTGAGTGTTAGCGCGCAAATCAGAAAACCGCCTTCATTATTTCAAAGTACATTTTTATTATGGAGAATTTTTGACATTCCATTAGCGTGTGAAATCTTCAAACGGGATTATGATTTGATTGATAATATACATAATCGCTTAAAATTCACATCAATCACAAGCGATCAATTTATTACGGACGATGAAGAAAAAAAAATTATTAATCTGCGGGGTAATCTTGGAAGCAATAAAGTACAAGTTAGGACGAAGCCGATTTTATTTGAACTTGAACTTCCTACAATAGTTTTTCTCTCATTGTCATTGGGTGCGGGATTGATGTCTTATCAGTGCGCTGTAAAACTACTGGGATCAGTGAAGAGCTGCAGGCAATATAATCAAGTTATGATAGATGCTATTTACCCCGCTTGTTCCAATATCAGTTTTATCGCAGATTTTTCTCTTACTGCTGGCCTAGGGTTTATTGTTTCCAGCGCGGCATTTCTTTTCGCAATGGATACAGTAAAAAAAGATCACAATATTCTTTGTCAGAAAATTGCGTTATATGAAAAACACAGTTCACTTTTCAAGAAAACAGATGCGATGGTTGATTATTTGAAATGCCAGACAGCTGTTCCAGGCTAGGGCCTGTCGTCAATTACTTATTCGTAGCGAAAAAAGCGGACATTGAGATAAAATTTTTGTATTTTTGAGGTTAATACTTTATGGTATTAGCCGAAAAAATACGGAAATTTTAGCCAATGCTACGTTTTTTGCAGCAGAATAAGTAATTGACGACAGGCCCTAGCCTTCATGCCTTGAAGAAAGCTAGCCTAGCACGGTTTTCGCGTAAATTCAGACTTTTTTATCAAGATTTTCCAAGACAAGCCCCCATATGGCCTTTGCAACATTCACTGGTTTACCAGATGATGGAAAATGTTGCGGAGATATATCGGGGAAACTATTATTCTCGAGCATTGCAAATGGCTGGGAATGCCATGGTTTAGATACGTCTGAACAAATAAAATCAATGGCGGTTACCGCAATTTTTAGGGAATTATGAACTTTTTTAAAAAGTTCATAATTTTCAACGCAGACATCTTCAGTCAAATTGATTACTTCGGCGCCGTTACTGCAATTCGTTTTTTCAGCCAGAAAAATTTTTTTCCCCGCGTCTAGTTTTAACTTCAAATGCACACCTTGATCAGCTAAACATTTTTGAAGAAATGTATTTTTTTCGATTGTTCCCAAGGCTCGATCTTCTTGATTTTTCTTTCCTCTCAAAGGATTGCTATTAAATTTGTCGATTAGCGCATCAACAGTCGATTTTCCGTCTCCAATTATGGAAGGCCTTGTTCTTTTTGAACAAACAAGCAGTTTATCGCCTAAAAACATAAATCTATGGACATCTCCAGGAATAAAACGCTCAATAATAATTTTATGGTCAATTATTTTTGCCACATCAATTGCCGATTTTAAAGAGTCATTGTCATTTATATTTAAAGTAACGTGTTTGCTTAAGCTCGAAGAATTAGGTTTAACCACCAAAGGGAATCCCAATTTTTTACCGTAATTAAACGCTTTTAGCCTAGAGAAAAACACTTTGCCCTCAGGATGTGGAATTTTATTTTTAGAAAGTATTTTTTTAAACTTAATTTTATTATCATAAATAGTTGGATCTTTGAATTGTTTAAAATTTTTATGCAGTAGCGTTGTAGGCGTGTAATGAAAATAATATTTTTTCCCATTGTAAACTAATAGAAAACTCAACAGTTGCCGACCATTCATAGAAAAACAATATATTTTTAAATTCCTTTCCTTTGCTTCTTGCCACAATAATTTTAATCTATAAGTCATTTGCGATAGATTGGCTTCCTCTTTTGTCTCAATTTTATTGGATTTCTGACATTTAATGATGGAACGAATCACGTATCTATCAGTAAAATATATCGGCTTGTTGAATAACAATATTTTAAATATTGATGTAAAAAAATTCTGTATCAGGAAAAATAAACTGTTAATTTTATCTTGTCTATGATTGGGTTTTTCAGGATAACAGTATTGGCAGATTTGAGATGAATTGTTCATGCAATTTCGCTCGTTCATGTCTATACCGCTCGCATTTAGGTTCGTTATTTAGGGATCCGTCACGATCAAATCAAACGGCACCGCAAAGCAGTGGCGTGTCACTGGGTAAATGTGTTTGACGCGCGAAAGAATAATGCCCGGCGCAACATTTAACTTTGGATAGGTTTCTCGAAATGCCTCAATGCCGCCAGCATCCTGCGCGGTTGGTTTAGAAGTATATTTTATTTCAATTGGAAAAAATTGATTATTGATTTCAATTAATAAATCTATTTCTGCGCCTGAGTGTGCGCGCCAATGATATACCGCTGGTTTTCCTTCCACAAATGGCATTTGTTTTAGAATATCTTGGACAACCATCGTTTCAAACAGTGCGCCTAATTTCGGATGAGCAGTCAGCGAATCTGTCGATCCAATACGCATTAAATAACACGCCATGCCTGTATCAGTAATATATCCTTTTGGTTTTTGACTAATGCGTTTAATGGCATTTGGAAAATAAGCAGGGATCGATGTCCACTGATAACTGGCAGTTAAAATATCCAGCCATCTTTTCGCAGTTTGCGGTGTAATTTGTATATCGCGTCCAAGTTCACTGAAATTAATTTCTTGTGCGGTAAAATGCGCAGTTAATGCGGTAAATCGCGAAAATTCTTGCAGTTGAGTAATATCACTCATTGTTCGAACATCGCGTTCAACGTATGTTTTAAAGTAACTGTCTAAACTATCCTGTATTAATTCATTCGGAATATCCAGCAATCCCGGATAAAATCCACGCCACAGTGTTTCAATAACGGAATAAGGGTATGCCATGTGCGAAAATAGTAAATTTGTTTTTGAATTTTTTAAAAACAAGGTTGGATTTTTCAAAAAATGATTCAGCCAGAAATGCGTGTTGTCGATTAACTCAGAAAAACACAGCGGCTGCAATGAAAGCACCGCGATTCTTCCTGCTAGACTCTCGGAAACATGTCGCATCATACTAAAATTTTGAGAACCCGTTAAAAAATATTGCCCTGCATTTTTTACTAAATCGATTTTTCTTTTGATCGCGGGCAAAATTTCCGGTGAAAATTGAATTTCATCTAAAATAACCGGTGGTTTTAAATTGTCGATAAATAATTCCGGATCCTGCCGCGCATTGAAAATATCAATCACAGGATCAAATGTAATGTGTTGCGCATCGGGAAAACAATGCGACAACAACGTCGATTTGCCAACTTGTCGAGCACCCGTGATAATCACGGCAGGAAAGTGCTTTGCCATGCTGGCAAGCTTGTTTTCAAGTAGACGATGTTTGTACTGTTTACTCATGCTTGTATTCTAATGATAGCATCATTAGAAATCAAGTGTAATTTGTATCTAATTGATAAATATAGGTTTTAATAGTGCAATTTTAAGTAAAAAAACGTGACAGCTCGGAATAGCTTTAAATTGACTCGTGCTAGAATTTCCGGCAGCATGAGCTTTCACTGTTGAGGACGATATGGCGCTAGAATTAAACCCCTTATTTGAAACGATTCGTGATCTTCATGCGCGCGCACAATCGCTTCGGGGGGCACTTTGACTTTGACGCGCAAAAGCGCCGTTTGCTCGAAGTCAAACGCGAATTAGAAAATCCTGATATTTGGCAATCTCCCGAAAAAGCACAAGCACTTGGCAAAGAACGCGCCGCATTAGATTATACCATCGGCGGTCTTGAAAAAATATTTTCTCAATTGAAAGATGCCGATGAATTGCTGCAAATCGTCAAACAAGAAAATGACGAATCACTTGCAGACGAAATCAAAAATGAAATCAGCAGTGTTTTGGCAGCGGTTGCAGCGCTCGAATTTCAACGCATGTTTGCCGGTGAAATGGACGCGCACAACGCTTACATTGAAATTCAATCGGGATCGGGCGGCACGGAAGCGCAAGATTGGGCGGAAATGTTATTGCGCATGTATTTGCGCTGGTGCAATGCGCACGGATTTTCAGCAACGATTGAATCGATTTCAGCGGGTGAAGTCGCTGGCATTAAACATGCGACTGTTTATGTCGTTGGCAGTTATGCATTTGGTTGGCTGCGCACGGAAACGGGTGTGCATCGCTTGGTGCGTAAATCGCCGTTTGATTCGGGCAATCGTCGTCACACATCTTTTGCTTCTGTCTTTGTTTCTCCCGAAGTGGATGATGATATTGCGATTGATATTAATATGGCGGATGTGCGCGTCGATACGTTTCGCGCGAGCGGTGCGGGCGGGCAGCATGTCAACAAAACCGATTCTGCGATTCGCATGACGCATATACCAACGAACATTGTCGTGCAATGTCAAAGCGAGCGTTCGCAACATAAAAATCGCGCGAGTGCATTAAAACAATTGAAAGCAAAATTATACGAATTGGAAATGCAAAAAAAACGCGAGGCGCAAGCGGTAGTGGAAGACAGTAAAATGGATATCACTTGGGGTAGTCAAATTCGCTCATATGTGCTAGATCAATCGCGCATCAAAGATTTGCGCACTGGCATTGAAAGAACCGATACACAAAAAGTTCTAGACGGCGACTTGGATCGGTTTATCGAAGCGAGTTTGAAGGCGGGAGTTTGATGGCTCCGGATCCCGCGATCAAGTCGCGGGATGACGAAGATTGGTTAAATACATTGGCAATATTACATTATCATTGTAAATTTGGAAGGTAATTTAATTATAAGGCGAGTTCTTACTGCTTTTACTCGGGAGTTTCGGTAGATGTTCAGTCACAAAAAACAAATCGGCCTATTTGTTTTGATGATGTTTATCGTGGGTTCGATTGATAGTCTGCGTAACATGCCGTCGAATGCGATGTTTGGCGCGCCACTCGTTTTCTTTTTTGTGGCGGCAGCCATTACATTTTTAATTCCCATTGCGCTCATTTCAGCGGAATTAACATCTTACCATCCCGATAAAAATGGGATTTATTTGTGGGTGCAAGAAGCGTTTGGAAATAAGTTTGCATTTTTTGGCATTTGGTTGCAGTGGATTAATACGGCGACTTGGTATCCCAGTATTTTGTCGTATATTGCCGGCGGTGTTGCTTATTTAGTTGATCCAGCGCTCGACACCAGCAAATTATTTACCGTCTGCGTTATTTTGGTGGTGTTTTGGAGCCTGACGCTGTTGTCGCTCAGGAATTTTTCGTTGTCCGCTGGATTTGCAACATTTTGTACGGTCGCGGGATTTTTATTACCGTTTGGTTTTATGGTCACGCTCGCTTATCTCTGGGTAGCGCATGGCCATACGGTACAAATTCAATTAAATTGGCACGCCATGGTTCCAAAATTTTCGAATATTGATAATTGGATTTCGCTCACGACGATTATCACTGCATTTTTAGGGATGGAATTAGCCACTGTCAACGTGAGAAATATTAAAAAACCGCAGGTGAATTATCCGATCGGCGTACTGTCTGCGTCGATGATTATTTTGCTCACCATGATTTTTGGATCACTTGCTATCGCACTTGTGATTCCGCAAAAACAAATTGGTTTAACCACGGGTATTTTTCAAACGTTTGCCTATTATCTCGATGCATTTCATCTGAGAGAATTAGTTTTTATTATGGGCGGATTAATTATTTTAGCGAGTGTTGGTGAAATGATTAACTGGATTATTTCACCGGCGCGGGGTTTGCAGCAAGCAGCGCTTGCAGGCAGTCTTCCGAAAGTGTTGGGAAAAGATAATGCGAATGGTATGCCAGCGAATGTGCTTATTTTGCAGGCAATTTTGGTGTCCGCAGTTTGTTTGGCGTTTACATTATTTAAAAGCATTAATGATATTTATTGGCTGCTAACTGATTTATCGACGGAATTGTATGTGATGATGTATGTTCTGATGTTTTTGGCGGCCATTGTGTTGCATTACAAACATAAAAATATCAAAAAAGAGTTTTGCATTCCAGGCGGCACACCGATGAAATGGATTTTGGTTTTACTGGGATTAATCAGCTGCTTAGTGACGTTAGTGATTGGTTTTGTGCCACCATCGACATTAGATTTTGGTGGAAAGTTGCATTATGCGCTGGTTTTTGCTGCTGGGATTGTCATCATGTGTTTGCCTGGGTTTATTTTGGCGGTGAGGTCGGCTCACAAAAGTGGTTGAAAACACCGTCACATAGTATATACTTAACGTATATACATTGAGGAGGGCGCCATGCATCATTATACCCGTATCTTTAAATCAGGTAATTCATTGGCGGTGAGGATTCCAAAAGTGTTCCACGTCGGCGAGCAGCAGGAAGTGGAAATTTTTATGAGGCACAACGAGATTGTAATTCGCATTGCTCCTGAGAATTTGGCAGCTGCTTTTGTTTTATTGAAATCTTTTCCAGACGATATGCTTGAAAATGGAATTGAAGATTTACCACCGCAAGAACGAGACTTTTAACATGCTGCCAGAATATCTGATTGATACAAATATTTGTATTTATATCACCAAGCAGAAGCCGCCAGAAGTGATTCGTAAATTTAAAAAATTACAGGTTGGAGCAGTGGCTATGTCTGTAGTCAACTATGGAGAATTGTATTATGGTAGCCAAAAAAGCGCACATGCTAAAAAAGCGCATGCCGCATTAGAATCTTTGATTGGTGTTATTCCGGTACTGCCATTGCCACAAGATGCTGCAAAACAATATGGTCGCATTCGTTCTTACTTAGAATCAAAAGGAAAAATAATTGGTAACAATGATCTTTGGATCGCTGCACATTGTTTAACGTTGAACATAACGCTAGTGACAAATAATGTGAAAGAATTTAAGCGTGTCCCCAAATTACGCATTGAAAATTGGGTTTAATTGTAACAGATCAGGTCATGCTTGAATCTAGTCAAAACCGCCAAGTTTGAGATGATTTTTGATGAAAAGTTGAGCGAGCAGCGCAGTTTACACGTTAGTAAATGAGCAGCGCAGCGAAATTTTTCATCAAAAAGCACTCAAAATTGGCGGTTAATGATCGGGGCTGACCTATTACGTTTAATTACGGCGCCGTAACCATCTTCCGGAGCATCGGCACAAACGCAAAGCAAACTACGCTAACAACGAGTGATAAAATAGCGTATTCCAAAAATGCATGGCCGTAAATGTGATTCATGTCAGCGAGCGAGCTAATTTGTTTTGGAATCGCAGCAATATCCGCAATCACGCCGCCTAACTTCACGCCGAGCCCCAATGCGACAAACCACACGCCCATCATTAGCCCAACCAATTCTTGTGGTACTAACACGGTCACCATCGCCAATCCAACCGGTGATAATAATAATTCACCCGCCATCACAAACCAGTACGCAAATACGATAAATATTTTATCGCTTTGCCCATCAGCACCGACGAGACGCGTACTCGCATAAAGAATAATAAAAGCGATAAACAGCATGAACATTGATAAAGCGAATTTAAATGGCGTACTGGGATTTTTTTTGGATTTCGATAATCTTAGCCATAAATACGCAAAAAATCCCCCAAACAGAATAATGTAAATGGATTCTAAGCTTAAAAACAAAGGCGCTGGCAAATGCCAACTAAAAAAGTTGCGATCCACTGCGCGTTCAACAAATAAATTCATTGAGAAAAACATTTGAAAATAAATCGCCCAAAAGACGATGGAAACGATGGTTAATAAAACGCAGGCGATCATTTTATTGCGTACGTCGCTTGCAAATCGACAAGCTTGAATGATTAATCCAATAAAAACAGCGGCACCTCCCCATAACATTAATTCATCTGCGAATGATCGATGACGAATAATTTCATAGGACAATACGGTTAACACAATCATGCCGATGTAAACGGATGCGATGGCGATGGGATTTTTGTGTGCGATCGATGGCTTGATGCGATTAAAATTATGGATGCTTTTAAGATAATAAGTACCATATAAAAAAGTTGCGGTGCCAATGAGTAAACCGATGCTCGCCATCACAAATGGCACGTGCCAGCCAAAATATCGCACTAAATAACCGGAGGTGCTGGTGGATAATAAAATGCCGAGATTAATCCCAATATAAAAAATGGTATATCCTTTTTCGCGATAAGGGTTGTCTTTGTCATAAAAATCCCCCAAATAACTGGAGATGTTGGGTTTGAAAAAACCGGTGCCTGTGGTGATGACGGCGAGTGATATATAAAACCAATGCTCTGTCGGCAGGGCCAGCATCACGTAACCGATGGCTAATAAAACACCGCCCAACGTGATCGCATGCTCAAAGTCCAAAATGCGGCTGGCAACATAGCCGCCAATGATGGGCGTGATATAAGCGAGTGCGGTGAAAGCACCCAAAATGCCATAACTTTTTTCGTCGGAGAATCCAAAGACCTTGCTGGTCATATACAACACGAGCAGGCCTTGAATCATGTAAAATCCAAAGCGCTCCCACATTTCAGTTGCAAAAAATACAGGGATGACGGAAGGTTGTTGTTCAGAAATGATATTGCTCATATACCTTCCATTTTTTGAGGAGATGAGGTTTACTATCGGTTATTTCAATTCATTTTTCAATACCGGGGCTCATTTAATTATGTCGATTTGGAAAATGCCAATTAATCACGAATTATTGAAGACGCGATCTGCGAAGACGTTTGTGGAATTCATTGGTATCGAATTTACGGAAATTGGGGATGATTATTTAAAAGCGTGCCTGCCGGTTGATCATCGCACCAAACAGCCGTTGGGATTTTTAAATGGCGGTGTGTCGGCAGCCCTTGCAGAGTCCGTTGCGAGCACTGCGGCGAACTATTGTGTTGATCAGGAAAAATGTTATTGCGTTGGTCTGGAAATTAATGCCAATCATTTGCGCCCCGCAACCGATGGCTTTGTGACCGCGACTGCAAAACCGCTGCATTTAGGCGCTAAAACGCAGGTGTGGGAAATTAAAATTGTTAATGATCAAGACAAATTAGTCTGCATTTCTCGTATGACCATGGCGGTGGTGGGGCGGTAATGGCGTTGTGTCATCGCGATATCTTCTGGCATACTACAACATTAAATTAAATAGGATGGTGTTGTGTCAACTTTACCCCCAGAAACGCCCGTCTCAGCAGAAGATGAAAATCAACAAATCGCGCAACGTAAATCGAAATTAACGGAATTGCGTGAGCGCGCAGAGGCATATCCCAACGATTTTGCACGCGACACATTGGCGATGGATATTCATCGCAATTACGAAGCATTTGGTCATGATGCATTGATTGCGAAAAACGTTCGCGTAACGGTGGCAGGGCGCATGATGACGCGTCGCGTGATGGGAAAAGCGTCGTTTGCGCATTTGCAAGATATGTCCGGAAAAATTCAGGTGTATGTGGCACGTGATGAATTGCCAGAAGGTGTGTACGAACATTTTAAACATTGGGATTTGGGTGATATTGTTGGCGCGAGTGGCATTATTTTTAAAACGAAAACGGGTGAGCTTTCAATCAAAGTAGATCAACTGCGATTGCTGACCAAATCACTGCGGCCGTTGCCTGATAAGTATCATGGATTAGCAGATCAAGAGCAGCGTTTTCGTCAGCGTTATGTCGATTTGATTGTGAATGAAGATGCGCGCCGCATTTTTTTGATTCGTTCCAAATTGGTGGCGATGGTGAGACGATTTTTGGATGATCACGGATTTATGGAAGTGGAAACGCCAATGATGCAAACACAAGCGGGCGGCGCTGCGGCAAAACCCTTTAAAACGCATCACAATGCGATGGATATGGAATTATTTTTACGTATCGCACCGGAATTGTATTTGAAACGCTTGGTTGTGGGTGGATTTGAAAAAGTATATGAGATTAATCGCAATTTTCGTAACGAAGGAATCTCGACACGTCACAATCCTGAATTCACTATGTTGGAATTTTATCAGGCATACGCAACGTATCATGATTTGATGGATTTTACCGAAAATTTATTTCGATATTTAGCCGAAAAAGTATTGGGGCAAACGCAAATCACTTATCAAGGCACCGTGATTGATTTTTCAAAACCCTTTGCGCGCATGACATTACTTGAATCAATTACGCATGCACATCCCGACATTCAAAAAAAAGAATTAGAAAATTTATCATCCGCAAAAAAATTAGCAGAGAAATATAAAATCGATTTGTTTCCGAGCATGCAATTGGGTGCGGTGCAATTGGCGTTATTTGAAAAATTGGTGGAGCGCGACTTAAAACAACCGACATTCATTACAGAATATCCCGCGGAAGTATCACCGCTTGCGCGCGCCAACGATCAAAATTCATTTATCACGGATCGTTTTGAATTTTTTGCGGGTGGACAAGAAATTGCGAATGGATTTTCAGAATTAAATGACCCGGAAGATCAAGCTGCGCGTTTTGAAGCGCAATCCAAAGCGCGCGATGCTGGCGATGCGGAAGCCATGCCGTTTGATCACGACTACATTACAGCGCTCGAATATGGCTTGCCGCCAACAGCGGGCGAGGGCATCGGCATTGATCGATTGGTGATGTTGTTTGCCGATTGCGCGTCGATTCGTGATGTAATTTTATTTCCCTTATTAAGGCCGAAAATATAATGGTGTTTAAAATTAACTGGAAGCGACGCTTAGCGAAATTTTTAAAGCATCAGCCGGGGCAGCGATTTCAGCATTATTATCATCTCATCAACCGAAAAATTAATCACAATATCTACATGAAAGTTGTGCTCTGCGCGATTGGCGTGATTTCATTTTTAATTGGAATCGTTTTATTATTTATACCAGGCCCTGGATTATTATTTATTCTGATTGGCATTATTTTATTTTGTTTGATTTCGCATCGTTTTTCATTGTTTTTAGATCGCACGGAAGAAAAAATTCGGCATTGGGTTGAGAGATACCAAAATGGAACACCAAAGTAATTTGCAAAAATCTTTTTGGTTCATGATCATTTCATCTCTGGCTGGTGCGTTCATCGCGGTTTCAATGAAAGCGCTATCTTCTCATGTGTCGGTTACCGTGATTTTCTTTTTTACGCGCGTATTATTATTGGTTGGCGCGATACCCACCGTCATCAAACATAAACGCAGCTTGTTGCAATCTGATAGTAAATTGATAATTGCTTTTATTTCTATTTTTTATATCGCAGCGTTGTATTGTTATTTTTATTCTCTAACCATGATTCCCATGTCGATTTCCAGTTTATTTATCAATTCATCCCCGTTGTACGTTCCGCTGATGGCTTATTTTATTTTGAGTGATCCTTCAGTAAAATCAAAAAAATTATGGATGGCGATGCTGATCAGTTTTGTCGGTGTTTGTTTGATTTTAACGCCACACGGAAAAACAAATTATTCTTTGTTTGGTATGTCGATTGCATTTTTATCCGGTTTATTGTTAGCGCTGTGGCAGGTGTTAACGAAAAAAACAACGGGCAATGAAACTGCAGAGCGCATCGCTTTTTTTCAAATGATCACAAGCATTGTGCTGACATTTTTTCCAGCCGTTTATATTATTTCGCAGCACGGCGCGCATTATCTCGACAGTTTGTGGACGGTGAGAAATTTTAGCATGCTACTTTTAGCTGGCATTTGCAGCTGGATTTATCAGCTTTATCGCACAAAAGCGATGACATACGCGTCGGTTTCTTTCGCGATGCCGTTTGGATATTCCGGTGTTATTTTTGTGGGATTATCGGATTGGGTATTTTGGAGCGTGATGCCAAGTTGGATCAGCATGATTGGCATGGGCTTGGTGATTGCGGGGGTTGTATTTTTGCTCAGAAGCTTCCGCTGAGGATGAAATTTTCGTCTTTGAGCGATCTTGAACGATAATTTTTTTCGAAAATGCTCAAGAACTTCTCTGTCAACTGCGCTTTTTCATACTCGAGGGGAGGTATCCCTGGATTCCAGCACCACGCCAAGAATTATGCGTTCGTTCTCAGTGATGTTCTTTTGTTTTACGTGTGTTATGAGCAGTTTCAAGGCATCATTCAATTTTCCGAATCCTATACCGCCGCCGAATCCTGTTTCTTTTTCGATCTCAGCAATCACTGATTCATTAAACTTTTCAGAAGTGATTAAAAAGTTTGAACTCTTATTAATTCGTTTTAATAAATTTGCCAATTTTTCTTTTCGCACTTCTCTGCCTTTTTCGTCTGGTAATTGTTGATATGCATTATTTATTTTTTCCAACACATCCAAGACAATCAATTTCGTGCGAATGTTTTCCAGCACATAATTACACAGAGCTAAATCATTTAATGGTGTCGATGAAAATAGCGATGCGAAAGATGCTGTTGCTCTATCGCGATTTGCCGCATATTCTTTTATGGCAGGTATGGCATTTAAAAAAATAAGGCACCCTTCTCCTGGTAAAGCGAGTATTGCATCCTGAAGTTGCCTAATTTCGAAACCTCGTTGAGAAAGTGGTGCTGCTTGACCCAAAAGAAAATAAGTTAAATCATCTTGAACTTTGAAATCAAATTGCAGTAAAGCACATTGTTTGATTTCCGATAAAGCATAAAAGTAATTTTGTGCAGAAGGGTCTTTAAAATTAAATGCGCTTGGCCCACCTTCCAGACTATAATAAAAATGACTAGTTGATAACGTTTTAATGTTATCTAAAAAAGCATTCATGCAACCCTCTGTAAATGAAAGGAGTGTAGGAGAGTATAGTAGATAATTAAGAATAATTCCCTGTCAGCACTATAATGGCTCCAAAAATTAGTGTGAATTCACAAGAGACTTTATTTCAAAAACCGCCGTATTTGTTCCATCAGATAAAATGGGATGGAAAGCAATTGATAGTGAACTGGTTGACCGTCCTGTGTTTTCACATTAACGTTCACAAGACTGGGTAAATCAGAATTAATTCTTAATGCAAATTTTCGTTTTTTTAATTGCATAAAAAGTTGCAGTGATTTCATGCTGCCGGTTTTTCCAGATTTAACTTCAATTGGAATAATGTTATTGACATGTTGAATAATGTAATCCACTTCCGCATTTGAACTTTTTTCTTCTCGACACCAATAAAAATTTTTCGGTTCGGCATAAGGTGGTTCAGTGCAACGCAATAATTGCCCAACCACTTGTTCGGATATCGCACCTTGATTCACTAAGTTAATATCATTAATGGATTCAATTTGATCTAAACGCAATTTTAAAAAGGTAGACACCAAACCAACATCAATAAATTCAACTTTAAATTGTTTTTCGTTCGCTTCTGATAATAATGGTAAACCATTTGCAGAAGTTGATAGCACTTTATAACATAATTTCGCTTTGCATAATAAATCAAGCGTTTTTTTCAACGTTTCAATCTTGATATCACGATTCACATGGCTAAAAACAAATTTTTGTCCTAGTAATTTCGGCACAGCAATCATGACCGCTTCCAAATGACTCGTTGGCATTTTTCCGGAGTATTTTGAAAAATCATCGCGATAAGTGAATAGCAAATCACTGTGCGCTCGCGATACTTTACTGAGTGAATTGGTTTCAATCCACGTCAGAACAGAATTGGGAATGCCGCCAACAATAATATATTCGCGAAATAAATCCATGAGTTTGTTATGAATGATTTCTGAAATGTCATTGAATTTACACTCATTCAAAAATGAAACTAATTTTTCTGATTTTTTTGCTAATAAAAATTCTTCAAAAGACAATGGTTCAACATGCAAATAGGTAATACGACCAACCGGCATACTGAATGTGTGATCAGCCAATGTAAAATCCAACAAAGATCCTGCAGCAATGACTGGCAATAGAGGCATGGATTCATAAAACCAACGCAATTTGCTCAACAAGTTCGGAAAAACTTGAATCTCATCCAAAAATAATATCGATTGATGAATATCAATCTTGATATCCAATTTCAATTCAAGATCACGAATAATTTTCTGAGGATCATTGCTATGAAATGCTAAATGCAATGATGGATTTTCTTCAAAATTAATTTCTATCAATTGTTTTTTTGACTGCTGCGCCAAATTTCTGACAAGCCACGTCTTACCTACTTGGCGTGCACCGCGCATGACCAACGGCTTACGGCGTTTTTCAGTAAGCCATTCTTGCAAATATTGTGCAGAATATCTTTTCATATATGCCTATGAATATGACACAGAAATGTAAAAAATACAATGGTCTTTTTTACCTATAGAGTAAAAAGTACAATGGTATTATTCCGCTGTCTTTTCTTTCCCAACCAATGCTACGCTTTTTGCAGTGGAATAAGCGCAGGTTAATCAACCTTCAGAGCGGAACTATACCGCTTGCCAATGAAGATGCGATATTACTGCGTTCATCCTCCTCGCATTCTGTCTTAAAAAATGATCCATCAGCACCAGCGCAGACATAGCATCCACAATGGGAACAGCGCGTGGTAACACGCAAGGGTCGTGCCTGCCGTGTGCTTCCAAATCAACAGATTGATTTTCAACGGTAATGGTTTTTTGTTTTTTGGATATCGTCGCAACTGGTTTAAACGCCACTCTAAAATAAATATCTTCGCCAGTGGAAATGCCGCCTAATGTGCCGCCAGCATAATTTGTTTTTGTTTTCACTTGATGGTTGACGATTTCAAACGCATCATTGTGTTCGCTGCCCAACATGCCGACACCTTGAAATCCAGAGCCAATTTCAAATCCTTTTGCTGCATTAATGCTTAACATCGCTTTGCCTAAATCCGCGGATAATTTATCGAAAACAGGCTCACCCAATCCCGCGGGAACTCCGCGAATAACGCCTTTAATAATACCGCCGATGGAATCTCCGTCGCATTTTATTTTTTCGATTGCGTGAATCATTTCATTTGCAACTTTTTTATCTGGGCAGCGAATGATATTGGATTCAATGTCGTTTTGCGTCACGGTTTGATAATCTACAGTTGTTGCGATATTGCCTACTTGTTCAACGTAACTGAATATTTCCATCTTTAAATTTTCTTTTAAAAATTTTTTCGCGATGGCGCCTGCAGCAACACGCGCCAATGTTTCGCGCGCAGACGCTCTGCCGCTACCGCGATAATCGCGCCTACCATATTTCATAAAATACGTGTAATCAGCGTGCGAAGGGCGACACACATTTTTTAATACGTCATATTCTTCTGGGCGCATATCTTTGTTGTAGGTAAGCAATAAAATGGGTGTTCCAGTAGTTTTTCCTTCGAAAACGCCTGACATGATGTGAATAATATCTTGTTCATGCCGAGGCGTGGTGATGTTACTTTGCCCCGGTTTTCGTCTATCCAATTCATGTTGAATATCAGCTTCGCAGATTGCTAATCCCGCCGGACAGCCATCGATAATGACACCGATTGCACCACCATGAGATTCGCCGCAGGTAGTAATTTTAAATAATTTTCCAAAACTATTTCCCGTCATCGGCTTCCCCCGCTTTCAACAGAATTTTCATAATATTTTTTCTCACTGACTTCCAATAACGCTTGTTTTACAATCTCATCTGAAATCGCATGGGCGTAATTTCCGTTTTCAACAAATACCTGCCCAATTTTTTTCAGCAACACATAACGTACCGCATTTTCTTTTACTTTTTTGTCATTTTTGGTTGCTTGAATGATTTTTAACGGATCTAATTTTTTTAATTGATCTCCGGTAATACATAACGTGGAAAAAATAGTTTGAATCAGTTGATAATCTTCGAAAGATAATATTCCTAATAATTGCGATATTTTGGCTTCAACTAAAATTCCAAAACCAACGGCATATCCATGCAATATTTCATAACCCATTATTTTTTCTATTGCATGACCGATGGTATGCCCAAAATTTAATATCATGCGTTGATTATTTTCTTTTTCATCCGCACTCACAACGGCCACTTTAATTTTTATCGAATCGCGAACGATGCGGGTTAATACCGAAATATTTTTAGTGAGAATATCGCTGATATGATGAGTCGCATAATAAAAACTCTTCTCGTTACTCGTTAAAAACATTTTTAATGCTTCAATTAACCCATTAATCAGCTGTTCTTTTGACAATGACAACAAACAATGAATATCTGCAATCACATTTTTGGGTTGCCAAAAAGCACCAATTAAATTTTTTCCTTCCGCGGTGTTAATCCCTGTTTTTCCACCGACACTGCTATCAACCATCGCCAAGAGAGTTGTGGGAATTTGAATGTAAGTGATGCCGCGCAGATAAGTGGACGCAATAAATCCCGCAATGTCACCAACGACACCGCCGCCCAACGCGATGATCAATGTATCTCGATCACAGTGATTTGAAATCATTTCCTGCTCGAGTGATTGTTTTGTGTGATTATTTTTAGATTTTTCTCCTGCTGGAAAAGTAAGACACAGTGGATTGAATGTGGCGAATGCGTTTTTCAATGCGTCGCTATACAACGAATACACTTGATCATCCGTAATAATCACTATTTTTTTATCAGAACAATCATCCGGCAAGTAATTTTCAAGATTGCGCAATAAATCAGTTCCAATTTTAATGGGATAAACAATCGATTGTTGCGATGGAATTCGCATGATAATCTCGCAGCTCATGTAAACCTCGAGGCAAGTTTAAGCAGCATGGTTTCTGTCTGTTCCCAGCTCAAACAAGGATCTGTAACCGATAATCCATTTAAATCTGTATTTTCTGGTGTTTTCTCATCAATTTTTTGGTTTCCCTCTTTTAAAAAACTTTCAACCATAAATCCTTTGACGATACTGTTGAGCTCTGGATGATGCTCAACATTTTTCAACACATTAAAAATAATCGCAGGTTGCAGTTTTGTATCTTTTTTTCCGTTTACCAAACAATTGTCATGACTCGCATCAATAATGATAGATGGATTTTTCACATGATTGTCTCGCATCAAATTTTTTATTTCCAAAATATGTTTATTTGAATAATTGGGCGCGTGATTACTGCCGCGCAACACCACATGCGCATATTGATTTCCATGCGTTCTCACTTCATGCCCATCTAATACGGCAACATGCGAATGTTGCGCTGCAATCACGCTATTCACGGCTATCGATAATGAACCATGTGTTGGATTTTTCATTCCAACCGCGCAATCAATTGCAGAAGCAAAAACTCGATGCCCCTGATCTTCAGAACTTCTCGCACCCACGGCAACCCAAGATAATAATTCCAAAAATCCTTTTGCGTTGTGTGTAAATAACGCTTCATCGGCAATAGGCAAACCCATTTCTACGACGCTCACCATCATGGCGCGTGTATAGCGAATGCCTGCTTCAATGTCCGGATCTGAAAATGGATTCGGCTGATTCACCGGACCCATCCATCCTTTGGTGGTGCGTGGTTTTTGGATGTATACACGCATCACTAATTTTATTGCGTGCGAGATTTTTTGATTGAGTCGCGACATTTTTTTTGCATATTCCAGCACTGCTTCCGATGGCCAAGCTGAGCAGGGGCCTACAATCATCAGCAGTCTTTTATCTTTTCCTTCTAAAATGGCATTGACTTCTTGCCTATCGCGTAAAATTTTTTGATGACCTTCGGCAGACAAAGGTAGGGATTGAATAATGGATTCCGCTGTGGGTAATTTTTTAATGACAGTATAATTCATATTCAGTTCAATATTTTTTTAATGTGATCAATTGAAATATCAACTGGTTTATTTAACCAAAGTTCAATTTGTTTTATGCCTTGACCGATGAGCATGTCAATTCCTGAGATACATTCAGCGCCTTTTTCTCGAGCATTTTTAATCAGCAGCGTATCGATAGGATTGTACACCATATCAAAAACAATTTGATTGGCATTGAATGAATAATTGGGTAGCGGGGATTGATGAACATCTGGAAACATACCAAGCGGTGTTGTGTTGATAATAATATCAATGGGAAATTCATTGATCTTCGTTTTATCAACTTGGTTTCCGCCGAATTTTGTAATGAGTGGCAATACATGATGTTCAGTGCGATTAAGCCACCACAGATTGGCATTTTGTTTATTTAAAAAGTACGCCGCTGCGTGTGAAGCACCGCCCGCGCCAATGATTAGCGTATTTTTATTAGCAAGCGAAATATTTCGCAAGGCATATGCAACACCATCAACATCCGTGTTATATCCAAATAATTTATCATCACGGGAAATGACCGTGTTCACCGAATTTAATTTTTTGGCTTCTTCGCTGACATCACCTAGATAGTTGATGATTTCTTTTTTGTAGGGCATGGTCACGGCCATCAGCGCAACTGATAATGTTTTGGCGGCATTCATGGTTTCGGATAAATTATTGGTTGCATGTGCTAGCATTACTGCATTGCAATGTAAATGACGATAAATCGTTGTGTGCAGAAGCGGACTTTTTGTATGTTGCAATGGGTAACCAATCACTAAATTTAATTGTGTTCCGGCGTTTACCATGGTGTCGCGCAGTAATGAAATTTTTTTCATAGAAGTTCTTCTTGTTTTATTTTTTCTACAATTTTTTTAACCGTATCATCTACGGTACCATCATTCATGATAAAAAAGTTCTGCATGGTTTTATAAATCGCGTTTCGTTTTTCCCATAGTTGATTGAAGGTGTCTTGTAAATTTTCTTCCGGATTAAAAAAAGCAGGGTTTCCGCCTTGTTGAATTCTGTTAAACACAATATCTTTTGGTGCTGTGATATAAATGAGAAAACATGAATGCAAAAAAATTTTATTTTCAGGATACAATGCTGTTCCGCCACCAAGTGAAATTACGGACGGTGGTGCGTGAACGGCATGTGATAATGCGTTTGTTTCTAAACGGCGAAATTCTTTTTCGCCCGCGTTTACCATAATTTTTCTGCAGGAATATTTTTTATTATTTTCATTTTCATATAACAATTCAATCTGATGATCAAGATCAATAAAAGGTGCCGATATTTTTTCAGACAAATTTTTTCCGATAACCGATTTCCCTACGTGTTTAAATCCCATGAGTACGACGTGTTTATGCAGAGATTTCATTTTTCATTTCCAGCTTCGCACCAACTGATTGCATTGTTTTAACAAAATCAGGAAATGTTTTATGAATAGCTTCTGCGTCATCGATGATTGTTGCACCGTTCGCTATCATTCCTGCGATGCTGAATGCCATCACAGTGCGATGATCGCCGTAGCCCTTTACCAAGCAGCCTTGTAATGTGCTTTCATTAATCGTCAATCCATCATTTTCTTCTATTATTTTGGCACCCATGCGTTTTAATCCCTCGCTCATTGAGTGAATGCGATCCGTTTCTTTCATTCTCGCATGTGCGCAGTTTTTTATTTCTGTTTTTCCAGCAGCGTAAGTGCCGATTACTGCTAGCGTCGGCAACAAATCCGGAATATCACTTGCATCAATTTTTATTCCCGTTAATTTTTTTCCGCCGCGAATAATAAAACGCGTTGGTTCAATTGTGATATCAGCACCCATGTATTTTAAAATCGTAATCAATTGTTTATCGCCTTGCACATCATCCATCGACAATCCATTTAAAATTATTTCACCAGGGATTAAAACAGCTGCTGCAATAAGATAAGATGCAGCAGAAAAATCACCGGAAATGGTGGTACTAAAATTTTGATATCGTTGTCTACCTTGGATGTAATACGTATCTGTATGACGAAATGAGTTGTGATGAAATTGTATGTTTTGTTTTTTTAAAAATTGCATGGTCATTTCAACATACGGTCGTTCTTGCAAATGATCGACGGTAATCACACTGTCTTTGGAGGCACAGGGGAGTGCAATAAGCAGCGCAGATAAATATTGCGATGTTGTTCCATCCACCGTTGTTTTTCCACCCATTAATTTTCCCGAAATTTTGATAGGCAATGTGTTTTCGTTTTCTAAATAATGTATTGTTAACCCCAAATTTTTTAATGCTTCAACGAGTGGTTTGATGGGACGTGCACGCATTTGTGCGCCGCAATTTAAGATCACGGGATTTTCTGCATGTTGTCTTAAACCCAAAATCGGCATAATAAGATGCGTGGTCACACCTGAATTTCCGGTAAAAATCTCAACGTCTGAAATGTCCAATGGCAATCCTGTGTTTTCTATTGTGAGCGTGTGTTGCGAAGTAGTAATGCTTGCGCAAAGTTGCCTGCCTGCCGCGATCGCCTGTTGTATATCTTCTGATGGTTGAATGTTATTGATTACCGAGATCCCGCGGCAAAGTGAGGCTAAAATAATGGCACGAATGCTCTGTGATTTGGAGCAGGGCGGCGTCATCTGTCCATGGATTGACGTTGTTTTGTTGATGAGAAGATGCATCGGGTATACCGTTTGCCAATGAAGATGCGATATTACCGTGTTGTGGGGGGTAGTCAAATGTTAAAATAACTTAGAATTTCGCGCGCTTGTTTTGTTGAGTGCGCGCGAAAATGTGAATGCGAATTATGATTTAGAATTGAATCGAACACGCATTGTGCTGGGGTAGTGGAATGCTGCACCGTCTGCAACGTCAACGCCGCCGCCGATGATGCCACCAAACAACAAATTACCTGCAACCATACCTTTGGTTGTTGATCGGAAAGATCTTGTTGCGGTGCCATAACCTGCTTTTTTACAGCTCACGTTCATTGCACCTGCACTTTGATGCACGGTAACAATACCAGGTGTTTGGTTGACTACCCACTGACCCTTGTTGTTTTGTAGCGTGCAAGCCGCGCCTTCAACAGGCGAAGTTTTCACTGCTACTTGCTGTGACGTTCCTTCAGTGATTGATGCGCAGCTTGTCAAAGACAGTACGCCTGCAATCACGATTGGAGCTAACAATAACTTTTTCATTATTAAAGTACCTTTTATTGGTTTTTGTGTTCGAATATTAAACCTAAAAATGGTTTTTTGTCTACGAAATATGCAAATAAAGCAAGATTTAATGATGTGTTAAGGGTCTCAAGGTGCGGAGTCTGCTCAGATGAAATCGTTACCAAACAGATATCGTCAGTATAAGATGATGTGGGACACTTCAACATGCGATCAAGAATCGCATGCTGAAGTGGAATGGAAATAAATCCTGTCCTCGAAGTAACGGCGCACCGCAAAGGAGAAAGTTATTATGCGAGCCTCACAAAGCCCACAACACTCAAAAACTCCAGTAAGCCCGAGAAGTTCGGCTTTTTTTCAAGTGGTAAGTGCTGGTTGTAAAGCACATAAAATAGAAGCAGTGTTATTTGATTTGGATGGCACATTGTTAGATACCGCGAGAGATTTTTTTTCTGTCATCAATGAATTATTAAGTGAACATAAAAAACCGCTTGCTGAATTTTCGGTATTTCGAAAAAATATGGCGGGCACTAAAGATATGGTGGAATTTGCTTTTGGAAAAGAACATCCAGGATTTGATCAACTGCATAGTGAATTAGAAATGCGTTATCTGAAAAACTGCACAAAACATACTTGTTTTTTTGATGAAGTTGAATCGCTATTGGATTATTTAGATGAGCAAAAGATCCCGTGGGGAATTGTGACAAATAAACCAACAAGCACAACACAACTCGTTGTACAGCATTTTCGTTTGCATCATCGCACAACTTGCATTATTTCTGGAGATACCTTGCCAAGAAAAAAACCGGATCCACTGCCGCTGCAACATGCATGCCAACTTTTAGGAGTGCCCTGTCATGAAGCGGTTTATATCGGTGATATGCAAACCGATGTTGAAGCTGCGAAGCGAGCAGGAATGAAAAGCATCGTATTTTCTCACGGATACCATCCAGTGCATCCTAAATCATGGCCTGCGTCACATGCAGCAGATCATGTTGCAGAATACGTGACACAGGTGATTGAATGGTTGAAGTGCAATAGAGAAGAGTCAGCATTGATGGCTCCTAGAAATTAATGTGTGCGCCCGCGACGAGAGGGTGTAAAAAATTCTGTGTAAATGAACGCTCTCGAATCAAGTGGTTAACTCATTCCGATTCAATCACTGATTGTGTTGTCGATGTTTTTAAAAATAAAAAGAAAAGATAATGGAAAAAAAGTTTCTGTTTCATCGTGAAATGGACGACGTCATCGCTTCAATGTCTGTCAAATGCACATTTTCTCGAATCATATCCAAGCGCCATTGTCCATTTTCCAAAATAAATTTCCACAGCTGCTTGTAATGCTGTGATGTACCTGGGTGCCCTTCAACCAATGTTTGATCATACTGGTTGACTTCAAAGTCCATTTTGGAAAAATCCATATAGGCCCATATAACATCATCACTGTCATCTTGATTTTTTTCCACGCTCACAATGGATAGTCCATGTAATTTTGCATGTTTAATAATTTCTTTGACATGATGATCATCGCGATTACTCATGGCAAGCTCAAAATGTGCAAACAAATGCTGTGTCATAATATTTTGCAGTGGCAACGGGTTGTTCTGCAAAACCGCTATTTGAATTGTTTGAAAAACTGATTTGATGTGCTTTCGAATATCATGCAAATGCCAAATGGGTGATATTTTGTCTAACATTTTAATTTTCCGATCTGCTTTGACAGATTGAAAAAAAATGCGATAAGTTGCATAAGTAGAATATAAAAAAAGCAACACGCATACTAACGATAATGCACTAAATAAAGGAGAATTAAATAATTGCATTAAAATAGATTGCATAACACTCGTCTCATTATGATTACAGGTTGAAAAGATATCTCTATTCTATCAATTACGTCATCCCGCCACCAGAAAAACAAATGATACATAGAGTGAATCGACATGAGCGACGGAATCTTTCATTCGCTCAACCAACATGTATGGAACACTAAAAAAATATTATAATTATCATGCAATTACAAGCAAAAATTATTGTTTAACAGTGTGTTTCACTGTGACAATTCTATTAAGCAATAGGGAAATCTGCAAGCTGCAAGAATATGGGATAAATGTTTACATTCTGACGTTATCGCCATTACAATTACATAATGGCAGTGCACGAAGAAAAGCAATAAAATTGTTCTCGAACAAGTTCAGTTCAGCCCCGGATTTTATAATTACCTTTGAAACCCACAATGATACGTTACTTCACCGAGTGCATTCTTGTACAACAAAAATTTGTTTCGAGTATTTTCCAGCTCTTTTTTGATGTGATCAATAGAATCGGATTTCTCAATTATTGATACACATTCTTTCAGAGACAAATAAAATTTTGAAAATTTATCCGTAATAAGCACGACAATTTTTCTTGTTTCATCATTGGGGCAATTTCTTCCGTCGCTCGTCTGATCAATTAAATCCATGCATTCTTTAGCAATACTCAATAACTCGTTTCGCGCTTGTTTCTTTTTTTCAGTTAATGCTTTCAATTGATTGGATTCTAATAATTCTCTTTTATTAAAAAAATTATTGAGGCTTTGCTGAAGCCTTTCTATTCTTGATCGTTTTTCCGGTGAAAGGTTATCTCGCACTCTTTCATATTCTTTGTTTACATTGTCCACCAAGTTCTTTGTGTTTTTTACAAGCTTGTTCGTCAAGCAATCTATGTTTTCAACGATTGAGTCAGAATTGCAACTGTCTGTTTCTAACTCGGCTGAAACCACTTTACTAAAAATATCGCTTACCATCGTGGCAGCCACAATAAAAACAAACAATTTTACAATACGTGTTACTTGTGTTGAATCACGACGCATAAAAACCCCCGTTTATTTTGTTTCAACTTGCACCAAATATTTTTTTCGAAAAGCGACAATTTTAACCCAGTAGATAATCCACAATGCAAATACTGCGATGCTTATTGTGGATTTAAAAAACACAATCATCGATATTGCAACAGGTTTAAGCATCAGGGTTTTAATGAGAAAAACTTCAGGCGTGCAAATAAGAAAAATCACAGTAGAAAGAATCAGGTACCATAATCCGATTTTCTTTAACGTATTCGTTGCGCGCAATGCTTCAACATTGTCAGGAATGGTATTGCGCAGTGCGTGTGGTACGCCAATAAGTAAAAACATCCAGGAAAGCACAAGGGCTGCAAGTGCAAGTGGCGACGTAAGCATGAGATTCAGTGTGGTATCACTTAAAATAAAAGGTGTTGCGGGATTTTCAGGAAACAACACTAGAAAAAAACTTATTAGGGATGCAGTTACGATACAGCCCAGTATCCACCAGATTAGCGTGTTGGAATAAATACGTTTTTGAATTGGAACTAATCGCATGGTTCTATGCACAGAACACCAGAAAAGAGTATTCATCACTATAGCGAATATGCCAAAGAAACATGCGGAAATTGTAGTTATAGCGCCAATGGTTTGCTGTGAAAGACCTGAGTCAGCGTACGGAGCCAACATAATTACCTCACGTTAAAATTTTTTAAACACCTCCGTTTTTATATTTTCCTATCGGTGCGAACTGTATCATATTTTTTTAACGTTTCAAAGTTATTAATCTGTCGTTTTTGTACGTTCTTAAGCTTCAAGATCAAAGTGTGGTAAAATCGCATCTTCATTATTAGCGAGCGTATATACCGCTCGCCAATGAAAATGCGATATTACCGCACTGCATCATGCGATAAAAAAATCGCATTTTGAAGTGAAGTGGGTATATACAAAAGGATATTGCAAAATGAGCAGAATTGAGGATGTATTTCAGGGAGGTGATGTTTTATTTTCTATTCCAACAAAACGCGCAATAGCGATTAGAAGTCAGTTTTTAAAAAAGTTTCCAACGGTTTATTGTTATATTGATCCATACATTCATAGTTTCATTGGTTTTATCGATACCAATATACTTGGTATAAAAATATCTTATACCTATGGCGTTTGCCCAGACGCTTTGTTTCAGGTTTCGCGTGATTTGAAGACGCAAGCATTTAGACAATATGTTGAAGCGCATCCAAAATATGATCCGAAATATGTTTATAGCAGTGCAGATCCATTTAACTTTACGCGGTACGTTTTAAGGGTGAAAAGAGCCTGCAAAGCTTGGGCGGAGTGGACTGTGTGTGCAGAAAAGCATGTGGGCAGTATTCACGTGCTTTTAGATCATGTTGATATGCAAAGAATTTTTTCTCCAGATCAGGAAGACACATTTTTTAGAGCAGAATTAAAAAAACTATATAAACTTTTTCGTGCTGATCGCGATGCATTTAAAGAAAGAATTTTTTTTTGGAAAGAGGGTGAGCGTGTTTGCGCGCCTTGGGACGATGTCAATTATCGTTGTTTGTGGGCAAGTTATGAAGAGCATTTACAATATAAAAAAGAGATGACGGTAGAGCAACACACAGAAATTAGAAATAAAATATATGCGAGCAATCCCAGCGGAGAAGTGACCAGCACGCTTTTGTCGCAAAATGGACTATTTTCTTCACGTGAAAAACGATTTGTAGAAAGTCGGTGTGCTAATGAAGAGCGATGCCATCAATTTACAATTCCCAGGTCAAAATTGTAGCAATGGCCAGGCACATTACGGCGAAAAGTCGCCCAAATTGGTTTAATTCCGTGGTATTTTTAAAACTCGATGAGATGTCTGGCTAGAGATGATTTAGGACGGTGTACCACCAGAAGGGTTCCTTCCGGCGGTTTGCGCCGCAGCAACCCCCGTAAATTTTTCAACCCTAAGACATCCTGTATCATCCAGTAAACCATTGTTAGCGAGTATTTGTTTTAAACGGTTGCCGGGCATTTTTCCTTTTAGCTCATCAAATGAGCATTTTTCACCTTTACTGTATTTATCCAAATAATCAATAATTTCTTTAGAGAAAGTGCCAGCTCCAAAAAAATTCACACCAGTTCTTCCAAATTTTCCCTTGTCAGTATTGTATTCGCGAACAATTGATGCAGCCTGTTTTCTATCCACCACGGACTGACTAAACAATTTATCTTGATTAAGCTTGAATAGAGAAAACTCGTTATAGGTATTTGCCGCTTTTTCTCTAGAAATACGTGCATCAACATAACTGTATTTAGGTGCAGCTGATCTACCTAGATGTCGATGCATTGCCAATGCAACAGATAAATCACTTTTTTCATCTAAAGTAACAATTGTTCGCTCATCCAATGGAAGTGATTTGACCGCATTTTCTATTGCATTAGCTTTTTTTGTGTAGCCACCTGGCAAAATATGACTTCTTAATTCAGCAATCTTTTCTCTCAAAAATATCATACTGGGAGAATTTGTCTTCTGATAAATTATTGTAAATTCATCACATAATGCCTTTATGTAGCGCACCTCTGTACTACAGCTCGCCAATTTCCGTCTCATTTCGAATAATGTACTATTAATGACTGCATCTGTTTCAGAAAAGCGACTTTCTTCTGTTTTCTTGATAAGTAAGTTAGCAATTTTTAACAGCGCGTCATATTCAAAAGTAATATTTGTATTATTTAGGGCAGCAACGAGATGTTCACCACTGACCATGTTTCTTGGATCATTTAGAATCTGACTAATCAGACCGTTATTACAGGACTTATTTTCTATCACTCGAGTCAAAATTACTCCGTTTAAATATAGATGCGCAATGATAGAAAGAAGATGTCCTTCTGTATTAGAAAATACAGCAAACTTATTAAGAAATGCAGACATTTTTTTTATAGAAATTTCAGGATGAGCGGCAATTAAATCACGATAAAAATTCGGATCAGTAATATCATTTCGTTTTAGTAAAGCTGAGGTAATCTCCTCTGTTAAGACGCCTGCTTTTTTAACAACAAGATCAATGCCCGTTTCAGACAAGCTAGAATTGGTAATGAGCTTATACAAAAGATCGTTACGTTCGCTTCGTGAAATTGGTTGTTTATCCACAATGTCCAATAATCTTCGAACCTGAGCATCTCTTAATTGAGAATGAGAAGCTATAACAGACAAGGTAGCTAACGACTGTTTTTCTGATGATAAAAATGTATCTATATTTTCACTGGTGACTTTAGCGCTTGGTAAATTATTTGAAAGAACAGCAAAGCGAAGCATTACATTATTTTGTCCTGCTCGGATAACCGTCTTTAATGCATCTCCCAACAATTCAGGATTAACAGCCATAGCATACAATAAAAAATAATTTTTACGATCATCAAAAGATAGATTATTCTTTTTCTGCAGTGTTGCGAGTAAAGGCATACTAATTTTCGATAAACTAGGCAATAATAAATTATATTCATTTCGAACAGATAATGATTCAGATTTTTTATTAATTGCTGAGGTCATTTCTTTTAATTTCTTTAAACTATTTATGTGCTTTTCAAAATCTGAAGAATAGATACCAAATTTTGTTTTTTCACTTTCACACTTGATTAAAAAATCAGGTTCATTCCAGGATGTTATTAATGCATTAAATCGTCCCGCCGTTTCAAAAACTGAATCAACATCTTCTTCGCTAAAATGAGGAAAAATATCTTTTATTGCAATTTTTGAAATATCTGGATTCGCAACCACCTGCTCCACAGCTTCTGAATAACACGAGTATAAATTTTTCATTAACTTCATTTGTGCTTCGCTGGTTTCACGATGCGCAAAAATATATTTTTCAAAAAACTGTATTTTTTCAACAGCTCGCTCTTTCAACCAACTATAATCAATATCGTGTTGAAATATTTGATCAAATTCCCCATTACAATATCGTGCTTGTGTTGCAAGTCGTTGGTACTGTGGATCTGTTGTAAAAGCAGATGTTGGCTTTCCAGCGAGTACCGTATGGGAGGTTGTTGAAATCCATGATTTACCTGTTGTATCAGAAGCAACATGCTCGAAAATTTCGCTACACTCCTGCTGAGTTAATAACTGACAATATAGCTCCCCTTCTTTTTGTGTAAAATAAAGTGCGTGAACAGGTTTGAGATACGCATCAAGTGCACTTTTTTGTTCTTTATAGCTTTTAGAAAAGTTGCTGGTCACATATAAATTTTCATCAAAAAATGTGGTTGAAAAAATAGTATTGAGTGATTTTTTTTCGATACGAAAATCAACCAAGGCTTTCATGACACTTCCGGAACTTGGATCAATTTTTAAATAGTCGTTGCAAGTTTTTTCGCTTTCAGAAACGGTTGATTCCACCATCTGCTGAATTTCAGCTTGCTTTTGCATCTGTTTTTCATTTTCTTGTTGTTTCATACTTTCAGCTTCAACATCTAACTCCGTTGATGACACTTCCTGCTCTTCTTCACAAATACCTTTATTTAAAACAATTGATCTGAGTTTGGATTCCATTAATCGAGTATCATCAACACTTACATTATATCCAGCAGCATGAAGCGAGAATTTCCATTGTGCCAACGTTTTATCAATAATTTCATTAAGTAAAATTTCCGTGCGCACTGTTTTGGAAATACCACCAAAGCGGGGATAAATATCGATTTCTTTTAGCTCAATAAAAAAAGATTCAAAATGACGAAATAGCTCGCTTTTCAAAGCAGCATCATGCGTATCAACTGACAAAATTCTTTTGCAGAAATCGTTTCGAATTACATTCTGAATTTTGCTAACTGCAGCATGAAAATTATCAATTCTTAGTTGCTTCCTTTCATTCTCATGCATCATGTCGATAAATTTAAAAATGACATCAGGAGAAGTTTTTAACTCCGCCTCCATCTTGGTTGGCATAACAATATTAAGCGTTTGATCTTTCTCAATCAAACCCCGCATTCTCATGACACCCTGTAAAAAACTTTCCAGCTGGGTCGTATGATCAACTAATACAATAGATTTTGCCGTATCGTCCTGTCTAATGTCTGCACCGATTGTATGGGATTGATCATAGAAGGTAAATAACTCTTCTGGTGTAGCTCCTAATTTTTGTTGAATAATCTTTGGATCAGAGCTACCGATAACAATAGGGTTCAATTCTTTTTCATCGGATGATACGGGCATCGCTGACAATTGATCGTCTTCGTTAAAGTAGAGAATGTACTTTATTTTTAGTTTTTTACTAGAAAACTGATCCTGATGTTTATCAATGTAACAAGCAAGGTTTTCTGCAACTAAAACATTTTCAATTCCTTTAAATGTAGCGCTAATATCTATAATTGCTCGGGTTCTTCCAGAAGCGCCGCCTAGAAGACGTTCAATAAAATTTTCCGTGGTATCGAAATCTAAACCGACAAATTGTGGTGATTTAGTTTTTACTGCACTAACCACATAACCATCGGTTCCTAGTGCGTTTCTATTATCATAAGTAAGACGTTGATGAAAAGTACTGCTATTCCATGGAGTTCCAGTCACCCCCTGACAAGAATGAACGATATCAACATGTGAATAAGCATCCGAGTGAAGTATTTTTCTCTCAATTTTTATTTTGCCTAAAACCATGCTCTCTAATGCGGATAAAATTACACCCCCATTGTATTTTAATTTTTTATACAACCTTTCCTGTGTTTTTTCGGATAAAACATCACTATCTGAAAAGCTTTCACCCGTTATGGCTTTAAAAAATGATCCTGATTTTGTATCATCTTCATGAATTCGATAAATGAGGGATTCATTTCTTGAAGATTCTCTCCATTCCTTGAGCAATCTAATAAAAAGATCTTTTTGGATCCCTGATAACAGCATGGATTGAATCGTGTAATTCACTGCTTCTATTTCATTTCCAAAATTACTGCCATACTTGGGAACTTTATTGGATCGATAGGGTATCGCAATAGCCCTTTCATCTGGCGGCGTTGAAATATCATGAGACTCTCCATAATTAACCAGATGTTTTCGAGACAAGGTGAATGGAAGAAATTGCGATAATTCTGCTTTATAAAGCGCTAAGATTTCTCTATCAGAAACTGAAATTTTTCTGATAAATTCAGGCTCTTCCACCAGTTGATTTAACAGGTATTTTCGTAATTTCTGATGAAAAATTTCTTTTGATTCAGGTGTGCTACACTTCCCCTCAATATTTTTCAATAGTGATTTTATCGGTGTGCCCGCTCTATCAATCAATTGATGGGCGATTTGTTCGCACGTTTCTTGATATTGCATTTTTGTAAATTTAAATTCATCCTTTAAAATACTAGCAAAAGAAACGGGTTCTGCAATTCCGTTAATTGTAAACGTTTTACTATAAATAAATTTATAAAAAGAAATTGAAGCGTGAACAATGTCATGATTAAGAAAAGTCGGCTCACCTATTGTATAGTTTAATTTATTCTTCAAAAGCAGTCCGTCATGTGCTTCATCTATAATGAGCTCTCCACGCTCTTTAAGAATTAAAAGCATTTGATCTAGGTAGTGAACTGATTGACCCCAATTCGCTAACTGCTTTTGGTGCTCCTCTATTGATTGTTCGTGATTAAAAATCGGCTTGTTTTTTAATAAATCAAAATATTTCAATTCTAATGATTGAAGGGCTTCGCCGGTTGTTACCATATAATTTTTATTATGGATGGCTCGGACGAATCGACTGTGAAGTCGTTTTAACGCTTCTGGAGTAGAATCGGTTTGTCTATTAAATTCGAAAATAAAGGCGTCTTGATTAAAAATAGATTTGGATGTATTTCTAAAATCCGTATAACAAGTTCGTAGCAAAGAACGAGGCACTTCGACAATAACAAGATTATTTCCATTTGCTTTTTTTTGAACTAATGTTGGCAAAATAACTTTAGATTTACCACCACCCATGATGATTTTTTCGATGCTCTCGCTATAACCCTGATCACCATTTTGAGTCAATAATTTTTCAAGGGTCGCAATTTGATTTTCTTTCAATAATATGTTTGCATGAATTTGAAAAGCACTTAAAACAGTATCTTTCGACGCATCCAATGTATTTTTTGCAATCAAGGCTTGCGCTATTTGTAATTTAATAACATCCTTATCACTGCCAACTGCTTTTTCTAATTCAGAAAACAAGTCTAAAAATCTCATGGCCTGTTGTTCTGCGGTCTTATTTCTTATGTACTGTATCAATAAAACATGCAGATTTTGAATTTCGGCATCGGTGAGGTTTGTTTCATCACGGTATAAATTCATGTCATTTTGAAGATACAATACCAGCAGTTTATTCATATCGAGTTTATGAGAAACATCCGATTCCATATCAATCAGACGACTCACTGGTAATCGGCTGCATGCTAAACCCAATATTTTCTGCTCAAGCAGGGAAAGCTTACCTTGCAAAGAAGCATGATAATTTCTCATTCCAGCTTTTATGGGCTGGATTTTCTCATCAAGTGAAAATAGGCTCAGTGATGAATTTCTTAACTTTATGAGTTCGGCATATTGTTTTTTACCAGCTTGATATTCTTCAGTAGAAAAAAATGATTGTGGATCGGATGAACTGACTGCATCAGTTGAAACAACATCTTCAGTTTCAGATCTTAAACGCGTGAGTAAATCATTATGGTTGGTTTTAAGAAAATCCTGGAATGACAAAATTGGAGGGAGTTCAATTGAAATTAGAACTGGTTCCTTGTCTGGTTCAATTGGAGGTAAGTGCTCAATAATTCCTTCCAGTGAAACCAGGGTTGGCGCTTGTGGCAAAAGCGTTTTTATTTCAATAGGATCAACCAGTAGACGTTCAGCTTCATCTACAGCAGCTTCAATACGTAATCTTTTCTCGGCAATTTTTTTATCAATCTCAAATTGTCCTTGTGTAATCTCATATCTATATGGGCCCCATATTGGATTATGATCGGAAACCCATTTATCTATTTTTGCTTGATAGTTTCTGCGTGACTTATTTAGAAAATCATTTTCTTGATTGTGAGAAATTCGGTATAAAACATTTGCTAATAGATATACAGGGGATTCCACACCCAATCCTTGAGCCTTGCTATAAGCAACCAATGCTCTTTCACTAAATAGTTTAATTTTCTCAAAATGAGGACTTGCCTTGTTTTCTGCAATAGATATATATATTGAAAAATATTCAAGGATATTTTCTTTTTTTATTTCATCCGTCAGTGATGCCACTGCTTTTGTATGATTACCCGATGCGAAATCAAAAAAATGATCATTCAAAAATAAATTTTCTGCATCTGAATTATATAAAGCAGTCACAGCTCCAGATTGAAACAAAACAAAAATATCTGATGGTGATTTTGGCGGTGAAAATGGATCTTGCTTCGGAATTTCTTTTACAATAATAAGTCTTGCATTACCGACAGATTGTGCCTGAAATTTTACAGCATCAACTTCTTTTAAATATTGCTTTATTACCTTTTCTTTTTGACGAGCGGAAGGATGGTGTATTCTGCGCAAGATCTCCAACTCTTTTTGTAACATCCCAACGTATAATGTTTGGTATTCCAACTGTGTGTTAGGGGTAAGCGTATTCTTCCGCTTGCAATAATCTAACAATCCCCAGCGCTCTTCGCTCGTCAATGCATATTGAACAATAGACTCGCCTTCTGCTTCAAAATGCAGCTGCCGCTCGTAGAGCGCTACAATATGCTTACTTGTTTTATCAACAAATTCACTCATTTTATTTCTGCGATGATTTGATATCTCATCATTATTGACGGCAGGTTTCTCAACTTGCTTTTCTATTTGAAGCTGAGATGGATCTAATTGAGTAATAAACGTAAGTGCTTTTAACTGACAAGCAACAACCTGAGGTGTGTTTTCTATAAGATCACTTTTACTTCGTGGAAAGCATGTTGATGACATTGGTCGTTTATCATAAGGTAGACTTTCTATAATCCACTGCAAATACTCTATTTCTGCAGATGTTCCCGAGATGCCACCATACTTTCGATCACATAACTCTAGCATTTGCCACGCTTTGTCTGGTTGATGTGCTCCCAAATAAATGTAAGCCAGATATAGCGCCTGTTCACTATTTTCTGGAATTAATTCACCATTTTTTGTTTTGACTGTATGGCATTTTTTCGAGCCAGAACGTCTCCAAGGTAAAATTTTTACCTCATCATTTTCACTTCTGCTTCCATTATATCTTTCGTAGTCGCCATAGCTTCTGCTTCTCTCTTCTTGCTTTTTTCTAAGCAGCTCAGAAACAATATGATCATCAATAGTGTCATTGACATCTAACGCAAATTGTTTGTATGCGCTATTGGGATTTCGACCACTCGCTAATAAAAACTGACTTACTGGTAAAATAACAATTTCTTCTTGCGTTTCATTAATGAGCGTTAGCTGAGGAATACCACTTTCAACAAGATTTTCTGTTGATGTTTTTAGAAAATATTTCTCGCCATTAAATATGCAATAAAGATCAGAAGGATTGGTGCCTTGAAAAGTGAGACCATACCGTGACAATTCGATGTTATATTCCCTTGTTGTTTCATCATAAAAAACATCAATGTATTTTGATGGTTCAAAGTTTGAAAAAACTTGTGTCAGTTGTGATGGCTCATGTTGACATAAAATTCTTTGTGTACTGCATTCCCTCATAAGAACGCTTCCATCAGCAGAAAGTCGCTCTCCTTTCATAATTACTTGATTGCCTTTAACAAGCATTACATCTGATTGAGAAGTGTTTTCACAACCTAAAAGCACAAAGGTGTCATGTTCAGCGATAGTTGCAGAAAGGTTTAAGAAAGCATCTCTACGATACATAACACGAAAATCTCGTGCTTGTATGTCATTAATAGCAAAAACTTCATACCATTTTTCTTTATATGAACCTTCCAGGCCACGAATCAAACACCTTCTATCACCTAATTGCATTTCTAATGAATTATGTTTTACCGTCCAAATCGGAGTCGAATAATATGATTTTTGAGTTTCATTGCAGCAACAATGTGTTGCTGAGGACAGATCAAAATGCCTAAGAAGTGGATGGGTTTTTAATTCATCAGGCATTACTATAAATGCCATGCCATTTCTATAAACTATGTCTGTTTGCACATTAAACAATACTGTATCGCCATTTACAGTGAACACAAAACTAGGATACTCACATCGAACGGCTTCAGATCGAGTCAAATCCACCCCTAATCGCTGTCCGACAATTTTTAATACTTCAGAAATTTCAAGGTCATATTTTTGCTCTAATTTTTCGTGCAATCTTTTTTTAGCAAGCTCATATTGATAAACACTTTCGGAATCAGTCTTATCCTCTTTATCCTCCCATAAAGAAAAAGCAAAACACGCTTCTAAACCATCAACAAAAAACTCTGATGCTCGCAGAGGAGAAAGGTTTGTTATTTCATCGGCAGTCATCAGTCGATATTTTAATAATGTTCTTTTAACTGAATCATTATCACAGCTGCGAATTAATTCATTGATCTTGACATAGAGTGAATCAAGTTTCTCAATATGTCTTTCTGGGTCCAATCTTGCTGCATATTGAAAGACAAGAAATGACACCCTAATAAAAAATAAACTTTCTTTTGTTGGGCTATTTTTTTCTTTATATAAACGCAAACCTGAATCAACAAAACGATTAAACTGCGAAAAAAATGAATCACTGTTTTTTAAAATGGCTTTGCGTAACAATCCTGGCTGAAATAAATTAGCTTCCACATAGATTTTTATGTTTGGATCTGTAAGACGACCTAAATTTCTTGAAAAATAATCGAGCGTGAGTGGAATCTGTGTTTCACGAACTAACCTTAAAAGCATTAGTTCTCTTCGACGTTTATCACTAATACCAAGCATAATTTTACTATCGGTATTTTTTTTATCAGCAACACCCACTGACTGTGTTAAATATTCATCCTGATGAACTGGGAAATAATAATAGTATTTTCTTTCAACGACAAGGATATGTCCTGATAAATCACTTTTAGTTTCGCGCGAAGCAAGCTCAAACCTTCTTTCTATGCCTTTTACTTTTGCTTGTGATTTCCCACTTTGATAAGCACCCCCTGTATAGTGCAATTGTTTTTCTCCGAAAGAATATGGCCATAGGTTTTCTTCAGAACTTCCAAGAAATGCTGTTTTGAATCGGATAATAGATTTTACTTCTTTTTGGAATCTGTCTAACTCACTGATAACCGCTTCCCGTTCTGAAACCCCGTCTGGGATACGTCCAACTTCCTCGGAGTAAAGATTTTCATTTGCCGGTGACATGTTCATCAGAAAACCGTAGGCTGCATGCAATCCATTTTTCTTCAAAAAGATATGCTTGGCTTCTGGATTGACAGGCGGACTTCCGCGGGAATAAGGATTTTCACAATTCCATGAATCCAGCATGATTTGGTAGGCATCAACTTCTTTTTGCTTCTGTATTTCAAACAGTTTTTCACCTGTTTTTAAAAGATGGGGGCTTTGCGTGATAGTTTCTTTCAACACTGCTAGCTCAACATTCTCAATCTCTTCTTTCCGTCTTATTCTTGGATCATTTACCAGAACACATATTTTTTCATAACGATCGTCAACAATCGGCTTGTTAGACGCCATACCATATTCACTCAGCATTTCCTCTTTGCTGGGAAAACAACCAACCATTTTTTGTAACAATTTTTCGTAGACTTGTGGCTGACGTTTGCACGCTGGTAAGGCTGAAAAAACATGTGCGTTAATGGTCATTAAATGAAGATTGATATGTTTTTGCAAAACGCTCTTGGTAGAACGGTCATTCCCCCTAACATCCAGCTGGTCTTTGTGCTCTAAATATAATTTTTCCGATAAGCTTTTTAATTCATTCATTAATTGAAAAAAATATTGTATTTTTTCATTTGAATCAAGAGTGGCATAAGGTGGTTTCAGGGGTTCATTAATGCTCTTTTCTGGCAATTTCAATTGCATGAAAATTAAAGACTCCATGCGCCTAATCGCTTCTTCGTATCTTTCAGTGCGTTGAAGTTGTTTCAATTCATCCACGGCGCGATTAAGATCGGCAGCAAAATCTGCGGTTTCACTCAAGATGGTCGTCTCAGGTAAGACGCTCGGAGATTCTTTTCTGTCACGTCTTACTGCTATACTTCTTCCTTTGCTTGCTTTTGAAATAATAGGATTTGCACAGATATGCGCTTTTTCAGGAGAAGGTTTTGCTTCTGTTATACCGTATTGAATTCGGGTTTTCTTCTTTTGAACTTGACTCAACTCAACTAAATATCCAGACAGCCGAGCAAGCTCTTCACGCTTATATTGATCATCAGGAAATAAATATCCACCATCTTGCGCTTTTCTATTCAATAGTCGGAGATTACTTTTTATCCCTTTTTCAAGCAGCACTTTTTTTTCTGGGTTTAAAAACTCGCCGCTTTCTTTAAGATTTCTAACGTAACATTCCAAGGCGTGTGCCTTGAATCGATACATGAATCGCTTGTAATCATCAATATCTGAAAAATGCCCTTTGAGCATTTCATGCAATGCATTTTGAGCACACGTTCCAGCGAGTTGCCCGCGTGTGTGTTTTTTTCTTTCTGCTGCAGTTGGCGCTTCAGCTTGACCCGTAAGTCTACCGCCTAAATAATGTATTTTAGCAATCACATTATTGTATAACTCAGAACCACTTTGAACACGCTCTTCATCCCTGTCAGCAACATCTGACACAGCCATTAATTTCTTTATGACAACTTTAAAATGCGTTTTAAAGTCTTGTTGTTGCAATTCTTCTCGAAGTATTTCATAAGAAACAACCGGATCATATTCACCCAGATGCAATTTGTGTTCAGATAACCCAGCGCCAGAATTGTAAATCTTGAATATCAATCCACCTGTTTCAGTTTTTCTCAATTCATAAATCATGGCGTGACCAGGATGGCCGCACCACCCACCAGGCAATAAAACAAAATCACCTTCCGAAAGGTTCATTGCCTTTTGATGAATTTGAGCAAGCAATTCATCCCAATTTACGCCACGATCACGAACAGTTGCATTGTAAACGGCGAGATCACGCAGTGCCGCGCATACTTTCTGAGTTTCAATGGGAAGTGTATCTAAATGAGTTTCTACGTAATTTGATAAAAAAGCCGTGGTTTCCTTAAAATCAAACCCCTCGAGCTCAAAGGCACCAGCCAAATAAGCTTCACTACAGATATGAGCAAAGTGCTTTTCTGAAATTCGCATAATTATCTCAATAGACCTTCTTCTTCTGTGGGTAAGTATAGTGATAGAACCTTAAGATTTTCTGACAACCTAAGCGGTGATGATATAGAGACGAGGATCAAACTCTAGATCACGTGTTATGCTTTGAAAAATAGAGGGGGGTTTTCGTAGTGCAAGTGCGTAATAATCAGCATGTTATTATTTTATTTACGTGACAAATTCACTACATTGGTAAAGCAGGGGATTTTTTGAAAATTCGAATGATGAGTAACTTCTCAAAAACCCGAGGCAACACTCAAATAATTTCTCAAAAAAATGGGGCACGTCGTCCCGCGACTTGATCGCGGGATCCATAAAACTCTATAAAAATAGATAGATCATGGATACCGCGATCAAGTCGCGGTATGACGAAAATATTTTTTGCCCCGGGTTTTTGAGAAGTTGCATGATGAGACTTAACTACTTGATTACAAAGAATAATTTATTATGGCCAGAGACAGAATCGAACTGTCGACACAAGGATTTTCAGTCCTCTGCTCTACCGACTGAGCTATCTGGCCAATAATTCTCGCAGAAATCGGCACGTTCCCATACCCGCTTGCTAGCGCGCGCGGCTCCTTGCCGATTTATGGTGCCATTAGTGTACTTTTCTTATAGAGTACGTCAAGCTGTCATTTTTTAATCAACATGAAACCCCGGCGGCTTTTGCGATCCGCCGCCAAATAAAAATTTCTCCATTTCTTCCATCAAAAATGCGCGTGATTTGGGTTCAATCAAGCTTAACTTATATTCATTGATCAACATGGTTTGATGACTCAACCACAATTCCCAGGCTTGCGCTGAAATGTGTTGATAAATGCGTTCGCCCAATGCATTCGGAAAAGGTGGTTTTGTGAGACCCGGCGCTTCAAGCCCCAATTTTTGACAATGCACTTTGCGCAATATGATTTCTCATTATCTTTAAAATTTTTGTAACTGGTGTGGGCACGCCACCTGGCAAGTCGTCTGACCAGTTATACCAAATCATCTCACTCGAATCTAGCGCGCTTGGCATTTTTTTGATTCGATAATATATCGGCGTGATGTGCAACGTGAAGTGTGTAAATTGATGTGTCAGTGTTGGTAATTCTGATATTTTTTGTAGCGGTAATTTCAGTGCGTTGTTTTCTGGAAACGTCCACAAGCCACCCCAAATACCTTTGGACGGGCGCCTCACGAGCAGCACACGCGACTGTGCATCCACAATAATATCCATTTTTGTTTTTCGAACTGGTCTTTCTTTTTTAACTTGTTTTACAGGATAAAATGTCATTTTATTTTGCTGGCGAGCTTCACAATGGTTGGTGAGCGGGCATGCATCGCAGCGCGGTTGGGTACGTGCGCAGAGGGTCGCACCCAAATCCATGATGGCTTGATTGTAGTGATGCGTATTTTTTTTTGGCGTTAGTTCTGCGGCGAGCGTCCACAATTGATCGATAGTGTCTGCACGATCGACGGGTGTTTCGATCGCAAAATAACGCGTTAATACGCGTTTGACGTTGCCGTCTAAAATCACCGCGTATTTTTTTTCCGAAAAAGAGAGAATGGCACCGGCGGTTGATTGCCCAATGCCGGGCAATTCGCTGAATTGTTGCGCAGTGCGCGGAAAATTTCCTTGAAAATCTTTTACTACGATTTTTGCAGTGCGATGCAAATTGCGTGCGCGTGCGTAGTAACCCAGCCCTGACCACAGCGATAACACGTCGTCTTCTGATGCGGTTGCGAGCGTTTGCACATCCGGAAATCGTGATAAAAATCGCTGATAATAAGGGATAACGGTCGCAACTTGCGTTTGTTGCAACATAATTTCGGATATCCAGACGCGATAGGGCGTTGTATTTTTTTGCCATGGCAAATCATGGCGCCCGTTTTTTTCATACCATTTCAGCAATCGCGTGGAAAAAAAGTTTTTCATAATAGGATAAAATGATAACATTTTTTATGTTTCCAAGAACCGTGAAAAGTTTTGTGCGTCGGCAGCGGCGGTTGTCGGGTCGTCAGCAAGACGCGTTTGATCGCGCGTGGCCGCTGTACGGTGTAGCGCCTGAATCGTTATGCGATTTTCAAAAACTATTTCAGCGTGAAGCGCCGGTCGTTTGTGAAATTGGTTTTGGTGATGGTGATACGTTGCTGCCGATGGCTGTGATGCATCCTGAGTGGAATTATGTGGGTATTGAAATTCATGAGCCGGGTGTTGCGAATTTATTTTCATCGATGTTGGCGCAGGACATTCGCAATATTCGCGTGATCATTGAAGACGCGGTGACGGTGTTTGAAAAAAATATTCCTGATCATTCTCTCTCGCGCATTCATATTTTTTTTCCGGATCCGTGGCCCAAGAAAAAACATCGCAAGCGTCGATTGATCAGTGACAATGTTGCGGCATTGTTGGTGAAAAAATTAAAACCGGGTGGTGTGATTCATAGCGCTACGGATTGGGAAGATTATGCGATGCAAATGATGCGCGTGTTGTCAGCGAATCCGCAATTAAAAAATGCGTGTGGTGAAGATCAGTTTGCGGATAATCAGGTGATGCGGTTGCGGGATACGTCAAAATTTGAAAAACGTGGAGTGAAGTTGGGGCACGGGGTTTGGGATCTTGTTTTTATTCGCTCCCTACTGGTCGCGTCTATGTAAAAACGTACGTAGAACGGTCGCGTCTATACGTACGTAGACACGAGCGGTAGCGAGTGTATCAGAACGCGTATCCCATCGACATCACCAATGGCACTTCAATGCCAGGATTGTTCGGCAATAAATTTCCGTTGGAATAATGGCCGATGGTGGCGTTGATATTAAAATGCTTATTTTTACCGAGAAATGCACCGATGCCCATTAAATCTTGAAAAGAAAAATGCCCGCCGGTATCTAAATGATCAATCACGCGTTGACTAATGTAAGCAGGACCCGCGACCGTGTAAGTAAAATATAAATCAGTCAAGCGCGAATGCATAAACCAAATGTGAAAAACAGGGAAGACAGAATACGCTTGAAAATTGGTGTGATTGATTTTGGATTCGTATGTCGCAGCACTCACTCCTAAATCCAGTGAAAATATTTTGTGCGTGTGAAAAATATTTCTTTCATACATGAGCCATTCGCCAGCGCGTGTTTTCACATCGCCCGTCCAGAATATGGGAAGATAACCAACGGTGAAATATTTATTAATATTGGGATTCCATACACTTGTTGAAAATGCACCCGCTTGAATAAAATTTTTGTAAAAATGATATTGCGTCGTGTAATACGCGGGTAAATGTAGTGTGTGAAACAAATAATAAAAACCGCCGTAAGCGTATAACACGCCGGGTTGATGTTCCGATGATCTTCCCAATGCATATTCTATACCCGCATTGAGATGCCACGCGGGTGTGATTGCATACGTCAGGCCGCCGCCTGTTAAGAACGTCATGATGTCAGTGGATGGAATGGCGGTGACGTTATTCACAATAAATCCGTGACGCGAGATAATGCCCAATCCACCGAGACCATAAATACTGAAGCGATCGGATAAGGGGAGTGTTGGGCGCAACGTGAGGCCAAAAATAGAAATCCAAATAGAATGACGTTTGTTATCCAGAGAAACATGATTGGCATAAGCCCATTTGATGGGGCGCATTAAACTGATTTGTCCCGCTAAATATGGATTGAAAAAATGCCCCATGAAAATATTCAAACCGACGGTTGGATTAGTGAATGAAGTGGCTTGAACGCCATTCATTAAATAGCGATTGCTGTAGGGAATGTGAGTGTAGTCGATACCAAAGCCAAGATAAGTTTGATTGAGCTCGCGCGGCAATTGTGAGCGATGATCGGGTGGGTAGTGCGTGTTAGCCAGAAGTGAAGTACTGAGTAGTAATAAAAATAACAATAATTTTTTCATGTGTCACGCCCGCTCGCTTGCGCGCGCGGTTCTTTTATGATTGATGCTTTTATGCCGGGGTGACCTTAATCAGCACACCCAGTACTGGATTTTCCAGTAAGTTGAGTTCATTGCTGCGCATGCGCCGCGCTTGCATCAACTGAAAAGAAAAATAGGGCTGATCCCATTCATGAAAATATGGAATCTTGCTGATGTCGCGTAGTTTGTCGGTGGGTTCTGTTAATTGCAACACCGTGTTTGTATCGAAATAGCGATCCAGACTAACACGAATATTGCCCATCAATTCGCGTTGGTTTCCCCATTGTGCGCCGCCCTCGATGGGCAGAGTGATGACGGTGTTGGTGGTCGGCCACGTGAGTTTCCAACGGCCGTTAAATAATACGCGGTAGTTAGGATTTTGTGCAATGCGACGTTGATCTTGCGAAAATTCTGCAAGGGGTGAATTGGATTGCAGGGTTTCAGAATCAACGCTGATGGGCGTCACGACAGGCCATCGTTCTGCGCTTAATGCGGCGGGAGTGAGTTGCGCATACACCAACACATTGACGTTGTAATATTTTTCTGCGGAAAATGCGGACGAAAAAAACAATAAGGCGATAATCAGTGAAATAATTTTTTTTGACATAGTTGCTCCACAATGTTGATTACCGCTCGTTAACACTCGCGGCTCAGAACTATTTTTATTTTCAATGCATGAATATGCGTTTGCATTAACGTACCCAATGCATCGTAAATTAAGCGATGTTGTTGCACAGCCGATTTTCCGTTAAATATTTCCGCAGAAATTGTTACGGTAAAATGCCCGCTGCCTTCGTGTGCGTGACCCGCATGTTCTGCGCTGTCGTCTTGCACAATCAAATGCGTTGGATGAAAAACATCCGTTAGTTTTTTTTCAATGAGTGCGATCGTTGGCATGTTTTGGCAGCACCACTTTATAAGGTTTCACCGTAATTTTTTGATAGACTTCAGCGGTAACGTAGGGGTCTGCTGCGATCCATTCTTTTGCTCGTGCTAAATTCTGAAATTGAGCAATGATGAGCGAGCCGCAAATGCCCGCAAGCAATGGATTGTCCCCATCTTGATTCATCAAAGGGCCTGCTGCCAACAAACGATTTTCATCAGTCAATTGTTGCAAACGGGACAAATGCGCGGGGCGAACGGCTTTGCGTTTTTCTAAAATAATATCACCACTGGCATCTTCACAATAAAAAACGTAGTAAGGCATTAATTATTTTCCAATTCCAATTTCATGTGTCGCGACATATACACCGCCTGCGCGATTACAAATACGATTGTTAATCCGAGCGTGCCAAATAATTTAAAATAAACCCACGTGTTTGTTGAGTAATGATACATTACATACATATTCAAAAAACCCAGGAAAATAAAAAATACGCTCCACGCGACCGTTAATTTTTTCCACACTAATTCGGACAGCGCAATTTTATCCCCCAACATTTTTTGTAAAATATTTTTTTTAGATACGTATTGGTTGAACAATAAGATTCCCGCAAAAATCCAGTATACAATGCTCACTTTCCATTTGATGAAAATCGCGTTGTGAAAAAATAAGGTAAGTCCACCCAAGACAGCAACCGATATTAATACCAATACGTGCATTTTTTCAAAGCGGCGGTGACGTATCCAGTAAAAAATATTTTGTAATACGCAAGCACCAATGGCGACGGCGGTTGCGACATACACACCCCAAAATTTGTAAGCAATGAAAAAACAAATAATGGGAAAATAATCGAAGAGAAATTTCATTCGTTTATTCCTCTAGGTAGTAGACGTGTCGTTTCATCTACTGCGAATCGGCGTGGCGGTTCTTCTGTGCAACACCTTCTCCAGAAGTTTATGCATTGCGTTTTTAGTATTTCACACGCGGATCGGTTGTCATCTCTGTCTCGCTGAGTTATCAGCCAGTTGTAACAACACGCAAAAATGACGGCGCTCGAGAGCATACTCATCGCAATGATTAAGACTAATAAATCGTCTTGCATTGTCGATTGGCTGGTGATATTTCTGATGATCGGCGGCCCCATATGTCGCAACCCTAACATAGGTTTTATCCTGATTTTACGGTATTATAATCCTCATGATGCTAGGCGAGTTTTATCAATGAATCAAGTGATTAGTCACGATATTATTTTGGTGCAGGGGCAGGTAATCAATGAGTTACCGCAGGATTTATACATTCCGCCTGATGCACTGCGTATTTTTTTGGAAACTTTTCAGGGTCCGCTGGATTTATTACTGTACCTGATTCGCAAGCAAAATCTCGATATTCTCGATATTCCCATCAAGCCCATTACGATCCAATACATGCAATACGTTGAGCTCATGCAAGAATTGCATCTGGAGCTGGCCGGCGAATACTTGGTGATGGCAGCGATGTTGGCAGAAATCAAATCGCGCTTGTTGTTACCTAAGCCTGAAAGTTTGGATGAAGAAGGTGTTGCTGATCCGCGCGCGGAATTGATTCGCCGCTTGCAATTGTATGAATGCTACAAAAAAGCAGCGGAAGATTTGCGCGGGCTGAAGCAAGTAGATCGCGATGTGTTTTTAGCGCACGCGATACCGCCGGATATGCAGCGCGAAATTGCATTGCCTGATGTGAAAATGCAGGAATTGTTAACTGCATTTGCCGAAGTGATGACGCGCGCAAAATTATTTGCAGATCATAAAATTGAAAAACAACAATTGTCGATTCGTGAACGTATGTTGATTATCATGGAAAAAATACAATCCAGCGAATTTACGGCGTTTGGCGCGTTATTCACAGTGGAAGAAGGGCGCATGGGCGTTGTGGTGACGCTGATCGCCATTCTAGAATTAATTCGTCAATCGGTGATCGATATCGTGCAAAACGAGCCATACACGCCGATTTATGTTAAAGCCAGAGAAACCCAAGCGATTGAGGCCACGGTATGAATCCAGAAAATATTATTGAAGCCGCATTATTTGCATCAGCAGAGCCGCTGTCCGCAGATAAATTATCCCAATTATTTCCAGAAGAATCGCGCCCCAGTTTGGGCGAAATTCGCAGTCATGTGGCGAATTTGCAAAGCACATATCAAGATCGTGGCGTAGAGCTCGTGGAAGTGGCGAGCGGTTATCGTTTTCAAGCGAAATCTGATTCCGCACCTTTCATCCAACGTCTCGATGAGCGAAAAGCATTGCGTTATTCGCGCGCTTTTTTAGAAACATTGGCATTGATTGCGTATCGTCAGCCGATTACGCGCGGAGAAATTGAAGATGTGCGTGGTGTTGCGGTGAATCCCAATATCATTCGCACGTTGATGGAACGCGATTGGATTAAAATCGCAGGCTATCGCGATGTGCCTGGAAAACCCGCGTTATTTGCAACCACCAAAACATTTTTAGATCATTTTAATTTAAAAAAAATATCGGAGTTACCGCCGTTATCTGAATTAGTGGATTTCGAAGCACTGGAAAAACAATTGGGATTGCAGTCGTCGAATGACAATATCAATGAAGACACAGACACGAGCGACAAAAATACATTGGACCTAGACACGAACGACAAAAACACATTGGACCTAGACACGAGCGACAAAAACACATTGGACCTAGACACGAGCGGTAGCGAGTGCATCAATGAAGATCTAACACGAGTATGAGCGGGAGTGTGAGTGTGAGCATGACGGAACCCAATTTTTACCCGCTTTGCCATCATCTCGGCGAATTATGTCGTAAAAAAGGCATTCGCATTGCCACCGCAGAATCTTGCACGGGCGGAAGTGTTTCAACATACTTAACCAGCATTTCTGGCAGCTCAGAATGGTTTAATGGCGCAATCGTGGCTTACAGTAATTCTGCAAAAACGCATTTACTTCAAGTGGCGTCTGACTTATTGGAAAAAAATGGCGCCGTGTCAGAACCCGTTGCAAAAGCGATGGCGCAAGGTGCTTTGCATGTATTGCAATCGGATGTCGCCATTTCCATCACCGGTGTTGCAGGTCCCTTGGGTGGCACAGCCGAAAAACCCGTTGGTATGGTTTGTTTTGCATTGGCGAATCATCACGAACAAACGTGTATTGCGAAAACCATGCATTTTGGCAGCGGACGAGACTTTATTCGAAAAAGCGCTGCGTTATTCGCATTAGAATGGTTAAATATGCATATCACCACATTATGAAATAGGGAAATTTCACTTGCGCACCGTGAATCGCAAAAGACCATTGACCACAACCACCACAAACCCCGCTGTTTTTGCGTGGCAACGTCGTTTGCACGAAGGTTGTTTGATCGTGCTGTTGTCGACTGGTATTTTTTTGTTGTTATCACTCTTGACGTTTCATCGCAATGACCCCAGCTGGTCGCATCAAATTGAGCACGTGATCATTCTTAATGGAGGCGGGCGTGTTGGCGCGTGGATTTCTGATTTTTTATTGTATTTGTTTGGTTTTATCGCGTATTTATTTCCCATGATGTTTTTTCAAAGCGTGTGGCAACTGTACCAGCATTATCAGGATGACACGGAATTTTGGCGCGATTGGCCGCGCTGGATTTCTCGCACGGCCGGATTTGTGATGACGGTGATGGCGAGCACAAGTTTGTTGCATTTGTATTTGGCGAATATCACGCAGTCGCTGCCGTATGAAACAGGCGGCATTCTGGGCGTTTTTGTTGGTAATATTTTCACACAATGGTTTAATTTAGCGGGTGCCACCATTATTTTTTCGCCGATTTTATTGATTGGCGTGACATTGCTGACGGGCGTTTCATGGCTGGAAATGATTGAGTGGGTGGGTGCGCGCTTGTTGCAATTATTTCGCGTGTGTCGCGGCGATATGCCGATGCCATCTTTTTTTTCAAAAGCATTTTGGCGGCTGTGTTACGAATCCATCCAATTTAATTTATTTCAATTTTTTCGGCTGCCTACCAAAGAAAAATCCGTAGAAATTGCGGCGAAAAAAATTGAGCCTGCACTACATGCTGCTAGTGCGTCAACATCGAGAGCGCTTGCGGTGTTGGATGAAATATCCGTAGAAGATATTTTGCCGCAAGAAATTACGTTGTCCAAAATTCCGCGTTATTCGCAATCGAGTATTTTGCCGAAATTATCGTTGCTAGATCAATATGTGCCCGAGCGTCACGTGAGTATTAGCAAAGAAAAATTAGCAGAGCGCGCGAATGAAGTGGAAATTTGTTTGAATGATTTTGGTGTGGAATCCAAAGTGGTAGCAATTCATCCGGGGCCAGTAGTCACGCGTTTTGAATTGGAATTGGCAGCAGGAACCAAGGTCAGCAAAATTTCATCACTTGTAAAAGATTTGGCACGATCGTTGTCTGTCGTCAGTGTGCGCGTGGTGGAAGTTATTCCAGGAAAATCCGTGATTGGTTTGGAATTACCAAATCCTTCGCGGGAAATGGTGTCGCTGACTGAAGTGTTGTCATCACGCGTGTTTCAACAATCGCGTTCGTCTCTCACAATTGCGCTTGGAAAAGATATTGCCGGCGAATCAGTGGTTGTTGATTTAGCGAAAATGCCGCATTTGTTGGTAGCTGGAACCACGGGCTCTGGAAAATCAGTTGCGCTGAACGTGATGCTGCTCAGTTTGTTATACAAATCATCACCGCAAGATTTGCGTATTATCCTTATTGATCCCAAAATGCTGGAATTGTCGGTGTACGAAGGCATTCCGCATTTATTAGCGCCCGTCGTGACAGATATGCGAGATGCAGCGACTGCGTTGCGCTGGTGTGTGGTTGAAATGGAAAGACGCTATCGATTGATGTCGTCACTCGGCGTGCGCAATATTGTGGGATACAACATCAAAGTGCGCGAAGCCATCGATCGTGGCGCGCCATTGTTAGATCCGATCACGCAGCAAGATGAAACGCCAGCGGAATTGCAAATTCTGCCAAAAATTGTGGTGCTCGCCGATGAATTTGCGGACATGATGGTTGTTGTTGGAAAAAAAGTAGAAACATTAATTGCGCGATTGGCGCAAAAAGCGCGCGCAGCGGGCATCCATTTAATTTTTGCGACACAACGTCCGTCAGTGGATGTGATCACAGGATTAATCAAAGCGAATATTCCAACACGCATTGCATTTCAAGTGTCATCGAAAATTGATTCGCGCACGATTCTCGATCAACAAGGCGCGGAACAATTGTTGGGTCACGGTGATATGTTGTATTTGCCGCCAGGTTCTGGCGTTCCCGTGCGTGTGCATGGTTGTTTTGCGAGTGATGAAGAAGTGCATCGTGTGGTGAGTGATTTAAAACGCCGCGGAAAACCGGAATATATCGATGATATTTTGGATGACAATGTCGCTGTCGTCGATCCGACTGGTTACACCGAATCCGCGATTGGTGAAGATGTAGATGGCGAAAAAGATGAATTGTATGATGAAGCGGTGCAATTTGTTGTGAAAGCGCAACGCGTTTCCGTTTCCAGTGTGCAGCGTCGTTTTAAAATTGGTTACAATCGCGCGGCGCGCATTGTGGAAGCGATGGAGGCGGCTGGCATTGTCAGCAAAATGGAAGGGAATGCGCAACGCGATGTTTTAGTTCCTGCGTCTAGCAGCGAGTAATTGTAACAGCCCCCCATAAAAACGCTCACTTTCGGGTGCTTTTTCACGAAAAATCTCTTCGAAATGCTCACATACTGACGTGTATGCTCCGCTTTTTACTCGCACACATCCTGTGTGCTCGCCCCATGGGCCACTGGCTTCGCCAGTGTTCAAAATTGCCCTTCCATGGCAATTTTGTCATCGATTTTTCGTAAAAAATCACCCCAAAATTGAGCGTTTTAGTAATTCAAACATGGGAGCCCTGATCTGTTGCGAGTAATTTATCAACCGATTGGCTGTGGCCACGATTGTCGCATATTGTCCGAACTTTCTGATGCGAATGATGTTGATACCGGTGTTGATGGTGGTGTTGATGAGGGTGGTGTGCTCATATAACTTGGTAGCGGCAGTGGTGGCAGCGCATGAGTTTGTGCTAGCGTTGTGACTCCTCCGCGATTATTAAAAGCAGCTGTTTTGTGTCGTCGTTGCACGCCCCAGAAGAACGATTGCAGTGATGATACCAACATTCTGGTGAGTGTATCATGGTGAGTGTTTTCTGATGGATTATTGCTTTCAACTGGTTGTTTGGGAAACACAAAAAACATGGTTTGCAATCTACCGATGTGATTTCCCGGGTTTTCATACGAAAAAGGGGGTAGTACATTGATCGTATATGTCAACAGCTGATGTGCTTCATCATCATGCTGGGGCACGTCCCATTGCATTTCTGTCAAACGATGACACATCCCAAGCACCATAGGCAATACCATGTCGTATTTTTCATTGACTTTGAGCTTACAATCAGACATGAGCCAGATAAGTGTTTGCGCATACCAGGTAATGATCTCTACATTTCTTTCAGTTAGGAAAAAACAACGCGATGGCGGCTTGTCATCTTTGTCTTCGAGATCGACTAAAACACGCCTTGGCATTTTCTTTACCTGCATTGTGATACGGTGGTTTTCGAATGCTAACTCAGCAAGCCACAGCACTCAAGTACAGTTTTCTTTTTTAGCGTAAAAAAATGCGGTATTCTAAAGACACCATTAACGCAACATTAAAAATTATGAAACATTTTAAATATTTTTTTGTTTTCTTTGTGTTATTTTCAGTGCCAGTGTACGCAGCAAGCGATCACGCGATTGCTGAGTTAACGCAATTACTGAATCGTTTTTCCACTTTTTCTGCACAGTTTACACAAACAACAATGGGTGCACGTGGAGAAGTGATTCAAACCAGTCATGGAACAGTGATGATTGCACGCCCCGGAAAATTTCGCTGGGAAACGAATGCGCCCACGCATCAAATTGTGATTACCAATGGTGACACCGTGTGGGTGTATGATGTGGATTTGGCGCAGGCAACAAAACAAACTGTGCAAAATAGCGGATTTAATCCGGCGAAATTATTATCGGGCGACACTAGCGATTTATTAAAATCATTTATGATTACCGCGCAATCGCAATCTCAGGCAATCACATTCACTTTAATTCCGCGCGATCACAACGCACCGTTTCGGAAAATTACCATGACATTTAAAAATAATTTATTGCAAAGCATGCGCATTCAAACCAATGTGTCGCAAACCAATGAATTTACATTTTCTCACGTGGCATTGAATCCCAGTTTATCTCGCGCATTATTTATTTTTCATGCACCGAGTGGGACGGAAGTGCTGAAATGAGTTTACTGTGGAAAGAAATATTTGTGATCGCATTGGGTGGCGCATTGGGTTCGCTCAGTCGGTTTGGTTTATCGCGTTACGTGCAAACACTGATTCCCTATCCTGATTTACCGTGGGGAATTATCAGTTGCAATGTGCTGGGTTGTTTGTTGATTGGCGTTTTGTTTGGTTTGTTTGAAGCAAAATTATTATTAAATCCATTATGGCGCACGGGATTGATGATTGGATTGCTGGGTGGTTTCACCACATTTTCTAGTTTTAGTATCGACACGATTCATTTATTGCAAACGGGTGAATATGTTGCTGGAATTGCCAACGTGATTATCAGTGTGGTAGCTTGCTTGATGGCAACAGTGTTGGGAATTTGGTGTGTTGCAGTTTTTGTGAAGTGATTTTATGTTAGACCCAAAATTATTAAGACAAGATCCTGACATGGTTGCGCGAGAGGCTAAGCGTCATGGTGTCACGATTGATATTGCTGCATGGAAAGTATTAGAAGAAAAACGAAAAACATTGCAAGAGCACACACAAAATTTACAATCTAAACGCAACACACTTGCCAAGCAAATTGGTATTGCCAAGTCCAAAAATGAAGATGCGGCGGCATTATTGAAAGAAGCCAATGGAATTGGCGACACGTTGAAAGAAGATGAAATCGCGTTAGAAAAAATTCAAAAAGAATTATTAGATTTTCAATCGCGCATCCCCAATCGTTTGCACGCTTCTGTTCCTGATGGAAAATCAGAAGCAGATAATGTGGAAGTGCGCAAATGGGGAACGCCAAAAACATTTGATTTTAAGCCCAAAGATCATGTTGATTTAGGTGCGCGCGATCACTTGATGGATTTTGAAGCGGCTTCACGATTGTCGGGTGCGCGATTTGTGGTGTTGCGAAAACAATTGGCAAAGTTGCAACGCGCACTTGCGGAATTGATGTTGGATTTGCACATCAATGAACACGGTTATACGGAAGTGTATGTGCCATATTTGGTTCACTCTGATGTGTTGTTTGGCACCGGTCAACTGCCCAAATTTGCCGATGATTTTTTTTCGGTGAAGGGTGAACATGATTTCACATTGATTCCAACGGCAGAAGTCGCGATGGCCAATTTGGTGCGCGAGCAAATTTTAGAAGCAGATCAATTGCCGCTGAAATTCGTGACACATTCGCCGTGTTTTCGCAGTGAAGCAGGATCGTATGGCAAAGACACGCGTGGCATGATTCGCCAACATCAATTTCAAAAAGTAGAATTGGTGCAAATTGTCAAACCGGAAAATTCTGATTCAGCGTTAGAAGAAATGACGCAACAGGCGGAAAAAGTGCTGCAATTGTTGGAATTGCCGTATCGCGTCATCGCACTGTGTTCTGCTGATACGGGTTTTGCTTCTGCAAAAACGTATGACATCGAAGTGTGGTTGCCGAGTCAAAATACGTATCGTGAAATTTCATCGTGCAGCAATTGCGAAGATTTTCAAGCGCGACGCATGATGGCACGGTACAAACCCACACCCAATGCCAAACCTGAATTGGTACATACGTTAAATGCGTCAGGCTTAGCGGTGGGGCGCACGCTCGTGGCCGTTATAGAAAATTATCAAGATAAAGATGGTTGTATTCATATTCCCGCGGTGTTGCAGCCGTATATGGGCGGAATACGCAGCATTTGATCTTGAAAATAAAACAACCGCTCAATGCGCAGTACTCGGCGCTAAATTTTCCAAAGTTTGCGTAAGATTCTCTACAGAAGCTTCCAGATTCTTCCTCGTTGTAAGCAATCCGTAGCTGTAACCATGCATGAAGGAGCACGCCACTAGTCCGGTCACACTAAATAAATTGCATATCCTTATCCACAGAGGCAGAGGCTCCGAGGAGCTAGGTGAAACAATTAGGTATGAAATAGATGAAAACACCATCAGGCTAAACATCACGCTCAAGCGCTCTAAATTTTTCATATCGTGATACAACACCCTTGGCGATGCAGCGGTGTCCCGCAGAGTTGGAGCCAACGCATTGTTACCTCCTGCTGGGATTGTTTCGTTTCTCTCGTTTCTCATAGTCACCTCGTTAATGTTAAATTACTCACACTCACACTCAGGTTTCGAGTTATTTTTCTCTAAAATCAACCAATCAATCCGTGTTGTCACCCCGGAAATCGCGAAGCGATTATCCGAGGTCCAGTTACTACATCATTGCGCACATGGGAGACTTCTGGTTTTCCTCAATTCTGTTGGCGCCAGCTTTATAACGTCCAGCAAGAAATGCCATTTCATTAAATGCTAGACTAATTTCTTTGCGTTTTCCTGAATGAACTAAATTATCAACAGCAGTCAGGGAGCATGCATAGTCGTCCACCACCCGCAATGTCATTGTAACCAGGGCTAGAAAATACAGGAAGGCTGGTATTGAAATAAAGCCTATGGTACAAAAGATGTACCCGGCAATAGTTGTTGCAGGAAGATACTGGTTTTCAAACAACGAAGGCTGATAACCAGAACAAGCGACTGTGATATTAGATTCAGCTGTATAATTACCAAGGGGAAATCTTATCAATGAAGCATCAGATAAGAAAGTAGTTTTTGTACCATTACCAGCGCACTGCGTTGCATTGGTCAGCATGCTTTGACAAGCAGACATCACACTGTACATCAGTTGCAGTGTCATCGCTGTTACATTGCCTGGAAAATGCACGAAAGATAAAGCGCTCGCTATCGATTCTTGCAAACTCAATTGGCTAGCATAACCATCGGTGTCAGTTTCATTCAAACGATACCCTGCCAACATGGCTGCACAATTTCCAGTGTCAATCCACGAGTAGGGGATATCATAACCATTATGATTCTCAATTGACGACATATTTATAACAATGTTACTCACTCCGGACGATCCCGTTGCTATTTCACGCAGAAATTTAAATGATGTATATGGGATCACAACGGGACCACCCAAAACGCAACCAACGGCGCTTACTACCATTACAGTTCTCGGTATTATTTTATGTTTATTCCAAATACGTTCTTTTTCGGGGCATGATAGTGATCGCAACATAGCATGAAATAACGCTGTACTCATTTCAACAGAAACGACTGCTCCAGGTATATCTTTTTTAGAATCTACGACTAAAAGATTATGCAACGGATTCTTCGCGAATAAAATTCGCCATTCCTCAAAGTGCGATAAAGATATTTTCACTTTTTCAGGAAGCAACGATGGCAGATCAACAGAATAATTTAGTAATGCAGGCAATGCTTTTTCTTGATTGTAGTACTTAAAAATAATAGCAAGTTGCAGTCGCTCTTCCCATGAAAAAAAAGAAAGTATTATATTAAAAACATCCGGTATGAGGTTAGCGGTAGTTACAGTACCCTCGGGAGGAATTGCAATCACGACCATTTGCGTATCAGCAGTGCCATAATTATCTTCAGAAGCTGATACATCTAATAAGCGTTTAGAATTTTCTTTGTCTGCGGAATATCTCACGGGACACCTCTCAAATGTTATCTTAAGGGTATCCATTCCATACAATCTTATTGACCAAAATATAAACACTTTTACTCATAAAAGTCAATGTACGTTTTGTACTTCTGTATCATTCTCCACTGGAATTGCGCTGTGTTGTCACCCCGGAAATCGCGAAGCGATTATCCGAGGTTCAACATTTATATTTTCTTCACCTCTTGAGTTCACACTTAAGCAGAGCTGCGTGCGTCAGCAAGCGGTTCCAAATTCTCCAAAGTTTGCGTATTTTGATCTTGCACAGGTTTCGCTTTCGCTGAAAAAAATCCGCAGTCTAAACCAGTTGTGAAAGTGAGCCCCAATAGCGAGAGCACATTCATTAAAGTGACTAATCTCACAAGCAAAAACGACGATGGTACTACAGTCGAATATGAAACCGAGCCCAGTAGTAGAAGACGTATTGCCGCGCTGTAGCAGTAGAAGTGCGGGAGCCCTGCTTCATTGCGATACACCTCTGACGATGCAGAAATGTCGGACGGAATAGGGATCAAAAAATCCCGTTCGGTTGTGTTATTTTCTGGGATTGTTCTGTCATTTTCGTTTCTCATAATTACCTCGTTAATGTTGAATGACATTTCACACTTACATCGCACCCATGCGCCTTTCTATTTCCTTAACCGTTTGTTCTGATGCACCATTTTTATTATTTGCCGCCCTGGTTTTCAGTAACGCCAAAATTTGTTCTGACGTTTGATTTCCAGTAAAGATTCGATTACTTGCATTAAAAAATCCCGCGCGATTGATATAGAATTTTTTGATATCATTTACGGATAATTTTTTTTCTGGAAAAGTCATTGACACTGCGCCCGCTTTTCCGAGCTTCAACAATGCTTTTGTCGCATTCGCTTTTGCGGCCAAAGAAAATGCTTCGTGAAGTCCATATTGCGTTGCATCTTCTGTCGAGAGGCGTTCTGTAAAGCTCATTGTCATGACTTCAACCGCATCCCATTTCTCGAATTTTGCGGCCAACACAATTGGCGTGTCACCATCATTATTTTTTAATTTTAAATCGCTTAGCTCAAACATGCCGTAATCCCGGGAGTTTTGCATCGCGCGAAAATGAATTGCGCTGCTATTGGTTCGCGTTAAACTATGATGCGTGGAAGCGCCCGCTTTTCTAAGCGCTGTCATCACGTCGCTTTGATTATCTTGTGTTGCTAATAAAAAAGCGTGATGCAAACCATACGCATTCGCTTGTTCTTTGCTGGCGGGTTTGGGTGTATTCGGTGGATAAGCAACCGCCATTAGCTTCACCAGATCCCATTTTTTTAAGCGCGCTGCTAACACAATGGCTGTGCAACCTTCTTTCCCTTTTAATTTCCAATCCTCTTCATTGGTAAAGGCGGGCAGTGCATCGGCATTGCCGTTTTTTACGATCAAGTGAATAGGGTAATCGACGGCAGTTGGGGATGTAATTTTTGGAGTTGGTTTTATATCGTTTTCTTCTCGCCACTCCGCAATCGCTTTTTTCAGCGTAAAATTGGTTGTGAACCATATGCTGGACAATCTAGCGCCAGTCATCGGGCTGTTTTTATTTTCTTTTAGCCATCGGTCAATTGCAGCGCGTTCGTAAGTGTGCCCGTCCACACACATTACCGGATCTTCCATGATTTCAAACGTAATGGGGCAAATAAATGCGCTCGGTATTTTTTTCTCTGATCTCATGCTTCCCCCTCAAGATAGTTATGCTTTAGGGGTATAAGAACACGAGACCGTGTAACGTTAAACACGATTTTGGTAACAGTGTGTAACAAGAACAGCTCGCTACTGCTTGCGTCTACGTTCCAACTTACTTCTTCCACCGGCGAAACAAATCAGGCTCAATGCGATACACGGCGATATTTCCTTCATGTAAGCTGGCAATTTCTCGTTCCGCTTGGTTGCAAAACGCAACTTGATCTCGTCGATCAACATGTTTTTTTGACCATGCTGCGATGGTATCTAGAATTGCTTTTCCATGAATATGATGGGTGATTACCCAGCTAACTAAATCAACAAGCACTTGTTTATAACGCATGGCAACTAAATCAGGGGAACCCAATGTATCTTGCATCAGTTGATAATGCTGCGCCGATCTTTCGTAAGCCCATACAAACACATCGCGCATGAGTGTGACCTGATTTAATTCATAGATCGCCAAAAGTCCGCTAATGTAATCTGATTTCGGCACATCAATAAAAGAGAGTGGTGATAAATTATTTTGTATGAGCGGAATATTGGCTGCCAGCCGAGAGACACGCTTGTTCACATCTTCGAACGGTTGCAAATAGGGTAGTTGTACCATCAGAAAAAATGCTTGCTCAAACGGATTTTTAATTTTATTGACGGTCATGATGATGCGCTCAAAACATTCGTGAATAATTTGAGGAATTTCTGGTGGGTAATAAACCGTTTTGCCGATGCCTACTGGAATTTGCCGTAACTGACCACGCGCACGTGGATTAGCCAATAAATTATTAGATAATAACGCGTGTATATTCATCAGTACATATTTATTGAGCTCATTTGTATCCGCCTGCTCAACCATAAATTCAATTGCGTCTTTATGATTCATAATCATTTGCGTTTCGATTGCATTTTTCCCATTAGCTAAAGCGCCATATTCAATTAATCTTTGTGTTTCCAACAAAGAATAGGTGTTTCCTTCTAGTCGGCTTGAATTCCACGACAAATCGATTAACAAGCGATGTAAAATTCTTTTTGCATAAGTACCAGGCGTTAATTTTTGATGAAACTGTTGGCCTAATTGCAATAAATGCGATTTTATTGTTTCAGTCAAATAAAATGTTTTATTGGGTTGATAGGAAAAAAGAAACTCGACATTATAAGGGACTGGTTTTCGTTTGATGAGCGGTTGCGCTACCTTTTCTTTGAGTTGTTGCCCTATTTTTGAAAGTGGTAATTTTTCTTTTGTCTCCGCAAGAAAATATTCGGTGCCCGCTCTGGTGCCTTGCGTTTGAATAAATCCTAGGCGTTTTAATTCGAATAAGCGTCGCTGTAAAGTGCGTCGCGTTATTGCTCCCGCCAATAAATTTTCAATCTCACTTATTTTTAAGTGATGATCAGCAGCCGTCATTACTTGGATGATTTGTTGTGATTCGATGGGAATTGTTGGATTGCGCATGATTGCCCCTTTGTGCCACCTTTGCGCCAATCATAGCATTCTTGCGCCACTTGCGCCACAGGTGTTTACCCAAACAACCGATCAAATAGCGAATCACCCGAGAGCTCTGCGAATAAATGCGTGCTGGCGCCAGAGTTCACATGATTGACGTGCGGATCCTGTTTTTCAGGTGCGGCATAGGCAAATAATACTGAGCCGCCGTGTGTGAGACGCATGAATTGATCGATGCGCGCAGGGTTGAGCGCAAAGCAGCCCCAGCTTCGACCAGCGTAGCCTGTTTGTTTGATAAATTGTGGTGTGACGTAGGGCGCTGGATGCACAACAATTTCACGTGTGTAAGCATTATTATTAATACCCGCTTCCAGTCCGTTCAGTCGCATCGATTTTCCGTGCGCACCCGAGTATTCATCGCCCGTCGTAAAAATACCCAAAGAAGATTCACGCGAGCCGGGTTGATTTGAAAAACGTGTCGCGTATACCGCGCCAGAATTCCTGCCTTGCGCGACATAGGTTTTCATGAGCACACGTCTTGTTTCAAGGTTTATCACCCATAAGCGTCTTTGGTAAGATGGTTTGCTGAAATCAACGATAGTTAATACATTATTATTGCGTACCGCATGATGCGACAACGCCCAATGATACGCATTAACCGCATACTTCAGAGCAGTGGGTGAAAGCCCGCGCAGGCTACCCCGTTCTTCTGCATGACAAATTGGGGAAAACAACAGAAAACAGACAATAACTGCAACAATGGCTGAAATGAAAACACATAGTAACGGATTGATTTTCTTCATTTTTTTACTGGAAAGTCGTACCAGGCGCTACTGTAACACGACAGCAGCGCGACTTTCAATAAAAAAACCAAAAAAAGGTGATATTTAATTCTTGTTTCCACCAAAATAGCTCAAAATTCTTAATAAACTTAAGAATAAGTTGAGGATATCGAGGTATAAACTGACCGTTGCCATCACATAATTCGTTTCGCCGTTATTCAAGATTCGACTGGTGTCATACAAGATAAATCCTGAAAAGACGACCACAAACACAGCGGACATCGCAATTTGCAACATGGGAATATTAAACAGCACTGCCGCGAGTGACAGCAAAATGCCGCCGAGTAGCACAATAAACAGAAATCCACCCAGAAAACTGAAATCTTTTTTCGTGGTGAGCACATAGGCGGATAACGCCACAAAAATAATTCCAGTTGCGCCAAGCGACGTTAAAATTAATTGCGGGCCGTTGCTAAATTCAGCGATATACGCATTCAAAGTTGGCCCGAGGGTGAGACCCATAAATCCTGTGAACGCAAACATGGAGGCAACGCCCCACATGCTATTGCGAAGCCACATGGTTAAAAATAAAAGCCCAAACATGCCAACGAGCTGAACAATCCAGTTCAGTGCAAAACCAGTTTCCATGGAAACGGCTGCCATGGCCGCACTAAAAAGCAACGTTAGACTTAACAGGAAATACGTTTTTCTCAGCACTTCGTGTGTTGCGATGGTGGATTGATAATTGGGACGGACCGCCGCGGCTTGGTTTTGTGCTGGTTTTAAGTTAAACATGGACATTCCCTCAAGATTTTACAATGGTGAAAGTATACCGCAAATCAGGAGAAAAAACATACGTGCTCGACATTTTTGTACTTTATGGGATGTGTGGTAATGTAGGCACACGGATGTGCCGGTTGGCAAGTTTGAAATTGGAGAGATGGCAGAGTGGTTGAATGCGGCGGTCTTGAAAACCGTTAAGGGTAACTCCCTTCCAGGGTTCGAATCCCTGTCTCTCCGCACGTTAGCTTGGAGCAGGATGTGATCAACGTATTATTAGTGGATGACCACGACCTGGTGCGCGCTGGCATCAAAAAAATTTTGGATGAGGCGTCGGGCATTAAAGTGGTAGGTGAAGCAGCTTCTGGCGAAGAGGCTGTGAAGCATGCCAGAAAATCTCACCCTAACGTCGCACTGATGGATGTCAAAATGCCCGGTATCGGTGGTTTTGAAGCGACACGAAAATTATTGCGCGTTGACGCAGACATTAAAGTATTAATTCTCACGGTGTTTGATAACGAATTATACCCCGCGCGATTATTGCAAGCGGGTGCGTCGGGTTATTTAACGAAAGGTGCTTCGGCCGAAGAAATGGTACGCGCGATTCGCACAGTGCATTCCGGTCAGCGTTATTTGAGCAATGATTTGGCGAATCGATTGGCATTTCGCCATGTGACGGACAAAGAAATTTCGCCGTTTGAATTATTGTCCGAACGTGAATTACAAGTGATGATGATGATTACGCGTGGCACCGGCGTGCAAGTCATCGCGGAAAATTTGTGTTTGAGTGCTAAAACAATTAATAGTTATCGATATCGCATTTTTGAAAAATTAAAAGTAAAAAATGATGTGGAATTGACGTTGCTTGCAATACGTCACAACATCATCGACACACAGCCCGCCTAATGATCGACGATTACTCAAAAAAATGCGCACAGCTTCCGGAAAAACCAGGCGTATATTTTTTTCGAAATGCACAGCAAAAAATTATTTATGTTGGCAAAGCGAAAAATTTAAAAAAACGCGTATCGCAATATTTTCGAAAAAATATTTCAGATATTAAAACCAATGCGCTGATGCAATCCGCAGTCGATTTTCATTTTACGATCACAGAAAATGAAGTGCAGGCGTTGTTGCTCGAATCCAATTTAATTAAAGAGCATCATCCCAAATATAATATTTTATTGCGTGATGATAAATCATATCCGTATTTGTTTTTATCTACCGATGAAGATTTTCCACGATTGGATTTTCATCGTGGAGAAAAACGCAAAAAAGGACGTTATTTTGGGCCTTATCCAAATGCAGGGTCGGTTCGAGATAATTTGGCGATTATTCAAAAATTATTTCAGTTGCGTCAGTGCAGCGATTCGTTTTTCAAAGCACGGTCACGTCCGTGTTTGCAATATCAAATAGCGCGTTGTACTGCGCCCTGCGTTCAATATGTTTCGAAAGCACAATACCAAGAGCAAGTGCATGATGCGATACAGTTTCTCGAAGGAAAAAATAAAGCGGTAATACAAGCAATCGAAAAACGCATGAGTATTGCATCGCGTGATCAAGCGTATGAATCCGCAGCGCAATTGCGCGATTTACTGATTCGCTTGCAACAATTAAAGAGTCAGCAATTTGTGACAGGCGGACGTTGGAATATCGATGTGTTTTCCGCTGTTGAAGAAGCGGGGCAGTGGGGTGTTGCAGTGTTAACCATTCGTCACGGGCAACTTCTGGGCCATAAAACTTTTTTCCCCAACGTTGTGGATAATATTTCTGCTGGAGAAGTGTTAACTGCATTTATTGCACAATATTATTTAAATCCCATTCATCGGCTGCAGCCGATTGATCGCGTGATTACGACTGATGTGATGACGGATCGATTGTGGCTGCAAAATGCATTGCAAACGTTGTTTCAACATCACGTGAAAATATTACAGGGAAAAAATAAAGCGATACGTGAATGGCAAACGATTGCATCAACCAATGCTGCCTCTGATTTGCAGCAACGCTTGCTGGAAAAAAAACGGTTGCATGGACAATGGGAAGCATTGCAATTTGCACTACAACTTTCCAATGCGCCATCACGTATTGAATGCTTTGATATCAGTCACACCGCCGGAGAATCAACGAAGGGATCGTGTGTTGTATTTGATGATACAGGTCCACTTTCTCGAGAATATCGGCAATTTACAGTTGACAATGTGACGCCAGGAGACGATTATGCTGCACTCTCGGCCGTGCTGACGCGCCGTTACACCAGGCTCAAAATGGAAAATAAACCGTTGCCAGATGTGATTATGGTAGATGGCGGTAAAGGTCAGTTGAATGCGAGCGCGCGTGCGCTGGAGGCGCTGCAAGTGAGTGGTGTTGTGTTGCTCGCGGTTGCCAAAGGAAAAGCGCGAAAACCCGGAAAAGAACGCTTATTTATCTGGGGGCGTGATCGCGCGATTCAATTATCTCCTGATCACGCAGCGCTGCATTTGATACAATGGATACGAGATGAAGCGCATCGCTTTGCGATTACATCGCATCGCAAAGCACGAGATAAGAAAAGTTTACAATCAGGTTTTTAATTATGTCCGATGTGATTGTTGAAAAAAATATTCGTTTCTCAGAATCATCGATATGGCGTTCGCAAAAAAAATATTACAATGCGAAAGGAATTTCGGCATGGGATGAAGATGTTCCATTTTATATTACGAGCAATCCCTTTATTGCGAATCAATATGCGTTAGTGTTAATTCGTTTTATGCAAGATTGGATTCGAAAAAATCCTGGTTCCGAGGCGCATCCTTTTTATATTTTGGAATTGGGCGCAGGCACAGGGCAATTTGGTTTTTATGTGCTGAAAGCACTTTCGACATTGCGAAAAAAATTATCGTTGGCATCTATTCGTTTTCAATACATTATGTCAGACATGTCGAATCATGCATTTGATTTTTGGAAAAATCACAATGCATTGAGACCATTTTTGGATGATGGTATTTTAGATTTTGCAGTATACGATTTATATCATTCCGAATCGCTTGAGCTACATTGCGCGCAACAAAAAATTACGATTCAAAATCCATTATTAGTTATCGCGAATTATTTATTTGATTCGATTGCAACCGATGTGTTTAGCGTCAAAGATGGAAAATTATTTGAATCGCGTGTCACAGTGAAAACACCTAAATCCAACATCAAAGAAAATAGTATTTTGAATTGGGAGAAAACAACGATCACTTACGATGAACATCCCATTCAAAAACCGTATTATCATGACGACTGTGATGACACATTATTTCAATACGCAGATACTTTGGTCGACACGCATTTTCAATTTCCGATCGGCAGCTTGCGTGCGTTGAAAACATTGCAAACACTTTCCAATAATCATTTTTTATTATTAACATCTGATAAAGCGTATGGAGCGTTAGAAGAATTGGATTATTGTGAGCATCCCGAGCTTGATTTTCATGGTAGTTTTTCTGTGATGGTAAATTATCATGCGATTGGTGAGCACTTGAAATTATGTCATGGGCAATATTGGTTGCAATCGTTTCGAGAAAACATCATTACGGGGATTTTTAGTTGCGGATTTGTTTTTCAATCCATGCCTGAATTTCAGTGGGCGAGTGAACAAATGATTAACGCATTGAGCCCCACGGATTATTTTTTATTGTATGAAAACGTGATGAAAAATTATAAGAAAGCAACGCTTGCAGAACTCGCCGCTTTTATGAGTTTATCTGATTGGGATCCTGGTTTGTTTGACACCCTATGTGAACATATCTTTACATTAACCGATAAAGCAGATCCTGACGTGATAACACAATTATCGCAAGACATGCCGAAAATTGCAGAGCGTTTTTATTATTTGCCTTCCGCCTCCGACACGTTATTTAATATCGGCGTGTTTTTTCAAAATATACTAAAATTTGAAACGGCACTTCGGTATTACGAACAATCACTGCATTATTTTGGCGACAGCGACATCACTTATTTTAATATGGCGATGTGTTATGAGAGTGTAGATCAACCTCAATCGGCTTTGTCTTGCTTGGAGAAAGCGCTTCAGTTTAATCCAAAGGCGAGCGATGTGAAGCAATGGATTAAGAAGCTAAAGAAAGTGTGAGCGGGAAATTTCAAATTTGAATAGAATTGTGGTATTATGAATTCTAACTTCAGATTACCATAGAGTCATGATATGTTGAACCGAGCAATTACCCCTGAATTAATACAAATGTCGAAAGAATATCCCGTAGTGACAATCTTAGGTCCACGGCAAGCGGGTAAAACCACACTGGTGCAAGCGACCTTTCCCAAAAAGCCTTACGTGAATTTGGAATCACCTGAAGTGCGCGCACTGGCAGAAACTGATCCCCATGGGTTGTTATCACGATACCCCAACGGAGCCATTTTGGATGAAGTGCAACGCGTGCCATCACTACTATCCTATATTCAACTGATCGTTGATAAACGCAAAAAAAATGGTTTGTATATTTTAACTGGGAGTCACCAATTAGATTTGCACACTAAAATCACACAATCATTGGCTGGCAGAACCGCTATCCTTACTTTATTGCCACTCAGTATTTTGGAGCTATCACAACAAAAAAATAGGATGGATGATAATCAGTTGATGCTGCATGGTTTTTTGCCGCGTATTTATAATGAAAATCAGCAACCCATAAAAGCTTATCGTCATTATTTGCAAACATACGTAGAACGCGATGTGCGTTTGCTGGTTAATGTGAAAGATTTAATGGCATTTCAAAAATTTGTGACACTGTGCGCAAGTCGTGTTGGTCAATTAATTAATTATGAAGCGATGTCGCGTGAAATTGGTGTGTCAAATAATACAATCAAGCAATGGCTATCAATTTTGGAAGCATCGTATATTGTGATACAGCTGCAGCCTTATTATGCCAACATCGGAAAACGTTTAATCAAAACACCTAAATTATATTTTGTTGAAACGGGTCTTGCCGCTTATTTATTGGGAATCGAAACAGTTCAGCAAATGCAGCGTGATCCGTTGCGCGGACATTTATTTGAGAATATGGTGGTGATGGAATTGATCAAATCACGTTATAATCTTGGCTTAGATCATCATTTGTATTTTTATCGTGATCAACAGAAACATGAAGTAGATGTCGTTTATAAAAAAGCGAATCAATTGATCCCGATTGAGATTAAATCCAGCCAAACTTTTACAAAATCATTTCTGGAAGGAATCGATTATTTTTCAACACTTTTTCCAACGCAATGTGATTCTGGATATATTGTTTATGCGGGCGAACAATCACAAAAATTAGGATGGCGGGCATTGTTAAACTTTCGAGAAGCGGGAAAAATAGTAGCATAAAAAAATGAACGGATTATTTGAATTATTTAACATCGCCATTATTTTTAGCGTCACCGTGTTGGCTGGCATTTTTCCGTTTTTTAAAAAAAAATCTGATGAAGCCAGTTTTCCCAGTTTGGAATCTCTCGCAGCTGGTGTGTTTTTAGGCGCTGCGTTGATACATATGCTGGGAGATGCGTCATCTGAATTTTATCGATTGTCCTGGCATTACCCCATTGCTTTTGTGTTGGCAGGCGCTATGTTTTTATTTTTATTATGGTTGGAGCATATTGGAAAAGAAATTGTAGCGCACAACGGAGAAACCAGTAATGCGTTTGCCTATCTCGCAACGCTAATGTTGTCCGTGCATGCGTTTTTAATGGGCGCGGCGCTTGGGCTTAGCACATTGTATTCGGTGGCCGTAGTGATTTTGCTCGCCATTGTAGCGCACAAGTGGGCGGAAAGTTTAGCATTGTCCATTCAAATTAATAAAACTCGATTATCACGACGCGTGGGTCTTACGTTGTTTTCAATTTTCTCTCTGATGACGCCGCTTGGCATTGCGTTTGGAGTTTCAGCGCAGACATTATTAAAATCACATGCGTTGTTGCAGCCTATTTTTAGCGCATTAGCCGCAGGCACATTTTTGTATTTGGGAACGTTGCATGGCCTTGAAAAAGCCACATTGATCAAACAGTGTTGTGATTTAAGGCGTTTCTATTTTGTGATCGTTGGATTTTCCATCATGGCAATCGTTGCATTGTGGATATAGCGCCACTCACTTAGCTTTATACTTTGTTGCAAGCTCGTTCGCCGAAGTCATGTACTCACTTGTACACTCCTTCGGCTCGCTCGCTTGCGCCGCGTCTAAAGCTAACTGGGTGACGCTACATAAGCAAATTAATTTCACATGCCGATAAAAACTACTGTGTGCTGCGGTTGCAGCAACAACGTAACCCATTTTTCCATCTAAAAAACCCCAGCGTAAAATGTATGCGCGTAAAAAAATCCATGCGGCACTGATTGCGGCTGCAAACACATTGGTTTTTTTTCCTCGCTGAAAGCGCATCAATGCTGATTCGCTGCTGTAACGATTCATGCGATCTAGCAAGGCTTCAATTGAGGTGTACGTATCATGTAATAAATAATTTTTTAATCTCATTTTTTTTTCTGTCGTGAGTAATTTTTCATGGACAATATCATCGTTATATTTTGCAATACCGCGCTTGAATAAACGCGTCACCGTGTCTTTTCCAACATCACCAAATCGCATCCACTGTCCGCAATAGCGATTACGTCGACGTAGAGAAAAAACTAGAGCGGATGGATTGTGTATGGTACAAATAATTTCATTTTTCAAGACATCATCCACCCATTCATCCGCATCGATTGAAAATACCCAATCACCGGTTGCTTTTTCAAGCGCGCGATTTCGTTGAATGCCGTGGCCAGGCCAGTCGGTTTGTGTGACATGCTTTGTATAACGTTGACACAGGGTGACGGTATTGTCAGTGCTGCCTGAATCGAACACAATAATTTCGTCTGCAAATACAACGGATGAAAGACATTTTTCAATAGTTTTTTCAGCATTTTTAGCTACAATGATGACGGACAGTGTTGGTTTCATGGCGCCATTTTAGTATGATGTTTTCGGTTATTCTAAGGGATGTACAGAGGCAATGACAACTCAATTTATTTTTCCGGATTTTAAACAGTCACGCGTGTTGGTGCTGGGTGATCTCATGTTAGATCGTTACTGGCATGGCGATGCATTTCGCATTTCGCCAGAAGCGCCGGTGCCGGTTGTGAATGTGAACACTATCGAAAATCGCGCGGGTGGGGCGGCTAATGTCGCACAAAATATTGCATCGCTTGGCACCCCGGTTTCTTTGTTTGGCTGGGTGGGCGCTGATGCAGAAGCGAAATTGTTGAGCGATTGTTTGGATGCGCGCATCTTACAATATTTTTTTACAGAAAAAGAATTTCACACCATCAGTAAATTGCGTGTGATTGGTCGCCAGCAGCAATTGATTCGAATGGATTTTGAGAGAATGACTGAACCCGCATTTTCTGATGATGTTTTATTTTCATCGTTTTGTGAGCAGCTGTCGTCAGTGAACGCGGTCGTGTTATCAGATTATTCCAAAGGTGCGTTGTGTCATGTGGAGCGTTTTATTCAAGCGGCCTCGCAAAAACATATTCCCATTTTTGTGGATCCCAAACATAAAAATTACGAGCGTTATGCGGGAGCCACGGTTTTAACGCCCAATCTCAAAGAATTTGAATCCGTGGTTGGCGCTTGTGAAAATTTTTCTGACATCGTTACCAAAGCAAAAATATTATTACAAAAAATTGATGTGGATAATTTACTGATTACGCTCAGCAAAGACGGTATGGTGCTCGTGTCGCGTGATCATGACATATTTCATTTTAAATCGTCAGCGCGTGATGTATTTGATGTCACGGGTGCGGGCGATACGGTGATTGGCGTATTAGCCGCGTGTGTGGCGAATGGTGTGCCCATGCGAGATGCAGTTGAGATTGCCAATGTGGCGGCAGGTATTGTTGTGGGCAGATTGGGTGCAGCCGCTGTTACTGTTTCTGATTTGCAAAATGCGATCGGTCTTCACGATGAAATCAGCGCGCGCATTTGCAACGAATCACAACTGTTGATTGCGATAACGCAAGCGCGTCAGCGTTGCGAAAAAATTGTGATGACCAACGGCTGTTTTGATGTGATGCATGTGGGACACGTAGATTATTTAGAAAAAGCGCGGGCGTTGGGTGATCGATTAATTGTTGCCGTGAATGACGATGCGTCTGTGCGCGAATTAAAAGGAAACGATCGCCCTCTGAATCCATTGCATGCGCGTATGCGACTACTCAGCGCGCTTCGTTCGGTGGATTGGGTGGTACCGTTTTCAGAAAGCACACCTGCGCGATTGATTAAAGCGATTATGCCCGATATTTTAGTGAAGGGCGGTGATTATCAAATTCAGGATATTGCTGGCAGCGATCTGGTATTAAAAAATGGGGGGCGGGTGTTGACGATTCCCCTAACCGCAGGATTTTCAACAACACGCTTGGTGCAAAAAATTCGCGAAGAGGTGATGACGTGATTGTGGTAACGGGTGCTGCTGGATTTATCGGCAGCAATATTATTCAAGGGCTCAACGCGATTGGTATTACTGACATTATCGCTGTCGATGATCTGCGTGATGGAAAAAAATTTCAAAACTTAGCGGCAGTTAAATTTTACGATTATTTAGATCATCAGGATTTTTTAAAAAAAATTCAAGAGGATTATTCGTTTGCATCTGCGATCACCACCGTTTTTCATGAAGGCGCTTGCTCTGATACCCTGGAATGGAATGGTCAATATATGATGCAAAATAATTATGATTATTCAAAAATTTTGTTGCATTATTGTTTGCAAAAAAAAATTCAATTTATTTATGCGTCGAGTGCTGCAGTGTATGGTGCCAACACTGTTTTTAACGATCAAGAATGGGGGCAAATGCCGCTCAATGTATACGGTTATTCCAAATGGCTGTTTGATTGTTATGTAAAATCGTTTTTAAAAAATCCCGCGTCGCAAATTGTTGGCCTTCGTTATTTCAATGTGTTTGGTCCGCGCGAAAATCACAAAGGAAAAATGGCGAGTGTGGCGTTTCATTTAATGGACCAGTTAAAAAACAACGGTGTCGTGAAATTATTTTCAGCATACGGTGGCTATGGCGATGGAGCGCACGAACGTGATTTTATTTATGTGGATGATGTGGTTAAAGTGAATTTATGGTTTTTTCAACATTCTAAAAAAAATGGTATTTATAATTGCGGGACTGGTCAAGCGCGTGCGTTTAATGATATTGCGAAAAAATTAATTGCGCTGCAAGGCTCTGGAAAATTAGAATACATTTCTTTTCCCGATGCATTGAAAGGCAGCTATCAATGTTTCACCCAAGCCAATATCACCGCACTGCGTGAAGCGGGATATGCAGAATCGTTTCTGACGTTGGAAGAGGGGTTGAGTCGGTATTATTTATCAATTAAAAACGCACCGACTTTTGTCGATGCGTGAGGTGTTTTGCTATGATCCAGGAGCCGGGTTGTTACTGCTTGGTGGCGGTGTTGTATTCGTTATTTTTTCAATCTCCGTATTCATCATGGTCGCTTCTTGCGTTACCATTGATTCGATGTTGTTAGCATTGGCTTGCAACGAAATAGACATAACTGCCGCAGTTAATTGTTCGCGATCCAAGTGTGCTTGATAATTTTGATGTTCAATCTCAGCGAGCTCAATGGCGATAGTTTGTTCCAGAGCCACTGGAGATTCTTGATTAATTTTACTGTACCACGCTTTATTTTCTACGCGATGATTTGCTTGATACGCTTCTACTTGCAATGGACTTGCAGAGCCAGTTTTTTTTTTATTATTAATTGCTTTCATGAGACTGCTTTGCGGTGTGCGTTCTGCAATGAATGATTGCAATACATTCACGATCGCTGAACGCGTTGCAATTAAATTACGCATGGTTAATACATAATTTTGATATGTCGAACTTTGTTTGAGCTGTGCCAATTCACCGGGATGCTGCATGATTTGACCGAATTGAATACCTTGCGTTAAATTATCTGTGCTGAGTGCCGCATATTTTATATATTTTTTTGCGGCGGCTAGCTGTTCTGGCGTGTAAGAAACAGGCGAAATCAGCGATGAAAAACTAAAATAATCATCGTGGAGGCTATTGGGTTTCTTCACCATTGCTTTTTGCGTTTGATATGATGTCGCTTCTGAAGCAGGTAAAGTAGTTGTCGTCATGTAGAGTGTGTCGCTGGCTCCTGAATCATTCCCGATGGTCATTCTCGCCAAGGAGTTATAATTGACATAGTCGCCAAAATCTTTTTTATCCGCTGTCTTTATATTTTTTAAAAAAGAAGAAGTTGGAGAGGCATCAAAATAAGCGGCATACAAAAATCGCTTGAATGAGTTGGTAACATTGCTTGCAGTGTCTTGTGCGGCTGCAGTGGAGATGAGGGTATTTGTCTTCGCGTTGTTGGTGTCAAAGAGCTGTGTGCTTGGATTTTCCTTAGTAAATAATGGGGGGGTTTGCTTTAGCATCTGCGTATACATTTCACCTAAATAATCACAGGGGTTGCAAAATGGTGAGTCGCCAGATGAATCGGTTGTCGTCGCCCACGCTGCTGTCACCAAACAAAGCGCACTGCCTGTTATTAATCCAATGATGTGATATTTTTTCATAAAATTACCTCATTCTTAAAACCAATTGATCTCAGTTGGTTGTTGCGGTTGTGTGTTTTTCGGTTGAGTTTCTGGAGTAATTGTTGTTGCAGGTGAAGTTGCGGCCGGTGCGGTTGGTTCTGCTGCAGGCGTTACAACTGGCGCTGCAATTTTTTTCAGTATTTTTTTCTCGGATTTTTTTTGGTGGGATGGTGGTGTGCTTGCTATTTTAAACACGTTAGCTGCTTGCCATGCATTTAATTTTTGAGCGCACTGCGAAACTTGCATGCCCAAGTCGCCTGCGCAAGCGCTACGTTGAAAACATTGTTGCAAATCAGCGTTGGCTTTTTGCGGCATGTCTTTGACTGAAAAACTATTGAGAAAATACGCGCAACTTTGTTCCAGTGTGGATGATGCCAATGCGGGTGTAATCACGATACCAGCGAGTACGGCAATCAAAGTTATTTTTTTTCTAAATACTAACATCACCTGCATCCTCCAATGCTTGTTGCACAAGCTTCAGTCGATCTTGGCTAAACACGCGCCCCAACAAACGCAATCGTTCAAACACCACGTTCCTTCGCAAAAAAAATCCCGCATTGTCTTTTTGCGATTTGGTAATTTCCTCTGCTTTCATCAATACTTTTGCAGCAGCACCTGGATAAGCAGTATCCAAGCACATCAGTAACCGCAAACCGCGGCCCGTTTTAATATAAGCTAGCATGTCCACCATATTATTTTCTTGCGCTAAATCGATACTGCCAATGTCTTCTAGCGTATCGCCCAATTCCTTCATGGATTTTTCAAGCTCTGCGTCCCCGTCGAGTGTCCAGTCCTCAACGCTTTCCATAAACGAGATGACTCGATAAATCATCGGGTCTTGAAACCCCCCCCAGAACTCATGGGAGGCTTTGGAGCTCAAATCTGGCATATATATCTCTCAGATCTCATCCTACAGCATCACCCTTAAGATACCATTAAATTTTTAATAGGAGGTAGGGGGCTAGATCATCTTCTTAGGATCAACCGCTTGATCAAACTCTGCTGCAGTCAAAAATCCGAGCTTCAAACAAGCTTCTTTGAGTGAAGAGTTATCCGCGTGAGCGGTTTTGGCGATTTTGGCCGCTTTGTCGTAACCAATGACAGGATTGAGCGCTGTTATTAACATCAATGAATTTTTTACGTAATGATCAATCACGGATTTGTTCGCTTCAATGCCACGAGCACAGTGCGCGGTGAAGGATCGACAAACATCCGCAATTAAATAAATCGATTGAATTAAATTGTAAATCAACACTGGTTTGAAAACGTTTAATTCAAAATTACCTTGTGAGCCTGCAAATCCTATTGTGGCATCATTGCCGAATACTTGCGCGCACACCATTGTCATCGCTTCACACTGTGTGGGATTGACTTTGCCTGGCATGATAGAAGAACCAGGTTCATTTTCTGGAATTGTAATTTCACCAATGCCGCAACGTGGGCCGGATGCCAACCAACGAATATCATTCGCAATTTTCATGAGCGCTGCCGCCATTGTTTTTAATACCCCACTCACCAACAAAACGCCATTATGTGACGAGAGCGACGCAAATTTATTTTTGGAAGACGTGAACGAAAATCCAGTGATTTTGCTGATGTATGCGCAGGTGCGCTCTGCAAATTCTTTGGATGAGTTAAGTCCCGTGCCAACGGCAGTACCACCGATCGCTAAATGTAACAAATATTTTTTTTCAGCATCGATAGCCTCAAGACACATATCCAATTGCGCGACGTAACCTGAAAATTCCTGACCCAATGTTAATGGCACAGCATCTTGTAAATGCGTGCGACCAATTTTAATAATGTCTTTGAATGCGATTTCTTTTTGATGTAATGCATCACGCAGCATTTTTACTGAAGGAATGAGTTGTTGTTCAATCATTTCGGTTGCCGCGATATACATGGCAGTGGGGAATGTGTCATTCGATGATTGTGACATATTGACATCATCATTCGGGTGAATGGGTGTTTTGCTGCCGATGACGCCGCCCGCAATTTCTATCGCGCGATTTGAAATCACTTCATTGGCGTTCATATTGGTTTGCGTGCCGCTGCCGGTTTGCCAAACGCTCAGGGGAAAGTGACCATTGAGTTTTCCTGCAATGACTTCGTCTGCCGCTTTTATGATGAGATCGCGTTTTTCTTTGGATAGTTTTCCAATATCGCCATTGGCTTGTGCCGCCGCTTTTTTGAGAATGCCGAAAGCGCGAATTAATTCCGGCGGCATGATTTCGCGACCAATTGCAAAATGATGCTGCGAGCGCACGGTTTGCGCGCCGCCGTATTGATCTGCAGGGACTTCGATGTCACCCATGCTGTCACGTTCAATGCGAGTTTTGTTTGTCATGCGCGTTCCTTATGTTGCCAATGCCCCAGAGCCGATTTGAACGGCCGACCTTCCCCTTAGGAGGGGGATGCTCTTTCCAGCTGAGCTACCGGGGCTAGGAGAAGATATAAATTACATTATCCTAACATTTCTCTTTATTCGCCAGCTAAGCAGTTGCGATTTTCTGATAAATTTCATCCGCGTGATGATACACGCGATGATCAACGACAAATTTGAGTATGCCGATGTTGGTTAATTTATGCAGCACTTTTGAATTGGCCTCACATAAATAAATAAAAATATTGCGTTGATGATAATGTTCGATGAGTTCATGAAATGTTTCTAATCCCGTCATATCCATAAACGGTACGTCTTTTAAGCGAAAAATAATGACACGCGGATCGGTATTGGAAGCGAGTAGTGCGCGCTCTAATTTTTCTGCAACACCAAAAAACAAAGGGCCTTGAATGGTGTAGGTGAGGACATCTTCGGGTAACGCGGGCGGATGAGTGGCGGATCGCGAATGATGCGTTGTTTTGTCCACTTGCATTGATTGAACCATGCGGTGCGTGAAAAAAAGCATGGCGAGAATAACACCGACATTGACTGCCACCACCAAATTGGTGAATACCGTTAAGAAAAAAGTAACGAGTAATACAATTAAGTCATAGCGTGGCGCGCATTTTACAATATGAAAAAAATGTTTTAGGTCACTCATGTTGTAAGCAACGACAAACAGGATCGCTGCAAGCGAACAGAGCGGAATGTTAGATGCATAGGGCGCTAATAATAAAATAACAATGATTAATGCCAGTGAATGCACAATGGCAGCAATGGGGCTGTTACCACCGTTGCGAATGTTAGCGACTGTGCGCGCAATCGCACCCGTTGCGGCAAATCCGCCAAACAAAGGCGAAAAAATATTCGCAAGACCTTGTCCAATTAATTCTTGATTGGAATCGTGTTTGTTGCCGGTCATGCCGTCTGCTGCTGCTGCAGATAATAACGATTCAATGGAGCCTAGCAATGCAATGGTAAATGCCGCGCCCATCAAATTGGGAATTTGATTGAATGCGATGGTTGGAAAATGAAATGTGAGAAAATGTTTTGGAATGCCGCCAAACGTGCTGCCAATGGTTGCGACACGTTTGTAATGAAAAATGCTTTCCAATGTAGTTGCAGCTAACATTGCCACCAAAGGCCCAGGCACGCGTTTGATTATCTTAGGAGTGATAATCATGAGCACTAAGCTCAAACAAGCCAGCGATGTAGTTGCGATGTTGAGATGGGGCAGAGCTTGTCCGAGATAATATAATTTTTGGTAAAAATGCGCGTTGATGGGAATGTGCGTGGACAATCCAAAAAAATCTTTCCATTCTCCCACAAAAATAATGACACCGATGCCGCTTGTAAAACCCACAATAACGGGATCAGGAATAAATTTGATGACGTTGCCGAGCTTGGCAAATCCCATCAACAACAAAATAAATCCTGCCATGCAGGAGGCAATTTGTAGGCCGGTGATGCCGTATTTTGCGGTGATGCCAGCAAGAATGACAATGAAGGCGCCGGTGGGGCCTGCAATTTGCACGCGACTACCGCCAAAAACACCGACAAAAAATCCAGCGACTATGGCGGTGTAAAGACCTTGAACGGGGGCGGCACCTGAGGCGATTGCAAATGCCATGGCCAATGGGATGGCAACCACAGCGACGATTAAGCCGGCGACAATGTTAGAGGTCCAATTGCGAGTTGTTAGAAGTTTGGCGCGATAGGCTTCGGTAATTGCGAACATTTTTAAGAACCGGCTCCCTTACGGTCGCGGCTCCGATTCAGTTTTATGTCGTTTTCCGCGCGTATTTTTTCTTGAATTTTTCAAGGCGACCGGATGTGTCCATCAGTTTTTGTGTGCCAGTGAAAAATGGATGGCACTGCGAGCAAATTTCAATGTGCAAATCCTTTCTGCCAACGGTCGAGCGCGTTTTGAATATGTGGCCGCAACTGCACGTTACCGTCACTGCTTCGTATTTTGGGTGAATATCTGCTTTCATGGTTCTTCTCACTAATGTAAGTTGCGCAAAGAATAACGAAAAATGAACACGCTGGCAACAGATTATTGTTGCAAACTCAACTCATCCATCCACCGATCCACTGGCGTTTTAAAAAGCGTTTCGCGGTTGAGCGCTACAGAGATAATTTGTTCTGCCTGTACTGTTGAGTATTGTTGTTTTGCGGCACGCTTGAATTTATCGATGAGCAACGGAATTCCTTCACTGCGACGGCGTTGGTGACCGATTGGGTATTCCACTGTGATCACATCCGATTGTGTGCCGTCTCTAAAAATAATTTGCACGCTGTTGGCAATGGATCGTTTGTTAGGATCCAAATAATCTTGACTGAATTTTTTGTCTTCGGATACGTGCATTTTTGCGCGCAGCTGATCGATGCGTGGATCGCTCGCCATTTTATTTTCATAATGCGCCGCGGTTAATTCACCGAAAATTAAACCAATTGCAATCATGTATTCCAAGCAGTGATCGCGATCAGCGGGATTATGTAACGGACCTTGCTTGCTGATGATGCGCATCGCACTTTCCTGCGTTTTTACTATGATTTTGTCGATGTCGCTGAAACGATTTTTAACAATTGAGTGCAATTGTAATGCGCATTCAACCGCAGTTTGCGCGTGAAATTCCGCAGGAAATGAAATTTTAAATAAAATATTTTCCATGACGTAAGTTTCAAATGGGCGCGATAACACGAAAGATTTTTTGCGAAATAAAACATCATAAAACCCCCACGTTTTTGCAGATAACGCGGTGGGGTAACCCATTTCGCCGGTTTCTGCGATTAACGCCAAACGCACGCCGCGACTCGTGGCATCACCTGCCGCCCATGATTTTCGAGAACCTGTGTTGGGAAAATGACGATAGGTGCGAAGCGACTGTCCGTCTAACCACGCATTGGAAATCGCATTATTCATTTGATCTTTGGTTGCACCGAGTAAATGGGAAACGACCGCGGTCGTTGCTACTTTCACCAGCACCACATGATCTAATCCGACTTGATTAAAACTATTTTCTAACGCCAGAACGCCTTGAATTTCGTGTGCTTTGATGAGTGCGGTTAACACATCGTGAATTGTTATTGTTTGTTGACGCGCGCGATTGAGGTAATCACACACTGCCAAAATTCCACCCAAATTATCGGAAGGATGTCCCCATTCGGCGGCGAGAAACGTGTCATTGTAATCAAGCCAACGAATGAGTGTGCCGATATTAAATGCGGCTTGCACAGGCTCTAATTCGAAAGCAGTGCCAGGCACGCGCGCGCCGTTTTTTAATGTAGCACCTGGTACCACAGGCCCCAACAATTTTGTGCAGGCGGGAAATTGCAATGCCATCCAAGCGCACGCCATGCTATCGAGCAAATCGTAATATGCAGTGGTGATCGCGAGTTCACTATTTATTTTGTAGTCGACCACGTAATCTGTGATGGATTGAATAACCGAATCAAATTTATTCATGTGGGTAAGCTCTCGGTGCGGGCCCTGTGTATTCTGACAGGGGGCGAATTAATTTGTTATTGCTGCGTTGCTCGATTACGTGCGCCGACCAGCCAGCGGTTCTTGCGAACACAAACATCGGCGTGAAAAATTCTGTTGGGATGCCGCAAAAATAATACGCTGATGCGCTGTAAAAATCCAAATTTGCAAACATTTTTTTCTCTTGTTTCATGATAGATTCGATGGTTTCAGATACCGCAAAAACAACGCGATCTGGATTTAATTCACTTAATTTTTTGGATTGTTGTTTAATGATTTCGGATCGGGGATCGCCAGTTTTATACACGCGATGGCCAAATCCCATGATTAATTTTTTTTGCTCCAGTAATGCATGCACGCCTTTGGTCGCTTCTTCCACCGATGAAAACTGCCGAATTAATTTTAATGCTTCTTCGTTGGCGCCACCGTGCAAGGGACCACGCAGTGTGCCGATAGCGGTGCAAATACACGAATAAAAATCTGATAATGTTGCGGCTGTCACGCGCGCTGCAAATGTGGATGCGTTGAATTCATGTTCAGCATATAAAATTAACGACGTGTTAATTGTATCTATCGCATTTTTATCCGATGTTTTTCCATGCAATAGATGCAGAAAATATTCGCCGAGTGTGCGATCCGTCGATACTGTTTCAATTTTTTTTCCGTGTTGATGGAAGTGATACCAGTAAAGCAGCATGGCAGGAAAAGTGGCGAGCAGTCGATTCGCAATCGCATACTGATCGTGCGATTTGTTTTCTGGCTCAATCGTCCCTAGCACAGAACAACCGGTGCGTAACACATCCATGGGATGTGCACTTTTGGGAATTTTTTCTAAAATTTCTTTGAGTGCAACAGGCAGTGCACGCAATTGCATGAGGGAATTTTGGTAATCTGTTAATTCTTTTTTGCTGGGTAAATTCCCATAAATTAATAAATAGGCGACGGCTTCAAAGCTTGATTTTTCCACGAGATCATGAATTTCATAACCGCGATAATGCAATCCTGTACCCTCGTGCCCCACCATTGAAATAGCTGATTCGCCTGCGATAATACCCGCGAGCCCCGATGCTTTATTTTTTGGTTCGGTCATGACAGTATTTCCCTGTGAACGGTTGTCGGAGTATTGTAATGCAAAAACAAAAGTTATTCATATCCATCGCGTTGTTATTGACAACGGTGAGTGTAACGGCAGCGCAGTGTATGCAATACCAAACAATCTGCGATACCGTATCGGTGTGTAGCGAATCCACTTCAGTGCCTGGGGATTGTTACGAATGTTCCAAGCCGCCGCGCTCGGTGACGTCGGGGCAACCGCCTGTGACACGTGCCACGTGTCAATTGCGTGTTGTGAACGATCTTGAAAACATGGGGTATCATTGTCAGCGTACCACCACAGAAAAATCGTGCCCTAAGAAAATAAAAAAATACCTTTGTAAACAAACTTGTATTCGACATTCTTAATCAAGCATCTTTTAATACGCATTGTCTTCATGCTAACATGAATGCCCTATTTTTTTGAGAGAATAAGCTGTGTCATCCGCATCTGTTTCTAATTTTCGAAAAGCGCATACGATTTGTTATCCTTGGATCGTTATCTCTCTTTGTGCTTTGTTTTTGGTGTACAAGTACGTATTGCAGGTGTATCCGAGTGTCATCACCAATGACCTCATGCGGGAATTCCATTTGGATGGTGTTGGCATTGGCAATTTGGGTGCCACGTTTTTTTATTCGTATTTGATCGTGCAGTTATTTGCGGGACCGTTGCTTGATAAATTGGGTGCGCGATTTCTCGTGGCGGTTGCGATTTTAACGTGCGCAGTTGGTGCCATTGGTTTTTCGCGCGCGGATACGCTGGTCGATGTGTTACTGTTTCGCGCATTAATGGGCGCGGGTGCGGCTTTTGCCACCATCGGTTATTTGAAAATTGGAGCAGCATGGTTTGATCAAAAGCGTTATGCGTTTGTCAGCGGTTTTGTTGCAACGGCTGCTATGATGGGATCGATGGCAGGGCAATTGCCGTTTGCTATCGCCGTAGAGCACATTGGTTGGCAGCATAGTTTGTTGTATTGCGGTATTTTTGGTGCCATTTTTGCGGTTGTTTTTTATTTAGTGGTGCGCAGTGATCCGCAACATATGCAGACTGAATCTTCGCCGATGGAGCTGCGAAATATTCGTTTCAAAGACATTGTTGCCTTGTTGAAGTTGCCATGGAATTGGTGGTTAATGTGTTATGCGGGTTTTGCATTTTCGCCGCTCGCCGTATTTTGTGGTTTGTGGGGCGATGCATTTTTGCAATCCGTTTATCATGTGAGTAAAGCGAATGCGGCAACGTTAACGTCGATGTCGTTTTTGGGCTTGGCGATTGGTGCGCCGATATTGGGATATGTTTCCGATCGTTTGTCGAATCGCATTAGCGTTATGTGGTTTGGTTTGTCGTTGGCATTTGTGGGATTGTTAGGCGCTTTATATTTGCCTGTGCAGTCGCATTGGGTGGTTGGCACCTTGCTATTTATTTTTGGATTTGGCACCGGCGCTTATTTGCTGATTTTTCCACTCGGAAAAGAGTTGAATGTGATTGGTATGGTTGCGACTGTGCTTGCGTTTATCAATACGGGTGACGCAGTGATTGGCACTTTTACCGAGCCTTTACTGGGAAAATTGCTGGATCATTTTAGGCAGGGGGCGATGCGTCACGGTATCCCGTATTTCAGTAGTTACGATTATCATTTGTCTATGATCGTCTTGCCGATTTATTTGTTGATCGCATTTGCGTTTTTATATCTCGTGAAAAAAGCGATAAAATAATCGAGTGGTATGTCGATGCGCCCGTCTGCTTTGTTAACCGATTTTTATCAACTGAGCATGGCGCAAAGTTATTGGCAAGCGGGCATTCACGATCGAAATGCCGTATTTCACGTGTTTTTTCGCCGCAATCCAATTCGAGATCGTTACGTCGTTGCTGCGGGTTTGCAGCGCGTGATCGATTTTCTCAATGATTTTCATTTCACTTCAGAAGATATTGATTATCTAGCATCGCTTTCTCAAACAAAGTTTTCAAAAGATTTTTTAGTGTATTTAAAAAAATTGCGATTCACGGGCGATATCGATGCAGCACCCGAAGGCAGTGTTGTATTTGCGAATGAGCCGCTGCTGCGAATTCGTGCACCGTTGGCGTTGTGTCAGTTGTTGGAAACGCCGCTTGTTAACGCACTCAATTTTTCTTCAGCGGTCGCAACAATGGCTTCTCGCTTTCGCATGCTAGCTCCCGATGATTTGTTATTTGAATTTGGTTTGCGTCGTGCACAAGGTCCTGACGGTGGATTAACGGCGAGCCGTTCGGCGTATTTGGGTGGCTTTGATGCAACATCCAACACACTCGCCGGAAAATTATTCCACATTCCGGTGATTGGTACGATGGCCCACAGTTTTATTATGGCATTTGACGATGAAAAAACGGCATTTGAAACCTATGCGGCGCTCAATCCCGATAATGTAATTTTATTGGTAGATACGTATGACACTTTAAAAGGCGTTGATCGCGCTATCGCTATTCCCAATCTCAAAGCGATACGTTTGGATTCTGGCGATTTGAATGCGTTGAGCAAAGCGGCGCGAGAAAAATTAGATCGCGCAGGATTATCGCATGTTAAGATTTTTGCGAGTGGTGATATTCATGAAACCATGCTGGCAGAATTAAAAAAACAACGCGCGCCGATTGATGGCTGGGGTGTGGGTACACATCTCTCGACATCGTATGAACAGCCAGCATTAGATATGGTTTACAAATTGGGTGCGATTGAAAAAAATGGGCAGTTTAGTTATCGGCTGAAGCGTTCTGACAACAATCGAAAAACCAGTGATCCCGGTATCTTGCAAGTGAAACGATTGACGGAAAATAAACGCTGGTTGCGTGATGTAATTTACGATATACAATCTCCTGTGATATCGAATGCGACCGCAGAAGATTTGTTAAAACCCATTTTTCAAAGCGGCCGTTTAGTTTATTCTTCTGTAAAATTATCACAAAGTCGCGAATATTGTTTGCAGCAAGTGCAGCAGTATCACGCATCACCTGATTTTGTGGTTGAGCGAGACGCTGTATTAATCGATTTGAAAAATAGTTTATTAAAAAAATATGATGAATGAAAATGTTGCATTGCTACTGATCGATTTGCAAAATGATTTTTGCAGCGGCGGTAATTTAGCGGTGCCCGATGGTGATACCGTGATCGCCATTGCCAATCAACTCATGCCAAATTTTCGCACGATTATCGCAACGCAAGATTGGCATCCCGCTAATCACAGCAGTTTTGAAACGTTGTGGCCCGTGCATTGCGTGCAACATTCTCATGGTGCTGAATTTCATCCCCAACTCCACACAAAATTTTTTACGAACATTATTCAAAAAGGCACAGATCCCGCGATTGACAGCTACAGCGCATTTTATGACAACGCACATCAAAAAAGTACGGGACTAACCGACTGGCTTCGCGAGAAAAAAATCGATACGCTGTATGTCATGGGATTGGCGACGGATTATTGCGTAAAATTTTCTTGTTTAGATGCGATTGCCGATGGATTTACCGTATATTGTATTGAAGCAGGTTGCCGCGGTGTGAATGTGAAACCAAATGATGTTGATCAGGCGATACAAGAAATGAAAACGCGCGGTGTAATATTAATAAAATCTGAGCCGCGCGCGTTAGCAAGCGGTTCTTCTGGATAATCAAAAATGCACGCAACCAAAATAACCATTCAATTAAAAGCAATCTCGCATAATTTAGCTGAAATTCGCCGCCTGCAACCACAATCTAAAATTGTTTGCATGATTAAAGCGAATGCCTACGGTCACGGTTTAATTCCCGTTGCCAAAGCGTTGTCTGATGCGGATGCGTTGGGCGTTGCAACGTTGACTGAAGCGTTACAATTGCGTCATGCGGGTATCGACAAATCCATTGTTGTGATGCGCGGATTTTTAAATGCAGAAGAACTGGATATATTTCTTCGCGATGATAAATTAATCGCCTGCGTTCATACATTATCGCAAATTGACTGCATCGAATTACATGCTCAACACAATCACGCATTATCAGTATGGCTGAAAGTGGATACGGGCATGCATCGTCTGGGGATTTCGCCAGAAGATTTTAGAGATGCCTACGCGCGGCTGTCTCGGTTAGCCTGTATAAAAAAACCATTGGTGATTTGTTCGCATTTGGCCGATGCTGCGAATGTCGACGATACGTTTACGCAGAAACAAATTGCGTGTTTTGACAAATTGACCGCGTCGTTGCCCGTGCAAAAAAGTTTGCTCAATTCCGCCGGCATTTTATCGCAAAAAAAATCCACCTATGATTGGATACGCCCCGGATTAATTTTGTATGGTGCGTTACCATTTTCTGATACACGCCAAAAAGTATTTTCACAATTTCAATCCGCGATGACTTTTACTTCCCGGGTGATCGCGGTGAAAACGGTGAATGCGGGTGAAACGATTGGTTATACGTGCGCGTTCACAGCATCTAGAAAAATGACGATTGCAGTGGCGGGATTGGGTTATGGTGATGGCTATCCACGTAGCGCTTCGTCGGGCACACCCGTTTTAATTCACGGTCAACGTGCGCCACTTGTGGGGCATGTGTCGATGGATATGATTGCGGTGGATGTTTCTGCAATTTCGTCAGTTGAAATTGGTGATGAAGTGATTTTATGGGGAGAGCAATTACCGGTCGCTGAAATTGCCGATTACTCGCGCACCATTTCCTACGAATTATTGTGTCAATTAATCAGCAGAGGTAGGACACATGTCGACTATGCGTGATGCTTCATTTCTGTTGTCACGCATTCGCATCGTACTGATCGAAACCAGCCACCCCGGTAATATTGGTGCTGTGGCAAGAGCGATGAAAAACATGGGGTTGAACGATCTTGTTCTGGTATCGCCGCAACGTTTTCCAGATGCAGAAGCAGTCTTTCGCGCAACAGGCGCCGATGATATTTTGCAGAAAGCCACGGTAGTTTCTGATTTTGCATCGGCGTTATCGGGATGTGATTGGGTGATTGGCGCGAGTGCGCGTCAGCGAAAATTAGCGCGTGAAATTGATGACCCCAAAATGTGTGCGCAAAAAATTCGGGATATGATTCCGGGACGTGTCGCAATTGTATTTGGGCGAGAAAGCTGCGGTCTTACTAATGAAGAATTGTCGCTTTGTCATGATCAAGTTTGCATTCCTGCGAACCCTGATTTTAGTTCGCTCAATTTGGCAGCGGCCGTGCAAGTGATTGCGTATGAATTGCGAATGGCGGCGTTTGATCGCGATGCGCTGTCACGAAAAAAATATGCGGATGAGCCGCTCGCAAATGCTGCTGAAGTCGCGGGATTTTACGAACATTTGCGCGAGACATTATTGCAATTGCATTTTTTGGATGCGAAGCAGCCCAAACGATTAATGGAACGATTGCAACTGCTTTTCAATCGTGCACATTTGACGGTGAATGAATTAAATATTTTACGTGGGATTTTAAAGGCAATACAAAAATAACCACTCAGTTAATATCGGAGCCGCGCGCATAAATCGGGACGGAGCCGCGCGCATAAATCGGGACGGAGCCGCGCGCATAAATCGGGACGGAGCCGCGCGCATAAATCGGGACGGAGCCGCGCGCGTAAGCGAGCGGGATTTGCGAAGCAAATCATCTCATCCCATCTCATCCCATCTCATCTCCCAAGCCACTTCTGTTTACCAAAAAATCTGTTATGATTCAAAATTCAGTCTCAAATAACTCAGGGATTGTTTTATGTCAAACAACACACAAAATCCAGAACCATTAATTCCCGCCAGCCAAAGCTTGCCAGAAATTACCATAAAAGTAATTGTGTTATCCATTTTGTTGGCGTTGATCATGTCAGCTGCGAACGCTTATTTGGCGTTAAAAATAGGCCAAACTATTTCCGCTTCCATTCCCGCGTCGGTATTAGCGATTGGCATTTTACGATTTTTTAAAAATTCCAATGTGCTTGAAAGTAATTTGATTCAAACTGCGGCATCTGCAGGCGAAGGTGTCGCTGCAGCAATTGCGTTTGTGTTGCCTGCAATGATTTTTATTCACGCGTGGCAAGGATTTGATTACTGGGAAACGGCAGCGATCACGGGATTTGGTGGATTGCTCGGTGTCTTTTTTTCGATTCCGTTGCGTCGCGTCATGTTGTCGATGCCCACATTGAAATTTCCAGAAGGCGTTGCGGTGGGGAACGTGTTGCGCGCAACATCGGTCAGTCGTTCAAGTACGCACATGCATCGCTTGATTCAAGGTGTCAGTGTGGGTGGATTTATTGCGTTTGCGCAATCCGGCATTCAAATTTTTTCAGATAGTTTGGGTTATTGGTTTAAAGCGGGAAAAGCCGTGTTTGGCGCAACACTGGGATTTTCGCCCGCGTTATTTGCCGCGGGTTATATTGTCGGTGTTGAAGTAGGTATCAGTTTGTTTACCGGATTTTTAATTGGCTGGGTGTTTGTGTTGCCGTGGTTGTCATTTCATTATGGATTGCCTGCGGGGAAAACACTGTTTGATTCGGTGATGGCGATTTGGTCGACGCAATTGCGTTTTGTTGGTGTGGGCGTGATGTTGGTCGGTGGCGTGTGGACATTGTTGCGATTGATGAAACCAGTGTTTGATGGCATTCGTTTGTCATTTGTGTCAATCAAAGTGGCATCGCATGAAAGTGGCGTTGCGCCACGCACCGAACGCGATATTCCCATTTTGCTCGCGACATTGGGCGTTTTAATTTGCGCAATTTTATTATTCTTTTTCATTGTCAAATTCGCTTATTTTGATCATTTATACCATCTGTATTCTCCATCGTTTTTGTGGATCGCGTCGCTGATCACAATCGCTTACATTTTAATTTTTGGATTTTTCTTAGCGACGATTTGCGCTTATTTTACGGGGCTTGTGGGTTCGAGTAATAATCCGCTGTCCGGTATTTTAATCATGTCGATTTTAATTTTGGGCGCGATTTATTGGTTTGTGTTTCCGCATGCGGATGGCGGAAAAGTTGCGGCGATGATGGTGATTGTCACGGCCGTGATGGCGACTTGCGCATCCATTTCTAATGAGAATTTGCAGGATTTAAAAGCAGGGCAAATGGTGGGCGCCACGCCATGGAAACAGCAAGTGGTGTTGGGTTTGGGCGTTGTGGTTTCTGCGTTTATCATCGGCCCCGTGCTGGAATTATTGTATCAAGCGTATGGCATGGCGGGTGTGTTTCCCCATGCGGGCATGGATCCGTCGCAAATGCTCGCAGCGCCGCAAGCGGGATTGATGGCGTCTGTGATCAAAGGCATTCGCACGCATGATTTGCCGTGGACGATGATTTTAATTGGATGCGCGATTGCTGTTGCTGTGATTGTAATTGATGAATTATTGCGTGTGCGCGGGCGGCGTTTGCCGGCACTCGCCGTTGGGTTAGGAATTTATTTGCCGCCCAGTTTGATTTTACCAACGGTGACCGGTGGCATTACGCGTTATTTTATTCATCGAAAAAATAAACGTGCAATGACAGCTGCTGAAACGGATGATGTGCAAGAATCAGAACAATGCGGCATGTTGACTGCGTGCGGATTGGTCGCGGGTGCTGCATTGATGGGCGTTTTTTTAGCGATTCCGTTTGTGATGATGGGCGGTCCTGATGCGTTATCAATTATGCCAAGTTCATTATCTTCTGTGGCGCATGCGTTGGGATTATTATCATTTTTAGGTTTGATTTATTGGATGTATCACATCAGTTGTTATGACAAACGATAAATTAATTTATCTCGATAATTTATCCACAACGCCAGTGGATCCAATAGTTGCTGAGGCGATGCAAACGTGTTTGACGATCACGGGTGATTTTGGCAATCCTTCTTCGCAGCATATTTTCGGCGAAAAAGCGCGGGCACGCGTTGAAAAAGCGCGTTCGCAAATAGCAAAACTCATTCACGCTGATCCTGCAGAAATTATTTTCACGTCTGGCACCACAGAATCCATTAATTTAGCACTAAAAGGTGCTGCACTTTTTTATCAGCGTCAAGGCAAACATATCATCACAATGAACACAGAACACAAAGCGGTTCTGGAGACATGCGCGTATTTGGAGACGCTGGGATTTGAAGTAACGTATTTATCTCCTGAAAAAAATGGATTATTGTTGCTAGAAAAATTAAAAGCTACATTGCGACATGACACGATTTTGGCATCGATCATGCATGTCAATAATGAAACGGGTGTGATACAAGATATTTTTTCAATCGGAAATTGTTTGCGTGACAAAGGAATTTTATTTCATGTGGATGCAGCGCAAAGTGTCGGAAAAATAAATATTGATTTAAAAAAATTGCCAGTGGATTTATTGTCACTCTCATCGCACAAATTATATGGTCCGAAAGGAATTGCGGCATTGTATGTTCGCAAACAACCAAAAGTGCAATTGATCACGCAAATGCATGGTGCCGAGCAAGAAGGGCGCGCACGTTCGGGCACCTTGGCAACGCATCAAATTGTCGGCATGGGTGAAGCGTATGCACTTGCAGAAGAGCGATTTGCAGAAGATGCAAAACAAATTCAAATGCTGCGCGATTATTTGTGGAAAAAATTATCGGCATTGCCTGGCATTCATCTGAATGGCGATGAAAAAAATCGCGTGTGTGGATGTTTGAATATTCGCGTTGATCATGTTTCCGCTGAAAAATTGTTAAAACAATTGCCGTTGATTGCGATTTCAACGGGCGCTGCTTGTAATAAAGTGGATCCTGAGCCTTCACATGTGTTGCTCGCGATGGGATTAACACGCACACAAGCAAATGAATCCATTCGTATCGGCATCGGGCGATTGACGCTCTCAGAAGAAATAGAATCGTTTATAATGCAGTTCGCAAAAGCAGTTAACTCATTGAGGATGTTATGAAGATTGGTGTACCTAAAGAAATTAAAACAGAAGAATATCGCGTCGGTATGACGCCGTTTAGTGTGCATGAAGCGGTGAGTCACGGTCATCACGTTATGGTTGAGCATGGCGCAGGATTGGGAATTGGTTTTGGCGATGAGTCGTATCGCGAAGCGGGTGCTGCCATCGGAAAATCCGCAAAAGAGGTGTGGGAATTTGCAGAGATGATTGTGAAGGTGAAAGAACCGCAATCGTCTGAGTTTTCTTTTTTGCGCGAGAATTTGGTGTTATTTACGTATCTGCATTTAGCGCCCGATGCCAAGCAAGCCGATGCGTTATTAAAATCAGGTTGTGTTGCGATTGCCTATGAAACGGTGACGGATGCGAAAGGTGGTTTGCCGTTGTTGTCGCCCATGAGTCAAGTGGCGGGGCGTTTGTCGGTGCAAGTGGGATCTACTGCGCTTGAAAAATCACATGGTGGCAGCGGCGTTTTGCTCGGCGGTGTTCCCGGTGTTTATCCCGGAAAAATTACGGTGATTGGTGGCGGTGTCGTTGGCACAAATGCGGTTCGTATGGCGATGGGTCGAGAAGCCACGGTCACGGTACTCGACACGTCATTGCATCGCTTACAAGAATTAGATTTACAATTTGGTGGTCGCTTGAATACGGTTTATTCCACCATTGCGAGTTTAGCAGAGCATGTGACGTCCGCTGATTTGGTGATTGGTGCGGTGTTAATTCCAGGGCGTGCGGCGCCTAAATTAATTCCGCGCAGTTTGTTATCGCAAATGAAACCAGGTTCTGTGATTGTGGATGTCGCGATTGACCAAGGTGGATGCTTGGAAACATCGCGCGCGACCACGCATGCAGCGCCGACATTTGTGGTCGATGGTGTCGTGCATTATTGCGTGGCGAATATGCCGGGCGCTGTGCCGCGCACAGCGACACTTGCCTTAAATAATGCAACGTTACCTTACGTGATGCGTTTGGCGAATCTGGGATTTCAAAAAGCGTTGCGTGATGATGCGTTTTTCCGTTCTGGCTTGAATGTGTGTCGCGGTGCGGTGACAAATGAAGATGTGGCAGGAGCATTGAGCAAAGATTATGTGCCGGCGATGGATATATTATAAATATGACGGTCGCTCGCGCTCGCGTTTCATCTCAATCTTGATCAATAATCCGACCCTGCGGCTTATGGTTCGTCAACGTTGTTTTTTTGCGTCGAAATAATTTGTCACGAATGGTTGCGACAATAAATACAATCAGCCCAACTACCGCCGCAAAAATTAAAATATAGGAAAATACCAGAAACCCCAGAACGAACAGAACAACCATCAGCCCAAGCATAAAAAAAGGCATGGCACGCGCGAGAAAAATTTGTAATGGTGTTGGTTTCATATGCATATTCTCGAATTAACATGAATCGCGGAATGATAGCAGAAAATAAGAACGCACGCACTTCCGTGCGCGTCTGAATTGCATTACAATACAACCTATTTTCATGGAACTGGAAAAACCCGTGGCAAGAACAACGATTTGTACACTCGCCGGCATCGTCGCCGTTGCACTTTTGTTATTACTCACGCCGAGTCATCCCTTCGCAGCCAAAGGCATCGTATTGCCTGCTGAAACCATAGCGGCCCCGATCGCTGCAGATCTCGTCACAATTTACGACAACGTACCCGATTTTCATTTTCGACGCATGGGCCAAGTGCGCGCGGAACTGGCGTTTGATCAAGAAACACCTGAAACGAGAGCGCAATTGATTGCAACCGTCAAATCATTGGCAGCCAGCGTTGGCGCCAACGGTGTGGTGGTTCACTTATTCGTTGCCAATAATTCATTATCGAATACGCTCAGTTTTGTTGGCACTGCAATCGCTGTATCGAAAGGAAAAAAATCATGACGCTGAATTTTCCGCTGATTTTATTGGTCGTCATCGTTTTTTTTGGCGCTGTGTCTGCGTGCGATTTAATTTTTTGCAAGATAAAAGGCGAAAAATTATTTGAGAAGAAAAAGCGGCCCATTGTCATTGAATATGCGCGCGCGTTTTTTCCAGTGCTGTTATTAGTATTTTGCATTCGCTCGTTTGTAGCGCAGCCGTATCGCGTGCCAACAGGTTCCCTGGAGCCGACTGTGATTCCCGGTGATTTTTTATTTGTGAATCAATTTGACTATGGCCTACGATTTCCGGTGTGGGATAAAAAATGGTTAAGTATTGGCGAGCCAACACGCGGTCAAATCGCATTATTTTATTATCCGACAAATCACGCTTACACGTTTGTCAAACGCGTGGTTGGATTGCCTGGCGATCACATTAGCTATATCGACAAAACACTTTACATCAACGGAAAAAAACAGTCGCAAATAAAAGAAGGCGAAGTGACACGCATCAACGATTTTGGTCAGCTCGTGACGTATCAAAAATATCAGGAAGATTTGATGGGCGTGAAACACGATATTTTTGTTCGCGATGATGCGCCCGATAATGATTTTTATAATATCGTTGTTCCTCAGAATGAATATTTTATGATGGGTGATAATCGCGATGAAAGCGCTGATAGTCGTTACTGGGGATTTGTTCCAGAACATGATCTCATTGGGCGCGCATTGTTAATTTGGATGAGTTGGAATTCAAATCCAGTGCATTGGTACGATGCGATTCGTTGGCATCGCATTGGCAATCGATTATAGGAATTTTCTTCATGAATGTCGCACTATTGTTAACTTGGTTGCGCATTTTAACCATCCCATTTATTTTACTGATTTATTTGTTGCCGTTTTCTTTTTCGCATCCACTGGCGGCAATTTTATTTGCGTTAAGTGCATTTACGGATTGGCTTGACGGATATTTGGCGCGTAGTCTTTCGCAAATGACAGAATTTGGTGCATTTCTGGATCCAGTTGCGGATAAATTACTGGTCGCGATTTCATTGGTGATGATTTTAAGTTCGCATTTAATTCCTTTTTTGGCGATTCCCGCGGCGGTAATTGTGGGGCGCGAAATTGCAATTTCTGCGTTGCGTGAATGGATGTCGGCGATTGGTAAACGCGCAGGCGTTGTGGTGTCGTGGATTGCAAAAGTAAAAACGTCGATTCAAATGCTCGCGTTGGTTATGTTGATTTGGTATTATCCTGGCGCTAGTCTTTGGATAAAATGGATTGGTTTATTGTTGTTGTATGCAGCCGCGATGTTGACGTTGTGGTCCATGTATGTGTATTTAAAAACTGCATGGCCAGACTTGACAAGTGTACGTAGATCGCAATAATAACGAACGGAGCCGCGAACGGAGCCGCGCGCGTAAGCAAGCGGGTGTAACTTCGGAGCCGCGAACGGAGCCGCGAACGGAGCCGCGCGCGTAAGCAAGCGGGTGTAACTTCGGAGCCGCGAACGGAGCCGCGCGCGTAAGCAAGCGGGTGTAACTTCGGAGCCGCGCACGTTAGTAAGCGGTATTTTTCCTGCGGGAATAGCTCAGTTGGTAGAGCACAACCTTGCCAAGGTTGGGGTCGCGAGTTCGAGTCTCGTTTCCCGCTTTGTTTTTTATGCGGCTGGGTGGCAGAGTGGTTATGTAGCGGCCTGCAAAGCCGCGTACGCCGGTTCGATTCCGGCCTCAGCCTTTAAAATCTCTCTATCGTATTTTAAAAGAGGGATTTTGCGTCAAGACGAGGCGCGTGAAATTTTATTTTGCGATTGTATGTTGGTATACATGAGCAAAATAAAATTGAACAGCAACGAAGTATTGACGCAAAAGCACCTTTTAAAAAGCCCGGGTGGCGGAATTGGTAGACGCAAGGGACTTAAAATCCCTCGAGGGTAACCTCATGCCGGTTCGATTCCGGCTTCGGGCACTTTTTCTTTTAGCTCATGAAGTTACATCATAACTCCATTTTATACTTATCTTGTAATAGATCACCCCATACTTGAATCTTGGAAAATGCTGGATTTTTTGGTGATTTTTTGTTTGAAGTTTTTTGAGGATTTTTTAAGTTGTTTTACATTTAAGTACTTTTAATTTTTTCAGGCGAAATATATTTTTAAAATGACACTACTTTTGAAATTATTTGAAGTAGTTTGAAAAGCCTGAAGTTTTTTGAAGTTTTCTTATTTGCATTGGAATTTGATTAATAAAAATAAATTAAAAAAACCTTGTCTGAACTGTTTTTTTACTACCATTTTCATACGGTTTATTACTGGTAACAGCTGAAAATAAACGATGCGGTTGAATTGAGGCAGTGTTTGCAATATTGCGAACCTCATCTGCCAAACGATCCAAATCACGAAAAGTAGGCGGTGGTTTTAAACGGTGTAACGTTGCATGCGCTGATTGCTTTTCATATGCATCAATTAATCCCATTGCTTGTTCTCTTGGAGTACCTTTGGATACTAAAATATTCATCAATTCTTCGCGTGGATAGGGGGGAACATCCACGGTTAATAAACGTCTTGATAAAGCGGTACTTGGTGCGCGACGGCCCGCCAATGTAGTTGGATTTTGCGTACCAATGACTAAAAATCCTGGTTTTTCTGGGCGAATATTACCTGGTGCTTTTCCCATTAATAAATCATTGAGTAGCGCTTCCATCATGGGGGATGAATTAATTTCATCAATCACGACGACAGCACCTTCACGAAAGGCTTTTAACAACAACTCTTGCTTTTTTTCCAGTGAAAAATTAACCGGCATGCGATAAAAGGGACGTTCTGTTTTTGCGGGCGTTTTCAGATCTTCACACGCTTGCTCTTCAAAATGATGTGTGGCTAATAAACGCATCACCAATTCACTTTTACCAACACCGGGGTCCCCCTCTAAAATCACACCACCTAATCCACCATAACAAAGCGCATCGTTTTTTTCTGGTGACTCACGACGCAATTCTCTGAGCAGCAATAAATCATCTAATCGATGAATGATAGCTTGTCTTGACGGTGTTACAACAAACTCATCACTCGATTGAACAGAACAAGGTTGTTCAGATACTTCTCGTTTCACACGTTTATTTTTTGGCAATAATGGATTAACAATGTCATGCGCGACTTGTTTTGCAATTGACATCAGAGGCAAATCTTGATTGCGCAAATGAGCTGATAAAGTTAGAAGCGCTATCATTTGCAATTCACGTGGAGAAATAAGCACTTCTTTTTTCGATAATGCACATAAATCGCGATAAACAGATAACAAATATTCTTTCAATTCTGAAACATCTGTTTTAAACAAATCTAAAACCGGTTTTAAAATTAATTCATCAATCACTTGACGCGGCATCGGATCGAAAACAACCGCATTGCCATGTTTTGCAAAAAATGACGATAACTTTCGCTCATCGCCATAAGAAACAGGATTACCTGCAAAAATAACCTTGTGTTTTTCGGTTAATGAATGAAACTCGCCATCAATAATGATGCCACGCGGATGTGTAAATAATCCCTCAAACTCATTCCAATTGCGTTGACTTAATGTTGCTTCATCTAAAAATAAATAATGAGTGCCGTCAGCGATTGGTAATTGTGCCCATTTTTTAATATTTTTTTCGCCAATATCTAACGTATCGCGATCACTACACAAATGTTTTTCAACAAACGTTGATTTACCGACGCCCGTTAATCCTGCAATAAAAACATACGGTGCCTGTCCCAACATATCGCGAACTTGTCGACTGCGTTTTTCGTTGTATTGCGCTGCCGTTAATAAATCATCTTCTGGTGATTGATGCGGTACCAAATCACGCAATCCCTGCCATGCACCATCACCTGAGGTCGGCGATGTGCTCGCGCGCATAAAATCCAATCGCGCACGTAATTGCGAAAAGGTTTCAGTGTCTGCGTGTGGTATTAAACGTTTCTTGTAATCATCATTCACATTGCCCAACAATAACAATTTTAATTCAGGCGTGATTTCACATTCACCTGCAATCAGAGAATCAAATGTGAATTGATTATCAGAAATAAGCGTTATACGTGATGAGACTTCAGTCGATAACAGTGGCAATAACGCATTGGCCAATTCTTTTGAAAAATGACCTTTTAAAATAACGTGATTGCCTTTTTCTAATTCGAGTAATACAGTACGCTTTTTTTCTTCAAAAACATATTTCAATGTTGCATTGTCAAAAGAACCGCTGATTCGAGTGACCAAATCAGATGGATGTAAATCAGTCACATCAATCGTAACAACATTGCGACGTCTCTTCGCTAAAAGAATCGCTGCGACATCAACATCATTGCTGAAAAAAACAGATGGATGATGCTTTTCTGTAAAAATAGGTGAATTTAGTGCTTGTAATGCGGCGGGAAGTGTCACGTTTGCAGTATGCGTAATTTGTAAAGTGATTTGTTGCTCTTGGCAGCTTGTAATGATTCTGGCCCATTCGTCGTCACTCAAGATTTCTGTTACCAAAACGGATAATGTTTTTTCTTTTGTTTCCCGTGCCTTTTCAATATAACCTGGCAAATAATGTAATTGATGCGTTGTCTTCTCGCAGTGTAATTGATAAAAAAATTCAGACAAAGTATGTGAATTTAATAAGGTAAGATTGGTTGCATCCGCAGGCATTGGCTTGCATTGCGTAATTAAATTATTCCAATCATAACTGTCAGCAATAATATATTCTTTGCCTGGATAAGCACGTTCTATCTCATGCCAAAACGTTTTAAATTCTGCGTCATTCCATAATCCATTATGAATAACAATTGGATTGGTTTGTGCAAGCGCTTGTTTCAGAATACCTTCTTTAAAAACAAGATTGCCATTGTCGAGCACCCAATGCCCCAATAAGTGATTTTTCCAATCTTGTGCATGATATAAATGAATAGGAAATACCTTTTCATCTTCTTGTTTTATTCGCGCGACGATGCCTGGAATGTGGCTTTGCAATGTTTGCGATGATAGCGGACAGGTTTCAGTAACATCAAAACGAGAATAAAAATCAGATCCTTGATAGCATTCAGAATTGCTAACATTGACCAACCCAACCACAACCATATTGTCCGGTAACGGGATATTATCAACACTGCGTTTTTTATCTAATAGTGCATTTAATCGAACAATATCATCCGCATGAAATTTTTCATAATTGATAACTAAAATGGGAACTGCACTTTTATCCTGTTTTGCCGTTAAAAAATCATATAATGCGCCACCGGGTCCTTTTTTCATGACACCTAAATTACCGTGTCGTTCAATATAAGCTGCTGCGCATACAAAATCATCAGGTGAATGAATATAAAAAATAGGATGATGTTCTTTTTGTTTATGACAATAATCTTCAAGTGCAAAACGCAAGCCTTGAACACTTTCAGTTGAATTAAATTCAATAAGACGTTTTTTAATCAGGCCATTGCTTATTTCTTTGCAAAAGCTTAATGATGAATCATGTGCATGCGTTTTTTTATGCCAAGTTGCCAATCTATTTTCATAATGATTGACAGGAGCAATGCTTCGTACAGTTTCAATCAGACCTACACGTTGCTCCCCTTCAGGAAATAGCTGAATTAAGTGCGTCATTACTTCATGCAAATGATAAGGAATAAGCAATTCAGCGCTTTTTTTTAATTTTTCTTTATAATCAGTGCGGTTGTGTTGAATAAATAATTGCAATAAATATTTTGTAAATTGTTGTGTTTCGGGGTATTGAAGTCCAAAAACCCAGGCAGGCGCACCATTGCTTGGGTGTCTTAGTAAAATGCCATCCAAAGCTTTTCTGGAATAAATATCTTCTTGTGGCAATTGCAAAAACAATTGATCAATATGCAGAGATGAAATTAAAGTGAGTAAGCCACCTTCGGCAATAAATAATTCCGGATTATTTATTTTTGGTGGTATCGGCTGTATCTCAGATTTAACACTTAATAAATTTCCCATCGATTTTTTAATTGTTGCGGATAATTCAGAAACAGCAACTTCTTTTGCGCCTTCAACATAGTTTGGATCATAAACAAGCCAGGTTGCGCGTGAGGTTGGATAAATAGCAATCGCATGTACGGCATTTTCAATAATACGCGATTCTCGATTTTCTAATAAAAAACGCTCAACATTATCACCTAAATAATGTTTTTTTTCAGAACCTATTGCAGATTCATAATATATTTTTGTAAAAAAATATAAGTTTTGAAATTCTGATCGTAAGCGTTCTGTCAGTGTTTCTAATTTTCCATCCCAACCAGACACGCAATTTAAAAAATCATCCCATGAATTTTCTTTTTGCTTTACAATAAAAAAATGTGACAAGGCCAAACAAATACCATCTTGAATTTTTGGAATGCGCTCAATATGTTGCTCTGTGAGTGTTAAATACTGACATAATTTTTTTGCGATCATGCTTTGACTTTTCGTCGTATCACCTTTATATCGGAATGGTTTGTTTTGCAGGGAAGGCGGAATTTCGTTTTTTAGATCATTAGCATTCCAAGTTGGATCAACCGGTTTTCCTCTACCTTTCACCTTAACGCCTTCGTTATCCTCATCATCATCTTCTTTATCATCATCTACATCATGATCTTTCGAATCTTTTCTTCCCATCCGATGAAAACGTTCACGGTGTTCTGGTCTTTTAACAAGCAGCTGTTGAATATGGCCTGGTAATTCTTCTTCAACAATATTTTTACATTCAAATAAATTCAATTGTTTTAAATTTGGCATTGCGACAATTAATTTTTCAAGGTCAGATTGATTAATCTCTGAAAAGCTGACATCTAATTCTTCAAGATCAAGCAATGCTGGTAAATCAGAAAAATTGATATTGTTTGGAATCTTAATGTCTAACTGTTTCAAATTTGGAAATTGTGTAAAAAGCGTTTTAATATTATCGTTAGATAACTTTTTTTTGTGATAAAGTTTCAAAACTTCAAGTGATTCTTTATTAACTATGGCGTCGAGTGTTTCAACTTCATCAATATTTATCATTAATTTACGCAAATTTGGTGCTGCAGCTAGTAATAGTCGCTTACCTTCTTTTCCACCTATGATCAATTTTAATTCTTCTAATCCTGGCAAGACTGGTACTGGTGATTTAAAAATAATTTCTGAAGGTTGAAAACAATCAAAATCAATTTTTCTTAAATTAGGCGATGCTAAAATAACCGCTTCAATGGTTTCAGCGGAAATATTAATACCGCCGCCAGATGTTGAAATAATCAGCATTTCAAGTTGAGTGTGCGTGGGTAATGGTTTTGTAATCGGCGAAATTATTTGAACATTACTTAATGACAAATATTTTAGTGTTAGCGGCGCATGTTGAAGCAATAAGCCTAAATCAGGTCCATCAGTGTAAGTATGAATTTCTTCAAGATGATCAAGACGTTTAAATATCGCGGGGTAATCTTTGCTTTTAGATGAAATATACGCACAAGTAATATTCTGTGCAGTAATCGGCGTGACAGTCTTTAGCTTGTTGACATCATAAAAAATTATCGATTCATTTTTACTTTCCGCCACAAGTCCCGAAAATAAAGAATTCAAATATTGTGTGTCAACGTCGTCAACATCACGACTGACAAGAATATCGTAGTGAGGAGATTTACTTCTCAAAAGTAATAATTTTTTTTCTTGTTCTTCCTTTCCCTCATCTGTCAGCATCATCATGCGGCCAAATTGCGCGGGATCTTGAATTCCTATATGACTCAATGCCTCAACAGGCAATTCTCGCGGAATATCTTCATCGGTATCCTGCAGTAGCTGCGAAATGCCATAGTCATCCAATAAACACAATGTACTACATGGAAGTTTTTTTGATGCAGTATCTAAAACAACTGCTTCATCTGTTAATGTGATTTTGTATCTTGTTTTTCGATCAAATAAATCTGTTAAATGCAATTCATTTAATCGTGTGACTTGATCAAAACCATTTCCATCTGATTGCCAAATATAAATTTCAAATCCATCCTGCATTAATTGCGATAACCGCGCGATGACTGCTTTTGTTTTTGCATAACTCCAAGTTTGCGCAGTCCAATCTGCTAAAATCAATTTTCCAGGCAATGTCACACGAATTGGCTGATGGTCTTCCCACGCAGGTAAGCCCTGACGAAGACGATCCAAATCCACTATGCCAGACGTACCCGCAGGGTCGCTTTTGTAGCGTTTTCCAGAGCGTGTTTCTGTGTAATAAAATCGTTTTGGAACAGGCATAGTCATCCCTCAGTTTTATAAGGGAAACTATAGGTCATGGCTGAGCATATTGCTGATTTTTTTTGGGGAAGAGGTGAATTTTAACTACTTGAAAAATCTCATTTTAGTGTTTTAAAACATAAATATCTTGTCGATTTCTAATAGCTCGTTGAGTGTTCGCACACAAACCATCTATTGATGGCGGTAGCTCCGTTAAGCTACGAAAGTGCAAATGGTAGTGAAACTACCTGCGACAACGTTAACGTTGTGACTTGCATCGCAACGTTACTTTTTTTGACACAATTAATGAGTCTTCATTGTCCAAAATAAAAGTTTAGATGTTCCATAAAGACATTAAATATTGACAATTAATGTCTTTATGGAACATACTATCGGAATGAATAATACCCATGAAAAACAAGTACTCAAGCTGATAAAACAAAAGTTGACACTGCGATCCAGTGATCTCCAAGCAATTGGTGTCCCGAGAGTAGTGCTCACGCGCATGGTGAGAGAGGGTGTGCTTGAAAAGGTGTCGCGCGGACTTTATCGCAAACCAAATACATTTCTTTCCGAAAACGAGACATTGGTTGATATTGCATTGGTCGCGCCGCGCGCCATTTTTTGTTTGCTGAGCGCATTGCAATTTCATGGACTGACTACGCAATTGCCGCGTGAAGTTTGGATTGCTATGCCGCAGGGAAGTAGGGCGCCAAAAATGGATTATCCGCCGATTAGAATGATGCGATTCTCAGGTAAAACTTATTCAGAAGGCATTCAAACAGTGGTGCGCGATCGCGTTGCACTCAAAATTTATAGCCCTGCAAAAACGGTTGTCGATTGTTTTAAGTTTCGAAACAAAGTTGGATTGGATGTTGCATTGGAAGCACTAAAAGATGCACTTAAAAAAAAGAAAGCAACACGCGATGAGTTGTATTATTTTGCAAAAATCGAGCGCGTGATAAAAATCATACTACCTTACCTTGAGGCGATGTCATCATGAGAAATAATTTAGCAGAATCCGTACGTGCGCGTTTGCATAATATTGCCAAAGCACAGCAAACGGATCTTCAACAAATGATGGAACGATTTGCATTAGAGCGCGTGTCATATCGCATCGGTCAATCCCGATATAACAAACAGTTTATGCTCAAAGGTGCGATGTTGTTTTCACTCTGGTATGAACAGCCCAGTCTTAATTATCTAGCAGTAGTGATTTTAACAAAATTCAAGCAGGCGTGATATACGTGTTGTAGGAAATGTAGGAGCAATTTAGTAATGTCCGCTTTGAGCAATTTAGAAATGTCCTCTTTTGGTCTCAACGTGAGTAGTCTTAAAAGACCATTCATGGATGAGGGATATACTCATTTTAGATGTTGCATTTTTACGTTAAATATTTGCAATTAACGTATAAATGCAACATACTATTATCATGAAGAATACTTATGAAAAACAAGTTCTAACAATGCTAGCTAAAACAAGCAGATTGCGTTCGTGTGACCTTAAAAAAATGCATATTCCCAGCATGGTGCTAACTCGCATGACTGACGCTGGTGTGCTCGAAAGAGTGGCGCGTGGCTTGTATCGTCAATCTGGCGTCCTTGTTTCTGAAAAAGAGGAATTGATTACTGTTGCAAAAAAAGTGCCAAAAGCTGTTTTTTGTTTGCTGACTGCATTGCGTTTTCATGAGCTAACAACTCAACCATCGCGTGGCGTTTGGATTGCTATGCCACAAGGAAGTCATGCGCCCGTCATGGATTATCCGTTCATTACAATGGTTCAACTGACGGGACGTGTTTATTCTGCTGGTATTGAAACAGCTGTGACAGACAAGGTAACTATTAAAGTGTACAGTCCTGCAAAAACAGTGGTCGATTGTTTCAAGTTTCGAAATAAGATCGGGCTTGATGTTGCGATTGAAGCACTAAAAGATGCCATTCGAAAAAAGAAAGTTACTTTGGATGAATTGTATCGATTTGCAAAAATAGAACAGGTTTTGAAAATTATGCAGCCTTACATGGAGATAATGGGATGACACGAATTAATATGGGTGAATCAGTACGCGCACGCTTGCTTAATATCACAAAACAAACAAAATCATTGGATTTTCAAATTGTTTTGATGCGCTTTATGTTGGAGCGCTTACTCTATCGCATGGGACAATCCAACTATAGTCAGCAGTTTTTATTAAAAGGCGCAATGTTATTTGCACTATGGTACAACATGCCACATCGCACAACCATTGATATGGATTTATTAGCATTTGGCGATAATGATTTATTGATAATGAAAAAAACATTTCAGGAAATTGTAAAAATTCCATTTGAGGATGGCGTTCTTTTTTAAAGCGGAATAAATTACCTGAAAAACCATTTCCTGTTGTTGTTCATACATTGCGAAATAAACTGCAGCCGATTTTAAATCAGGTGGCAGTTGAATGAGATTATCAAAATCAATTGGGCATGTAGGGATTTTGTAACGTACCCAAATCGTTTTACCCCTATTTCAAGCCGTTTTAGGCCGTTTTTCAATCAAATGTGCGCAACTTCTCAAAAACCCGGGGCAAAAAATATTTTCGTCATACCGCGACTTGATCGCGGTATCCATGATCTATCTATTTTTATAGAGTTTTATGGATCCCGCGATCAAGTCGCGGGACGACGTGCCCCATTTTTTGAGAAATTATTTGAGTGTTGCCCCGGGTTTTTGAGAAGTTACTAAATAACCACCTCATTATAATGCCCTGATAAAAATTGCGGTATTTTGTAAAAATGCTATACTTTAAAAGTATGAATTCATATTTTAATTTCCATACTTTGAGGTGCGGCAATGAAAGCAAGAGTGGCGGAACGCGGGCAGGTGACAATTCCCAAAGCACTGCGCAAAAAATTAGGAATTAAGCCGGGCATGATATTGGATTTTCAAATTAAAAAATCAACATTGATTGCAGTGAAGCTTGGAGAACGCGATGTCATCGATTCCGTGTACGGCTGTTTAAAATTAAAGAAAAGCACGAATCAATTAATCAAGGAATTACGAGGAAAGGGATGATTACTGCCATTGATACCAATATTTTGATTGATATTTTTAGTGCTGATAAAACTTTTGGTACAAAATCAGCAAACGCATTGCGACGCTGTATTCAGGAAGGTAGTGTGTGTGCTTGCGAAGTAGTGTGGGTTGAAACCGCAACGGTTTTTCCTGATCATACCGCTTTCCATCGCGCCATTGAATTATTGGGAATAGAATTTTCTACCATGCAGAAAGACACAGCAGAGTTTGCTGCCCGTGCCTGGCGGCAGTATCGGCAACGCGGTGGAAAACGCGACAGAGTAGTGGCAGATTTCTTGATTGGGGCACATGCATCCACGCAATGCGATCGTCTGCTTACTCGCGACCGTGGATTTTATCGCATTTATTTTTCCAAGTTATCGTTACTAGACCCGGCGTAATATTGATTTAACTGTTGCAATGGATATGCTAGCTTATTTTGGTGATCGGATGTCGAGGCCAAAAATCTAGAAGATTTTATCGTGAGGTTTAATGCGAGATACGGATATTCACGACTCATTGCTTTTTTTTGCACGCGCGCTGTTTGTTACCTATTTTTCGCTTTTATTTATGCGAAATGTTGCCTGGTATTTTTTTAATCTCCCCACTCGAGATCAAACCAAAACAACTCGAAATTGTTACGATTGGTTTGAGCACTATCTGCCACCTATAAAACATAAAATAGATTACTCAGAAGGTCTTTTTGATTTTGAAGAAAAAGGTATGACATTAGAAACAGCCACAGAAAATAAATATCGCTATATTTTTGAATTATTGGAGTTAAAACCTGGCATGTCATTGCTGGACGTTGGTTGTGGCAGTGGCGTGTGGATGGAATATTGCGCTCAACAAGGCGTTAAAGTAATCGGTCTGACATTATCGTTAGAACAAGTGAGCGTTGTTCGCAAAAAGGGATTAGAAGTGATGCAACAAGATTATCGTGTCAAAAACCCAAGCTTTATTGGGCAATTCGACAGAATTACGACGCTTGGCTCAACAGAACACCTGTGCTCTTCCATGGGTGTATTTTCAAATAATGCGGCACGACTTCGCAGTCAAAAAACTATCGCGAATGTTTGGCGTTTATTTCAATCTTACTTAAAACCGGATGGAAAAATTTTTGTAACGACGTTGACTTGGAACGAGAAAGTACCATGGTCGTTATTGGATCGCACACAGGCTTTTGTGCTCGATCAGCACCATGGTGGATATTATCCCCACCTGAGTGATTTAAAAAATAAAGTAGCGCCTGATGCTGGGCTTAAAATGACGCACATCGAAGACCATACAGCTGATTATCATTGGTCGAGCATGGTTGATAAGAGACACTTTGGTTATTTTACAATTGATTGGGATGAAAATACAGTTGATAAAATACGCTATATTTTTACGAGTTTTTTAAAAGGCCCATTTCAATTTCCATTTCATTGGTTATATCAGGTATTCGATACTTGGATGTGGCAATTTGGTGGGCCAAAAAATCGTTCGTTGGTGCCAGAAGAAGTAGAGCATGTCGCACACGCACAATTGAAATATTTTTTATTGCAGCCTGCTCAGTTGCTTCAGTAACCATTATCTGAACGCTTAGAGCTTGTTTAAGATCTCCGGGCTCAAGCGAAAATGATGATATTCGAGTGGAAATAAATGAAAATTTAAGGTTAATATTCTTTAATCTTGACCGAAAATTTTCATTTATTTACACCGAATAGCGTCATTTGCAGCGAGTCAGGAGATTTTAAACAAGCTCTTAGTGTTGCGATAGTCATAAAATTTTATACGGATGCTACATAGAATGAATAGATTTTTTTTAGCAGTCTTATTGTTTTACTGCACATCTTCACTTGCGCAATTGAGTAATATGATCGTGTTTGGAGATAGTTTATCTGATGTTGGAAATTTTCCGGAGTCGAGTCGCGTTTGGTGGGATCCTCAGGGAAAAAAGGATTTGCATAATATAGTACCGCAATTGTATGTGCCTTTCTCAAACCCGGTTAGTACTCAAACAGATAACCCTTATCTTGCAAAACAAGCGCCGATTGAAAATAATAAAAATCCGCGAAAATATCGCAGCATCAGTTGGCCGCAATATTTTTTGATAGACGCTAAAAATAAAAAATTACTACCATCTGATTATATTGCGCCGAGCAATTTATTAAATACACAAAAAATTCCCAATGCTATTTCATTTAATTATGCGTGGGGATATGCAACATCTGAAAAAAATTGCGTGAATCCACACTATCAATTAATAAAAAATTGCGATTCAAAAAGTATTTATGATGCAAGAAAAAATTACGAGGAAAATCCATCTCACCAAAATTATTTGAAATTAGAGATTCCTGGATTATTTCAACAGCTGCAATTATTTACGCAGGATTATCACGCTAACAAAATCTCAGTAGATAAAAATACTGTGTATGCATTTTGGATTGGTGGGAATGATTTGATTATTGCTGCTAATGAATTGCGTAAACGAGGAAACCCATTTCCGGCGCTAAAATTTATTTTTGGTGGTGTCGAAAAAAATGAATTAAAAAATATTTCGATTCTGATTCAGCAGTTGCCCGTTAATCAACGCCCAAAAAATATATATGCTCTTGAATTATTTAATCCGGGATTAACACCAGGTTTTTATCATACGAAAATTGCTAGCATCGCCAATTTTTTTGTGAAATGCGCTAATTTTTGGTTAAGATGGGATACAAAATTATTTAATTTATTTTCAAATACAAAAATTGTCATCATGCCTGTTTATCAATGGTATGAAAATGATTCCGAAAATACGTTATTTCAAGCGCATATGGGACAAGCATGTCAACTGAATTTTAAAGATTATACCAATCCAACGATCATTCCAAAAACAAATTGCATGGGATTTATGTTTTGGAATGCAGTGCATCCAGCGTCCGGGATGAATAAGAGAGTGGCGGAATTATTTTTAAATCAAATAATTGATAAAAAAAGTCACTTCTCAAAAACCAGCGGTACTTTATGCTGAAGTTAGGCGCCATTTTTTGGATCATGTATTGCGCCATCATCAGCCGGTCTGTATTTATTTTTTAATAATTCTTTGCGCGTGCGATCATAGGCAGTGTACGCGGGTTCGTTTTTTTGATGCAGTGTTTTTTTAAAAAAAGGAGTGGAAAGATGTAATGATTCCGTTGCATTTTCAAAAGTGCCCCGTTCTTGATGTGCAATTACTTTCAGCAGCGCATCGCGTTTTTTAGGCCCTTTCACTTTTGCTGCAACCCTTCTCATTTCGATAAATGCGCGCTGCATGACCAGAAAGAAAAAATGCATGCCTTGTTCTGGCGTTAAATTTCCCATGGAAACTTGATTTAAAATGGCAAGTAATCTTTTGCGGTAGGTGCGGCCGTGCATTCTATCTTCCAAATAACAGTCAACCAAGTTGACAGTTTTGGGTGCACACACCGTCATGTTATTCATATCATCAAATGCGGTGCCATCAAAAATTGATTGCTGTTTTTGAGATAAAAATTCAACGGTGTTATCCGGCGAATAATCGATAACGCGCGGAAATAAAGAAGAATGACACGCATCCAGTTCATATTTCGCAATACCGACGCCATGTTGTTTACAGGTTCTGCCAATAGTAATAAATCGTTTGCTGTTGTGATAAAGCACCAGCATTAAAAAATACAGCCTGACGCGCCATGTTGCGTGATATTCAATGTGATGACGATAGATGTGTATCCAAGTGAGTAGCGATGCATTTTTTTTAGAAAAGGGTAGTGGACCGAGTGATGGGGTTTTAGTTGTTCGGTAACTCGTGATTTTTCGATCAGGAAGTTTAATGGGGATAAAACGGCGCATAGGAGTATCGAGAAGCCCGACGTGGTTTGAGATGAGCATACATCTCAGCTTTCGCATGATACACCCAATCCTTGAGTCAATATCTTGCTTTCATCGTATCTTACTTTCGCAGAAAACTAAATCCCAAAATTTTATAAGCAAGCTTGGCTGCCAAAAAATCGCAAGCATGCAAATTCGGTTTCGGTGCCAGTTCATTGATATCAGCACCAACGATATTTCCAACTTTGGAAGCCGCTTCGATGATGTCGATAGTTTCTTGCCAAAATAATCCGCCAGGCTCGGGTGTTCCAGTCGCTGACATGACGCTGCCATCTAATCCATCCAAATCAAATGTGAGATAAATCGGTCGGTTGCGTAATGGTTTTAGTATGGTTTCGAGGTCCCAACGCGCTTTATCTTTTGCCCAATAAATGTGAATGCGGTGACGATTCGCTTCCAAAAATGGAATTTCTTCAGCAGAAATATTGCGAATGCCAAGCGATACCAATTCAATGTTGTCGTGATCCAAGCAACGGCGAAGGGCTGCTGCATGTGAATAATGCACGCCGTGAAAACCATCGCGCAAATCGGCGTGCGCATCAAAATGCAGCATGACCAGATTCGGATATTTTTTCACGAAGGGGCGAATGGCACCGGGTGTGATGGAATGTTCGCCGCCAAACACAAATGGAAATTTATGATCATCCAATACACCCTGCACGATTTTTTCCAGCTGATCGACTGCTTTTTCAATCGGTTTTTTGATCACGGGTTCTGGCAGAGTAACAATCCCAATTTGCTGACAGGGCTCGCAGAAAAAATGTTCGTCAAACAATTCCACTTGATGCGATGCCTTGATCATTGCTTGCGGGCCTTTGGCGGTTCCGCCGCCGTAACTGACTGACGCTTCAAGACCAAAAGGAATGATGACCGCTTTCGCTTGCGTGTAATTCACCGCATTTTTTTTGTCGAGACCGAGAAAAGCTTTTTGAGAGGGGAGGATTTTGGTTACCCGCTTGCTGGCGCGCGCGTCTACGCGTAAATTCACCCGCTCGCTGGCGCGCGCGTCTACGTGTAAATTCACCCGCTCGCTGGCGCGCGCGGTTCTTTGCTTATTGATTTTAATCATGCTTTTACCGTTTCAGTGGCGTTTTGAAAGAGTTTGGTAAATTCGCGTGCGGCGCGTTCTTTCCAATAACCGCGGTGATAGGCGTCACTCGCGAGTAGCGGCAACACGGTGGTTGCTTCGGCATAAATCATTTGTTCATCCGTCGTTTCGACTTTGCCCCACGAGCAGGCTTCTTTCAGCGTTGAGCTCGAGCACGCGCCATCGCGCACATCGGCAACGGTAATTTGAATGGCGTAGCGATGCATTTCTGCTTCTACACCAATCATTTCAGCGCAGACGACGGTGTCTTGTGCGAAATTTTTGGGAACGCCGCCGCCAATCATTAATAATCCCGTGGTGCCCGCTTTAATTTTAACGTCGGTTAATTCACGGAAATCTTTCACAGAATCGATGGTGATATGTTGCTTGGGGCGCTGCACTTGATGCATAACCAAGCCAAAGCCCGCAGAAGAGTCGGTGAAAGCGGGGCAGAAGATAGGAACATTTTTTTCATACGCCAATTGCACCAATGAATTTTTCTTTCTAGCACCACCCTCACTTAAAAACCGACCCATTTCATGGATAAATTCACGCGAAGAATAGGCACGTACCGGCAATTGATTCGCAATTTTTAAAATGGTTTTGTCGCAATCTTGCAATGCTTCTTCATCAATGTAGGTATCGTAAATACGATCGATATACAAATCGCGCAGTTGATTGTCGTCAACTGTTCCCGCAGCTTGATAATGTTTGTGACCGAGCGCTTCAAAGAAATCCATATCAACGATGCTGGCGCCAGTTGCAACGATGGCATCTACCATGTTGTATTTGACGAGGTCATGATAGAGCTGCATGCAACCGCCGGCGCTGGTTGAGCCTGCGATGGTTAAGAGGATTGAGCAAGATTGATCTTGCAGCATGCGATTGAAAATTTGTGTGGCGCGCGCCAAATCGCGCGAGCTAAAAGACATTTTATCCATGGCATCGATAATGGGGCGTGCATCGAACGAGGCAATGTCGATGTGTTCAACGGCTTTTTTTAGCAAATCATTTTTTTTCATGCAGTACTCCAAAACGAAAATGACGCGAAAATCGCGCCATTTTTGTAACAGCTCAGCCCCCCATAAAAACGCTCACTTTCGGGTGCTTTTTCACGAAAAATCTCTTCGAAATGCTCACATACTGACGTGTATGCTCCGCTTTCTCATCGATTTTTCGTAAAAAATCACCTCAAAATTGAGCGTTTTAGTAATTCAGGCATAGGAGCCCTGATCTGTTACCCATTTTTTACATCATTAAAATTAAGCGGCTATTACTTCCAGCGGCTCACGTGAAATAGCGGAAGTATCATACAATGTCATGAGTGGTTCGTCATCTACGTTGAACACATCTTTGCGTTGCGTAAAACCATTGAATTTGGTTGACAGCGTTCTGCCATAAGCGCCGAGCTGACCGACTTCAATGAAATCCCCTTCTTTGATATTGTTGGGCAAATAAAATGGCCCCGCCATTTGATCCAGCGAGTCGCACGTTGGGCCGTAAAAACGATATGCCGTGAGACTGTTGTCTTCGCTTTCGCGCGGTTTGATGTGCTGCACGGGATAGATGAGTTTTGGAAAACCTGCGTCAAACATGGCGCCATAAATGCCGTCGTTGATATACAACGCATCATTCTTGCGAAGCAGCACCTGTATGATGAGTGACGTCGATTCTGCCACCAGTGCACGACCCGGCTCGCAATACAGTTTCAAATTGCGATTGCGATTCATGATCGAGAATTCTTGGCGAATCGCCGTAAAATAATGTTCGAGCGGCGGGGGAATCAATCCAGGGTAGATCGATGGAAAACCACCGCCCACATTCAACGAGTCGATAGAGAATCGCAGTGGGCGCAACAAATCGCGCGTCATGCGAATGGCGATGCGATACGCGTCAGGATGCATGCATTGTGAACCTACGTGAAAACAAACGCCGAGTTTCTCAGCCGCTTGTCGCGTCGCTTTGAGCAGCGTTGGCGCATTAATCATGTTAATCCCAAATTTGTCTGCGAGGCTGTGTTCAGCGTAAGTGTTGGGGATGCTTAAGCGCACGTGCAATGCCAAGTCTTTCGCATTCTCCGTTTCTTCCATAATTTTTTTAAGTTCTGCTTCAGAATCGAGTGAGAAGTGACGCACGCCGTAAGTGAAATATGCTTCACGTATCGCTTGGCGCGATTTAACGGGGTTCATGAAGAAACATTCGCAATCGGGAAATAGCGATTTGACGAGCTCGATTTCAGGCAGTGACGCAAGCTCAAACGAATGCACACCGAGCGCGTGAACTTGCTGAATGATATGCGGCTCTGGATTGGTTTTAATGGCATACAACACTTTTCCATCAAAATGCGACTGAAAATATCGCACGGCTTTTTGCAGAATGTGTGGGCGAAAAATAAAAAACGGCTCGCGATGCGCGCCAGGATCTTCGAGTAATTCAGTTAGTTTCATCTCTCATAAACCCCCGCTTGTGGATTCCTAAAAAAAGGACTGCAAATCATATAACGTTAAAGATGATGATACCAGTTTTTTTTTCAAAAAAAACAGATCCTGTCCCTGAAGTATCGACAGCTAATTTCAGTCTGTGAACGCTTGCTTGAATCCGGTATGATGAGTCGATGAAAAAACCATTGTCACTTACCATCGGATTACGCTACACGCGCGCAAAAAGACGCAGTCATTTCGTCTCTTTTATTTCGCTCGCGTCACTTCTTGGTATTGCGCTCGGCGTCATGGTGCTCATCACCGTGCTCTCCATCATGAATGGATTTAATCAGCAAATTCGCGAACGTTTTTTTGCAATAACACCGGCAGTTACTGTCACAACGCAAAGTGATATCTCAAACAATTGGCCGACGTTGGTGAAGACAGCGGAGTCAATTTCAGGCGTGACAGCAGCAGCGCCTTATGTCAGCGGCAACGGGATGATTATGCAAGGGCGTCAATTTGCTGGCGTGACTCTCATGGGAATATTGCCCGCGCAAGAGTCGCATATTTCAGCGTTACAGCAGCATCTCACGCAAGGATCGTTGAATACTTTGCTGCCGGGAAAATTTCATGTGGTGATCGGGCAGGGCTTGTCAGAAGTATTGGGTGTTGGTGTGGGAGATCATCTCACGGTGTTAACACCGCAATCGACCATCACATTGGTCGGCGTTTTTCCGCGTTACAAAGAATTTAAAATTACGGGGATTTATCACACGACTGGTGGTTTGTATGATGCGTCATTACTTTTTATTAATATGCAGGATGCAGAAAAATTATTTTTGCAGGGGGCAAGAGAGTCGGGCGTGCACATTCATTTACGAGATCTTTATCAAGCGCAATCGGTTACCGACATCTTGCAAAGCAGATTAGCGGATAATTACAGCATCACCAATTGGACCGTGCAATTCGGTGCGTTTTTCCAAGCGCTCGCGATGGAAAAAATGATTTTATTTATTATTTTATTGTTCATCATCGGCGTTGCGGCATTTAATTTGGTGTCGACACTCGTGATGGTTGTGAATGATAAACGCGCGGATATTGCGATTTTAAGAACATTGGGTGCACGTCCGCGCACAATTATGTTGGCGTTTATGGTGCAAGGACTTCTGGTTGGATTGATGGGAACGATGCTTGGCTTAGCGTTGGGGTTGCCGCTTGCAGCACACGTGACACCGATTGCCAATTGGTTGCAAGATGTGTTTCACATTCAATTTGTGCGTTCCTCTGTTTATTTTATTAATTTTGTGCCGTCAGAAATTCAGTGGCACGATGTGGTGACGGTGTGTTTGTCAGCGATTATTTTTAGCCTGCTCGCAACAATTTATCCCGCGATTCTGGCATTCAAGACCGAGCCCGCGGAGGCACTGCGTTATGAGTGAGGTGATGCTGCGCTGCCACAAATTGGGGAAAACATTTCAAGATGCGGGCTTGCCGGTTCGTGTTTTTGAAGCCATCGATTTTTCTGTAGCACCTGGAGAAATGGTTGCGATTGTTGGCGCTTCGGGTTCAGGTAAATCAACGTTGTTGCAATTGCTGGGTGGCTTGGATAAACCGACACACGGCATTGTTGAAATTGCAGGGCAACAGATTGCTACGTTGAGTGAACGCGAGCGTTGTGCGTTACGCAATCGCCATTTGGGTTTTATCTATCAATTCCATCACTTACTGCCAGAATTTAATGCGTTAGAGAATGTGTGTTTTCCCTTGTGGATCGCAGGCAGTTCCAAACAAGTTGCGCGCGACAAAGCGATGGCAATGTTGGTGCAGGTGGGTTTGGAAAATAGAGCCTTGCATCGCATCGGTGAATTATCCGGAGGCGAGCGGCAACGTATTGCGATTGCGCGTGCATTGGTGCATCAGCCGACGTGTGTGTTGGCCGATGAGCCGACAGGTAATTTGGATCAACACACTGCTGACACCGTGTTTGAATTGATGTTGTCACTGAATCAAAAAATCAATACAAGCTTTGTGATGGTGACGCACAATGAAGCGCTCGCACGTCGTTGTCATCGCACGTTAACGCTATCAAACGGACAGCTTTCGTGAGCAAACAATATTTTATTGATCGTGAAAAAGGGGGTGAGCGTGTGGTGCTTGTGCAGATGCACGTGTATCGCGGCGAACATCATGATCATTTTGATGAAGCATTGGCAGAATTTGAAGCGCTGGCACTTTCTGCGGGTGCAGATATTGTGGGTATCGTCATTGGAAAACTCACCGATCCTAATCCGAAATATTTTATTGGCACCGGAAAAGCTGATGAAATTGCCGAAGTTGTTAAAAAATATCATGCTGATCTTGTGCTGTTTAATCACGAATTATCACCCGCACAAGCGAGAAATTGCGAGGCCTTGTTTGAATGTCGCGTGCATGATCGTTCAGAATTAATTTTAGATATTTTTTCGCAGCGCGCGCGAACGTTTGAAGGCCAGCTGCAAGTGGAACTCGCACAATTGCAACACATGAGCACGCGCTTGGTACACGGATGGACACACTTGGAAAGACAAAAGGGTGGCATCGGTTTGCGAGGCCCCGGTGAAACACAATTGGAAACCGACAGACGCTTGATTGCCAATCGCATTAAAGTGATTAAAAAGCGTCTGGAAAAAGTGCAAACGCAACGCGAACAAAATCGCCGCAAACGTCTGCGGTCTGAAATGCCGTTAATTGCGATTGTGGGTTATACCAATGCAGGGAAATCCACTTTATTCAATGCGCTCACATCATCCAATATTTACGTCGCGAATCAATTGTTCTCAACACTCGATACCACTATGCATCGAATTACTTTGCCTAAAATTGGTAAGACAATTATGGTTGACACGGTTGGTTTTATTCAGCAATTACCACACGAATTAATCGCCGCGTTTAAAGCAACACTGGAAGAAACGCGACAAGCGGATTTGTTGTTACACGTGATTGATGCGAGCACTGAAAATTCTGTTGACCGAATAGCAGCAGTCAATCATGTGTTAAATGAGATTGGCGCGTCGGATGTGCCGCAATTACAAGTGATGAATAAAATTGATTTGTCGCCTCAGTTGCAGCCACGCATTGACTACAGCGAGAAAAAATTACCCAAGCGCGTGTGGGTTTCATCTCAAGAAAATACAGGATTGGATTTGTTACGAGATGCGATAGTCAGTTTGCTTAGTCAGCGTATGGTGAGTTGCTTATTGACATTGCAGCCAACACAAGGCCGTTTGCGAGCGAAGTTGTATGAGTTGGGTGTTGTTAAAAACGAAACAATCAAGGACGATTGCTGGGTAATGAAGTTAGAGATTCAGCAAGCGGACTTCGAACGGTTGTGTCAGGAGTAGCGTGGTGAGAATCAGGGCGACGAAACGATGTTAAAAATTGCCCGTAACAGGAGCCGGAAGGTTTTTTGGGTGCAAGTGCAGCGGGGGGCGGTGGCGGCGTTGGAGTTTGATACCAAAACGATAGTTGATCTGCTGAATTCACCGGTGAAAGAGGTGAGTTAGTGAGAGCGCTCCCGCTTCTGGACGGAGTTTCTGAAACTGAAACTACGGACGGCAGCCGCACGCAATAGGTTCTGTTATTTCGAGCAAATGCTTTGGTGACAAAATCGCAGTCTGAAATGGCGTGATCGGGGCGATTGACTGATTGAGCAGCGGTTTTAGTGGGTTTTTGTAAGTCCGCAATATTCTTTAAAGCCGCTTCCATTTTTTTTGCAACATCATCAATTTTTTTGATGGTGTGTTCGTTAAAATAAATTGTAAATACTTTTCCTGCTTGATCACCTTGCATTATCTCATTATATTTTGAAAATAAAATAATTTTAAATTCATCAATTTTTTCTTGCGACAGTATTTGCAATATTGCATTCAGCCCACTTTGTACTTGCAATGCACTATCAAAAGCAACGTGGAGTTTTTGAAATGTGTCGGATGAACGATGCGTTTGTAGTGGTACGCGCACAAAGTGAATAAAAGCATTTTCAGATCCGCAATGGCGACTGATCAGATAATTATTCCATTGTATGGGTACCTCGTTTTCAACGAGTCGGCTTAAACCTTCCCAAAAAAGGAGTTTCGAATGATCTAAGTACAGTGTATCTGACGGCATTTCACACCTTGGAGTTACGTTAATGATAACCCGCTTAAATTAAGGTATTATTAGCAGCTTCAATCGATAGGGGTCATTATGACAAAAAACATCGTGATTTTGGGCACACAATGGGGTGATGAAGGAAAGGGCAAACTCGTTGATTTATTGTGTGAGAACGTCGCAGCGGTCGTGCGTTATCAGGGCGGTCATAACGCGGGTCACACATTGGTGATCGATGATAAGAAAACGGTGTTGCGTCTTTTGCCATCCGGCATTTTACATGATCGCGTGCGTTGTTTTATTGGCAATGGCGTGGTGTTATCACCTGAGGCTTTTTTGCAAGAAATGAAGGAGCTTGAAGATCGTGGTGTTCCCGTTTCCAAGCGGTTAAAAATTAGTGCAGCGTGCAGTGTGTTGTTGCCATATCATGTGCTGATCGATCAAGCACGCGAGAAAGCACGTGGTAAAAAAGCGATAGGCACAACGGGGCGCGGTATCGGCCCTTGCTATGAAGACAAAGTGGCGCGGCGTGGCATTCGCATGATGGATTTTTTTCGCGCGGATGAATTGAAAGAAAAAGTAAAAGTATTGGCAGAGTATCACAATTTTCAATTGACGCATTATTATCATGAAAACGCACTGCCTGTTGGCGATGTGTTATTAGAATTGCAAGCGGCTGCAGAAAAATTATTACCGATGATTGCGGATGTGACTGCAGAACTTGCTGCAATTCAACGATCCAAACAATCTATTTTATTTGAAGGCGCGCAAGGTACTTTGCTAGATGTGGATTTGGGCACTTACCCATTTGTCACTTCTTCTAACACGACGGCGGGTGCCGTCAGCACGGGCAGCGGATTTGGCCCCCGTTATTTGAATGAGATATTGGGTATTGCGAAAGCGTATGTGACGCGCGTGGGGGCGGGGCCATTTCCAACAGAATTACAAGACGAAGTGGGGACGTTGATGGCCAAACGCGGCAATGAATTTGGATCGGTGACGGGGCGCCCGCGGCGTTGCGGCTGGTTTGACGCAGTATTAATGCGCCGTTCTGTTCAAATCAATAGTTTGTCGAGCTTGGTGTTAACCAAATTAGATGTGCTGGATACGTTACCTGAAATTAAAATTTGCAATAGTTATTTGTATCGCGGTGATATTATCCATGATTTTCCCGTGGATTTGTGTGATTTGGAAAATTGCGAGCCGATTTATGAAACCGTTTCCGGATGGGGAACGTCGACGTTTGGGTTAACGCATTACGCTGAATTGCCTGATCACGCAAAAAATTATATTGCGAAATTAGAAACGCTTTGTGGTGTGCCCGTTACGATTATTTCCACGGGGCCTGAGCGTGATCAAACAATTATTCGGCGAAAGATTTTTTAATGTTGGCGTTGTCACCGGTTTATGTGTTGCATACGCGCCCATTTCGCAATACCAGTCTCATCGTTGAATTATTTTCTTTACAGGATGGCCGCATTGCAGCAGTTGCTAACAGCGCGCGCGGCCCAAAATCGCGTTATCAAGGACAATTGCAGTGTTTTACGCCGCTTCTGGCTTCTTGGTTTGGCAAACACGAATTAAAAACGCTGCAGCAAATTGAATTAAATGGCATGCCCTGGCAATTGAATCATCATGCGTTATTCAGCGCATTTTATTTAAATGAATTGTTGATGCGTGTGTTGCAAAAAGAAGATTCGCACGCCGATATTTTTTCTTTATATCATGACACATTGATGTGTTTAGAAAAAAATAATGCGATTGAAAGTGTGTTGCGAATTTTTGAAAAGCGATTATTAGCGGCACTGGGTTACGGCATTCCTTGGACGCGCGAATCGCAATCGGGTTTTCCGGTTGAAATGAATCAATATTACGAATTTTTTCCTACGCGTGGATTTGTGTTGTGCGAGAAAACACTGGGAAAAACTGCTTTTTTGGGCGAGCATTTGATTGCCATCGCCAATGAACGATTCGATAATCTTGCTGTGCTGCACTCCGCCAAACAGTTAATGCGACTTGCATTCCAGCCTTTGCTAGGGACATATGTGCTCAAAAGCCGAGTGTTGTTTTAATCAATGAATGGGTATAATCGGCCGTCATTTTTTTGAGAGAGGGTGTGTGTCATGTCCATTCGTCTTGGTGTGAATATCGATCATGTCGCAACGCTGCGCCAAGCGCGGGGTGTGTCGTATCCAGATCCCGTGCAAGCGGCTTTCAAAGCGATTCAGGGCGGTGCCGATGGGATCACATTGCATTTACGTGAAGATCGTCGTCATATTCAAGATGCCGATGTCATTGCATTAAAAGAAACACTGAATGTGCCGATGAATTTAGAAATGGCAGCAACGGAAGCGATGGTGCTGTTTGCTGAATCGGTTCGCCCCGCGAATGTGTGTTTGGTGCCTGAAAAACGCGAAGAATTAACAACGGAAGGTGGGCTCGATGTTATTTCTCAACAAGATGCATTAAAAAAAATCTGCGCGCGATTGGCGAAAGCGGGCATTACCGTTTCATTATTTATTGATCCTGACAAATCGCAAATTGATGCAGCAAAATGGGTTGGTGCGCCCGTGATTGAATTACATACTGGCACCTACGCTAATGCTGCAACCGCAGCAGAAATAAAATCAGAATTAAAAAGAATTGCTGACGTTGCGAATTACGCGCATCGTTCGTGTTTGGTGGTGAACGCGGGGCATGGATTGCATATTGAAAATGTGCAAGCGATTGCAGCGATCCCTGAAATTCACGAATTAAATATCGGTCATAGCATTATTGCCAGAGCATTATTTATCGGAATGCAGCGTGCAGTCGAAGAAATAAAAGCGTTGATGATGGCTGCGCGTGCGACTATACTTTCTTGATCGGAGCCGCGCGCGTAAGCGAGCGGTTCAATGCTCGAGAAATTTAGTCTGCATCGCCCCATCGCGACTTATTTCTAAATAACTTCCGTGTTGATGCCACGTATCCAGCACAATTCTTTTGGCGTTTTCATAGGAGTGAATTGCTGGTTTGTGCGTGTGCCCATGAATTAATGTTTGTACGTTATATTTTTTAAATAACGCCAACACTGCATTATCTACCACATCCCATTTTTTTAAATCTTGTTCTGAATAATGAGTTTGACTTTTTTGTCGCATACGATTAGCAATCCATCGTCGCAGTGATAAAGGTAAACTCAATAATATTTTTTGCACCCACGGTTGTTGCATCCAATATCGATAACGCTGATGCGCCGTATCGTCAGTGCACAAGGCATCGCCATGCGCCAAAATTATTTTTTGTTGATATAAGTTAATCACTGTTGGATCTTCTAGTAATTGCATACCACTTCGCTGCATCCATTTTTTTCCCACCAGTAAATCTCGATTGCCGCGCATAAAAAAAGTGGGCGGACCATTTTTGGTGAATTGTGTTACTGCTTCTGTTACTTGTTTCATGAATCCACTGTCATCATCGTCACCAACATAGGCTTCAAATAAATCCCCCAAAATATATACCGCATCGGCAGATGTCGCGATTTTTAGAAAATGTAAAAATGTGTTGGTGATGCGCGGTTCTTGAGGGGACAGATGCAAATCTGATATAAAGAGTGTCGTATTTGCTGTATTCATCGCCGGATCCAGTGCTAAAATGACACTCAATTTAACAGGTTATTGATGCGCTTGCTACCGCGCGCGTCTAGGTTCGCAGTGAGTGAATAAATGAAAACCCGTTTTTGCCCCAGCCCCACTGGTTATTTGCATTTAGGTAACGTCAGAACTGCGCTTTTTAGCGCATTGTTTGCTATGCACAACCAAGGTGAGTTGTTGCTACGTATCGAAGATACCGATAAATCCCGTTCCGATCAGCAATTTTCTGATGCGATTATGCAAGACATGCGCTGGCTTGGGCTTTTATGGCAGGATGGTCCTTATTATCAATCGCAACGCCAAAATATTTATGATGGTTATTACGATCAGTTGATTGAAAAAAAATTGGCGTATCCGTGTTTTTGCACGGAAGAACAATTAACGTTACAGCGTACGTTGCAGCAAAAAATGGGAAAGCCGCCGCGGTATTCTGGCACTTGTCGCGAACTGACTGCAAAACAAATTCAAGAAAAAAGAAATGCTGGATTAAAACCCGCGCTGCGATTTCATATTCCTGATAATGAGGTGATTGCGTTTCACGATTTGGTGCGCGGCGAGCAAAAATTTAGCACCAACGATCTCGGTGATTTTATTATTCGCCGCACAGATGGCACATCGCCGTTTATGTATTGCAACGCAATTGATGATGCATTGATGGGTGTGACGCATGTGCTGCGTGGCGAAGATCATTTAACAAATACACCGAGACAAATTGCGATTTTAACCGCATTGGATTTGCCCGTGCCCACGTATGCACACATCGCTTTAATCGTGGGGTCTGATGGCAGTCCATTATCAAAACGTCACGGCAGTCGCAGCTTGCAAGTGTTGCGCGAAGAAGGCTTTTTGCCGATGGCGATCGTGAATTATTTGGCGCGTTTGGGGCATTATTACGGCCATGATCGCTATTTCACACTCACAGAATTGGCAGCAGAATTTAAAATAGAAGCACTGGCCAAATCACCCGCGAAATACAATGAACAGCAATTATTATTTTGGCAAGCGCAAGCGCTTGCAGCACTCGATGAAAAAACATTTTGGGAATGGGCGGGAAAATCAACGCAATCACTCGTGTCGCCTGAAAAACAAACTCAATTCATGGCACTTATCAGACCCAATGTGAAATTTCCGTTGGATGTAAAAAGATGGGCGGAAGGATTATTCACCGAATTACCTGAATTATCTGAAATAGAAGAACAAATCATTCGAGACGCTGGAAAAAATTATTTTCAAGAAGCGCTCATTGCATTAGAAAAATACGGTGCTGATTCTGAGAAAATTTTATCGCACTTGAAAGAAAAATTGAACGTGAAGGGTAAAGCGTTATTTATGCCGTTGCGTATTGTATTGACAGGGCATGAACACGGCCCCGATTTCGCAGCAATTTTTAACTTGATGGATGTGCGAACCATTAAGCGACGTTTAGAGCGAGGCATCTGATGTTAATTTACGACAGCTTATCTGGGCAAAAAAAAGAATTTCAGCCGATCACGCCCGGCCAAGTGAAGATGTATGTATGCGGGCAAACGGTGTATGACGATTGCCATATCGGCCACGCACGATCGATGATTGTGTTTGATTTAATTGTGCGTTATTTTCAATATAAACAGTTCAAAGTCACTTTCGTTCGCAACATTACGGACGTGGATGATAAAATTATTCAGCGCGCGAATGAGAACAAAGAAACTTGCGATGCATTAACCGCGCGGTTTATTCACAGTATGCATGAAGATCAAATAGCGTTAAATTTATTATCGCCGGATGTCGAGCCGCGCGCCACCGAATTTATTCAGCCGATTATTATATTGATTGAAAAATTACTGTCAGAAAAAATTGCTTACATTGCAGGCAATGGCGACATTTGTTTTTCAGTGAAAAAATTTAAAGATTATGGAAAATTATCGAAACGTGATGTTGAAAAATTAATTGCGGGTGCGAGAGTCGATATCAATGAAGGAAAACAAGATCCACTCGATTTTGTATTGTGGAAATTATCCAAACCAAATGAACCGCAATGGGATTCGCCATGGGGCAAGGGCCGCCCCGGCTGGCATATTGAATGCTCAGCGATGGCAGAACAAATTTTGGGTCAGCCGTTTGATATTCATGGCGGCGGCATGGATTTGAAATTTCCGCACCATGAAAATGAAATTGCGCAATCGGAAGCGGCAAATCACAAGACGTTCGCGCGCTATTGGATGCATGTTGGTTTACTGAATGTGAATAATGAAAAAATGTCTAAGTCGCTTAAAAATTTTTTCACGATTAAAGAAGTGTTGGCAGAATATTCTGTCGAAGCAATTCGCTATTTTATGTTGAGCGCACATTATCGAAGCCCGGTGAATTATTCTAAAGATAATTTATTATTGGCGCATCAAGCGTTGGTGCGATTGTACACGGCCTTGCGTGGATTAGATTTAAGTGATGCCGCTCTGCATGATCGGTCATTTGAAGAAAAATTTTCGCAAGCAATGGACGATGATTTTAATTCACCGGTTGCGTTATCTGTGCTGTTTGACATGACGCACGAAATAAATCGGTTACGCCAAGAAAATAAATTAGCAGAAGCAAGTTTGCTGGGTGCACAATTAAAAAAATGGGGTGTCGTGTTTGGCATTTTACAAACAGATCCTGAAATTTTCTTGCGTGGTGATAGTGATCATGCATTTTCAGAAAAAGTAGAAGCATTGATTGCAGACAGAAATGCAGCGCGGCACACCAAAAATTGGAATGAAGCGGATCGCATTCGCACACTGTTAACGGAAATGAACGTGGTGATCGAAGATGGGGGTGATGGTACGACGTGGCGTCGTGCGTGAAAACCCCGTATTGCATCTCTTGCAATACACCGCATAATACCCCGATGAAAACAACCCACGGTTTTGCGCTCATTGAGGTATTATTTTCTATGTTGTTCATCTCGCTTGTTTTGTTTTCCTTGCTGGAATATCAAATACAAACACTTGATCTTATCAAACAAAGCGAATTAAAAACCATTGCAACGATACAGCTTGCGAATTTTTCTGACATGCTGTTGGTTGCTAAAACCGATTCGCAACAAAAAAAATATTTTAAAATATGGAAAAAACAAAACCGTCATTTGTTGCCGAATGCCAAAAGTACTTTTGATTCTGTGGATGATTATTTTTGTCGCATCAGTGTGCAATGGATGTTTCGAAAAATACAATCACAATCAGCGGTAGTTTTTTGTGCGTCGTGATGGATTTAGTCTCATAGAATGTATGATCGCGATATTCCTGAGCGCGATGATATTATTAGGATTGGATCATATTTTCATGAGTTCGAAACAATTGCTGTTGCGCGAACATGCCATGTCGGATATTCAAGAGCGCATGCGTTTTGTTCATTTTTTTTTGAGAAAAAAAATTGAGATGGCAGGCAATTGGCAATGTGAATCAGACAAACCCGATTTGCGTTCGCCTGTTGTTGTGAGTTTGGATGAAGGTCAAGCATTGCAAACCTGGGGAATTGTGATTTTGCCGCACACCGAATTATTACAACTGCGCGAATGCGTACGATTTCATGATCAATGGCATTATTTACCCGTTGAATTTTTTGTGGCCGAAACCAGTCGTCGCAATCAAAATAATCAAATCATCGATGCGTTGTATTATAAAATTAACGACAGGCCGCGCGAAGAATTATTGAGCGGCGCTACAAAATTTCATTTGACATTGATACATCTGAAACAGCATTCTAAAAAAATAATTTCTGTGAAAATTCAATATGTGTTGTCATCGATCGATGCAGTTTTTCATTCACCTCATTCATATTGGTACAACGGAAAAAATATTATGCCGAATGATCGTTTGTTGTATCAGCCAGGAATTTTGTATGCTGCGTGTCGCGCCATGCTATAGACAATTCGGCAGCATTTTAATCGTAACATTGTTGATGGTGTTGGTTTTATCGTTGTTGACCATGGCCGCAAGCAGCGATGCAATTTTAGAAAATAAAATGCAAAGCGGTGTTCGTGATGATTATTTAGTAACGTCTGTTGCGGAAAATAGTTTGCAAAAAGCGGTGTTGTCACACGAGGGCGTTGATATTCAATTACCAGATTCATCTGTTACCGTATCAACACAAGAAACGAATGTGAAAACAGATCGATGCGACAATCAAACAATCGATTTTTTAGTCACTGCGCAAGATGATTTTTCGACAGTTGTGTTGAATAGTCGCGATACATTCGCTAAAGTACCTAAGGAAAAAAATTGCGCCAAAGTGCCCATCCATCGGCGAATTTGGTGGAAGATACAATAAGGAGAGTAATCATGCAGTCACTCAATAAAAAAGTGATTTTTATTACCGGTGCGACACGCGGCATTGGGCGAGCGATGGCATTGCGATTCGCCAAAGATGGCGCGCGCATTGTGATTGTCGGAAAAACTGCTGAGAAACACGATAAATTGCCTGGTACGGTGTACTCCGTCGCAGAAGAAGTGGAAAGTGCGGGTGGCATGGCGTTACCGATGGTGCTCGATGTGCGCGATGACAATCAAATTGAACAAGCGATGCATCAAGTGGTTGAGAAGTGGGGTGGGTTGGATATTTTGGTGAATAATGCGAGTGCTATTTCGTTAACGGGTACATTGGAAACGTCACTGAAGCGATTTGATTTGATGATGAGCGTGAATGCGCGCGCAACATTTGCATGTTCTCGTGCCGCGATACCACACTTAATCAAATCCAGTAATCCGCACATTTTGAATATGTCGCCACCGCTGCACATGGCAGCAAAATGGTTTAAAGATCATATGGCGTATACGTATTCAAAATACGGCATGAGCGTTTGCACGTTGGGCATGTCAGCAGAATTTAAAGACGCAGGTATCGCAATTAATTCGTTGTGGCCAAAAACCACGATTGCAACTTCTGCGATTAAAGTCAATTTTCCGCCAGAATTATATGCTGCGTCGCGTGATCCATCGATTGTGGCGAATGCCGCTTACTGGATTGTAACGCAGCCTTCACGCACATTGACTGGGCAATTTTTAATTGACGAAGAGATTTTAAAAGAAGCGGGCGAAGTAGATTTTTCTCATTATAGCATGACACCCGGTGTGGCGCCGATGCGGGATTTGTTTTTAGATTAAAAATATTCGGAGCTGCACCGTTGTTGCAAATTTTTAAAAAATCCGTCATCCCGCGATTTAATCGCGGGATCTATACCGCTCGCCAATGAAAATGCGATATTACCGCACTTCATCACTCGCGGTATATCCTGATTAGAATGCAAACGTGAAATGAATTCACGTTTGCTAAATCTAAGGGGAGAATCACGATTCTCCCCTTAGAAACCCCATCGTGATGAGACACTTCAAAATGCGATAAAAAAATCGCATTTTGAAGTGGAATGGGTATAGGCGTTAAAACAATGAAACGATATTTTACTTACTCATTATTTATTTTTCTTATATTATTTTTATTAATATCGTTTTATCTCACCCATAATTTTTTAACACGCAATGTGCATACCGTGATTCCCGGCATGATTTATCGCAGTGCGCAATTGAATCATGCTGAGCTCATCGCCTATCAACAAAAATTTCATCTGAAATCCATGATTGATTTGCGCGGCAGTTGGCCGACCAATCATTGGTATCGTGTCGAATCTCGATTTGCAAAACAACAAGCGTTGCATTATTACCCGATACAATTTGAAGCGTATTTGCCGCCACCAAGAAAACAATTGCGCACGTTGGTGCGTGTGTTGCAGACGGCACCAAAACCATTATTGTTTCATTGCGAAGGCGGCGCTGATCGCACCGGGATGGCAGCAGCGATCAGCGTGATTTTATTTGTTCCTCATCCATCGATCGCCATGATTCAGCAGCAGGTGTCGTGGCGTTACAATGCGATTTCAAAAAAAACGGTGGGGTATCAGATGCTCAGAAATTATTTTGCATGGTTGAAGCAGCATCATTACACGTCTTCAAAATCGCGATTTTTGGAGTGGGTCAACTCTGATGTGCCGATGAAGACTTACCAGGGGTGGTTTTTTTTATAGGTGGTCTAGGCGGTTTAGGCGGTCGCTTGCGCTTTAGGCGGTCGCTTGCGCTCGCGCTTCTTTTATGCGGTCGCTTGCGCTCGCGCTTCTTTTATGCGGTCGCTTGCGCTCGCGCTTCTTTTATGCGGTCGCTTGCGCTCGCGCTTCTTTTATAATTTATTTTTTAATAACGCATTCACTTGCGCGGGATTGGCTTTTCCTTTGGTTTCTTTCATGACAAGGCCGACAAAAAATCCAAATAATTTTTCTTTGCCAGCGCGATAATCGGCAGCTTGCGCAGGATTGTCTGCAATTATTTTTTCAATTATTTTTTCAATCTCGCCAGTGTCGGTAATTTGTTTCAAACCTTTTTTCTCGATAATATCATCGACTTCGCCTTCGCGATTCCATAATGCTTCAAATACTTGTTTGCCAATATTATTTGAAATAGTTTGGTCGTGAATGCGCGCGATTAACTCGCCCAGTTGTTTTGCGGAAACGGGCGATTGCTCAATGGGCAAATTATTTTTGTTGAGTGTTGCTGCCAATTCGCCCGCGATCCAATTCGCAATTAATTTTGGTTTTGCGCCACGCGCTTCTTTCAACGCGATTTCAAAATACTGCGCGACTGCGATTTGATTGGCGATGTAATTCGCATCGTAGTCATTGAGCTCGTAGTCTCGTTTTAAACGATCGCGCTTTTCCCACGGCAATTCTGGCAGCGATTCTCGGATTGTTTTCAAAAAGTGTTCCGTGATTTCAACTGGCAATAAATCCGGGTCTGGAAAATAGCGATAATCTGGTGCATTTTCTTTGCTGCGCAAACTGCGCGTGACATTTTCATCGGGATCGTAGCTTCGTGTTTCTTGAATGACCGTGCCGCCACTTTCTAAAATGTCTTGTTGTCTCTCTATTTCATAGGCGATGGCTTGTTCCACAAATTTAAATGAGTTGACGTTTTTAATTTCAGCGCGCGTGCCCAGTGTTTCACTGCCTTTTTTGCGCAGAGAAATATTGACGTCCGCACGAAACGATCCTTCTTGCATATTGCCATCGCTGATGCCGAGATAACGCACCAGTTGATGCAATGTTTTTAAATAGGCGATCGCTTCTGTGCTAGAACGCATATCGGGGTAGGAGACAATTTCAAGCAGTGGTGTACCCGCGCGATTTAAATCAACGCCCGACACGTTGGGCAGCCCTTCATGCAATGATTTTCCCGCATCTTCTTCGAGGTGCGCGCGTTCAATGTGAATTATTTTTTCGCTGCCATCGGGTAAGGTGATGGAGAGCGCACCGTTACCAACAATGGGCAATGCGTGTTGCGAAATTTGATAACCTTTAGGAAGATCAGGATAAAAATAATTTTTGCGTGCGAAAACGCAATGACGTGTGATGTTAGCGCCAATCGCTAATCCAAAAGTGACAGCGAGTTTGATCGTTTCTTGATTTAACACGGGCAATACACCGGGCAATGCTAAATCAATGGCGCATGCCTGTGTATTGGGCTCAGCACCAAATGCGGTTGATGCGCCCGAAAATATTTTTGATTTTGTCGCCAATTGTACGTGTACTTCAATACCAATCACTGTTTCCCAGGTCATATTAAAATCCTTTGGGCATACGTGCGTGCCAATCGGTTGCTTGTTGAAATTGATGCGCGAGATTTAAAATCATGCCTTCTTCAAAATGTTTTCCAATCAATTGCAACCCGATAGGCAACTGATTCACAAATCCTGCTGGAATTGAAATACCGGGTAGTCCCGCTAAATTCACGGCAATCGTAAAAATATCGGATAAATACATGGCGACGGGATCAGTGGATTTTTCGCCTAATTTGAATGCGGGTGTGGGTGCCGTCGGCGTTAAAATGCAATCCACCGATTCAAATGCTTTGACAAAATCATTCAAAATTAATCGACGAATTTTTTGCGCCTTCAAATAATACGCGTCATAAAATCCTGAAGATAATACATACGTGCCGATCATGATGCGGCGTTTGACTTCATCACCAAAGCCTTCAGTGCGAGAACGTTTGTATAAGTCGTCGAGATTTTTGGGATTGTCACAACGATATCCGTAACGAACACCGTCATAGCGCGCTAAGTTAGACGATGCCTCCGCGGGTGCGATAACGTAATAAGCGGAAGTTGCCAGATCTGTGTGCGGTAATGATATTTTTTTAAAACGAGCACCTAATTTTTCGTATTGATGAATAGCATCCTGAATATTTTTTTCAACAGATGGATCAAGACCGCCGGTAAAATATTCTTGCGGCAAACCAATCACGCGATTTTTAATTGTGTCGTTAAGCGTTTTGGTATAATCGGGCACCGCTTGGTTGATGCTGGTGGAATCTTTGACATCGTGTCCTGCAATCACATTCAACAATAATGCGGCATCTTCTGCGGTTTGCGATAAAATTCCGCCTTGATCCAAACTCGATGCAAAAGCGATCATGCCGTAGCGTGATACGCGACCATAAGTGGGTTTTAATCCAGTAATACCGCACAATGCGGCGGGTTGGCGAATCGAGCCACCCGTGTCAGTGCCTGTTGCGATTGGTGTTAAACGCGCTGCAACGCTCGCAGCTGATCCGCCAGATGAACCACCGGGTGTGCATGTCATATCCCACGGATTTTTTACAGGGCCAAAAAAACTATTTTCATTGGATGAGCCCATAGCAAATTCATCCATGTTGGTTTTACCGAGCAAAACTAAATTTTGCGCATTACATTTTTCAACGGATGTTGCATCGTAAGGTGCTACAAAATTATGTAATATTTTGGAAGCGCAAGTCGTTTTAATATTTTTCGTGCAGAAAACATCTTTTTGCGCGATGGGAATTCCCGTTAATGTTGATGCATGATCACCCGCTCTTTTTTCATCTGCGATTTTCGCTTGCTGTAATGCATTTTCTTCTGTGACAGTGATAAACGCATTGAGCGTTTGGCTAAATTGTTTGATGCGCGCCAAAAAATGCTTGGTTAATTCGACGCTAGAAATTTTTTTATCGTGTAATAATTTTGATAACGTTGCGACAGTGTGACGATGCATTTATTCAGACTCCACAAATTTTGGAACGATGTACAATCCCGCTTCCACTTGCGGCGCATTTTTTTGAAATAACGCGCGCTCATTTTTTTCGCTGACGAGATCTTCGCGAAACGGTTGTGTCACTTGCAACGGATGTGCCAAAGGCATCACCGCGTCGGTATTTTCGCGATTCATTTTTTCAACCAGCGAGAGAATATTTTTCAGATCATGGGATAGAGTGTGGCGCTTTTCATCTGAAAAAGTGAGTTTGGCCAATTCCGCAATTTTTTGAATGTCGATGGTGCTCATGGATTTTTCCGTCTTTCAGAAAGTCGATCATTGTATCCTAAAAAACTAAAATTTGCATAGACCGAATCTCGACTTTTGGGTCAAATTCGGATAAATTGGTTGCAATCTTCATCATTTAAAATATTAAAATATCAAGGCAGGGATTATGTTAAGAAAGTTTCGCGGATACTTTTCCAAAGACATTTCAGTTGATCTAGGCACAGCCAACACACTTATTTACGTGCGCGAACACGGCATCGTTTTGAATGAGCCGTCGGTGGTGGCGCTGCGCAAAGACAGCCAGACTGGGCAAAGTCATGTGGTGGCAGTTGGGTTGGAGGCTAAGCAGATGTTGGGTCGCACGCCGGGCAATATTGTCGCGACGCGTCCTTTGCGTGACGGCGTAATTGCTGATTTTCATGTCACGGAAAAAATGTTGCAACATTTTATTCGTAAAGTGCATGAAACTCGCGTGTTTCGCCCGAGTCCACGCGTGTTGGTTTGTGTTCCTTGCGGTTCCACTCAAGTAGAGCGGCGTGCGATTCGAGAATCAGCGTTGGGTGCAGGTGCACGCGAAGTGTATTTGATTGAAGAACCAATGGCTGCGGCGATCGGCGCAGGTCTTCCGGTTGAAGAAGCGCGCGGTTCCATGGTAGTGGATATCGGCGGTGGCACGACCGAAGTCGCTATTATTTCGTTGAACGGTGTGGTGTATGCCGCATCGGTGCGCATTGGCGGCGATCGCTTTGATGAATCGATTATCAACTATGTGCGTCGTAATTACGGCAGTCTCATTGGTGAAACGACAGCAGAACGCATCAAGCAAACGATAGGTACGGCATTTCCGAGCTCGGACGTGAAAGAAATGGAAGTGCGTGGGCGCAATTTGGCTGAAGGAATACCCAGAAGTTTTACTTTGAATAGCAATGAAATTTTGGAAGCCATGCAAGAACCGTTGTCTGGTATTGTGGGTGCCGTGCGCGCAGCGCTGGAACAAGCGCCGCCAGAATTGGCGTCGGATATTGCGGAGCGTGGCATGGTATTGACGGGTGGTGGTGCGTTGCTGCGTAATTTGGATCGGTTGTTGCAAGAAGAAACCGGCTTGCCAGTGATTGTTGCTGAAGATCCGCTGACCTGTGTTGCGCGTGGCGGCGGTAAAGCGCTCGAGATGATGCATTTATCCAGCTTAAATTTTTTGTATCGGGAATAATCTATTGGGAGTGAAGTCATCAAACGGATGTTTTATCAGCGTTCGAGTTTGTGGCTGCGAGCGTTTGCTTTTTCTGTGCTGGCGATTGTGATACTCATCTGTGATCAGCGAATCGACGCATTTCATCAATCGAGCGTTCGCGTTTCTTTTCGTGTCGCGTATCCTTTTCAATGGTTGATTGATGCACCGATGCGTTTGTCGCATTGGCTCGCATTGAATATCCAATCGCAGCAAAATTTAATTAACGAAAATGCAAAATTGCATGCGGAGACGATTCTGCTGCAAGCGCAATTGCAGCGATCGTTGGCGCTTGAAAAAGAAAATGCGCAACTGCGGCAATTGTTGCAATCAACACCCAAGGTGGGCGGTCGCGTGACGATTGCGCGACTTTTGTCGGTTGCGTTAGATCCGCATTTGCAAGAAGTGATGTTGAGTGAGGGATCGGATCAGCAGGTGTATTCGGGTCAACCGGTGTTGGATGCGTTTGGTGTGATGGGGCAGGTTGTTGATGTGGGTACAGCGACGAGCAGAGTGTTGCTGATCACTGACAAGCAATCGGCTGTTCCTGTCGAAGATTATCGAACGGGTGCGCGCGCGGTGGCAGCTGGGCTTGGTGTTTCGGGTCGATTGATTTTAACCAACGTGCCTTCGCAAAATGATATTCGCGCAGGTGATTTGTTTGTAACATCGGGTTTGGGTTTGCATTATCCGATTGGTTATCCGGTGGGTGTGATCAATGATGTTAAAACACTGGAGTTAACGCCCACGGCGCATTTGGACAGAGCGCAACAAGTGTTACTGGCCTGGCCCAATCAAGTCGCATTAAAAAAAGCGATTGCAGCACATTTGAAAACACCGGTGAAAAAATAATGAGATTAGTGAAATCAAATAGTTATTTCTTAATCGTCACGTCATTTCTAGCCTCATTTTTTTTGATGATGTTGCCGTTGCCGCATGCATTGGTTTGGCTGCGCCCGCCGTTTACTTTTATTTTTTTGATGTATTGGATGTTGGCATCGCCAGAGCGTTGTAATTTGGGATTTGCGTTTTGCGTGGGTTTATTTTTGGATATGTTGGTTGGAACGCCGCTCGGATTGCACGCACTCGTTTTTGTGTTGATTGGTTTTTTTGTTCTAAAATATGCGAAGGCTGTTGTGCATTTTTCATTGTGGCAACAAGCGGGTGCCGTAGCGCTTCTGGCGGGATCTCATGTGTTGATACAGGGATGGTTATTAACATGGTTCGATCATCGCGCGTTTCATATAGTGCATTTACTTTCAGCGGCGACCACCTTTCTCATTTGGCCGCCACTGTCATTGTTGTTGGACCGACTAAGACCCCGAGTGTTGGCGCATATTTAATTCGCGCTGCAATGAGCCCCCATGTTAAAAAATAAATTGTTTCGCTTCGGGAAAAAAACGCTCGTGATGAGCGCGATTTTTGTTATTGTGATTTCTGTGTTGCTCAACGCTACCTATTTTACCATCAACCACATTCCGCATAGAAATCAGTGGCTGTCAAAATTATCCAGTCAATTGTTGCAGCAACCGATCACTATTCAGCAAGCGCACATCAGCGGATTTTCATTTTTGCCGCGGCTGGATTTGCAACACGTGACGATCACCGGGCAATCACCGATTCGTTTTTCCAAGTTATCGATTCGTTTTAATTTGCTGAAAAGTGTGTGGCAGCGTCAGTGGGTGACAGATAATGTGGTGGTGAAGCATTTGCAATGGACATGGGACGCGAATTCATCAGGCGCCTCCGATGTTTTTTTGCAATGGGCAATGACGCAGCCACGCATTTTATTTGACAATATGCGTGTGAATGGATTTTTATCAATTCAGCAGATGAACCTGCTGATTGAAAATAACGCGGAATCACACGTCGCGACATTTTCACTGGGTCAAGTGTCCGTACCGAGTTTATTTTCTCGCGCATTTTCAAATGCCGTGATAACGGGTAACGCCACGTGGAATCCGAGCAAACAAACCATTTTTATTCGTCGATTAGTTTATGTAGATCCCAACCTCAAAGCATATGCGCAGGCAAAAATTTTATTGCAAAAAAATCAATCGCCGAGTTTGTCGCTGGTGGGTGATGGATATTTGGATAATGTGGCAGTAGCGCATCGTTATTTGCCCGATCGAATTTTACCGAACACATTGGTGCAATGGTTGAGCCAAGGTTTGAAAGCGGGCAGCTTGCCGAACATTCGTTTTTTATGGCGTGGCCTTTTATCCTCTTTTCCGTTCGAGCAATCCGACGGGCATTTTGAAGCGGTGGCCTCTATTCAACATGCGACATTGCTTTTTAATCCACAATGGCCCGCAATTCATAATATCAACGGTGAAATTCGATTTAATAACGAAGGGTTTTCGGTGGATGCGACGCAAGCGATGCTGGCAGGCAATCCCATTCAAGCGGTGCATGTGTCCATGCAAGATTTGGAAAAACCAATTTTGTTGATTGATGGGACGATGCACACCCCACTGAACAATGCATTGACTTTATTGCAACAATCACCGCTCGCCTTTGCAAAAACGTTACGCACCATGCAGGGCAGTGGCGATATTGATTGTCATTTAAATATCACATTACCGCTCGATTTTCCGGATAAAATGCAAAACAACGGCACGATTCAATTTTTAAATAATCAATTGTTGTGGCCCGCATGGAATATGGCAATAAAAAATATTACGGGAAGCGCAACTGTGAACAACAACATGTTGTCGGCTCATCAATTGACGGCGCAATTTTTATCACAACCCATCACGATTCGCATGGATTCACAGTATTCGCAAATGAAAATTTTTCTGTCAGGTTTGCTGGATATGCGTATGTTGCAAAAAAAATATGACTGGTCGTTTTTAAAAATATTGCATGGAAAAACGGATTTTACTGCTGAGTGGCTCGTGAAAAATATCGATACTGTCAATCGCAACGTTGTAGATATTGTTTCCAATTTACGGGGAATTTCGCTTGTTAACGCGCCTGATTTATTTGAAAAAAAATCTAATGAATTGCTGCATTCTCATGCACACATTGATATCGATTCCAAAAAAATATCGTTGCTTGCAAAACTCGGCACGAGATTATCCGGCGCATTTCAGTGGGAAAAAAAATCGACGCAATTGCATTGGATGTCTGCTCATATTCGATTGGGAAATTCACCCGCCAATTTTTCAAAAGAAAAAGGATTGTGGATTGATGGTCATTTGGCGCAGTTGAATGTGTCGCGTTGGCAAAGGTGGATTAACGAAAATCATTGGGCGTCATCTTCGCGTTTTGTATTGCCCGCATTTTTTCGCAAGCTGAATATCACAGTAGATAATGTTTTTTTTCTCACAAAACAATGGAAAAATATGTTGTTGCAAATGTTGCCGCTGAGTGATGGAGCGTTGTTGCGTTTGCAAAACACAAACGTGACAGGCGATATTATTTTTCCCGAAAAAAGTAACGCGCCCGTGCAAGTGAATTTGCGTTCATTGATTTTAACACCTGACAAAAATAAAAAGCCTGAAACGAAAGAGAAAATTTTTAATCCAAAAATAATTCCTGCGCTGAACATTCGCATTCAACAATTTCAAATGGGAGATCATGTCAATGCGACGGTATCTTTGCAAACCAAACCGATTGCTGATGGCCTGGAAATCCAACAGCTTCACTTTCAGTCGCCTCTGATGAGCCTAAAAGGAGATGGGCGATGGGTGATGATGAATCATCGTTTTGAAACTACGTTGATTGGAAAAATGCAAGCGAGTGATTTGGGTGCGTTATTGCAAGCACATCATTGGTCATCACGATTAAAAAATGGCGATATGACGGCTAATTTTGCTTTGTCATGGCCGGGATCTCCGGAACAATTTTCATTGACGCGTGCCGTTGGTCGCGCAACATTGTCTGTGCATAACGGGCGTATTTTGCATTTGGATTCTGAAACGCAATCCAACTTGGCATTTGGCCAACTGCTTAATTTGCTGAGTTTAGAATCATTATCGCAGTTGTTGACACTTCATTTTTCTGAATTCACAAAATCGGGTTTTGTGTTTGATGATTTGAATGGGCAATTTGAATTGGGTCGTGGTGTGTTGGTTGCGCATCAAGCTGAGATGAATGCCAGCGTTGCGCGCATTCATTTTGACGGAAAAATTGGGCTAACCGATCAACCCAATGATCTGATGATGTCGATTTATCCTAAAGTGTCAGACAGTTTGCCTGTGTTGATTGGTTTGGCAGGTGGACCGATTGCAGGTGCTGCTGCGTGGTTAGTCAATAAAGTCGTTTCCCCGAGTGTTGGACATTTAATGCAAATGGATTATCACATTACAGGCACGCTCAAAAATCCTGTTGTGAAACGCACACACTAAATGATAGGCTCCCTACCATGAAAAATGATTGGTTATCTCTTAACGAATCTGAATTGGAATTAGCGCTGGGTCGTGCGATTGGTCCGCATATTGATGCGGCTGATTTATTTTTGCAAGAAACGCAGGAAGAATCGTGGATTTTAGATGATGGCATCGTGAAAGAAGGTGCGTTTAGTTTGGATCGTGGTTTTGGTTTGCGCGTGATGAGTGGCGAGAAAACAGGATTTGCTTACGCCGATCAAATTGAATTATCCGCTATGCTAGAAGCGGCGCAATCAGCACGCAGCATTGTGAAAGGCGGCGGCAGTGTGCTCGTGAAAACAGGTGGTGAAATTATTTCACGTCGGTTGTATCCCGCAGTGAATCCGTTACTCCTAACGCAAGATGTAAACAAAGTCGCTTTTTTAAAATCACTGGATATTTATGCGCGAAAAATAGATGTGCGCGTGAAGCAAGTGATGCTCAGTTTGTCTGGCGCATACGATTCTATTTTAGTGTTTAACTCTTACGGACAATTAGCGAAAGACGTGCGTCCGTTGGTGCATTTTTCTGTGAGCGTTGTAGTGGAAGATCATGGGCGTTTTGAAAAAGCGCGCAGTGGTTGCGGTGGGCGAGGTGATTATACGATCGTCATGAATAAGGAAACGGCAGAGCGTTGTGTTGCGCGCGCGGTGAGACAAGCGTTGCATAATTTATCTGCGATTTCAGCACCGGCTGGCACTTTTCCGGTGGTGTTAGGCCCTGGTTGGCCTGCCGTTTTATTTCATGAAGCAGTTGGGCACGGTTTGGAAGGTGATTTCAATCGCAAAAAAACCTCCGTTTTCAGCGGAAAAATAGGGGAAAAAGTAGCTTCTGAATTATGCACGGTTGTGGATGATGGCACGATTCCCAATCGCCGCGGATCATTGAGCGTGGATGATGAAGGAACGCCATCGCAACAAACTGTGTTAATCGAAAAAGGAATTTTAAAAAATTATTTGCAAGATACACTCAATGCGCGACTCATGAATATGAAACCAACCGGCAATGGGCGGCGCGAATCCTACGCGAGTTTACCGTTGCCGCGAATGACCAACACGTATTTATTGCCAGGTATTTCCGCACCGGAAGAAATTATTGCATCTGTTGAAAAAGGAATTTACTGTGCGGATTTTTCGGGTGGACAAGTAGATATCACGTCTGGTAAGTTTGTGTTTACTGCGAGCGAAGCGTATTTAATTGAGCATGGAAAATTAGGAAAACCCATCAAAGGTGCAACATTAATTGGCAGTGGTCATGAAGTTTTGAAAAAAATATCAATGGTGGGAAATGATTTGCAATTGGATTCTGGTATTGGCAGCTGCGGAAAAGCCGGGCAAACCGTTCCCGTCGGCGTTGGCCAACCCACGTTAAAAATCGATGCAATGACAGTGGGCGGGGAGAGAGTGAATAGACCGCTTGCATAAGGGGCGGGGTGATTTGCATAACCCCTCGATTTTTTTAGCTTTTCCTTGACATTCACTCGCAGCACTTGGTATAAAAACCGCTCCCATCAGGGAAATTTCTTTGTTCAGTAATAATACACAGGATGTAACCAAGAGGTGATGTTATGAATAAGCAAGAATTGATTGAACTCATGTCTACAGAAGCAGATATTTCTGGAGCAGCAGCTGAAAAAGCCTTAAACACATTTATTGATGCAACGACGAGAACATTGGTGGATGGCGGGGAAGTTGTTATCCCAAATTTTGTGTCGATCAAAACAGGAAAGCGCGCAGCGAAGTCGGGCCGCAATCCGCGCACAGGTGAAACTATTCAGATTCCTGCCGCAATCACTGTGAAATTCAAAGCGGGCAAACGATTGAAAGACGCGGTAAACAAATAATTAATTCCATTCATTTTTTAATTGCATGTTTGTGAATTTTAGGTAGTATAGCGCCATATTTGCGAGATCGGAGCCGCGACCGTGAGGGAGCGGTTTTTTCGGGGATCGGAGCCGCGACCGTGAGGGAGCGGTTTTTTTCGGGGATCGGAGCCGCGACCGTGAGGGAGCGGTTTTTTTCGGGTGCTTAGCTCAGTTGGTAGAGCGTCGCCCTTACAAGGCGAATGTCGGGGGTTCGAATCCCTCAGCACCCACAAGTTTAGAGGATAAAGGACCACTCAAGTCTTTTTTCCCCTGAGCTGGAGTGGTAGTTCAGCTGGTTAGAATACCGGCCTGTCACGCCGGGGGTCGCGGGTTCGAGTCCCGTCCACTCCGCCATATTTTTTAGCAATTCCTGGCGTTGGAAGCTTTGGTATGTTGCAAAAAATCAGAGATCGCATTTCCGGTTGGGTTGCGGGCGCTGTTATCGCCTTAGTTGCTGGCGCATTTATTTTTTGGAGCGTCGAATTTTATTTTGGCGCGGGCGTTGGAAAAAAAAGCAGCGTTGTCACCGTAAACGGCGTTGCCATCACTCACCAACAATTGAACGACTACTTCACCACACTGCAGCGCAATCTGATTGCGAAAAATAATGGGCAGCCATTGCCTGAAATGCTACAGCAAGAATTAAAATCTTACGCATTGCAAACGCTGATCACGCAAACTGCATTGCTCACAACACTTGAAAAAGAAAACTTTGGCATCAGCATGACACAAATCAAAATGATGGTGGAGCGTGCATCGCAATTTCAAGAAAACGGCCAATTTTCTGAAGAAAAATTATTGCAGGCACTATACACCACTGGCACGTCTCCCGCGCAATTTTTTCAACAATTGCAATCGCAGTGGATTGTGAGTCAAGCAATGAATGGTGTCACTGCGAGCAATTTTGTGTTGCCCAATGAAATCAATCACTGGACTGCATTATTGAATCAACAGCGTGCATTTGGTTACACGTTGATCCCCGTTCAACGTTTTTTGACAAAAGCGACGGTGACTGATCAGGCAGTGAAGCAGTTTTACACTGACAATGCTGCGCAATTTGAAACGCCGGCGCAAGTGCGTGTGTCCTATTTGTTATTGTCGCCAACGCAGATTGGAAAAACGATAACGGTTACCGACGATGAAGCGAAACAATATTACGATTCCAATCCGCAAAATTATCAAGTGCCTGCACGCTGGAAAATCACGGAGATGACTATTCCCGTGGCAAAAAATGCGTCGGCTGCAGATATACAAAAAGCGGAAAAAACAGCGAATGCGATTTCAGCAGCAATTACAAAAGGCGAATCTTTTGAAAAAGCGATTGCCGCCAATAAACAAATGACGCATACAACGCAAACAGTGAGTGCTGCTGAATTGGGCGCATCGCTGCAATCCATATTATCAACATTGCCAGTGGGAAAAGTGTCAAAACCTATGCGTATGCAAAATGGTTTTACGTTGTTAAAAATATTACAACATGACCCTGCTAAGGTGCATTCGTTTCAAGAAGTGAAAGCATCGATTGTGGAGATGCTGAAACATCAAAAAATTAATCAGGTTTTTTCAAAACAAAGCAGCGTGTTATCTGATTTGGCTTACACGAGCCCAGATTCATTAGATGCAGCATCAAAAGCGCTGCATTTACCGATTCAAGAAAGCGGCATGTTGACCAAGGCTGGAGAAAAAACAGGATTATTTTCTAATCCAAAAATATTAGCCGCCGTTTTCAGCGATTCCGTGTATCAATCCGGTAATAACAGTGATCCTATTGGCATGAGCAATGGTGATCAAGTAGTGTTGCGTGTCAAAAATAAAATCCCAAGCAAACCCGTTGCGTTTGATCAAGTCAGTGCAAAAATTAAAGAAAAATTGAAAGTTGAGCAGGCGAGTAAGCTGGCTGGTTTGTTAGCCTATCAAGTGCAGCAGCAAATTAACAAAGGTGCTAATCCTGAAACCGTTGCAACATCGCATGCACTACCATGGCACAAGCAACCTTTAATGAGGGATAACACTAAAACAACAGTGCCGGCTGCGATTGTGACGCAAGCGTTTTCGATGCCGCGCGGTGTTAAAGCGTTTTTATCTGATCCATCAAATTACGCCGTGGTTTCAGTCACTGATATCGACCATAAAACCACTGGCCAGATTTCTACAGAAAAAAAACAAGCGGTCCAAAAGCAGCTGGATACGCTGTGGACTGGTTTGTTGCAGCATTGTTTTGTAGGCAGTGTGATGCGCCAGTCTGTTGTAAACAGACCCTAAATCGTTTGCTAACGTGCGCGACTCCTTGTTTATTTGGTGATTCCCCGATACCCTGAAAAGAGAAATGCTTCATGGATGAGGTGTTAGCATGTCACGGTGGACTGAGACAATTCAAAGATGGTCACTTTTTGATCAATCTATTTGTGATGAATCTTTGCCTGGCATCGAAAAATTTTTCATTTTACATAGTAATCACACCATTCAGCGATTGCTTTCTCTATTACGTCTGGAGGTAAGCGAAGATCAACGCGAAGTGTGTTTGCGTCGATTGTTAGATCTTCGTTGGAGATTGATTCGCAATACGAATTGCGATTACACCTTCCAACCTGATTTAGCTGCAAATCAATTTTGTTTGGAAATTGCAAAAACCATTCATTTACCAAAAGAACCTATTTGCCAGATATTGATGCCAACAATTCAGCAATCATTTGGTTCTAGCATTGTGGAATTATTGGAATCAACGGAAGTCGAACCGGGTGAATTTCATCCGCATCTTTATCTCACGCACAGTCATGAGCGTGCATTAATCGATGTGATCTCTGTGTTTCAATATGCAGTTATCAACCCCGCATTATTATTTTCGCAATCCACGATTGATAATATTTTTGAATTAACTGAAACCGATCGCGCGCATATACGCACGTGTTTTCCAGAGTTATACGATTGGATTCGAAAAAAATATATTTTTCAAAATCAAGGTGATCATTTAGGTTTTGCATTGCGTGAATTACAAAAAGCACTACACAACGCATCTCGCCAAAAAAATGGCAATGAAATGCAGGCGAATACATTGGAATACGCGCCCGCCGTGCATGATTTTCATCGCATTTGGATGTCGCTTGATCCAGTGACGCGAGATAGCGTAAAACAATATCGAATTACGGGCGCCAGCGAACATAATACGCTCGAAATGAAATTGTTGAGATTATTTTTAGATGTCAATATCTCGATGAGTGAAGAAGAGATGACGATCGCGTTAAAAGAAAAAGAATATCCCTGCGTGGATTTAATTTCAGGATATTTAGATGAGTTGTTGAAAGAGAGTCAGTGTGCAGCATTATACGCAATCAAAGTGCCTGCTATGAGTCAAACGCTACCTGCTTGCAGCATATTCGATATTGAAAATAACATCACTGAGTTAATGCAGAAAATAGAAATGCATTTAACGAAACGAAGCCGAATGAATTATTCTGAAGATGAGCGATTAATTAAAAGGCATTCATGCTATTTGCAATTTACGTTAAATAATTTTGATCCAAAGTTTATCGAAACAGAAATTCGACGCGGGCTAGAAATTTGTGTTTCTTATCAGGATTTCTTGAGCATTTTAGAATTTACACCAAAAGGTAAATGGACAAAAATAGCCAATGAATTACGATATTGTTTTGAAAAAATATTTCCAGTTTCTATTGAAGAAATACCGAGCATTTATTACGTTCTCATGCAGTTAGAAAAAAAAGATTGGAAAGATTTTTTGGAGCACTTTAATTCATTAATCCCAGCGTGGCTTACCGCAACTTCATTCGCAAAAATATTGAATCAATTGACACAAAAAGAGCGTGTCATGCTGGTTCATCATATGGGTGATGCAATCCATCGAGTTATTGTAAATTTTGATGATTTAGTTTTTTATTTGAATAGTTCTCATTCGCTTGATATAGAAAACAGGGTGTTATTGATAATGCCAGTTTTAGAAAAATTACTTATTAAACCAATTGATTTTTTTAAGCTATATCGATGCTTGCGATATTATGAATTTCGTGATTACATCTATCAATATTTAGAGCCATATGTTAGCAAAATTATTTCCAGTCAAGAGTTTTTGTTACAAATTTTACTGTTGTTAAATTCTCAGGAATGTGGTTATTTTTTGAAATATATTTCATCTACACTCCGAAAAATAAATTTTAACCCAGAAACTTTACATACTATTTTTTTATTTACCGCAATAAATTGTTGGCATTTAATTTTTCAGGCTATCGGAAAGAATGCATTATTGCGTTGTCTTTGTGACAGTGCAAATCTTTCGTCAATTTTATCAAGATTTCAAGAAGAGCGGAAAGTAAAGCATTTTTTGACGGAGGGGATGCAAATATTATCTCTCATTTCAGTTAATGCAGAGCAGTTGTATATTATGATGTTACGTTATCATACATTGCAACCGCTTTTTGTTTCCATCTTTCAGTCAAGCCTGATTCCTATATTTTTAGAGTTAACGACCTCATTAGATACTTGTAATAATGTTTCAATTTCACATTATTCACAGACTTTTTGTGCACTGTCTGAAAAATTACATTTTTTTATTCGGATAGCTATGCCAACTCTTTTGTCGTTTAAAAATTTAAAATCTCAGTGCCCCTCCTTGACGCGTGGTTTAGCGGAAATCTTACCCATTCACTTAACCAATCAAGTGGCATCATTGGAAAAATCGCTCGTCGCTATCAACAATCGGCTTGACGAAAAAAATATATCCGTAGAAAAAATGTGTCAATTGAAATTGTTTGCTCTGTTTGATTTCATTTGTTTTGAACATTCGCAATTGGTTTCGCGTGATTTAGTATTTGAATTGGAAAAATATTTTGGTGGAAAATATTTTTTTGAGAGAATATTAAAATATATTGACACATTAACACAACCAGTCATGATTTCTCAGAATGTGCATAGCATTTTTGGTATTCGTACGCCTTCATTAAACGAGGAAATACAGCAAAGATCATTGCATCAATCATAACAGCTTCTAAGGACGGAGGTTATATGAGAAATTGGCAGGAATTAAATAGTTTATTTTGTAACTATCGAGAATTGCGCATTGATTGCAGTGACACCATTCGAAAATCATTGAATGAACTTCATCATTTTGGATTTGAGACGGTTAGTAAAATTTTAATTTCAAATTTTAATGATGAAGATATTGAAAAAAGATTACGTTTATTTTTAACATCTTATTGGAAATTAACTTCACACACTGATGCAGACTATACTTTTAATCCAAAATTTCCACTCAATAGAGCATTATTTTTAATTGCAAAAAATATTGTTAAAAAAATAGAATCGGTGTGCTCGGTTCTGATGCCAAGTGTTATTGATGTTATTGGTGTTGCATCAGCTGCAGAAACATTAAAAGAAATTACTGAGGACGATTCCCCTTTTTCATTAGAAAATTATTTAATTAACTCGGATGGAGACAAACTTATTTCTATTGCAGATGTGCTCGAATATTCGAAAAATAATTCTGTTTATTGGTATGGAGAGCAATTTCAATTATCTGAACGTGATCGCTATCATATTTCTATTTCAGCAGGACCGATGAGCGAAGCATTAGTTTTACGTATTGAAATGAACGAGCTGATGAAGCAAGGCAAAAAACCATCAGTTGGAACGTGGTTGGAATATTTAAAAGAAGCATTGCGAATATCATCTGAATTGGAAAAAGGAAATGCTTACGAAGCAGATTTTTCTGAAGCGATTCCTGTGATACAACGATTTCATCAGCGCTGGAAAACATTGCCAGAGCCAATAAAAAATAAAGTTAAGCGTCTCACCGTTCATGGCGCTACGATGCCGTTGGAAAGTTTTTTATTGTGTCTTTTTTCTCGATCTCATATCGATTTATTACCTGCAGAAATGGAGCGTGTCATTGAAGAAAATCTGGTGCCGTGCACACATCTTATTTTTCAACAAATAGAAACCATCATTAATGAAAATATTCATTTTTTATTTTCTGAGTGTGCGTTGGATGAGGTTGTTCCGGAACAACCCACGTTAGATTTTTCTCGTTTTTCTGAACATCGTCAATCCATTCCGGGATTTCAAAATGAAAAACTAAGGTATCAATTAGCAAGTTATTGTCGATTCTCTAATTACCATTTGTCAGACGTTCTTTATCAAGCGCGCGTTGAGTTGAATGCATTGCAAATTAAAAATTTAACGGATTTTATTTATGCTCTACGATTTATCCCGCAAGAGTACTGGCGTTTTATGGTCTCTAAAATAACTGCGCAAGCCGCTCATATTTTTTATGAACCTAGCGAGTTGAATGATCAGCCGCCCGTTATTTATCGCATTTTAACGGGAATTTCTGAATTACAATGGCTACATTTTTTCAATGTTTTTAATGGATTTTTAAAATATTGGTTTTACGCTGATCAATTACCAATATTATTTACGATGTTTGATTTTTCCCGCTTAAAATTATTTTACACGACGATTCTACCTTACGTTGATCAATTGATTTTTAGTGGAGAGCGTATCGCTGTATTATTTCGCTGGATACCAACAGAATATCGTAAAGACTTTGTTGAAATTTTTTCTATTCCAATCAAAAAAGTGTTGCTGCATGTCGAGCAATTTGTGTCTTGTTTGAGTGTGTTAATGCAATATAAAATTCATTATTCTTTATTGTTGGAATTATGTTGGCCGCAATTGCAATCGCATCTCAATGAGAATGAAAATGAAAATTCTCTTTTTTCCTTGTTGCAGAAGTTTCCTGATCAAGGTTTTTCAATCCAATTTTTGGAAGAAATATTTCATCGAAATCCATCGCCCAGTTTTACGCTGCAATTGTTTGTGCAGTTGTTGGCTTATTACCCCGTGCAACTGTATTCGGAATTATTTGATGCTATTCCAACACTGTTTATATTAAAAACGTTGACGTCAGCGAATAAACTTCCAGAACTATTAGATTCTTTGCAAAATGATGTTGCGCGTAGTGTATTTGTTGTCTTGCTGTCTCGCACAATTAGATTCAATGATGTTAAAGCGTTATTCATGTATACCTTACTCGTCAAATATCAAAATTGGGAAGATGCGTTGTTAATTATATTTTCGCCTTCCTTAAAAGAAGCGATGACAACTCTAATGATCTATATTGTTTCCCACACCGAACTTGGTTTTAGCGCACCGATTTTTCCGCAAGCAGATGTCTTATTCGATTATTTTTGTAAAAAAGCGTTGCCGTTGCTGTTGTCGATGTCTTATTTTTATCAACATTTTGCAACTTTTGAAAAATATGCAATCAATCGCTCCGAGGTGAATGAATTGGATGCGGGTTATTTGCTTTATACAGGCCTGAAAAAAATTGAGCATGAAACACCTCCTGAAGACAGAGGAGATCCCTCAAAAATTTTCAGTAAAATTTCTTTGATTAATGAGTTTTTGTTATCACAAAAGCATGTTACCGTGTTTCGTCGTTCAGCTTTTCACCGTGAATTGACGATGCATTTTTCGGATGGATTTTTTCCCGCATTGCTCTCTTTGTATGAGAAGCGATTTTTTTCATCGCTCACCAATGTGCATCAACTACCGAGTTTGTTTGGTGTGCATCGTGCTCGTATTGCAATTACCGCAACTCGCGAAATGGCGGTGGTGAATATTGCGCCAAATACGCTATGATATGATCCATGATTTATTTGGAGCATCAATATGCGTCGATCTTTTATCGCGGGTAATTGGAAAATGAACGGCACTTTAGAGAGTGCGCGTCTGTTGCTGCAAATCTTGCGTCATGCGGAAAATGAAATGTCTCACATTGATGTGGCAGTTTTTCCGCCGTTTGTGCATTTGTCTTTGTGTCGCGAGTTGTTGTTAGGTTCGCGCATTGCATTTGGCGCGCAAACAGTTTCCATGCATGCAGACGGCGCTTACACCGGTGAAATTTCAGCAGCGATGCTAAAAGAGCTGGGATGCGCGTATGTGATCATTGGTCATTCTGAGCGAAGGCAATATTTTGGTGAAGACAATGCAACACTGGAAAAACAGTGTATTGCTGCGATTCGTGCGTCCTTGGTGCCTATTTTCTGTGTCGGTGAGACATTGGCGCAACGTGAAGCCAATCAAACATTATCTGTTGTGCAAGAACAACTTGCAGTTGTGCAGCGATTGAAAGATAATTGCGATCAGTTTTGCTCTATTGTGATTGCTTACGAGCCTGTTTGGGCGATCGGTACGGGCAAAGTGGCAACACCCGAGCAGGCAGAATCGGTGCACGCAGTGATTCGTCAGCAATTGGCCGATCAAGATAAAACATGGGCGATGGAAACAAGAATTTTGTACGGCGGCAGTGTGAAGCCGGATAATGCGGCAGCGTTGTTTGCTATGGACAATATTGATGGCGCGCTGGTGGGCGGGGCGTCGCTTGATGCCGCGCAATTTTTAAAGATAGGGCACTTATGCAACAACTCATTCTAATTTTTCATGTGTTAATCGCAGTTGCAATTGTAGCATTGGTTTTGTTGCAACATGGTCGCGGTGCCGATGTGGGCGCTGCTTTCGGCAGTGGCTCATCGAATACAATGTTTGGTAGTGCCGGTGCATTACCTTTTCTGATGAAGGTTACGGTGATTTGTGCAGCATTATTTTTTGCGACCAGTGTTTCATTGAGTTATCTTGCAGCACAGAGTGACAAGCAAGCCAATCAGTTGAATATGCCGTCGTTGCCTGTGAAATCTGTGCCTGCAACGTTACCGACATCAACTGACGCATTTTCTTTTACCCCTCAGTCAACAACGAATGGAAAAAAATAAGAATAAGAAACTACTGAGTTAAATGCATTCTCGCGCGCGTTAATAGTTTAACTCAGTAGTTTCAAAGCCGAAGTGGTGAAACTGGTAGACACGCGGTCTTGAGGGGGCCGTGGCGCAAGCCGTGACGGTTCGAGTCCGTCCTTCGGCAGTTTTATGCTAAAATAAGCGGCAGTGCGTAATCTAACTAGGGGTCGCATGTTATCCACTTACTTTCCTATTCTCGTTTTTATTGGCGTTGGCATTTTGATTGGATTGTTGCCCGTTGGGTTGGGTTGGTTTTTGGGTCCTCAAAAACCAAATGCCGCAAAAAATTCTCCTTACGAATGCGGTTTTGATACGTTTAGTGATGCGCGCATGCCGTTTGACGTTCGATTTTATCTCGTCGCTATTTTATTTATTATTTTTGATTTAGAAACGGCATTTTTATTTCCATGGGCAGCAGTGATTCGTCACGTGGGTTGGGCAGGATTTTGGGCTATGATGGTGTTTCTCGCAATTTTATTGGCGGGTTTTATTTATGAATGGCGCAAAGGCGCGCTGGAGTGGGAGTGATGTCGTTACCACAATTGCTCAAAAAAGACGGCTTTTTACTCGCAAAATTGGATGATCTCGTGAATTGGGCGCGCGGCGGTTCGCTGTGGCCCATGACATTTGGTTTGGCGTGTTGCGCGGTTGAAATGATGCAATGTGCCGCGTCGCGTTACGATATTGATCGCTTTGGCGTATTGTTTCGTCCGAGTCCACGCCAATCGGATGTGATGATTGTTGCAGGTACGTTGTGCAACAAAATGGCGCCAGCACTTCGCAAAGTGTATGACCAAATGGCGGAGCCGCGTTGGGTGATTTCCATGGGTTCTTGCGCGAATGGCGGCGGTTATTATCATTATTCTTATTCTGTCGTGCGCGGATGCGATCGCATTGTGCCAGTCGATGTGTATGTGCCAGGTTGTCCGCCGACTGCAGAAGCATTGTTGTATGGCATTATTCAATTGCAAAATAAAATTCGGCAAAAAAATGTGATTAGAAGATCGGTGGGAGTTCGAGCGTGAGCGCTGAGTTTTCGCAAGTATTAAAAAAATATTTTGGCGATAAAATTGCAATCGCTGCTGCAACCGATTGCATCACACTGGAAGTTGCGCCAGAAAATTTATTATGGGTTGCAACAAAATGTCGCGATGAATTTCATTTTGAAGAATTGGTTGATGTGTGTGGTGTGGATTATTCAGATTACGGCGTGAATCATTGGCGCACGCATGAAACCACGGAATCGGGTTTTAATCGTGGTGTGGATGAAAAAGGCGAACGAAAAATTATGTGGAATAAGCCGCGTTTTGCGTCGGTTTATCATTTGCTGTCTATTTCAAAAAATAATCGCCTGAGAATAAAAGTATTTTTGGCAGAAGAGCCGGTGGTGCCTTCAGTGATTGATATTTGGAAATCAGCGGATTGGTTTGAGCGTGAATCCTATGATTTATTTGGCATCGTGTACGAAGGACATCCCGACTTGCGTCGCATTTTAACGGACTATGGTTTCCGGGGTCATCCTTTTCGAAAAGATTTTCCGTTGATTGGCGAAGTGGAAATGCGTTATGACGCCAAATTGCAACGTTGCGTATATGAACCAGTGAGTATTGAACCGCGCACGTTGGTGCCAAAAGTAATTAAATCTGAGCCGTGCGCGTAAGCAAACGGACGTAACTTCTGAGCCGCGCGCGTAAGCAAGCGGTAACAAAAAAAATCTGAGCCGCGCGCGTAAGCGAGCGGTTTTATTTATGACTGAAATTAAAAACTACACCTTCAACTTCGGTCCGCAGCATCCTGCAGCGCATGGCGTGTTGCGTTTGATTTTGGAAGTCGATGGTGAAGTCATTCAAAAAATTGATCCACATATCGGATTATTGCATCGCGCTACCGAAAAATTAGCGGAATCAAAACCATTTAATCAAACTATCGGTTACATGGATCGCTTAGATTATGTTTCCATGATGTGTAATGAACATGGCTACGTCCTCGCGATTGAAAAATTATTGGGAATTCAGCCGCCCATTCGCGCGCAATATATTCGCACGATGTTTGACGAAATCACACGCATATTAAATCATTTGTTATGGCTGGGTGCGCATGCGCTCGATTGCGGTGCAATGTCTGTTTTTTTGTATTGCTTTCGCGAACGCGAAGATTTGATGGATTGCTATGAAGCGGTTTCAGGTGCGCGCATGCACGCAACGTATTATCGTCCCGGCGGTGTTGCGAAAGATTTACCAGACATGATGCCGCAATATCAAGCATCGCGTTGGCACGGAAAACGCGCTGTAAAAAAAATGAATGAAAATCGCGAAGGATCATTATTGGATTTTATTGACGATTTTACGAATCGTTTTCCAAAATTAATTGATGAATATGAAACATTGTTAACTGATAATCGCATTTTCAAACAACGCACGGTAGGTATCGGCGCGGTGTCAGCTGAACGCGCGATTCAATTGGGATTTACGGGGCCGATGTTGCGCGGATCGGGTGTTGCATGGGATTTGCGTCGCAAGCAACCCTATGCAGTTTACGATCAGCTGGATTTTCAAATCCCCATTGGAAAAAATGGAGATTGTTACGATCGGTATTTGGTGCGCATAGAAGAAATGCGCCAGTCCAATAAAATTATTCAACAATGTGTCGCTTGGCTGCGCAATAATTCAGGACCTATTAAAACGGATGATTATAAAACGTCGCCACCACCGCGCGATGTGATGAAAGAAAGTATGGAAGGAATGATTCATCATTTTAAATATTTTACGCAAGGATATTCTGTTCCCGAAGGTGAAGTGTATACGGCGATTGAACATCCCAAAGGGGAATTTGGTGTATATTTAATTTCTGATGGCGCGAATAAACCATACCGCATGAAAATTCGTGCAGCCGGTTTTTCGCATTTGGCAGCGCTGGATGAAATGTGTCGTGGCCATATGATTGCGGATTTAGTGGCTGTGATTTCGAGTATTGATGTGGTGTTTGGAGAAATCGATCGATGACATTCGTGTTGTCTGAAAAAACAAAACAACACATTGACCACTGGTTAAAAAAATATCCAGCGGATCAGCGTCGCTCTGCAATTATCGCGAGTTTGCTCACCGCACAAGAACAAAATAACGGATATTTAAGTGAAAAAGCCATGAATGCCGTCGCAGATTATTTGCAAATTCCGCGTGTGGAAGCGTATGAAGTCGCGACATTTTATGACATGTATCATTTGAAACCGATAGGTAAACATAAAATTGCAGTATGCACGAATATTTCCTGCATGTTGCGTGGCAGCGATGAAATCTTAGCGCATTTTAAAAAGAAGTTGGGTATTTCACCGGGCGAAACAACGTCTGATGGAAAATTTACCTTGCGCGAAGTGGAATGTTTGGCTGCATGTGGTGGCGCGCCGATGTGTCAGATGAATGATCGAGAATATATTGAGCATTTAACAATTGAAAAAATTGATGCGTTGATAGAGAAGTGTGAGTGACGGGAAGTGTGAGTTGGAGTGTGAGGAAATATTTAGAGACATACTATAGATAACATGGCTTAGTTCTCGATCGTCATCCCGCGACTTGATCGCGGGATCCAGAAAATCTTGTAAAACACTGGATTCCGCGGTCGAGCCGCGGAATGACGGATGCGGGAATTGTAACTCCAACTATTTTATCTACTGTAGTAACTTTAAATTTATATTTACTCACATTCACACTGACACTCCCACTGAAAAGTGAGAATTAAAGAATGCAGTTGAATCAAGTTTGTTATCGCACATTGCACCTTCTGCAGCCGTGGACATTGCAAGCTTACGAAAGTGTCGGTGGCTATCAAGTATTGCGAAAAATTTTAAAAGAAAAAATAAAACCGGTTGATATTATTGAAGTGATTAAAGCATCCGGATTGCGCGGCAGAGGCGGCGCTGGATTTCCAACCGGATTAAAATGGAGTTTTATTTCGCACGATGCGCCTGGGCAAAAATATATTTTGTGTAACTCCGACGAAAGCGAACCCGGCACATTTAAAGATCGCGATATTTTACGTTTCAATCCGCATCAATTGCTCGAAGGCTTAGCGATTGCGTGTTACGTGATGGGAGCAACCGTCGCTTATAATTTTTTGCGCGGTGAATTTTATGAACCTTTTTTGCGTTGCGAAGCAGCGCTCACAGAAATGGTTGCAGCAGGGTTGGTCGGAAAAAATGTATTAGGGTCTGGTGTTGATTTTGATATTTTTAATCACTACAGCGCGGGTGCTTATATTTGTGGTGAAGAAACCGCACTCATGAATTCATTGGAAGGTAAACGCGGCATCCCGCGTTTTAAACCGCCATTTCCTGCGAATTTTGGTTTGTATGGTCGCCCCACCAATATTAATAACACAGAATCTTACGCATCGATTCCCGTGATTTTGGAAAAAGGTGCGCAGTGGTTTGCCAAATTAGGCCCTGAAAAAAGTGGTGGCACTAAAATTTTTAGCGTGAGTGGGCATGTGAATAAACCAGGCAATTTTGAAGTGCCGATGGGAATTCCATTTTCAGAATTGCTCAATTTAGCAGGTGGCATGTTAGATGGGATTCCATTAAAAGCAGTTATTCCAGGCGGAAGTTCCATGCCTGTGCTGCCAGCAAGCATTATGATGCAAACCAATATGGATTATGACAGCTTAACCAAAGCGGGTTCATCGCTGGGTTCGGGGGCTGTGATTGTGATGAATGAAACAACATGCATGGTGCGTGCATTAAAACGCATTTCAAAATTTTATATGCATGAATCGTGCGGGCAATGCACGCCGTGTCGCGAAGGCACGGGCTGGATTTATCGCTTGGTTGAAAAAATTGAAGCAGGCCATGCGACGATGCAAGATTTAGATGAATTAAAACGGGTTGCTAAAAATATTGAAGGTCGCACGATTTGTGCGTTTGGTGAAGCAGCAGCGTGGCCGGTCGCTGGATTTTTAAAACATTTTTATGATGAATTTAAATATCATATTGAACGTAAGAAGTGTTTATAAATAAACAAGGAGCCGCGCGCGTTAGCGAGCGGGATTTGTTTAGCGGAGCAAGTGCGTTTATGATTGACTTTGAACTCGATGGAAAATCATTAACGGTGCCCGAAGGCACCACTATCATCGAAGCCGCTGATGATGCCGGTGTTTACATTCCGCGTTTTTGTTATCACAAAAAATTATCTGTGGCTGCGAATTGCCGCATGTGTTTAGTGGAAGTGGAAAAATCAGGAAAACCATTACCAGCCTGTGCCACACCCGTCACAGCCGGCATGAAAGCATTTACCAAAACTGAAAAAGCCATGAAAGCGCAGCGCGATGTGATGGAATTTTTATTGATTAATCATCCACTCGATTGCCCCATCTGCGATCAAGGCGGTGAATGTGAATTGCAAGATTTATCGATGGAATTTGGTGCGTCGCATTCGAGTTATCATCAGCCCAAGCGTGCGGTACACAGCGATGATATTGGTCCATTGATTGAAACAGAAATGACGCGTTGCATTCAATGCACACGCTGCGTGCGATTTGGCGAAGAAGTGGCGGGGTTGCGCGAATTAGGTGTGGTGAATCGCGGCGAAAAAGAAGAAATTACAACTTATGTCAAGCATTTTTTAAAATCAGAGATGTCGGGAAATATTATTGATATTTGTCCTGTTGGTGCGCTCACCAACAAACCGGCGCGTTATGAAGTGCGTGGCTGGGAAGTGAAAGAACATCCGTCGATTTCAATGCATGATTGTGTGGGCACCAATTTATATTTACATACGCGTTATTCCGATGAGACGAAAGAAAATAAAGTGTTTCGTGCAGTACCAAAAAAAAATGAATCGATCAATGAAGTGTGGATGAGTGATCGCGATCGATTCAGCGTGGAAGCGTTGTATCACGCTGATCGCGTCACTAAGCCGCAAATGAAGAAAAAAAATCAATGGGTGGAAGTGGAGTGGCAATACGCGCTTGATGCAATTGCGCATTTAACTGCACACATTCAAAAAGAAAAAGGAGTGAATCAAATTGCGGGGTTGGCGGGATATACGTCGACTGTTGAGGAATATTATATTTTTCAAAAATACATTCGCGCGCTCGGTTCACCGCATGTCGATCATCGCATTCGCGAAATGGATTTTAGCGATCAATCGTCTCGCGAATCAATGCCCGTTTTTTCAAAATGCATCAGTGATATTGAAAATGCCGATGCATTATTGTTGATTGGATCCAATGTTCGCCAAGAGCAGCCCATTCTCAGCACACGTATTTTTAAATCCACGCAAGATCAATTGCGTGTGATGGCAATTAATCCAATCGATCACCCGTTTGTTTTTCCCCTCAGTGAAAAAATTATTCACGCTGATGTGATTGATTCACTGGCGCAAGTGGTGAAAGTGATTGCACTGGCAAAAAAAGAGATGATCACTGGTTTGGAAAATATTACGCCATCAAAAGCCGCGCAAACGATGGCTGAAAAATTATTGTTTGCGCAGTCTCCGATGATTTTTTTGGGCGCGCATGCTTTGCATCATCCGAACGCGGCAGTGATTCGTCAATTGACATATTGCTTAGAGAAATGGTTGGGTTCCGCAGTCGCTTATTTAACAGATGGTGCAAATAGCGCGGGTGCGTGGATGGCGGGTTGTGTGCCGCATCGCGGTGTCGCAGGCATTTCTGTGAAAACGATGGGTAGCGATGCAAAGACGTTACTGTGTGATCACCCAGTTTCCGCTTATTTCTTATTTAATTTTGAGCCAGAGTTTGATTGCGCATACACTGAGCGTGCGTTGCAGGCATTATCGAATGCAGAGCTCGTGGTTTGTTTTTCCATGTTTACGACGGAAAAAATGCGTGAATATGCCGATTTTATTTTACCGATCACGCCATTCTCAGAAATGGATGGCACATTTGTGAATATGTGCGGCACCTGGCAATCATTTCAAGCGGCGAGTACGCCGATGGGAGATGCAAAGCCTGGCTGGAAAGTGTTGCGCGCGTTGGCAACGCTGTCGCATTTATCTGGATTTTCATATCAAAATATCGCGGCCATTGGCGACACGATTAAAAAACAATTGGACAATCATTTTTCTGCAACAGCACGATCGACGTCCATTACTTTACCAACGTTTAACGATAAAATAGTTGTTCCAGAATGGTCTTTGTATCGTGACAATGCGCTGGTGCGTCGTGCGAAAGCGTTGCAGGAATTAGTGTGAGCGTATGAGAACATGTTAGAGCAATTAGAAACATTACTTTGGATCTTGATCAAAATCATTTGTATTTTGATTCCGTTGTTCATTGCAGTGGCTTATATCACGATGGCGGAACGCAAAGTGATTAGTTACATGCAACAACGGATTGGCCCCAATCGCGTGGGTATTTTTGGATTGGGGCAACCCATCGCAGATGTTTTTAAATTATTATTGAAAGAAGTGATTATTCCGCATCAATCCAATCGCTATTTATTTGTCATTGCGCCGATGTTGGCGATTATGCCAGCGCTTGCTGCGTGGGCAGTGATTCCCTTTATGCAAAATTGGGTGATTGCGAATATTAATGCGGGAATTTTATATTTATTTGCGATGACGTCGCTCGGTGTTTATGGAATATTAGTTGCGGGTTGGGCATCGAATTCAAAATACGCGTTGTTTGGAGCGCTGCGCTCTGCTGCACAAGTGATTTCATACGAAATCGCATTGGGATTTGCATTGGTTGGCGTTATTTTGCTGTCAGGCACATTGAATTTGCAAGAATTGGTTCTGCGACAAAGCGGCGGTTTTTGGCATTGGTATTGGTTGCCGTTATTTCCATTATTTATTGTGTATTGGATTGCGAGTGTGGCAGAAACCAATCGCGCACCGTTTGATGTTGCGGAAGGCGAATCTGAAATTGTTGCAGGATTTCACGTGGAATATTCTGGCATGGCGTTTGCAATTTTCTTTTTGGCAGAATATGCAAACATGATTTTGGTTTCAGCCGTTGCGTCTATTATTTTTTTGGGTGGATGGTTATCGCCGTTTCAAGGCATCCCTGTGTTAGGAGATTTTTTTGCAATCGTGCCAGGTATTGTTTGGCTGCTCATCAAAATGTGTTTTTTTATTTTCTTGTATTTTTGGTTGCGCGCGACTTTTCCACGTTATCGTTACGATCAAATTATGCATTTGGGCTGGAAGGTATTAATTCCGGTGACGTTGGTGTGGTTGATTGTGGTGGCAGTGGCCGTATTGTTCGGGGTGAGTGCGTGAGATGAAAAAAATAATCTCTTTATTAAAAAGTTTCACACTCTATGAATTATTGCGTGGATTATTGGTCACACTAAAATATTTTTTCAAGAAAAAAACGACGATTCAATACCCCGAAGAAGAAACACCGATTTCTCCGCGTTTTCGCGGCATGCTCGCGTTGCGCCGTTACCCCAACGGTGAAGAGCGTTGCATCGCCTGCAAATTATGCGAAGCAGTGTGTCCGGCGTTAGCCATTACCATTGAAGCGGGGCCTCGGCAAGATGATGGTTCGCGTCGCACCACGCGTTATGATATCGATGCATTTAAGTGCATTAATTGCGGATTTTGCGAAGAGGCGTGCCCTGTGGATGCTATTGTGTTGACACCCGAAATGCATTATCACATCAGTGAGCGCGGGCAAAATATTTTAACCAAAGAAAAATTATTAGCCATCGGCGATCGTTATGAACAAAGAATCAATGCGAATTTAGCAGTGGCGCAAGCGGAATATGAAAGGGAAGTGTCATGACCATTCCAGTTGCTGAAATTATTTTTTATGCTTTCACACTGGTGTTGATTACCTCGAGTGTGATGGTGATTACCGCTAAAAATCCTGTTAAAGCCGTTTTATTTTTAGTGGTCGCATTTTTTGCGAGCGCGGTATTGTGGATGTTATTGCAAGCAGAATTTTTATCGTTGGTGTTATTGTTTGTGTATGTGGGTGCTGTCATGACATTATTTTTATTTGTGGTCATGATGATTTCCATCGATCGCGCCGAAACGCAGACAAGCTTTGTGCGCTATTATCCTTTTGGATTTTTGGTATTTGTGGTGTTCACCGCAATTGCATGTTACGTATTTATGCATGAACACTGGGCGTTCACCAGCATGCTGCCCGCGATTCATGATGAAAAATATAATAATGTGCAAGTGATGGGAAATTTATTGATGACGCGTTACTTATTGCCATTCGAAATGTCTGCGGTTTTATTATTAGTGGGCATGGTTGCGGCGATTGCATTGGCATTTCACGGCAGAAAAGCAGATACCAAAACGCAATCCATTCGTGCTCAATTAAACGCGAATAAAAAAGATCGATTACGCATGATTGATTTGAAGAAAGGTGACGAATGATTCCATTGGCGGATTATTTAATTGTATCGGTTGTATTATTAGGCTTAGGATTCGTCGGTATTATCATCAATCGTCGTAATTTAATTATTTTAATGATGTGCATAGAATTAATGTTGTTGGCGGTGAATACTAATTTTATTGCGTTTGCACAATATTTACATCAACCCGACGGCGAAGTATTCGTATTTTTTATTTTAACGGTCGCTGCAGTTGAAGCGGCGGTTGGTTTGGCGATTTTAGTTTTATTGTATCGTCGACGTGGGTCGATCAATGTGCAGGATATGAATTTACTGAAAGGGTAGGAAGTGTGAGCGTGTGTAATCAATCAGCGGAGAACCGCGCGCGATAGCAAGCGGGTGTTACTATGTTCGAGCTAATTAAACAACTATCCCTCGCCGTGGTATTGCTGCCACTCGCGGGCTGCTTAATTGCCGGTTTACTCGGTAAACGTGTTGGCGTGCGCGGCGCGCATGCGTTTACTATCGCTTGCATGATTGTCTCCTTCGCCTGCGCTGCCATGATTTTTAAATTAGTTGTGCTGGAAGGCAATTATTTTGACGGATCTATTTACACGTGGGCGCACAGTGGCACATTTCATTTTGATATCGGATTTTTAATCGACAGACTGACAGCAATCATGATGTTAATCGTGACTTTCGTGTCACTCGTGGTGCACATTTACAGTATCGGATACATGCGCGGCGATTCAGGGAATCAACGATTTTTTAGTTATGTTTCTGGTTTTACATTTGCAATGTTGATGCTTGTATCGGCCAATAATTTTTTACAGTTATTTTTCGGTTGGGAAGGGGTGGGTTTAGTTTCCTATTTGTTGATTGGATTTTGGTTTCACAAAGAATCAGCAGCGACAGGAAGTCTCAAAGCATTTTTAGTGAATCGCATGGGTGATTTTGGATTTTTACTCGGCATCGCAGCGATTATGGATTATTTTGGCAGCTTAAGTTATTCAACCGTTTTCGCAAAAGCCACGCAATTATCCGCAACCACGATCACGATTATTCCCGGCCACCCGTGGCTCATCATCACTGTGATTTGCATTTTATTGTTTATCGGTGCGATGGGAAAATCAGCGCAGGTGCCGCTGCACGTGTGGTTGCCCGAATCCATGGAAGGTCCGACTCCTATTTCTGCGTTGATTCATGCTGCAACGATGGTAACGGCTGGTGTGTTTATGGTCGCGCGCATGTCGCCACTATTTGAATTATCATCTGCAGCACTCAGCATGGTGATGATTGTTGGCGCAACAGGTGCTTTATTTTTAGGTTTGCTGGCATTTGTTGAATTCGATATCAAGCGCGTGATCGCCTATTCTACGATGTCGCAATTGGGTTACATGATGGCGGCGAACGGCGCTTCTGCATTTAACGCGGCGATTTTTCATTTAATGACACACGCGTGTTTTAAAGCATTATTATTTTTGGCGGCAGGTTCTGTGATTATTGCGATGCATCACGAACAAGATTTGCGAAAAATGGGTAACTTAAAAAAATATTTGCCGGTGACGTATATTACTTTTTTAATTGGCGCGTTGGCATTGTCTGCAGTGCCGCCCACGTCAGGATTTTTTTCCAAAGATGCCATCATTGAGGCTGTGCATCATAGCACAATCGTGGGCGCTGAATATTCATATATTGTTTTATTAATTGGCGCATTTGTGACGGCGTTTTATATTTTTCGCGCATTTTTTATGGCGTTTCACACGGAAGAAAAAATGGATGATGAGGTACGCGCGCACTTAAAAGAACAGTGGATTATGCTGTTCCCTTTAATATTGCTTGCGATTCCATCATTACTGCTGGGATGGTTTGTGGTTGAGCCAATGCTATTTGCATCACCTGGATTTTTGGGTGGAAGCTTTACGGTGCTATCACAATATAACGTATTATTGATTTTGCAATCGGAATTTCACGGTGCGTGGTCACTGGTGTTGGAGTCAGTGAAAACATTACCGTTTTGGTTTTCTATTACGGGAATTGTGTGCGCGTGGTTGATGGTAATGGTAGTGCCGCAAGTGGCTTCGTGGTTTCGCCGCACGTTTTCCCGGATTTATCGCGCATTGTTGCTGCAATACGGTTTTGATTTATTGAATGAGTGGGTGTTTGTACGCGGTGGTCGTGCGATGAGCGAATTCTTTTTTAAAACGGGTGATTTGAAAGTGATTGATGGCGGCATGGTGGATGGCTCGGGTCGCGGTATCGCGCATCTCTCAACGTTCGTTCGAAAATTGCAATCCGGTTATTTATATTTTTATGTGTTTGTGATGATTGTGGCTTTATTAGCTTTATTAATCTGGTTAGTATTTTAATATGTTGATGCACTTTCCATTCCTGACAACCATCATTTGGCTTCCCATTGTTGGCGCGATTCCAATTTTAATGTGTCGCGATCAACACATCAACAAAGCACGCTGGATAGGATTATTGATTTCAGTGATTTCGTTAGCAGTGTGTATACTAATGATTTGGAAATTCGATATTAATTCTTATCACATGCAATTTCGTGAACAAGTGGCTTGGTTGCCGGTGTTGCATATTAATTACGATGTGGGTGTTGATGGTATTTCATTACCGCTTGTCGCGTTGACTTGTTTTACGACATTTATTGTTGTGTTGGCGTCGTGGACCATGGTGTCGTATCGCGTATCGCAATATTTAGCGGCATTTATGGTGATGCAGGGTGCTGTGGTGGGTGTGTTTTCATCGATTGATGCCATTTTATTTTACTTTTTTTGGGAAGCAATGTTGATTCCCATGTATTTGAGTATTGGCATTTGGGGTGGGCCGCGTCGCTCTTATGCGGCGATTAAATTTTTTGTGTATACATTTTTAGGTTCTGCGTTGATGTTGATTGCGTTATTGTATTTGGGATTGCACGCGAATTCATTTAGTATTTTAGATTTTTATCATTTAAAAATGACATTGCCAGTTCAGATTTTTGTTTTTTTAGGATTTTTATTATCGTTTGCAATTAAAGTGCCGATGTGGCCGTTTCACACGTGGCTGCCAGATGCACACACGGAAGCGCCGACTGGGGGTTCCGTTGTTTTGGCGGCATTAATGTTGAAATTAGGCGCGTATGGATTTTTACGATTCAGTTTGCCAATCACGCCAGATGCGAGTCACACGCTTGCATGGATGATGATTGTGTTGTCGCTCATTTCAATTATTTATATTGGTTTTATCGCAATTGCGCAAACGGATATGAAAAAATTAATTGCGTATTCGTCCGTGTCACACATGGGATTTGTGATGCTCGGTTGTTTTATGGCGCTGATTATTGTTTCGCATACCATGAATCTCAAAGATGCTTACATGAGCATGGAAGGTTCTATGGTGCAAATGATTTCGCATGCATTTGGTGCGGGCGCGATGTTTTTGGCGTTTGGCGTGTTGTATGAACAATTACATTCGCGTGATATCGCGGCATTTGGAGGCGTTGCAAAAACCATGCCAATTTTTGCGGCGTTTTTCATGTTGTTTGCGATGTCTAATGTCGGTTTGCCCGGCACTTCCGGTTTTGTGGGTGAATTCATGATTTTATTGTCGACGTTTCAAGCGAGTTTTTGGGTAACATTTGTGGCCGCTTCTATTTTAGTGATTGGTGCGGCATACACACTGTGGATGTATAAACGCGTATTTTTCGGTGCAGTAACGAAAGAAACGGTTGCGAATTTAAAAGACGTGCGCGGAATTAATGTTTGGATGTTTGTATTTTTGGCCATTCCGGTAATCTGGATTGGTGTTGATCCCAATCCGTTGCTCAATATTTTTCACGCGTCTGTTGGGCATTTGCTTGAACTCTCGATTAGGTGATCACATGGTATTATTATCCAATTTGTTTCCCGCCATTCCAGAAATATTTGTATTGATCATGACTGTCTGTATTTTATTGTACGGCGTTTTTTCGAAAAATAATTCCGCGCGCGCGATTTTTTATTTAGCGCAAATCACTATCGTGCTTTCTGCTTTATTGTCATTGCATTTGTTTCACGTCATGAATGAAGTGAGCGAAACTGCTTTTAGCCAATTATTTATTTTGGATAAATTAGCGGTCGCTCTAAAAGTAGCGATCGATATCGCGATGTTTTTCACTTTTTGGTATTCGTGGCTTTACAATGAGGATAATAAAATCCCCTCACTGGAATTTCATGTGCTGGGATTGTTGGCTATGCTCGGCATGATGTTGCTCGTCTCCAGCAATAATTTTGTGACATTATTTTTAAGTGTGGAGCTGATGTCGTTGCCGGTATATGCGATGGTAGCATTAGAGCGCGGTAAATTGCGTTGTATTGAAGCGGCAATGAAATATTTTATTATTGGCGCAGTCGCATCTGCATTATTGCTTTACGGCATTTCCATTTTCTTTGGCGCAACACAGAGCTTTGATCTTTTGCAAATTGCTACTGCGATTGCGCAAACGCCAGCGAGTCAAAGTATTTTGTTGTATTTCGGTTTGATTTTTGTGATCGCAGGCATTGCGTTTAAATTGGGTGCTGCGCCATTTCATTTGTGGGTGCCGGATGTGTATGACGGTGCACCCAACTCAGTAACATTATTTATTTCAGCAGCGCCTAAATTAGCGGCATTTGGATTTGCGATTCGATTTTTCTTGGATGCAGCCCCCGGATTGCATGTGCAATGGGATCATGTGCTCATTGTATTGGCGTTACTATCGATTGCGATTGGTAATTTGGCTGCGATCATGCAAAGCAATATCAAACGATTGTTGGCGTATTCGTCGATTGCACACATGGGTTTTATGTTGCTTGGGCTTGCGTGCGGGACAACGCGAGGGGATGCCGCAGCATTATTTTACATGATCACTTATGCGCTCATGAGCCTCGGTGTTTTTGGTATCGTAGCACTTTTATCTAAAACTGATTTTGATGCCAATGAGTTGTCTGATTTTGCGGGATTAAGTGATCGTAATCCGTGGCTCGCTTTTATGATGATGTTATTATTGTTTTCTCTCGCAGGGTTGCCGCCGTTCGTTGGTTTTATCGCAAAAATTGGCATTCTGGAAGCGCTGATTAAAACACATGACGTGTGGATAGCTGTGGTTGCAATTATTTTTGCGATCATCGGTGTGTATTATTATATTCGCGTGATTAAAGTAATGTATTTTGAAGAAGCATCTGTGAGTTCGAAAAAACCGCCCATTCGCTGTTCGCGTAATTTAATGTTCGCGATTTCAGTGAATGGACTTGCGGTTTTGTTGCTGGGTATTTTCCCCAGCCAATTATTTTTGCTCTGTCATGCCGTTTTCAATTAACGTCACTGGATCTTGTCCTGAAATACCAAAGATATTTCGATACAAAATGGCCAACAAATTCATCATATAAGGCAGCGCCCATATCGCATTCAGTATGAAGACTGCGATGGCTATTGTGAACGCCACTTCTTTTGTTAAAAATACCAAACAGAGTGCCGTCACGATACCCGGAATCAAATAAAGCACCAGGACTGACCAAATGAATGCCCAGAGAACAGTGAACCATTTTTTGGTCGTGCCTTTAATGGAGGTTATCAAAGATCTCCACGGACTTAATTTTTTGTCAACCAAGAGGTATGACGAAAAGTAACAAGCGATGGCGAGATAGAGGGTCAGTAGTCCCAGAAGCACGCCCACCACTTTAAAGAGTAGTATCATTCCACCTGACATCGCGAACATTGTTAGAAAATGAGATAGAAAGGCATGCGACAAAAAGTAAGGAATACCGATAAAAAGGCCCATTAAAACAGCCAAACCGATAAACCGCCAAACATGACACCAGTAGTGATGAAAATACTTAAAAATATAAAATCCTGTTTTCTTGCCATTGGCATGACGAATGGGGGTTAATAAAAATCCCATGCGCATGGGCAATAAAATAAATGCATCGAGAATTCCCAACACAATGGCAAATATAACCATACCCACGCCAAAATCCATTATCGCTTCAGGCGACGTATGTTGCGCTTGTACCATCGTATTCACGGCTGGGGCTGCTGCGTGAACCGCTGCAGCATCGGCACCCAATCCCATCCAGGTGGGTAGGTAAGCAAACAATCCAGCAACTAATTCGCAGCCAAAAAAGATCAGCATCATTACGATGACAGATCCCCACACCGGACCTTTCAGTCCCCCGAGATTTTTCCACGCTTCGCTGAAAGCGCAACTCTTTTTGGGTGCTTCAAGCAAGTCACTCATGACACTCTCCTTAATATTAAACTGTTACTTTCAGCAGTATAGCACAGAGAAATTTAAATTTTGAACGCTAATAATCAATAGGTTACAATTCACCGGCAGAATCACGATTCCCCCCTTGTGAAACCCCTATCGCGCAAAGAGAGTTTCGCAAAGTGCGAACCTATTGTATTTCAAATAACTTCGCACTACACTGTGTTCTCAATTGCGGGGTGGAGCAGTCTGGCAGCTCGTCGGGCTCATAACCCGAAGGTCGTAGGTTCAAATCCTGCCCCCGCTACCAGTAACAACTTTATTAAAAAGGGGCTACTCAAACGCCCCTTTTTTTATGGGTTTTGATTTTGATGCTACAAGGGAAAATTGAACAATTAATTGAACCGTCACTGCAAGCGTTGGGCTATGTGCTGTGGTCGTGTGATTTTGTTCCGCAGAAAAATAGTGCTTTATTGCGTATTTACATTGACAGGCTCGATGAAAAACCAGTTTCCCTGGATGATTGCACGAAAGCGAGCCGGGATGTTAGCGCGTTGTTGGATGTCGAAGATCTGATTAAAACGCGTTATTATTTAGAAGTTTCGTCTCCTGGTTTGAATCGGCAATTGCATCATCCAGCGCAATTTGAGCGATATTGTGGTTATGCAATCAAATTGCGTTTGCATTCCGCTTGGGAAAATCAAAAACATTGGACAGGTATTTTAGATAAAATAGAAAACGATCAAGTTTTTTTAACACTTGAGAATGGCGTGATAATGCATGTGCCATTCACCAACATTCAAAAAGCAACTGTGGTAGGTAAATAACATGAATAAAGAAATGTTGTTGTTCATTCAATCCATCGCTGATGAACGCGGCGTGGAAAAAGAAGTGATTTTCGAAGCGGTCGAAGCAGCGCTCGCGGCTACGGCAGCAAAAAGTTACAAAGAAAACGTATCAATGCGCGTTGCAATTGATCGCGATTCTGGCGAGTACACCACATTTCGTCGTTGGCAAATCGTTCCCGATGAAGAAGTGGCGTTGCAAGAATTTCCAGAGCAAGTGATTGCATTATCAAAAGCGCAGGAGATAAATCCTGACTATGTTGCGGGTGAATTTGTGGAAGAGCCTGCGAATAATCCTGAGTTGCATCGCATCGGTGCGCAACAAGCCAAGCAAGTGATGGTGCAAAAAGTGCGTGAAGCAGAGCGCGCAAAAATTATTTCACAATATGAAACACGCATTGGCGGCCTGATGATTGGCACCGTGAAGCGTGTCACGCGTGATCATTTAATTTTGGATATGGGTGAAAATGCGGAAGGATTGTTGTTACGTGAAGACATGATTCCGCGCGAAGCATTTCGCGTGAATGATCGTGTACGTGTATTTTTAAAAGAGGTGCGCCGTGAAAAACGTGGGCCGCAATTATCACTGAGTCGCATCACCCCTGAATTTTTAATTGAATTATTTAAAATTGAAGTACCTGAAATTGGCGAAGAAGTGATTACCATTATGGCGGCAGCGCGTGACCCTGGTTCGCGTGCGAAAATCGCGGTGAAAACCAACGATGGTCGTATCGATCCCATCGGCGCTTGCGTCGGTATGCGGGGTGCGCGCGTGCAAGCGGTATCGAATGAATTAGCGGGTGAGCGCATTGATATTGTATTGTGGGATTCGAATCCTGCGCAGCTTGTGATTAACGCAATGTCTCCTGCGGAAGTGGTTTCGATTGTAATGGATGAAGACACACGCACGATGGATTTGGTTGTGTCCGAAGAGCAATTGTCGCAAGCGATTGGCCGCTCTGGTCAAAACGTTCGCCTTGCAAGCGAATTAACAGGTTGGACATTGAATGTGATGTCGGAAAAAGATGCCAACGCAAAAGAAGTAGAGCAATCCGGAAAATCGCGCGATTTATTTATTCAAAAATTAGAATTGGAAGCTGCGATTGTGGATTTGCTCATCGCAGAAGGATTTGCGACGTTAGAAGAGATTGCGTATGCATCGCTCGATGAATTAAAAGCGATTAAGGGATTAGAAGCTGCGGCGGATGACATACAACGTCGTGCCAGTGATGTATTATTAACGCAGGAATTACTGGGTGAAGTGGAAGAACATCAATTACCCGCAGCGGATTTATTATCTGTGGAAGGCATGACAGCAGAATTAGCAGGGCAATTGGCAAGTCATGGTATTGTGACGCGAGAAGATTTGGCGGAGCAATCGGTGGATGAGTTGCAAGAGTTGGTTGGATTAGATAAAGCGTTTGCTGGAAAATTAATTATGAGCGCAAGAGCGCATTGGTTTAATTAGTGGATTTTTTATGACAGTGACTATCGAACAGTTAGCAACATTGGTGCGTACGACGCCGGATCATCTGCGCCAGCAGTTAAAAGAAGCAGGCATTCCCGTCACCGGGAAAGATGATCAGAAAATTTCTCCGGAAGAAAAACGAAAATTATTACTGTTTTTGAAAAACCGTCGTGTGACCGAACATGCAGCGCCAATGCCATCGCGCACTGCAAGCAAAAGTGCTGTGATTATGCAGGGTAAAAAAAGTGTCAACGTTGAAGTGCGTGGAAAAAGTGTATCTCGCGCAACAAAAGTTGCGACAGAAATTCCATCCCATTCATCCGTCAAAAAATCCGCAGCAGAAACTGCGGATCGCACATCGACAACTCTCGCAGAAAAAAAATCGACATCTCTCGATGCAGCGCGCAAACCTGCTTCCCCCGCTGCTGAAAAACCGTCTTACAAAAAACCGAAACGCGCAAAAGGATCTCGCGAGGGTAGTGATGACGAAGGTGAAGCACATCGTAAAAAATCCGTTAAACGCGATATGCATCAAACCCCCCGATTTGATCCAACAAAAATTACGTTAAGAACTGATGACGAAGATGAGAATGATCCAGGATTTGCGCGCCATCGTCGCCGCAAAAAAATGAAATTCAAAGAAGAATCCAAGCAAGCGAACATCACACATGGTTTTGAAAGACCGGTCACCCCCGTTACTCATGATGTGAATATTCCAGAATCGCTTACTGTCGGTGAATTGGCGCAAAAAATGAGTGTGAAAGCCGCAGAAGTGATTAAAGTGATGATGAAAATGGGCGCCATGGTAACGATCAATCAATCGATTGATCAAGACACCGCCGTTTTGGTGGTGACAGAAATGGGTCATCGTCCTGTTGCCGTCAAAGAAAATGCGATTGAAGAAAATATTCAAACTGCGCAAGAGGTTGTGGATCGTCCCAGTGTGCCACGCCCGCCCGTTGTGACCATCATGGGTCACGTCGATCATGGAAAAACATCGTTATTAGATTATATCCGTCGCACGAAAGTGACTGCGACAGAAGCGGGTGGTATTACGCAACACATTGGCGCGTATCACGTCGACACCGCGCGCGGCACCATTACTTTTTTGGATACGCCGGGTCATGAAGCATTTACGGCGATGCGTGCGCGTGGTGCGCAATGCACTGACATTGTGGTGTTGGTGGTTGCAGCTGATGATGGTGTGAAACCGCAAACAATTGAAGCGATTCAGCATGCACGTGCAGCGAAAGTGCCGATTGTAGTGGCTGTGAATAAGATTGATAAATACGAAAGCGATCCTGAACGCGTCAAAACAGAATTGTCGCAGCATCACGTTATTGCAGAGGCGTGGGGCGGTGACGCTATGTTTTATCCCATCTCCGCAAAAACAGGGCAGGGTATTGACGCTTTGCTCGAAGGTATTTTGTTGCAAGCAGAAGTGTTGGAATTAAAAGCACCGAATGTCGGTCCTGCGCGCGGCGTTGTATTAGAATCGCGTTTGGATAAAGGTCGCGGACCCGTCGCAACTATTTTGGTGACCAGTGGATTATTGAAAAAAGGCGATATGTTATTGGCGGGCAGTCAATATGGTCGTATTCGTGCCATGGTGGGTGACAACGGCTCGCAAACCGATTCAGCATCTCCATCTATTCCGGTTGAAGTATTGGGATTGTCTGGCACACCCATTGCGGGAGACGATGCGTTAGTGGTCGCAAATGAAAGAAAAGCGCGTGAAATTGCGAATTTTCGTCATGGAAAATATCGCGACGTGCGTTTGGCAAAACAACAAGCAATGCGACTTGAAAATTTATTTTCACAAATGGGCCAACACGAAACTGCATTTTTAAATGTGGTGTTGAAAGTGGATGTGCAAGGATCGCTAGAAGCAATTACTGAAACACTCCGAAAATTATCGACCAGTGAAGTAAAGTTAAATGTGATTGTGGGTGCTGTGGGCGGCATTACCGAATCGGACGTGCATTTAGCGCTCGCTTCGTCGGCAATTATCGTTGGATTTAATGTGCGCGCGGATGCTGGCGCGCGTCAGTTGGTTGAAAAAGAAAAAGTAGATTTGCGTTATTACAGTATTATTTATAATTTGATGGATGATGTGAAAGCGGCGATGACAGGATTACTCGCGCCAAAATTTGAGGAAAAAATTGTGGGATTAGCACAAGTGCGCGAAGTATTTCGCTCTTCTAAATTTGGATCGATCGCGGGTTGCATGGTGACGGAAGGCACTATTCGCCGCAGCTTGCCGATTCGCGTGTTGCGCAATCAAGTAGTGATTTACGAAGGTGAGTTGGAATCGTTACGCCGCTTCAAAGACGATGCCAGCGAAGTGCGCAATGGAATGGAATGCGGCATTGGGGTTAAACATTACAAAGATGTGAAAGTCGGCGATCAAATCGAATGCTTTGAACGCGTACAAGTGGAAAGAACGTTGTAATTGGGCGCCCTCACCCCAACCCTTCAAATATGAAAAATCACAGAAGCACGCGCGAAGTGTGGCGAAGCAACACGAAGCAAGTGCGTTTTTAAAAACGGTTATTTCAGATGTCTCAAATCAAAACTACCCGCAATTACCGCATCGCAGAACTCATTCAAATCGTGATTAGCGACGTCTTGAAAAAAGAAGTACACGATCCGCGATTATCGTCTGCTAATGTCACCGACGTTGATTTGTCTCCTGATTCAAAAAATGCGACGGTATACTTTTCATTGTTACACGCAGATGAAAAAAATATTCTTGCTGCAGAAAAAGCATTTGAAAAAGCCAACAAATTTTTTCGTTTTCAATTGTCTCGCATGACAGAATTGCGTCACACACCCAAATTAATTTTCCAATACGATCGCACCATCGACACCGGGGAACGTATTTCGCGTTTACTTAAATAAAAATAAATATGCGCAACGGCATTTTCATTGGCGAGCGGTATATGTGCAACGGCATTTTCATTCTTGATAAACCTATCGGCATATCCTCCAATCATGCATTACAAAAAGTAAAACGATTATTGCGAGCAAAAAAAGCGGGGCATTCTGGCACGCTCGATCCGCTCGCAACGGGTATGCTGCCAATTTTTTTGGGTAAATCAACGAAGTTAACTTCGCGTTTACTGGATGCCGATAAGACGTATGCAGTGACTATGCAATTGGGTGTGCGCACCAACACCGCTGACAGAGAAGGCGAGGTGATTGCAACACGTGACGTGCCGTATTTTTCTGTTGCAGATATTAATTCTGCATTCAATCATTTTCGCGGTACCATTTCGCAAATTCCATCGATGTTTTCTGCATTAAAACATTGCGGCGTTCCGCTGTATGAGTATGCGCGCAAAGGAATTACAATTGATCGCCCAGAACGCACAATTACGATTTATGAATTAAAAATAATTTCATTTAAAAATAATCACGTGGATTTTACGGTGCGTTGCAGCAAAGGTACTTACGTGCGCACACTCGTCGATGATGTTGGAGAAAAATTAGGATGTGGTGCACACGTTACACAATTACGCCGCCTATCTGTCGGCCAATTTTTAGAAAATCAAATGATGACAATGGAGCAATTAATTGCTTTGACAAAAGAAAATAATTTTTGCGTGAGTCAGGTTTTATTGAAAGAAGTCCGAGAGGTATAGTACGCGCGATCTTAACTCATATAAAATTAATTAACGTGTATAATCACCGTATTTAAATCAAAAAAGGAAAAGTCTATGACCAAGGAAACAGCCATTGTTATTTTTAAAGAAAAAAATATCAGAAGGGTTTGGTATAACAATGAGTGGTATTTTGTGATTGCGGATGTGGTCGCAGCGCTTACTGACAGTGTTAACCCATCTGAGTATGTTAAGAAAATGCGTAGCCGAGACAGTGAATTAGCAAAAGGGTGGGGACAAATTGTACCCCCCCTTTCCATCAATACAGCTGGAGGTGTGCAAAAGCTAAACTGTGCCAATACCGAAGGCGTATTACGCATTATCCAATCCATCCCGTCCCCCAAAGCAGAGCCGTTTAAACGTTGGCTCGCAAAAGTAGGATACAAATGTGTGCAAGAAATTGAAAATCCTGAGCTTGCACAAGAGCGTATGAAACAATTGTATGAACAAAAAGGCTATCCACAAGATTGGATCGATAAACGTTTGCGTGGTATTGCCATTCGACAAAATTTGACGGATGAATGGAAAGATCGCGGCATCAGCGCGCAAAGTGATTATGCCATTTTGACTGCAGAAATTTCAAAAGCGACATTTGGTATGGCACCAACCGAATATAAACAATATAAAAATTTGCCGGTACAATCTAATGAAAATCTGCGTGATCACATGACCGATCTTGAATTAATTTTTACAATGCTGGGAGAAAAAGTCACCACTGAAATTTCAAAAAAAGAAAAACCTACAGGCATGCCTCAAAATAAAAAAGTTGCAAAGCGCGGCGGAAAAACCGCAGCAATTGCGCGTAAAGCAACTGAAAAAGAATTGGGTCGTAGCGTTATCAGTAAAAAAAATCATTTGCCTGCGTTGGAGAAAGCATAAATAATTTCGGAGCCGCATGCGTCAGCGAGCGGTGATGTTATATCCCTCACTCACTCAAAAAATACTGTTCAACGTTAAGTTTTTTCAGTAATTCAACTATTAAAAATAACGGGCCAATAAAAAGTTGCATAAAGCCCAATAGAAAAGCGGGTTTTTGTTTTTCAAAATAATGTCCAACAAATTGTAATGTTAACCCAGAAAAAAATAAAATGAAAAAAAGTGTGGCGCTAACATTGGTTGGTGATGGTTTGGCTACATCTGTTGCGATAATTGCGACGGCGGAAAATACAACGGTGCAGAGTGCTGCCAGTCGCATATTCAGCGCAAAATAATAACCAAGCACACTGAAAAGCAAAATCCACGTGAATGGAATTTTATATTGATGCGCAATATCAATGCTCATCCAATTCAGTGCCATAAAAATCGAAAAAACAGTTGCCGGAACGCCAATATAATGCAGATAACGATTCACCAGATTCTGATGATGAGATTCATAAACGCTGAGTTGTTCAGTGAGCGATTTCATTTGACCATTGTAACTGTATTGCGATTGCGTTGGGAAGGCGGTATGATCACCTCAATTTTTTGAAGGGGGTATATCGTGGTGCGTAAATTCATCGTAGCAAGTGTTTTATCTATTTTGGCTATTGAAATGGTGGGATGCACGCCAGGCAATAACACACCGGGTGCCACAGCGACAGGCGCCATTGCGGGCGGTTTGATTGGTAATCAGTTGTTTCATGGTCGCAATGCATTTGCGGGTGTTATCGCCGGTGCTTTGATCGGCGGCGTGATTGGTAACCGCATTGGCAATTACATGGATGAACAAGATCGTGCGAATATGCAAAGCGCCATCGTCAATACACCCGTCAATCAAGAAGCAACTTGGACTAGTAATAAAGCAGGTCCGGACGGCAAACCGGTAACTTACACCGTTCGTCCCGTAAAAAACTATTACACAGCTCAGCACCATCGTTATTGTCGTGAATACCAAACGACAGTTGACGTCGGTGGTGAAGCACAGAAAGCGTTTGGCAAAGCTTGCCGTATGCCGGATGGAAGTTGGAAGATTCAAAGTTAATTGACTGGGCAATGCGCGCGACAGGGAGCCGCGCGCGTCAGCAAGCGTGAACCCAGCGGATGAATCATGAACCATAATTATTCTTTCCCTGTCGTTCGCCTTCGTCGTTTACGAAAAACTCCTGCGCTACGACAATTAGCGCAGGAAAATTCAATCAGTGTTTCTAACCTTGTTTTACCGCTATTTATTAAAGCGGGAAATAATATTAAAAATCCAATTTCATCCATGCCGGGACATTTTCAACTCAGCGTTGATCAATTGCTATCTGAAATACAAGAAATAAAAAAATTAAATATTCCCGCCGTGATTTTATTTGGCATTCCAGAATATAAAGATGCAACCGGTTCTGCAGCACTTGATGATGATGGCGTGATTCAACAAGCTGTAAAATTAATAAAAAAAATCGCGCCAGAAATTTTAGTGATTACTGATTTATGTTTTTGTGAATACACAGATCATGGGCATTGCGGTGTAATAAATAAAATCGAAGCCGCAAGTGTTAACGAGCGGTTTGTTGATAATGATCAAACGCTCAACTTACTCCAAAAACAAGCAGTTTCTCACGCACGCGCCGGCGCGGATGTCGTCGCACCGAGCGGCATGATGGATGGCATGGTGCGCGCGATTCGGCAAGCGCTTGATGAAAATCATTTTCAAGATATCCCCATTTTAAGTTACGCGGTGAAATATGCATCGAGTTTTTACGGTCCATTTCGTGAAGCGGCCGAAGGCGCGCCGCAATTTGGTGATCGTAAAACGTATCAAATGAATTCTGCGAATGCGAATGAAGCGTTACGCGAAGCAGAATTGGATGTAGCGGAAGGAGCGGATATGTTGATGGTTAAACCCGCGCAAAATTATTTAGATATTATTTATCGCATCAAAAAAGAATTTCCCGGCGTGCCACTGGGTGCGTATCAAGTGAGCGGGGAATTTGCAATGATAAAAGCCGCTGTTGAAAAAAAATGGGTCGATCATGATGCTGCAATGTTAGAAAGTTTGCTTGCCATCAAGCGTGCCGGTGCTGATTTTATTATTACTTATTTCGCTAAAGAAGTTGCTTGCGTTTTGTCTGTATAATGTTCGTATTTTAGCTATACCTCTCCATATTACAATATGTGGGCTTGTGTTCGAGTGTAACTACCATTATAATAGTAGTTATATGTTTATTCTCATAGAAGTACCACTATGATATTACTTACAACCATTTCAACCGTACAAATTCAATTAGCGCATAACTTACGTCAACATCGTATTAACAAAGGATATACGCAACAGGGATTGGCAGTGCGCGCGGATGTCAAGCTAGCAACATTACGTAAATTTGAGCAGAAAGGATTAATTTCGTTAGAATCTTTTTTAAAAATACTCATGGTGTTGGGATTATTGGAAAGTGTAGTGCACGCAACAACAACTGAAGCCATCCTTTTTGTTAGTATTGATGATGTATTAAAAGAAAATAAAAAATCCATTCGCAAAAAAGGGTGGCGTACATGAATTATATTCCCGTCACTGAAATAAAAGTGTCATTAGATTTTGGCGAAAAAAAAATTGTTCCAGTTGGCAGATTAGCAATTCGCAATCATCAAATTTATTTTGAATATGGTTTATCTTTTTTAAAAAATCCATTACCGATTTCACCACTGCGTTTTCCAGTTGAGCCTGGTTTAAAAACAATTGATCGCAATTTACTCGAAGGTTTGCCAGGATTATTTTATGACAGTTTACCTGATGGATGGGGACGTTTATTGCTGGATAGATCGCTGCGTCAACAAGGTATTTTATCAAATCAATTAACACCGCTAGATCGATTAGCGCACGTTGGCAAAACTGGAATGGGTGCTTTGATTTATGAGCCTGATTTTCACAATAAAACAAAAATAAAAAAAATGAATTTGGATTATATTGCATTGCATTCACAAAAAATATTAGATGGTGAAGCGGATAATGTATTGCAAACATTATTAGCGTTGAATGGGTCATCTGCAGGTGCGCGTCCAAAAATAATGATTGGTGTTGATCATCATAAAAAAAATATGGTATATGGTGCGCATGCATTGCCAAAAAAATATATGCCGTGGATAGTTAAATTTCCGAATTTAATTGATGGTCGTGATGCAGGTGCAATTGAATATGTATATTCATTGATGGCGCGTGAAGCGGGATTAACGATGACAGATACACATTTATTTTCAACAAAAAAAGGTGCTTATTTTGCAACGCAGCGATTTGATCGTGATCATAAAAAAAGAATTCATGCGCATACTGCAGCAGGTTTACTGAATATTGATTTTCGTACGTCATCATTGGATTATCAAGATTTATTATCATTAACAGAAATGTTAACACGCGATAATCGTGAAGTGGAAAAAATGTATCGGCAAGCGGTGTTTAATGTGTTATCGCATAATCGAGATGATCATGCGAAAAATTTTTCATTTTTAATGAATGAGCAAGGCGAATGGATTTTATCTCCCGCTTATGATTTAACTTTTTCATCAGGGCCAGGCGGTGAACAAAGTATGACTGTACGTGGTAAAGGAAAGAATATTACGAAGGATGATTTAATAAAATTAGGAACGCAAATAAAATTAGACAATAAAATAATTAAAGATTGTATTGCGCAAACACAACACGCATTGAGTCAATGGAAACTGTTTGCAAAACAATATAGCGTGAGTATGAGTAATATTAAATTAATTCAACAGGAATTAAATGTGTGATAGGCTCTGTCCCTAAAGTATCGACGAGCTGCAAATGATGCGGATTGGCTAAAATTTCTGAATTTTTTCGCCCAATACCACAGAGTAGTAACAGATCAGGTCATGCTTGAATCTAGATAAAACCGCCAAGTTTGAGATGATCCCGCATCAAGTGCGGGACAAGCTTTTGATGAAAAGTTGAGCGAGCAGCGCAGTTTACACGTTAGTAAATGAGCAGCGCAGCGAAATTTTTCATCAAAAAGCACTCAAAATTGGCGGTTAATGATCGGGGCTGACCTATTACACAGAGTATTGGACTCAAAAATACAAAAATTTTATCTCCGATACTTTAGGGACAGGGCCTAGAAAATATACCTCTCAGACCAATGGCAGTCAAAAATAACACGAGAATGTAGCTTGATTTTAATTTCCAGCATACACCCTATGATTTTTAAAGATTAATTTAATTTCATTGACTATATGTTCAAGTAATACTTGTCTTGCCAATGAAACCCTCCAAAATAATCCTATTGATCGAATTGGTTTTTGCGCACTAAAAGGAATATATGAAATTGTTGTGCTTTTAGTGCATGCTAATTTCGGCATTAGTGTAATTCCAACACCCGCTGCGACCATGTGTCTCAATGTTTCCAAACTGGTTGCACGAAAATTTCGATTTTCATGCATTTTTATTTGATTACAAATGGCGAGCGCTTGATCGCGCATACAATGCCCCTCGTCCAGCAATAATAATTCCTCATTTTTCAGATCTTTTTGACTGACAGATTTTAAGTTTGCGAGTGGATGTTTTTTGGGTGTTGCCAACAAAAATTCTTCATCAAATAATAAAGCACTTTTAAAGTTCTTCTCAAACACTGGAAAAGCTAAAAAAGCGGCATCTAATTGCCCTTTTCGTAACTGTTCAATAAGAGCAGCTGTTTTTTCCTCTATCAAATAAAACGATAATTTTGGATAAATTTTTGATAATTTGGGAATAATCACCGGTAGTAGATACGGTGCTAATGTTGGAAAAATTCCAATTCTAATTTTGCCACTGAAAGTATCCTTGGAAGACTTTGCAAGGTCTTTTATGTCTTTTGTTAAATCCAATATCTGTCTTGCGCGCTCTGTGATCATCATGCCATGATCAGTCAGCAAAGCTGATTTACTGGTCCTCTCTATTAATTGCACACCCAAATCTTCCTCTAGCTTTTTAATTTGCATGCTGAGTGCTGGCTGACTTACAAAACAAGCATCCGCTGCTTTTCCAAAATGTCCTAAATCGGCAACGTTGAGTAAATACTCTAAATCTCGAATGTTCATCTGTACAAATCCAATAAGTAAAACTTATCGATATAATAATATCAATCGATTTCATTGTCACTGTATTTTTAGATAATCTGGCTTTGTATTTTATTAACAGGAGAAAATCGATGTTAAAAATAGATGATTTATTTTCAGTATAGTTTAAAAGGTGTTGTTTCAAAAAATATGAAAGAGGGGTTTATTGATGTAAATCATAAAACACAAAATAAATGGATATTAGTTGAATATATTATTTTGGAGTAAAGCACGTGAAATATCTATCATTTCCAGTATTACAGAAAATAAAGAGACAACAGGAATCCGATGTGGTCACTATACAAGTAGCGGCCATAGAAGACAGCGAAAACATACAATTTGTTGTTCCTGACTTGCAACATGAATTTTCATTATCTTGTACGCTATCAAACGATGAAAAAATTGATGCTATCCGAAAAGAAATACAAACTGTATTAGCGAAAAATTCTAATCGATTAAATTTAAATGCTATCAGTGAACCAGCCGCTTGGACACTGCGCGATAATAACGAATTTAATAGACAATGGATATCAGACAGGCTGTCAACAAATGGCGTGATTGTCGCATTCGATTCGAAGAATGCTGGCCAATACAACAAAACAGTCATCACATTTGCCTTCCTTTATATCTGTTATGTAAGCGCATCGATGTACTTCGATTTTCTTATTACGGATGTAAATTTACCAAAAATGTCGTCAAAAGCAAATGTTGCGATGGCTTCTATCAGTGTAACTAACGACAACTTACAAGAAATTTTAATGTTTTTTATTTCGCAAACCCCACAGTATGTGAATGCGATGCTAAAAAAAGTTTGGCGTTTTTTTTATCAGAATAAAGATGGATATCAATTATCTGAAGATTTTGAAAATGTTACTTTCTGTCAACAAACAAAACAAGTCTTAGTAACTCACCCATTCAGAACACTGACAGTTGGATCAATTTCCAGTGCGATCGTTTTATTAACTTTATTTGGTATGGGTGTAAGTAATATTGCGGGTTATCGAATGAACGCTGGATTCATAAAACAAGCACATGATGAAGGTTTAACCACGACAAATTTAAATTCTCTTATTGACGTCTATAAAGTTGTCTTTTTTACAGGCGCTGCATTTTATTTATTTTTTCAATTGGAGCAATTTGCTTTGGCGTTTAGAGGCGCGTCTTGGATGTTTAATGCTGTTCGCGATACTTGCTGTTCTAGACACACTCTATTTTCTGAGAGTGCAGCATCTACTCGACGAGAATCACAAGATGATTTACTACGGGCCAATCCGAGAGATGAAAACAATATGTTTCATGATGGCACAAACAATTAAGTGTAAATTAGGAGAAAATAATGAGATGGCAACACATGCCGGATTCAAATCCCAACAATGGTTATTGCTTAGTATCTGGGTCTTACCAAACAAGAAACTCAGGAGAGATGATATGCATAACTGATTTTGTTATTGATGAAACATCCGGATTTGGCGCATGCGATACCATTCCTTGGCAAAATGGTTGCAGAAATTTAAATCTGGGCGAAAGTAAACGTTGGGGAACCATTGCTTATTTAAAAGCGCAATATGGTGTAGAAAACTTGGTTTATAATCCGTATGAGTGCACACAAATTGAAAATGAAAAAACAATCACTGAAATAAATAAACACCCTGTAGATACGGTAACTTCTTTTAGTGTATTGAATGTGATTGAAACAGAAACGGAGCGTGCTGAGCATATTCAATTAGCCTATGTCGCACTAAGACAAAATGGCACTGCTTTTTTTAAAATTTTCCGCAGAAATAACGATAGAAAACCTATTGCTGGAGAAACAGAAGAGGGAAAATGGTATCAAGCAAATAGGCCTGCAGTTGATTTTTTGTCAGAAGTGCAAACAATTTTTGGCAATAAAAATGCATGGGTTGCACCTGATGATATTGGAAATACCATTGTGGCGAAAAAAATTAATTAATTAAGAAGTGATGGCCACCACAGGTTCTAAACGTGCTAATTTAAGGTGAAATCAGTTTCCAATTTCATTATGATTGTTTCGTTAAAAAATAATCAGGAAAAAGGAAACTGAAGCATGGATTCTAAAATGCGTGGCACACCATACCGCTTATTTTTGTAGTATGGCTTGAATGGTTGTGTGTTCAATCACCTTGAAATTCAAGCAAAAATAGTCCAAAATGACCCTAAATTTTTGACATTTTTCAATAAAAAGTATTTTGCTTTTTAAGCAACTGCGCTCTTTTATGACGATTATCAAAACAAAACTGATCTTCACCTGCTCGCATTGCGACGCACAATACAACAAATGGCAGGGGCAATGTTTGGAGTGTGGAAAATGGAATACGATCGCCGAAGAAATGACACTTGCAAATCCAAAATCAGAGAATCCCAGAATGGCAGGTTTTTCGGGTGTTTTATCGGAAATTACACCAATTGCCAATGTAAAAATCGAAACGCAGGCGCGGATTAAAACGGGCTTGGATGAATTTGATTTGATTTTAGGTGGTGGATTAGTTTCTGATTCCGCGGTTTTGATTGGTGGCGATCCGGGCGTTGGAAAATCCACTATTTTATTGCAGATTTTATCATATATTTCAAAAACACATCGCCCACTTTATGTGACCGGCGAAGAATCGTTGCAGCAATTAGCACTGCGCGCAAAAAGATTGGGATTACCTCAAGATAATTTATCATTGCTCGCAGAAACCAACGTTGAAAAAATTATCATCAGTGCTGAAAAATTTCAGCCGAAAATCATGGTAATCGATTCGATTCAAACGATTTATACCGATTTAATTCCATCAGCGCCGGGCGGTGTGTCACAAGTGCGAGAAAGTGCTGCAAAACTCGTGATGTATGCCAAACAAAAAGGCATTGCATTATTTATTGTGGGGCATGTAACGAAAGATGGTATGATTGCGGGACCACGTGTGTTGGAGCACATGGTTGATGCGGTTTTATATTTTGAAGGGCAAAGTGATTCCCGTTTTCGTGTGATACGTGCTGTAAAAAATCGTTTTGGCGCGGTCAATGAAATCGGTATTTTTGCGATGATGGATAATGGATTGAAACCGGTGTCTAATCCTTCGGCAATTTTTTTATCGGCGCATCAAGCGGCAACACCGGGTAGTGTGATTACGGTTACTTGGGAAGGCAGTCGACCATTGTTGGTGGAAGTACAAGCGCTTGTTGATGAAAGTCATCTGGCAAATCCGCGGCGCGTGACAGTCGGCTTAGATCACAATCGCTTGTCGATGTTGTTGGCAGTTTTGCATCGTCATGCGGGCATTATTTCTTATAATCAAGATGTGTTTGTGAATGTGGTCGGTGGTTTGCGTGTGATGGAAACAGCGGCGGATTTAGCGCAAGTGCTAGCAGTGATTTCTAGCTTGAAAAATAAAAACATACCGTCTGATTTAATTGTATTTGGTGAAGTGGGGTTGTCCGGCGAAATTCGTCCCGTGGTCAATGGGCAAGAACGCATACGAGAAGCGGCAAAACATGGTTTTAAAAAAGCCATTATTCCCAAAAGCAATGCGCCAAAAAACGCCATTACCGGGATTGAAATTGTCGCCGTTGAACGCTTGCAGCAGGCGTTGCAGTGCCTTTAAAAAGCGTGCTAGTTTCTGCTGGTGCCCGTGAACATTATCGGTTACACTGCGATCAATTGATTTTTCAGGGGAATACCATGGTTTCTGACCTTGAACTGTGGCGAGCGATTGCTGACGAAGCGAAGCGCCAAGAAGATCATATCGAGCTGATTGCCTCTGAAAATTATGCAAGCCTTGATGTCATGAAAGCCCAAGGTTCTGTACTCACCAACAAGTACGCCGAAGGATATCCCGGCAAACGATATTACGGTGGCTGCGAATATGTTGATGTCGTCGAAAATTTAGCGATTACACGTGCAAAAAAATTATTTCAAGCAGATTATGCGAACGTACAGCCGCATTCCGGCTCGCAAGCGAATCAAGCGGCGTATTTGGCATTACTGCAACCCGGTGAAAAAATACTGGGAATGGATTTGAGTCATGGTGGCCATTTAACGCATGGCGCAAAAGCGAGTTTCTCCGGGAAAATTTATCAAGCGTTTCATTACGGCGTGAATGCCGATGGCTTTATTGATTATGATCAAGTGCGTGATTTAGCGCGACAACATCAACCGACAGTATTGGTTGGTGGATTTTCGGCATACTCGCGCGCGATTGATTGGGCAATTTTTCGTGAGATTGCAGATGAAGTGCGTGCGTCTTTAATGGTAGATATGGCGCATGTAGCAGGATTAGTGGCGGTGGGATTGTATCCATCACCGGTGAATATTGCGGATGTCACGACATCTACGACGCACAAAACATTGCGCGGTCCGCGCGGTGGACTGATTTTGGCAAAAGCGAATCCCGAGTTAGAAAAAAAATTAAATTCCGCTGTTTTTCCTGGGGCACAAGGTGGTCCGCTCATGCATGTCATTGCTGCAAAGGCCGTTGCATTGTCAGAAGCATTGAAACCTGAATTTAAAATTTATCAGCAGCAGGTGTTGGATAATGCGCGCACGATGGCAGCAACATTGCAGAACAGGGGTTACCACATTGTGTCGGGCGGCACAGACAATCATTTATTTTTGTTAAGCTTGTTGGGACGTGACGTTACCGGAAAAGATGCGGAAATTCGCTTGGGACAAGCGAATATTACGTTAAATAAAAATACGGTGCCAGGTGAAACACGTTCTCCGTTTATCACGAGTGGATTGCGTATCGGCACGCCTGCGATGACAACGCGTGGCTTTGGCGCGACGGAGTCGAAACAAGTAGCAGAGTGGATCGCGGATATTTTGGATGATATGAGTAATCAAGATTTACTTGCTCGAGTGAAAAAAGAAGTGGTGGCGTTGTGCCGAAGATTTCCGGTATATGTAAATAAGAACATAGACACGAGCGGTAGCGAGTAAATCAATCAGGACACAGACACGAGCGGTAGCGAGTGAATCCGACATAAGAGGTGAGAATATGCACTGCCCATTTTGCGGCGCTGACGATACTAAAGTGGTGGATTCTCGATTAACCGAAGACGGCACGCAAGTGCGTCGTCGTCGAGAATGTATTTCTTGCGATGAACGTATCACGACATTTGAAACAGCGGAGTTATCTTTGCCGCGCGTGATCAAACGCGATGGCGAACGCTGTGCATTCGACCTTGAAAAATTACGCGGCGGTATGTTGCGTGCGTTAGAAAAACGGCCTGTGAATATCGCGGAAATTGATGCGGCGATTAATCGCGTTTTAAAAAAAATTCGTTCGTCAGGCGAGCGCGAAATGCCATCGAAAAAAATTGGAGAATGGGTGATGCAAGAATTGCGTGAATTAGATCAAGTAGCTTATGTGCGATTCGCATCGGTGTATCGTAGTTTTCAGGATATCAATGCATTTCATGAAGAAATTCAGAGATTACGCGAATGAGTAAACCATCGAGTAAGCGTCATCTCGCGCGTGCGTTGGCGCTGCAAGCATTATATCAATGGCATTTTGTACCGGACAATCCAGAAGAATGGATTTCAGAATTTATGGCGGAGCACGTACCGGAGCCAAAAGCGATTGATTTACTGTATTTTCAACAGCTCGTGAAAGGTGTAGCACTTAATCAAGAAGCGATCGATGAAAAAATGAAGCTGCATTTGGATCGTGCAATTGCGTCGTTAAATCCTGTAGAATTAGCTGCGTTGCGCCTGGGTTGTTTTGAATTGTTGTATTGCCCTGATGTGCCGCCCGCGGTTGTCATCAACGAAGCGATTGAGCTTGCTAAAGCATTTGGCGCGACGGATGGTTACAAATATGTGAATGCAGTGTTGAATGCAGTTGGTAAAAATTTACTAAAAAAGGAATGACATGTATCCAGATACCGATACAGCAGAATTAATAAATTATTTGTATGCACTGCGAGACAATCAAACACCAGAATGCAATCAGTTAAAATTTCTGATATCACGTTACATCGCTGAGATAAATCATGAATCCTGGATGACTTCCATGGTGCGTGTTCGCTTGTTTAATGTTTCTTGCGAGCAGGTGATGAAGCAATTCAAGCGTGATCAGAGGAAATATGATTTTTGTGAAGAGGAGGTGGTTCTGAGCTCATGGTTCGGTGAATAACCCAACGCCTTCCGCGCCAGCTTTTTGCAAAAGCACCATGGCTTTCATCACTTGCCCGTAATTGGCAAAGCGATCGCCTTTGACGTAGATGTCGCGATGTTCGTTGGCTTTTTTAGCAGTATCTAATTGCGCTGACACATCCGACATTAATTCTTGCGGTGCGATAGATTGATCGGGCGATTTAGCGGTATTTAAAAACAAATCACCTTTGGCGTCGACACTCACAATAATAGGCATTTCTTTTTTCGGCAGCAATGCTTTTGCTTCGGCTTTCGGCAATTGGACATGCACGCCTTGCGTTAAAAGCGGGGCGGTAATCATAAAAATCACGAGCAGTACCAGCATCACATCGATGTAAGGCACCACATTAATTTCTGATAATGGGCGGCGACGAATGCGAAATCTGGGTCGCATGTTACACCTGCTTATGGAAAATGGTGGAAAGTTCCGCAGAAAAGGTTTCGTAATAATTTTGCAAGCGTGCGACTTGTTGATTAAAACGATTGTATGCGATGACCGCAGGGATTGCTGCGAACAAACCAATCGCTGTTGCAATCAAGGCCTCTGAAATACCGGGTGCGACCATGCCGATCGAGGCCTGTTGCACATGTCCGAGCGCTTGGAATGCCGTCATGATTCCCCAGACTGTGCCGAACAATCCCACGTAGGGGCTGACAGAACCAATTGTCGCGAGTAATGACAATGGTTTTTCTAGCTCATCAATAATTTTGCTTTCGGCGATTTGCATGGCACGTTCGCTGCTGGATAAAATCTCGTCGCGAGAATGTTTGCCGCTGCTTTGAAATTGCGAAAAAGCGTTAAAACCCGATTTGAATATTTTGATTAACCCATTTTGGCTATCGGCTTCTTCGGTATTTTGGAGTAGATTTGCAAGAGATGCCCCGGACCAAAATTCTTTTTCAAAGGCTTTGGCCTCTTTCCACTGTTTTTTGTAAAAGCGCATGCGCTCGATAATCATGGTCCACGAAGCGATGGAGGCGACAAACAAAATTAAAATCACACATTTAACCACGAAACCGGCATTGATGATGTAACTCCATAATGTGCTGTCGACGGTCATATTTTCCTCGCAATTCATTTTCTCTTAATATTTGCATTTTATACTAGCGCTACCCTTTAACGCCACTGTTTTACGAGTAAGGTATACTTCTCGGACTTCAAGATGCGAACTCCCGGTTTTGATAAATCGAGCGGTATGAGTCTGGTTTTAAGCGCCCAGATTGCGAGCAATTGAAACGTTTCGATTGAGAAAATGCGATGGAATGCTTACTGCATTTCGAGCGTTTTTGATTGAGAAACGTTTCAAGTGCGATGCAAGATGGGATGCTTAAATTCGCGTCTTGAAGTCTGAGAGGTATATATATGCGTACTGGCCGTGACCGCAATGCACTGTATCCCGATACAAAAGCAATACATGCGCAAGCAATACTGGCAGGGCATTTTCCAATCACTAGGAAATTATTAGAGGATAATCTGAATGTAGTGCAAATTAATCGTGAATTTTGGAATACCCTCTCAAATTTTTTGTATTTATTGCCAATGAATATGACAGTTTCGACAGAATTTGATCTGTGGTTTTCCACGGTGGTTCTGCAGACGATAACTCAAGAGGAACCTTCATTACTGCAATCAATTAATCATTTATCTAAAATTTACATCACCTATTTCCCCGGTTTCCCCGATCATGGTTACAACACGTTGTTGATGCAAGTGATGCAAGCCCCCGTTTTTTTGTCGACCATACTGTTACAACTTGAAAAAGTTTATCTTTTGGGGGAATCCAGAATCGAAGAGAGCTTAGTTATTCTGGCCGCTTTTTTTCAACCACCGATATCTACAACACTTTACTGGATGAATAAAAATATTGATCAGTTATCGATTGTTTCCGAGCGAGCAGATGAACGTAATCTTATAGCGCATGCAATTAAGGATGTGTTAGAAAACATGCAAGAAGATCAATTAGCAAAAATAGATTTGATTGCTCAAGCAATATTTGCAACACTATTGAAATTTCCGTATTTTGGAATTACAAAGGAACAACATGATTTTTGGAATTTACATACAGAAACAGTGCTGCTTATTTCAAAATTTATTGCGTCACCATATCAATTAGCATCACTCTCAAGCGACAATCAAAAATTTATTATTCTGAATGCTGAAAACGATCATCGTTTTAAATTTTTGCTGCTATACATCGTGCAGCATGCTCATTCAGATACGCTTAACGTAATATTTTCTGGCATGGTGCAAAAATTATGGCTGTTGATGTTGGGGTTGGATAAAATTGGAGAATTGCGCGCAATCAATAATTATACTTGTCACATGAAGTCAAGGCCCGTGCTAAATGCGCTTGCAGCTGCTTTGCGCGAAAAGAAAGATGCTGAAGCAGTGACTGATTATTTTGATTCGCTTCTGTTGAAAATAAATAATCTTGAATTTCTTCATTTTTCTGAATCAATTCGACAAAAATTATTGGACAAAGAAAAATATCGCAATGTATCAAAACTCATTATCAAGCACATTTCTTTGCAAGTATTTTCAGAATTTCCTGAGACCTTTCAACATCAATTACTGGATTGCAATGAGTTGCAATTAAAATTTTCTTTATCATTTTATTTACAGTATCAAAAAAATTATCCGAATTTTATTGAGAATAGAAGGCTGTTTCTGAAAGTATTGTCATCGAATGACGAGAATATTAGAGAACCCATCCTTAGAGCATATTCTTTCTATGAAAACGATGATAAAAATCTCAGATATTTTTTAAATGTCATAGTTCGGAGTATTTCCGATCTTGCTGCGGTTAACATAGAAATTAACAATACATTAATGCACGCAGTATTGGTGAGCGTTAGTGATGTATTGGGAATTTTTTCTCAAAGAACTCCTTCGCCTATCGACGCGGGATTATTTCAGTTGAAATCGGATGAGTGTGCACAATCATCACCATCACCATCATCCAACTGAGCTTTGAATGTGTTGATAAGCAAGATCCGTCGCTTGTCTGCCGCGCGCGGTGCGTTTGACAAAGCCCGCCTGAATTAAATACGGCTCAATGACATCTTCAATTGTGCTGGTTTCTTCAGCGATGCTCGCTGCGATGCTATCAACGCCTGCAGGTCCGCCATTGAAAATTTGAATCAACGCATTTAAATATTTTCTATCCATGATATCAAATCCACGCGTATCGACTTTCAATAAATCTAGCGCGGATTGCGCGACAGCGTGTGTGACAAAACCGTTGGCGTGAATTTGCGCGTAATCTCGCACGCGTCGCAACAAACGATTCGCGATGCGCGGTGTTCCGCGAGAACGTTCAGCAATTTCATTGGCACCCGCCGCATCAATATCTACTTGCAAAATACGTGCCGCACGTTTCACAATCGTGGTTAAATCAGTGACGGCGTAAAATTCTAATCGTTGCACGATACCAAAACGATCGCGAAGCGGAGATGTGAGCGAGCCTGCGCGTGTTGTGGCACCGACTAACGTAAAACGTGGCAAATCTAATTTGATGGAGCGCGCCGCAGGACCTTCGCCTATCATGAGATCAAGTTGATAATCTTCCATCGCGGGATATAAAATTTCTTCAATGCTTGGGCTCATGCGATGAATTTCATCGATAAACAATACATCATGCGGCTGTAAATTGGTGAGAAGGGCAGCGAGATCCCCCGCTTTTTCCAGTACCGGACCCGCGGTTTGTCTTAATTGCACTCCCATTTCATTTGCAATAATATGCGCGAGCGTTGTTTTTCCTAAACCGGGCGGCCCAAAAATTAATACATGATCGAGCGCCTCATTTCTTTTTTTCGCCGCGTTAATAAATAATTGCATTTGTTCGCAAACAGTCGGCTGACCCACATAGTCTGATAGTTTTTTGGGGCGAATGGAAAGCTCTGCGTTGATTTCGGTATCAGCGATAATGTGTGTGTCAACGAGGCGTTCTTCAATGATATCCATTTTTTTACTTCATCATAGTTTGTAACGCGAGACGAATCAGTTGCTCGCTGTTGTGGTTGGGCTGATGCACTTTCGTGACGGCCACTTTTGCTTCATGGGGTTTGTAACCCAATGCCGTGAGTGCGCTCATTGCATCTTGCATAATTTGATTGATGTCAATTGCCAAAGTTGCAACGTCTTCCCATTTTTTCAGTGCGTCGCGCATTTCCACCACCAATCGTTCCGCAGTTTTTTTGCCGATACCGGGAATGTTGGTGAGCTGCGCGCTATTTTGTGTTTGCACGCATTGTACAAAGCGATCGATTTCCATGCCGGATAAAATCGCCAACGCAAGTTTTGGGCCAACGCCATTGACTTTAATCAGTGTGCGAAATAATTTGCGTTCTGATTCGCTATGAAATCCAAACAATAGATGCGCATCTTCACGCACCACGCAGTGGGTGAGCAAAGTGATGGCGCTGCCGATAGTGGGAAGCTCGTAAAACGTACTCATGGGTGCGTGAATTTCGTAACCAATGCCATTGACATCGACGACGGCGATGGGCGGCTTTTTCTCAACCAATTTTCCGTGTAGGTGGGTGATCACTGCATATCCTTGAGTTCTTATTCAGCATCTTATACTCATTTCATTATTGCGTCATCCTGTGTGAAAGCATGGGCTAGATGCCGTGGTCAAGCCACGGTATAACGAGAAACCGTAGATTTTCATTACAACCCCATGATAAATAATCAGAAAATAATCCAGCAAAATTAATCCGCTGTACTACACTTAACAGTGACGCGAACAGGAAAGGAGAAATGGTATGTTGATTTTAACCCGACGTATCACGGAGTCGATTATTATCGGCGATGATGTGAAAATTACAGTGCTTGGTGTGAAAGGCAATCAAGTGCGCATTGGCATTGACGCACCCAAAGAAGTGTCTGTGCATCGCGAAGAAATTTATGAACGCATTCAGCATGAAAAAAATGGAAATGCAGAAAGCGCAGATACATCAGAAGAAAAAGAAGAATAAAACTTATCCCAGCAACTCGCGCATTTTCGCTTTGATCATATCGATCGCGATGCGATTTTCTCCGCCGCGCGGTACGATGACATCGGCGTATCGTTTGCTAGGCTCAATGAATTGCAGATACATGGGGCGAACGGTGTTTTGATATTGTTCCAACACCGATTCGAGCGAGCGATCGCGTTCAAACAAATCACGTTTCAATCGACGAATCAGGCAAACGTCCAATGCTGTGTCCATGAAAATACGAATGTCCATCAGTTTTCGCAATTGTTGATCGACAAACAACAAAATGCCTTCGAGTACAATGATGCGATGCCGACCAATGTTGCGCGTTTCTTTTTTGCGTTGATGCAGCGAAAAATCATATTGCGGAATTTCTACGGGATTGCCTTGCTGTAATTCACGCAAATGTGAAATTAAGAGCTTGTGATCCAAAGATTCCGGATGGTCGAAATTGGTTTTTGCGCGTTCTTCAAAGGGCAGGTGATTCAGATCTTTGTAATAGCAATCTTCCTCAATCACTGCCACTTGGTCAGACCCGAGCTCGTTGACAAGAGTATTGGCCAGTAAACTTTTACCAGAAGCAGATGCGCCCGATATACCGATAATTATCGTATGATTTGAATTCATGAGAATCTTCTTCTAAAGTAGAGTCACACTATGATAGGCACAACTAGGAAAAAATCAATGAAAAAAAAATACAACATCGCCGTTGTTGGCGCCACGGGTATTGTGGGTGAGACATTGCTGGATTTATTGCAGGAACGTGAATTCCCAATCGCATCACTTTTCCCATTGGCGAGTGAACGTTCTGCGGGCGAAGTCGTTTTTTTTGGTGATAGTGAATATGCAATAGAGACCTTGGATCAATTTGATTTTTCCGATGTTGATTTTGCGTTTTTTGCCGCGGGCAGCGAGGTGTCTGCGCGCTATGTGCCGATTGCTGCTAAAGCAGGTTGTATTGCGATTGATAAATCCAATGTGTTTCGATATGAACAGGATGTGCCACTCGTGATTCCCGAAGTGAATCCGCATGCACTCACCAATTATCAAGCTAAAAAAATTATCGCCAATCCCAATTGCACAACAATTCCAATTCTCATTGCGATCAAACCGATCTTAGATTTTTTTGGTGTGACGCGCATGAATGTCGCGACGTATCAATCTGTTTCTGGCGTTGGAAAAAAAGGCATTGAGGCGCTGGCCACTGAAACCGCAGACATTTTAAATGGGCAAGCGATCGAATCTCCCGCGTTATCAAAACAGATTGCGTTTAACGTGTTGCCAAAAATTGATGATTTTCAAGATAACGGTTACACGCTTGAGGAAATGAAATTAATTTGGGAAACGAAAAAAATTTTGGATGACAATGACATTGCAGTGAATGTGACAGCGGTGCGCGTCCCCGTTTTTTTTGGGCACAGCGCTGCGATTCATTTGGAAACGAAAAAACCGGTGAGCGCTAATGTCGTGCGTGAATTATTGCAAAAATTTCCGGAAATTGCGGTGGTTGATGATCAATATGATTATCCAACACCCGTAACACACGCGGCGGATCAAGACGCCGTTTTTGTGGGGCGCATTCGAAAAGACATCTCACATCCGAATGGTTTGAATTTGTGGGTAACAACTGATAATGTTCGAAAAGGAGCGGCGTTGAACGCCATCCAAATTGCGGAGACATTAATCCGAGTGTGACAGGATGTTACATTAAATCGCAATACGCAGACAGCGGTAGCGAGTGCATAAAACGTAATGCACAGACACGAGCGGTAGCGAGTGCATAAAACGTAATGCACAGACACGAGCGGTAGCGAGTGCATAAAAAAGGAGTTTTTCATGCGCTACGGAAAATGTTTATTTTTGGGTTATGCGACACTGCTGCTGCTTATGTCAGTACAGGTTTTTTACTATACACAGTTATTGCAAGAAATTTATTTTAAGCGCAATAGAAACTCTCCGTCGATGAGCGTCATTTTATTTTTTTTCCATTCAGCATTCACTGCTTTCGCCATACAATTACAAAGTATGTGTCGCGCTACCGTCACCTGTTTTTTTGATCCCATGGAAATGACACTGGAGGAAATGCTTGCTGCGGTCAATAGCGTTGGTCCATTTGAGCAACTTGAGTTCTAACAAGGGTTTCGAACGAAGTGCAAATTCCTTTGTGATGATCTATAAATTTTTCATAAATGACTACTTTATCGTAACCCACAACCTCATGTTCCTGAGCTATTTTATCGATCATTTGACAAATATGTCAAATTGACATATAATAAACTATAATGAGAATGAACACATGAGTTGGATGAGTCAATTGCGTATTGTTTCAAAAAGGAAGATTCGGGAATATTGTAAAAGTAATCCGCAAGCTCTGCTCCCATTGGTTGAGTGGTATGCAAAAATACGGAATACCAAGGTGCGTAATTTAAGTGAGTTGAAAAAAGTGTTCAATAGCGTTGATTATGTGAATGGCTATACTATTTTTGATATTGGTGGAAACAATTATCGATTAATCGCAGCTACTCATTTCAATGCGCAAATTTGTTATATCAGAGAAATTTGGACACATGCAGAATATAGCAAGCCATATAATCAGGAAAAATTAAAAAGAGGTGCGTTATGAGTAATGCCGCGATTAAAATCGATTTTGTAGACAAAAAAACAAAACGAGAATTTCACTATCCTATCGATATTTTTAAAAAACCCTCTAATGATAAAGAATATGGAAAACTTGAAAAAGTGTTGGACGAGTTGATTGATGCTGTGCGTGACAATGAGAGACATCCGCTGGTTGTAGCGATGCAAATTGTTGGGGAAAATTTAGAGCAGTACGATAGTGCACATTATCCTGATATTGGATCAAATGTTTCTGACATCGATATGGTGAAGTTTTTAATGAAATCTCATCATCTCAGGCAAGAAGATTTAGCAGATATTTTTGGTGATCAAGCTAATGTATCAAAATTTCTTAGTGGCGAGAGATCATTATCTAAAGCTCAAATTTCTGGATTAAAAAAACGTTTCGGTATCAGCGCTGATTTTTTTGTGAAATAATGCGAACTTCCGATTGAGGTCTGAGAGGTATATGGCCTAGGGTCCTAGTTGATGCTGCATTATCTTTTGCGTTCATATCCCGATGTAATCGGATATCGCCGATCTTTTCCAAACGCGCGTTGTGTGAGTCGTATGCCGATGGGCGCTTGACGGCGTTTATATTCGTTGGCATTAATCATTTTCACCACTTTATCAACGACGTCTTTTTGAAAACCCGCCTGATACAATTGTGTTGGTTCCTCATCTTTTTCGATATAACGCTGCAAGAGATCATCGAGTAAATCATAGGGTGGCAACGTATCTTGATCGGTTTGATTCGGCGCTAATTCTGCAGACGGTGCACGCGTGAAAACACGTTCAGGAATAATCGGTGACAAATGATTACGATAATGCGCCAACTGATATACCATGGTTTTCGACACGTCTTTCAACACAGAAAATCCACCCGCCATATCACCGTACAAAGTGGTGTAGCCGACAGAGTATTCGCTTTTATTTCCTGTCGTTAACACAATTTTTCCAAACTTATTGGACAATGCCATGAGTAGCGTGCCGCGAATGCGTGCTTGTAAATTTTCTTCCGTCGCATCGCGCGGTTTATTTTCAAAGACAGGCGCTAATGTCGTTAAAAAAGTATCGAGTAATGCATCAATGGGCAGTAGGTGATATTGCACACCCAAATTTTTCGCTTGCGCGATCGCATCTTCGACACTTATTTTTGCGGTGTAACGCGATGGCATCAAAACCGCTTCCACTTTGTCAGCACCAATAGCGTCTGCAGCAATGGCCAACGTCAATGCAGAATCAATTCCGCCAGATAATCCCACAATGGCGCCAGGAAAACGATTTTTTTCAATATAATCTCGCGTGCCCAATTTCAATGCGCCATACGTGTGATCGAGCAGGGTTAATGGTTTGGGTAATGATGTTTTCGCGATGTATATTTTATTGTTTTTCTTTTCTATGTCGATTAACAAAATATTTTCTTCATAATGCGCGGCTTTTGCAGCGCAATGACTTTCTGCATCCACTGCCATCGATCCCCCATCAAACACTAATTCATCTTGTCCACCAACACAATTGACATAGGCGATTGGAAGCTTGGTTTTTGCCGCGCGTTTTTTGATGATTTCTTCGCGCAAATGAATTTGCTCTTGATTGTAGGGCGATGCGTTGATGACAATTGCAATCTCAGCGCCTGCTTGTTTTGTTTTTTGAATAGGCGTTTCATGCCATAAATCTTCGCAAATTAATAATCCAATTTTAATACCTTGAAATTCAAATACGCACGGTTCTTTTCCTGCGGTAAAATAACGTTTTTCGTCAAATACTGTGTAATTGGGCAATTCTTGTTTAGCATAACTTGCTAAGTATTTTCCATGATAAAGACAAGCGACTTTGTTATAAAAACAATGATCCTGTGTTTCAGGATAACCCAAAATAATCGCAACGTTTGGCAGCGCTGCTTGAATTTGTTGTAGCGCACGTTCACATCGTTTGTAAAATCCTGGGCGAAACAATAAATCTTCGGGTGGATATCCCGTTAATGCTAATTCTGGAAAAACAATTAAGTCAGCGTGATAGTCAGATTGTATGCGCTGACTTTCTTGAATGATACGATTGGCGTTGCCGAAAATATCGCCGACCAAAAAATTCAATTGTGCTAATGCAATTTTCATATGATCAGTCCTGCTGCCACACGCCGATTTTCAGCGATCAATGCGGTGTATGTGCGACATGCGGCGCTGGTGCTCATGCATTCCACATGGAATTGTTTTTGCAACAGCGGCTGCATTTGATTTGCTCGCAGAATCATACTTTTTTCGCCAGTACCAAGCAAAATAATTTCGATGGGCAGCGTTAAAAAGGGCTCCCAATCGAGATCATTGAGATCTGCGACAGATCTGGGGCGCCACGAGGTCCATAATTTATCCGCAGAAATAATAAGACTTTGCATGAATACTGCGTTGTTAATCGTTATTTTTCCAGGAGAATAGGCGTTGATTTGATAGGTGGCGATGCTTTTGTCTTCGGCGAGTGACATGGGGACAACCTCTTTGTAAATATTCTAGCAGAAACTTGCGTAATACAGCTTAACTCAAGTAGAATGCCCCTTCCTTGCTCCACCGGCTTGCCGGGGGGCTTAAACCACAAGGGATAATTATGCGACATTACGAGATCGTATTTTTGGTGCATCCTGATCAAAGCGCGCAGGTCACCACCATGATTCAGCGCTATCAAACTATTATTAAAACTGGCCACGGAAAAGTGCACCGATTGGAAGATTGGGGCCGTCGTCCGTTGGCTTATCCTATTAACAAAGTGCATAAAGCACATTATGTACTGATGAACATCGAATGTTCTGAGGCAGTGCTTGCTGAAATTGAAAATGCTTTTCGTTTTAACGATATGGTCATTCGTAATTTGATTTTACGTTGTCAGGAGGCGATCACAGCGCCGTCTGCGATGACGAGAAGAATGAATGAAAAGAAAGAAAATACGGGCCGCGGTAAATATGCGGATGATTTGGTAGAAGCGGAGGACGAATAATGAGAGGTAACGCATCAAATTTTTCCAAACGTAAAAAATTCTGCGCCTTCCAAGGTAAAAATGGCGTGGTGATCGACTATAAAGATGTCGATATGTTAAAGGAATATGTGATGGAATCGGGCCGTATTGTGCCAAGCCGAATTACTGGTACAAGCGCTCGCTATCAACGTCAGCTTTCCAAGGCGATTAAGCACGCGCGGTTTTTGGCGCTGTTGCCCTATTGTGATATGCACTGAGACATGAAAAAGGTGATACAGTTATGAAAGTTATTTTGCAAGAAAAGGTCACCAACCTGGGTAAGGTCGGCGATCAAGTGAATGTAAGGCCGGGATTTGCGCGTAACTTCTTGTTGCCGCGCGGAAAAGCGTTGAAGGCGACAGAAGCTAATATTGTGGCATTTGAAAATCGACGTGTTGAGTTGGAAAAGAAAGCTGCAGAAACGCAATCAGCGGCAGAAAGCAGAGCAAAAGCATTGGCAGGCCACGTCATTACGATGGCAGCGCAAGCGAGCGAAGAAGGAAAGTTATTTGGATCCATCGGTCCGCGCGACATTGCCAAAGCGATGAGCGATGCTGGAAAAGCGGTTGAAAAACGTGAAGTGGAAATGCCAGAGGGGCCGATTCGTTCGATTGGTGAATATGAAATTACGATTCACTTGCATGGGGAAGTGCGCAGCACAATCAAAGTGGTTGTGAATCCAGCATAGCGGTAACGATACAACAAGGACGGCAATGACGCTGACAGCGGAAAGACCATCCATTCATACCAAAGTTCCGCCACATTCGATTGAGGCGGAGCAATCTGTTTTAGGTGCGCTGATGCTGGATCATCGCACCTGGGATCAGATTGCGGATCGCATTACCCCCGCCGATTTTTATCGTGGTGATCATCGCGCTATCTTCGAAACTGTCTTGCAATTAATTCAGCGGAGTCAGCCGTTTGATGCGTTGACCATCGCAGAATCATTAAAGCACGACAATAAAATATCCATGTTGCCCGGTGGAGAAGCATATTTATATGAGCTTGCGCAGAACACACCATCTGCCGCGAATATTACGGCGTATGCCGATATTGTTCGCGAGCGATCGATTTTACGGCAATTAATTTCGGTAGGGACAGATGTCACGGATAGTGTGTTTCATCCGGATGGTCGCGATTCACAGGCGTTACTCGATAATGCTGAGCGATTGGTTTATCGCATTGCCGAAAATCAACAACGTGGTTCAGGCCCTGTTCCCATTGCAGAATTATTATCTCAGGCGACAGATCGTCTGGATTTACTTGCGCAAACCAAAGGCGCTTTGACGGGAGTGCCAACTGGATTTTCGGATTTCGATCAATTGACGTCGGGATTGCAAGCGGGCGATATGATTGTGATTGCCGGCAGACCTTCCATGGGTAAAACCAGTCTTGCGATGAATATTGCGGAATTTGCGGCAATCAAACAAGAAAAACCAGTATTGGTATTTAGTTTAGAAATGCCAGCAGCACAGTTAGCGCTTCGCATGATTTCTTCATTGGGCCGCATTGATCAACACAAAGTGCGCACGGGACAATTGTCGGATGATGATTGGCCCCGCGTTTCTTCTGCGGTGAGTGTGTTGTCTGAATCGCGTTTATTTGTGGACGATACACCGGCGTTGTCTCCTTTGGAATTACGCACGCGCGCGCGACGACTCGCAAGAAAACACAATGGATTAAGTTTGATTGTGATCGATTATTTGCAATTGATGACGAGCCCTTCGGTGCGCGAGAATCGCACCAATGAAATTTCTGAAATTTCACGCGCGTTAAAAAGTATTGCTAAAGAGTTTAATGTCCCGGTGATTGCATTGTCGCAATTGAATCGTGGTTTGGAGCAACGCACAGATAAACGCCCCGTGATGTCCGATTTGCGTGAATCCGGCGCGATCGAACAAGACGCCGATGTGATTGCATTTATTTATCGCGATGAAGTGTATCACGAAGACAGTCCACACAAAGGCACTGCGGAAATTATTATTCGCAAACAACGTAACGGACCGATTGGCGATTTCCGAGTGACTTTCTTAGGAAAATATACACGCTTTGAAAATTTTTCAGCGAATCGTTCTGACGCTGATGATCATTTGGTCTGACCATGGGTAACCCGATACGGTGGCAATGTCGACGTGGCATGTTGGAACTTGATGTGATTTTTGAGCGTTATTTAGCGAATCGTTATGATACGTTATCCCCCGATCAGAAAAAATTATTTTCACAATTATTATCGCAAGATGATCCCACATTGTATGATTGGCTGATTGTGGAATCGCCGTGTGCTGATGCTGCATTACAATTAATTGTTAACGATGTGATTCGGTATGGTTAGCATTCGTCATCCCGCGGCTCGACCGCGGGATCCAGAAAATTGAGATTTTTATGATTCGTTATTTTATCGGTAAACCCATCGATCCCTTCAGCGCCGATCTTTTTAAAAAAACCACCTTGATTGCTTTTTTTGCTTGGATAGGACTGGGTGCTGATGGATTATCCTCTTCGTGTTACGGCCCAGAGCAAGCTTTTTTAGCATTGGGTCACTATCACCACTTAGCATTATTTGTATCGATCGGAATGATTTTGTCCGTGTTTGTGATTGCACTCAGCTACAACCAAGTCATCGAATTATTTCCAAGCGGTGGTGGCGGTTATAAAGTGTCTAGTCAATTATTGGGGCCAGCAGTTGGCGTGGTATCTGGTTCCACATTAATTATCGATTACGTATTAACAATTGCGATTTCAATCGCAAGCGGCATGGATGCGCTTTATAGTTTTTTTCCGAAAGACATTCAATTTACTAAATTGCCCGCGTCATTTATCACGATTTTATTTTTATTATTTTTAAATTTGCGCGGCATGAAAGAATCCATACGTGCATTATTGCCAATATTTTTGGGATTTGTGATCACACATATCGCGTTATTAATTTATGGAACAGTCATTCACACACAGGGTGTCGTTGATGTGACGCGACAATCGATATCGGAAGCACACGCATTATCTGGTCGTGTGGGATTTTTAATGATGCTCGCATTTATTTTGCATGCGTATTCACTGGGCAGTGGTACTTACACGGGGATTGAAGCGGTTTCTAACAACGTGAATAAATTAGCGGAACCGCGTGTGAAAACCGGTAAATTAACTATGTTATACATGGCGATTTCGTTGTCGTTGGTCGCAGGCGGAATTACTTTTTTATACATGTTGTGGCACGTAGAACCATCGGCAGATAAAACACTTAATGCAATTTTATTTGCAAAAATATTGGGATCATCACCGAGTGCACATGCGGGATTGATTGTCACTTTATTATTTGAAGCGGGAATTTTATTTGTGGCGGCGAATACCGGATTTTTGGCAGGTCCAACGGTGCTGGCGAATATGGCCGTCGACAATTGGTTTCCTCGGCGTTTTCGTTTGTTATCGAGTCGATTGGTAAACAGTCAAGGCATTATTTTTTTCGGTGTCGCTGCATTGATTATTTTGCTGTTGAGTCGCGGCAATGTGAGTTGGTTGATTGTGTTGTATAGCATCAACGTGTTCATGACATTTTGTTTAACCACGCTTGGCATGTGCCGCTATTGGTTTACTAACCGTGCTTATACACTCGAATGGTGGACGAAATGCGTAATGTCATTGATTGGATTTATTTTAACGTCAGTAATTTTAGTGACGGTACTGATCAGTAAATTTTTTTCTGGTGGTAGCATTGCGATTTTAGTAACAGGTCTCGTAATTTTCTTTTGTTTTATGGTGCGTCGTCATTACACGTGGGTGGGGCGCGAATTGCGAAATCGCGGGCGTGAATTGCTACCGCCATTGGATGAAAACAAAATAATTGAATTGGTAGCGCCAGATGCACAAGAACGAACGGCAATTATTTTTGTTTCCGGAAGAGTGCTGGGGATGCATTGTTTGAATTGGGTGTTGAAAAATTTTCCGGGTTATTTTAAAAATATGGTGTTTGTGAGCGTGGGGCAGGTGGATATTAAAAGTTTCACAGGAAAACGCGCACTAAAACGCATGGCAAAAGAAGTGGATCAAACGCTGGATTATTTTGTTCGATATTGCCAGCAAAAAAATATTCCGGCGACGAGCTTTGCAGATTATGGTGGTGATTTGATGGAGCAATTGGTGGTGCTTTGTCAAATGATCGGCAAACAATTTCCGCAGCATATGTTTTTTGCGAGTCAAATGAGTTTTTATCGTGACACATGGTTCAAGCGGTTTTTGCATAATGGTGTCAGTTACACATTACAGCGGCGACTGCATGCGCTGAGTGAAGAGATATTGTTAATTCCGATGTCGATCAATTAACGACGCACTTGCTCCATGTTGCTACGCAACATTTCGCGCGTGCTTCTGTGGTTTTAGAGTTAACGATGCACTTGCTTCATAAATATAAATGATTTGCTTCGCAAATCCCGCTTGGCTTTCGCGCGCGGCTCTTTGCTATATATGCGCGTGCGTTATTTGTGCCTCGCCATTTCTGCATACGGCAAAAAATTAGGATCGCGCGACAAAATAAATTTGGCTAAATGTTTTCCCGCTTCTCGCAAATTGTAATGGGTTGACGGATGCTCTGTCACATAATCAATTACCAGGCTTGCAAAAGCTGCTTCACCAATCGCTGTTTGCAGCGCTGGAAAATCTTGCGCGAGAGAAGCGATCATGCGTTCATGATAACTGTTTTGATAAATAGTTAAGCGATCTGGCTTATCGCAGTGCATTAAAATTTTTGTTTGATTGCAAAACAAATATTGTTGAAATTGTTTCTGTAGTTGCCGTAATTTTTTCACGAAAGTTCAGTTTGCTCTTCAGTTTCTGGCAATGCAATATCCGCTGTGAGTAACTCCGCTTTTTCAATTTTTTGAAAACGACTTGTTAATTTCTGTGATGATTTATGCACTTCTGACACATCGCGATTAGCAAGATCAATATGCTGCGCCAAATTATCCATACGTTTTTGAAAACGCTCAAAATCTTTTCCAAGTGCTATTAAATGTTCTTGAATAATGTGTACTTGTTTTCGCGTTGCCGCATCTTTTAATACAGCTCTGACGGTAGTGAGTATCGCCATCATCGTGGTGGGTGATGCGAGCCACACGCGTTTTTGCTGTGCAAAGGAAACGACATCTTCGTAATTCGCATGGATTTCAGAAAAAACTGCTTCGGCCGGAATAAATAATAACGCACCATCCGATGTTTCATTTTCAATAATATATTTTTCGGCGATATCTTGAATGTGTTTTTTAATATCATCGCGAAACTGTCTTGTCAATTCCTTTTTCTCCGTATCATTGGTAACGTTTTGTAATTTGCGATAGGTTTCTAGCGGAAATTTTGCATCAATTGCAATATTGCCGGTTGGTTCTGGCAAAAATAAAAAACAATCGGGACGTTTTCCATTCGACAAAGTGTGTTGCAATGCAAAATGATTTTCGGGCAGCATGTTACGAATGAGTGCTGTTAATTGCACTTCACCAAAAGCGCCGCGCGATCGCTTGTCAGACAAGACCGCTTGCAAACTCATTACATTTCCCGATAATTCTGTAATTTTTTTCTGCGCTTCATCAATTACCGCCAAACGTTTGACGATATCGGTAAACGTATTAGTTGTTTTTTCAAAACCGGTGGTTAATTGTTTATGCACCTCATGACTGATGTCTTTTAATTTTTCTTGTGTCACTTGCGTTAATTTATCTACCTGTTCGGTCAATCGCGTCGTATTTTGGTTGAGCATGGTGGCGACCTGGTGGCGCATATCCGTCATCGTTTGCTGCTGACTTTCTTGAATGAGTTTCAAGCTTTGAATTTGATGTTGATCAAATCGTTCACGCGCTGTTTGTTGCGCTTGCTGTTCTTCGCGCAAAATTTTTCTGACCTGATGATGGATGAAAAAAATTATCGCAATGCCCGCGGTCAATGCTGCAATAATTAGAATGAATTGCATGGGGCTACCTCAGTTTTTTGTGTGGTTTTGGCTAGTGCAATGGCGCCCAAAACCCCCGCGTTATTTTTTAATCCGGGTGACACAATGTAATTACTGATGTCATTGAGATTAGCATGTTGCACGTAACCGCCAATGAGCGGCGCTACTTTTTGTTGAATTTTTTTAAGCAAGTTTACTTGTTGCATGACACCTCCGCCGATAATAATGCGCTTTGGAGATAAGCAAAACGTGTAATTGACGAGAGCGAGTGCCAGATAATGCGCTTCGATTTCCCAAGCGATGTGATCAGCGTCTAATTTCATTGCATCATCCACTTGATGTCGCGCCTGCAGCGATGGGCCCGATGCCAATCCTTCCAAGCACGTGTCATGATAGGCGCAGACACTTTTTCCAGTATCATTTGCTAATTTTGAAATTAAAATATGACCCATTTCAGGATGTAATGCGCCGTGACACAATCGATGATTCACAAATGCGCCAGCGCCAATGCCAGTACCAACAGTCATGTAAATAAAATCACTGATGTTGTGGCCATTCCCCCAATGATATTCACCCATGGCGGTGACGTTGACGTCGGTATCAAAAGCGATGGGTAGAGCAGTCGCTTTTGTAAGCTCTTCCACAAAATTACAATAACGCCAAGCGAGCTTGGGCGTTGAGGTGATATAACCAAAATGATCGTGCTCGGGATTTAATCCGAGTGGGCCAAATACCGCCGCACCAATGCCAAGCAATTTTGTTTTTGTTGAAACTGCACGAATGTGTTCAATCACGCGCGACAGAGTTTCTGTGGGTGTTGTTGTGGGAATGGTGATGCGATCGTGTAAATCTTCTGGGCCAGTTCCCCATGCACACACAAATTTAGTGCCGCCAGCTTCGATACCGTAATACATAGTTTCCCCTATTTTATAGATAAAAATGCCGCATACGCTAAAATAATAATTGCAACGATGAGCGCATAAATACTGAGTTTCGCCAGCGTTTTTGCTGCATTCGGCGCGCCACTCCATTCACCTTGACGCCATCCCCACATATTAGAAAATAAAATAATGCAAACCATAAAAAGCGGCCAGCCGATAATAGGGCCTAATGATCCAATCATCAAGCTGCCAGCACTGTATAAAATCAGTGAAAAAAACCAACACGCACCCATGAACATGGTCGCACCATAATACGTGAATGAGCGATAATTGTTTTCAGCTGATCGATGTTGATAACGCAACGATATCATGTATGCCGCGTAAGGAAAAAATGTGGCGATTAAAAAGGCAGGCCAAATAATGTTGGCTGCAACAAGATGATTCACGCCAGATTGTAATGCATATTGTTGCAACACCGCGGTATAACTAAACGTAATATTTTGCCCTGCAGAAAAAATCCCAGCGCAAACGGCCAATAACACACCGAGAAAAAAATGATTGCTTTTGGTAATTTTATTTTCTGCTCGGTCGCGTTTTAATCCCGCAACATACGACAATAAAAGCCCCGCAATAATTACTGCAATGCCGATCATGGCGATGGTACTTTGTGTCGTGAATGCTTGATTACTGTGTTGCAATAGCAATGGAATGAGTGACCCGAGCGCAGTACCAATTCCGATGTTAATTAAAAATCCCAAACTAAATCCAATCAGCTGCAACGTTTTTGCAAAACAAATTTGCCCAATAGCAAATAAAAATCCGCCGATTAAAATGATTGCGAGCAAATGCGCAGGCATTTGCGTGTAAATGCGCCACGCTGATGGGGCGAGCAATGTCACAAATAAACAGGGAAAAAGCAGAAATGCCCAGATGCTATAGTTCAGCCAAATGCGTTGATATGTCCATCGAGTTAATCGTTTGCTCGGCAATGCGAACGAGCCATTGATGGCGCCAGCGAATGAAAAAATAAATAGTCCGTATAAAAATCCCATATATTTTCCTTGTGTTGATTCACTCGCTACTGCTCGTGTCTATGCGCGATCGGTAGGGAGCGAATCCATTTTAATGTATAATCGGCCATTAATAAATTGTTAATGAGGATTTTGAAATGATTCGCGCAAGTATTGTGGCGTTGGTGACACCCATGCAGTTGAATGGCGCTATTGATTATGATCGCTTGGATGCGCTGATTGAGTGGCATTTACAAAATAAAACGAATGGGTTGGTGATTTTGGGAACGACAGGTGAATCAGCAACTATCGCTAACGATGAGCGTGAAAAAATTATTCGTCATGCAATCACAACGGTGAATCACCGCATCCCCGTGATTGTCGGCGTGGGTTCTAACGCCACTGCAGAAACAATCGCGCGCACCGAAGAAGCTAAAAAATTGAATGCAGATGCCGTATTAATTGTCACTCCGTATTACAACAAACCAACACAAGAGGGACTGTTCCAACATTTTTCAGCGATTGCGAATATTTCCATTGCGCAAATTTTATATAATGTGCCGTCGCGTACCGCGTGTGATTTATTGCCAGAAACAGTGGCGCGTTTATCAGTTTTTTCAAATATTATTGGCGTAAAAGAAGCGACGGGCGATATGCAGCGTTTGCAAAAATTGTTATCGCTTTGTCCATCGCTTGATTATTTTAGTGGTGATGATAAAACGGCGATGGAATTTATATTGCAGGGTGGAAAAGGAGTGATTTCAGTGGCCGCCAATGTTGTTCCTCAAAAAATTCATGCATTGTGCGATGCTGCGTTGACAGGAGATCGTTTGCGTGCGGAATCAATTAATCAATCATTGGAAAAGTTGTATCATGCGTTGTTTGTGGAAAGTAATCCCATTCCAACCAAATGGGCGCTTGCAAAAATGAGTTTGATTCAGCTTGGAATTAGGCTACCATTAACGCCACTGAATGTGGCGCATCAGCCGACAGTATCAGCAGCGATAGAGGAGGTGTTATGCGATGTGTTGTGATTTTATTTTTGTTGTTTGCGAGTGTTGTGTTGACCGCGTGCGGTAGTGGCACGGGTCACGCAAAAACGTATGTGAAAAAAAGTCAGCAAATTGGATCGTTGGTGGTCCCGCCCGGTGTTCCCATGGTGAAACAAGATACATATTATCCCATTCCTGTCGTTGCAACGCCGACCACCACGCAAATTACATCACTCACGCCGCCCACATTATTAAAAGGTACTGACAAATCTACTCATCAATAACATTTTAATTTTAATAGGGATGTTGTTTGTGACAACAAAAGCTTGGAGAAGTACCGAAGCGGTCATAACGGCGCCGACTCGAAATCGGATGGGGCTTGAAAGAGCCCACGTGGGTTCGAATCCCACCTTCTCCGGTTATCTACTAACGATTATTAGCGCATTATTTTTTTCATCTTCCATTTTTGCTTCCGGTTTTCAATTGTGGGAAGAAAGTGCGTCAAGCTTAGGTGATTATCACGCAGGCGGTGCAGCTTCTGCGAAAGATGCGAGTAGTATTTTTTATAATCCCGCGGGCGCGACACACATCAAACATCAAGAAATTTCTGCAGGTGTCGTTTATATCCCACTGGACGTGACATATCACGGTACTATCACATTGAATGGCGTTCCAGCGCAAAATAGTCCGACGCCACCTGCCGGCATTTCAGGGAGCACTGAAAATTACGTACCCAATTTTCATTACGTATTGCCAATCAATCATCGTTTAGCCGTTGCGTTTGAAGAAACCACACCGTTTGGCTTGTCAACGAGTTATCCGTCAGATGGTACTGGCATTGGCATGTTGGCGACAGTCACCAAACTCAAAACCATTAATTTAAATCCCAGCATCGCGTATGCAATCAACGATAAAATTTCAGTGGGCGCTGGATTTGATGCCATGCATGGTGAAGCGATTTACGATGATGCAATTCAATCTCTTGGGCCGATCACGAATAGCTTAACGGGATGGGGTTACGGTTATAATGCGGGTGTTTTAATGCAATTGAATTCGGCAACACGCATGGGATTAAGTTATCGTTCTGCAGTGACGATTGTTGCAACGGGTCCGAGCGAGACGAGCGGCGTTTCTTCCACGGTCAGTGCTGCTTTTCCATTGCCCGCGACCACGATGCTCAGTATTTATCATGACATGTCGCATCGTTGGGCAATAATGGCTAGCGCGTTTTATACGCAATGGTCCTGCTTTCATGAGTTGGTAATCAAGAATATCTCGCAGGGTGCGGGATTTTCGCCAGGAACCGTTGCGTTATTTGAAAATTACCGCGATACCTGGAATTTTTCACTGGGCTCTCGTTATCGCATCAATCATTTTTGGTCAATAGAGGCGGGCGCGGGTCACGATGAAACACCGACGCGATTGCCGTATCGTGATATTCGATTGCCGGATAATGATCGTTACGCCGCTTCATTGGGCGTCAATTATTATCCGAAATCCAATCTTAAATTCAGTGCGGGTTGGACGCATTTTTTTGTCGATAGAACAACCATCAATAATTCTGGCTCAAATGACACTTCAAAAACCACCACATTGCTTCCACCAGCGGTCGGGATTGGTTATGTGGATTCGCAAGTGAATGTCTTTGGTCTGCAGTTGTCGTGGGATTTTTAAAAAATGAAAATTACCAGTTTACTCTAGTTTATCTAAGTTATATAATTTTGAGATAACTTCGATAAACTAAGATAAGGTTGGTATAACTCATGGATGCATTACATAACCCTTTTTCTCCTGGTGCCGGTGCACCACCCCCACAATTAGCGGGTCGGAATGATATTTTGCAGCAAGCACTCATGACTCTGGCGCGAATAAAACATAAGCGCTCTGAAAAAAGCATGCTGCTTGTTGGATTGCGTGGCACAGGAAAAACGGTACTACTGTATGAAATTTCAAAATTAGCTGAAAAAGAAGGTTATCATGCAATCATGATTGAGGCGCATGAAAAAAAATCATTAGCGGAAATCTTGTTGCCGGAAATTAGGCGCGTACTATTTGAATTAGCATCAGGTGAAAAAACGAAGTACGCTCTGCGTGTTATAAAAAGTTTTTTTCAATCGCTAAAATTGAATATTAAAATTAATGATATTGATTTTGGTTTGGGAATTGATCCACAAAAAGGTGTTGCGGATAGTGGTAACTTGGAATCTGATCTTGCGCAAGTATTTATAGCGCTCGGTGAAGCAGCTACTGAACGTCATACTGCGGTCGCTATTATCATTGACGAATTGCAATATTTAAGCGAGGAAGAATTAAGTTCACTGATCATGTCAATACATAAAATTTCACAAAAATCTTTGCCGATTGTGTTGATTGGCGCTGGATTACCGCAATTAGTCGCAAAAGCCGGTCGCGCGAAATCTTATGCGGAACGTTTGTTTGATTATCCTGAATTGGGACCGTTAAAAAAAGAAGATGCAAAATCAGCATTACAAACACCCGCGAAACACGAAGGTGCCTCTTTCACGCAAGATGCGATTGACGAAATTATTCGTGTCACAGAGGGTTATCCTTATTTTCTGCAAGAGTGGGGATACCAAGCGTGGAATATTGCAAAAAAATCTCCAATTGATATTCATGTTGCAAAACTTGCAACAAAAGCATCCATTCAAAGATTGGATCAAGGTTTTTTCCGCGTACGATTTGATCGGTTAACGCCGCGCGAAAAAGAATATTTATATGCATTAGCAGAATTAGGAACGACACCGCAACGTTCCGGTGATGTTGCGGAAATACTGGGCATTGATGTAAAAAACGCAGCGCCTTTAAGAAATAATTTAATTAAAAAAGGCATGATTTACAGCCCAAAACATGGCGATACCGCATTTACTGTGCCTTTATTTGAAGGATTTTTGAAAAGAATGATGCGCGATAAATCCTAGTCATTAAAAATATCCTATAGTGCCCAGGGCTAAATTGAGCGTTTCCCTAATTCAGACAGGGGTACCTGATCTGTTACAAAATTTCTTTACCAACTCCACAAACTCCGCCGATTTTTCAACATGCGGCAAGCGCGTGCGATCTTATGTGACTATGGATTGCATTCCCTATTTTTGTTACAATAATAGGGAATGCAATCCATAATTAGGATAACTACTTGATAAAAAAAGAATTATTTCAACTGAGTCAAGAGCTGATTGAACTGAATCATCGGCCTTTTCGACGGTATTTTATTCAACACACTAAACTTGAACATCGTTTGTCTATTATCATCGGTCAACGCGGTATTGGGAAAACAACCACATTGATTCAGTATTTATTGGATTATGCAAAGGGCGATCAGTGTAGTCGCAAAATTTTGTATGTGCCCATCGATCATTTTGTAGCGCAAGGATTAACATTATTCGAAATTGCTGAAAGTTTTTTTCAAATGGGTGGTGAATGTATCGCGCTCGACGAAATTCATCAATATCCCGGATGGTCAGGCGAATTGAAAAGTATTTACGATTCATTTCCGAAATTAAAAGTGGTTGCGTCTGGAAGTTCGGCATTGGAAATTCACCAGGGCTCGCATGATTTGAGTCGCCGTGCAATTTTATATCATTTACATGGCATGTCATTTCGTGAATTTTTAGAATTAAAAAACGATATTCAATTGAATTCCGTTGAGCTAACAGAATTGTTTAAGCATCATCAAAAAATTTCTCATCAAATAATTTCCGTGTTAGATCGCTCAGGGAAAAAAATATTAAGTGAATTTTCAGAATATTTGTTGTATGGTTTTTATCCGTATTTTTTCGAACTAAACGATTTGGTTTTATTTCATAAAACCTTAGAGCAGAATGTGCATACCACTATTGAATCTGATCTGATTGCTATTTATCCCAATTTAACGGGTGTCAGTGTTCGAAAATTAAAACAGTTATTGAGTTTTATCGCAGGTGCCGTGCCTTTTACACCAAACTGGAGTGAAGTTAAAACGATGCTGGAAGTGGGTGATGTACGCACACTCAAAACTTATTTTAAATATTTAGAAGATGCTTGCCTGATAAAAGTGGTTTCTGGCGCTAGCGCCAAATTAAAAAAAATTTTACTTCCGGAAAAAATATTTATTGATAATCCAAATCTGATGCAAGCGATGACAAAAAATCAGTCTAATGTTGGCACGATTCGTGAAATTTTTTTGATTAATATGTTAGTAAATCATGACATTGCATTGTGTAAAGACGGTGATTTTGTTATCGATCATCAATATGTTATTGAGGTAGGTGGAAAGAAAAAAGATTTTAATCAGATTAAACATCTGTCCAATGCCTATCTAGCAGTAGATCAAATAGAATCAGGAATAGATCGAAAAATTCCGCTGTGGTTATTTGGGTTTTTGTATTAGGCCTATTACAATAGAAGTTTCGCACTTTGCGAAACTCTCTCACAAATAGTTCAAGCGATTATGTCAATAAACAACCTATAAAAATTTCTTTACTAACTCCACAAACTCCGCCGATTTTTCAACATGCGGCATATGCGCGCAATCAGGGATAATGGAAAATTGGCTGCGGGGAATAGCATCGGCGATGCTTTTTGCATACTTGACAGGCATCAACACATCGTCGCTACCCGCAATCACGAGTGTCGGTGCTTTGATTTGAGATAATTGATGGGTGATATTATGCGTTTGCACAGCATGCAATTGATTTCGATAACCACTCGCCGTTTGCGGATGTGAATTTCGCAACGTCCACTGAATAAATCCTTTGATTTTCACGACATCTTTGAGAAAATTTTCACTAAATAAAAATGGCATGGTGTATTCCGCTAATACGTCTTCTGTTATTCCCAATGCTTGTAATTTTGCACGCATAGATAAAATCATTTCGGATAACGTGCTTGGTTCTGTGCGAGAACACGCGAGCACCATCTTATTTATTTTTTCAGGCGCGGTTAATGCAATTTGTTGTGCAATGCATCCACCCATGGAATGCCCAATAAAATGCGCGCGAGATATTTTTAGCGTTTCCATGAGCGCTACTGTATCTTTTGCCATCATGGACGTTGTGTAAGGATAATCAGGCGAATCGGTTTGACCAGCACCACGATTATCCAGCACGAGCAAACGAAAATGCGGCGATAATAATCGCACGATTGAATTCCATACTTGATGATCCGCGGTTAATCCGCCGAGCAAAATAATTTGTTCACCGGCACGACCCTGTTGTTCGTAATAAATTGAAATATTATTGGCTGTTGTGACTGGCATGATCGGTTTGTGATTCCAATTGCATTTGCATGTCTAACGTTGTATCCATCTCCTGTTGCAATTCTAGCGCGTTGGAATTATTTATCCCATCTTTTCTGACAGGAAGTGCTGATGCTGGAATAGAAGTGGGCGCCGGCGCTTTGGGTGTTGTTGGCGCGGGTGTTGATTGTGCGCTTGGCACTGGAATAGCGGGCAGTGCCGCATTTTGTTGTTGCGTTTGCGCCGCAGCTGTTTTTAATTCATTAAAATAAAAATCCAGTGTTTTTCGCGCAACTTGATTGGCAATGGGATTGTGTTCAATTAAAACAGCGATGGCAATTTGCGGATGATCCACCGGCGCAAAAGCAATGAGCCAGTGATTGTCACGCAATCGTTTGGGTTCGTTGTTTTGTTGATTGGGATCGCTGCGATCAATGCCGTGCACTTGCGCAGTACCTGTTTTTGCAGCAACCGTGTAGGGTGTTCCTGTGCCAAAACTGAAGTGTGCTGTGCCGTCATTATTTAATACGACTTGTTGCATTGCGGCAATCACGGTATTCCATGCAGTGGGATTATTGGTCGTGACGGTTGTTTGTGCGTTGGGTTGAATATTTTCTGCAGTGCCATCCGGATTTCGAATTTCCAATAATACGTTGGGCGTGAATTTTTGTCCGCGATTGGCAAGTGTCGCAGCGGCATCTGCCAATTGCAGCGGCGTTACAAGCAGATAACCCTGCCCAAATCCCGCCATGATCGTGTCTGCACCATACCAGGGCAAACCGATGTGGCCCATTTTCCAAGCGGGGGATGGTACAACGCCTGCACGTTCCTCAGGCAAATTAATTCCTGTTTTTTGCCCGAAACCAAAAGCGGATAATGCGGGATCGAGTTTATCAATCGTTAGCGTGTCAGCTAATTGATAAAAGAAAGTATCGCATGACATGTAAATCGCTTTTTCAATATTGACCCAGCCGTGACCGCCTTTTTTCCAATCATGAAAAACATGGGTAGCATTCGGCAAACGAAACCAACCTGGATCAAAAATATAATCTTTGGTATCAATAATATTATTATTGAGCGCATAAAAAGCGATAAAGGGTTTGACAGTGGATCCTGGCGCATACAATCCACGTGTGGCGCGATTAAAGAGTGGATGATTTTTTGCTGTTAATAACGCCTGATATTCTGCATTCGTCATGCCTTGCACAAATAAATTGGGATCGTAGCTTGGTTTGGTGACAAGCGCTAACACTTGTCCGGTTGTAGGTTGAATTGCCACAACTGCGCCTGTATTTTTTTCCATGATTTTTTCAATATACGCTTGCAATTGGCTGTCGATAGTCAAATAAATATTAGCACCAGGTATTGGTGCAGTTTGTTTCAAGATACGCACTGCTTTACCGTTCGCGTCAATTTCTGCTTCTTCAAATCCCATCGTGCCATGCAATAACGTTTCATCTTCACGTTCAACGCCCGCTTTTCCAATGTCATCGGATGCGCTGTAATCGGCTGCATCGACGTCTGCTAATTCTTTGGCGTTGATGCGCCCGACATAACCGACAACATTGCTCGCCACTTTGTTAAGCGGATAATTACGCACGGTGTTTTGTTGTATGACAGCGCCGGGAAAGCGATACTGATTCACATAAAATTGATCCGCCTCTTCCTCGGTGATTTGTTTTTTCAGTGGCACGGGTTGATACGGATAGTATTGTTTCATTGCGTTGTGAAAATTTTTAATATCCGTTGATGTTAAATCCACTACTGGTGTCAACGCTTGAATGGTTTTTTGAATATCGTGAATGCGCCCGGGAATCAGCATCAAGCTATAAACGGGCTCATTTTTGGCGAGCAGCACGCCATTGCGATCGTAAATCAAACCACGCTCGGGCTGAATGGGAATTACGCTGATAATATTTTTTTGCGAGAGGGTAGCATAGAACGTGTGTTTCACGACTTGCAAATACATCAAGCGAACCAACAACATCAAAAACAAACACAGCACAATAATTCCGCACAACAAACTGCGTTTGAAAAATCGAATTGATTCTGTTGTGGGCTGTGCGCTCATCGGTGGTAAGGGTGATGGTTAATCATGCTCCATGCGCGATAAATTTGTTCCGCGACCAAAACGCGCACCAAAGGATGCGGCAACGTCAGTGCAGATAAAGAGCATATCACCTGCGCTTGATCCAATACCGTTTTTGCCAGTCCCTCAGGCCCGCCGATCACCAAGCTTACGTTTTCCTGGGTATCGTGCCACGCTTGTAATTTTTTTGCGAGTGTTTCGGTGTCGATGGTTTTGCCTAATCGATCGAGTGCGATGCACAGGGTGTTTTTCGGTAGACTGGCGATGATTTTTTCTGCTTCAATTTGAAGAATTTTTTGAACATCGCACTTTTTGGAGCGCTTTTCAGGCGTGATTTCGACGAGTTGCAATGCGTAATCTTTGGGAAGGCGATGACTGTATTCAAGAAATCCCGCGACCACCCACGGCGGCATATTTTTTCCAATTGCAATCAGCTGTATTTTCATATCAGCGTGTTTTTTGTTTTCGGTAATTCTCAGCAGCCGTCCACAACTTGTCGATTTGATAATATTCGCGCTGTTTTTCCAGCATGATGTGCACGAGTACATCACCCAAATCAATCAGTACCCATTCTCCCGCTTGCTCACCTTCAACACCGATGGTTGAGCGACCACTTTGTTTGATGGCTTGTATTAATTTATCAGCAAGCGTTTTTGCATGGCGCGTTGACGTGGCGGTGCAAATCATCATGCAATCTGCTACATCTGACAACGCGGTAATGTCTAGATCTGTGATCAATTGCGCTTTGTGATCTTCCAATGTTTTCCGAATTAAATGCTTAAGAGATGATGAATTCATAAATTGTGCGTTTCTTTTTATAGAGATGGGGTATCATACAGGGCGTTGCAAGGGAGTTCAACCGAGGTTAGAGAATAGCAGCTCCTCCCGCTTTCAGAAGAATTTTCATCTTTGGGTGATATTGAATGATAATTTGCCTCGAAAATGCTCATTGACTGACGTGTCAACTGCGCTTTTCTCACCAAATTATCATTCAATCTCACCTCAAATCTGAAAATTTAGGTTAATCAGCCTTCAGAGCGGGAACTACTGAGAGAATAGAGCAAATGAATTTATTTGGCTTTTTTAATCCGATTGGTACACTACCTAATGCTTCAGTGATACCCATGACACCGAGCGGAAAAATGGATGAGAATGATTTGATGACGCTTTGTATTGGGGTTGGAATCGCAGGTATTTTTTTGTTTGGCGCATGCTTTGGACTTTGTAAGTGTTGGTTTTTAGCGGATGTTGCCGCAAGAGAAATTAACAATGGTCATGTGGATATGGACGTGGACGCGGACGTGAATTTTCCTCCCGGAGCATTTCCATTTTTTAACTCACCGATATAACTGATTTTTCTGAATAAATTCCAACACTATTGTCGGTAATCCTGCAATTTTTTTTTCTTTGCTTTGCAATTGCGCGCGAATGTCGCTTGCGGCATAGGGGATGGGCGTGATGGGCAGATGCATCACTTGATCATCGAACGTGGTTGAATGCGTTTTATTTTTTTCTGTTTCGCGATTGACAACGACCAATGTTGCTAAAGTTAAAATTTCCTGCGGTGATTTCCAGGTATCAAATTGTGAAAATGCATCGGCACCGATGATATAAAAAAATTCAGTTGCGGGTGATATTTTTTTAAGTTCGCGCAAGGTGTCAATCGTGTAACTAATACCTTTTCTTTTAATCTCAACATCATTCACGATTAATTTTGCGTGATTTTTTATGGCGAGCTTTACCATCGCCAAACGATCTACTGCACTTGCAATTGCTTGTCGATGCGGCGGTTGAAAACAAGGAATTAATTCCACGTGATCTAATGTCAGGGTTTGAATTGCGTTTTCTGCAATGATGAGGTGGCCTTCGTGAATCGGATCAAAAGTGCCGCCTAAAATTCCCACGCGCTGATTTATTTTTTTGTGCACAGTAATAACCCCAATGAAGTCATTCCTTGCCACGCATCACCCATTGCAACGCCTTTGATGATGCGATCAATTTTAGCCGCCATTGTCAGCGCTTTTTTTAAGAGTATTTCACAAGACGCATACTCTCGGATGGTGCGCGACATGGCCCACAACACTAACGTTGGTTCCTCATCCATTTGCTTGAGTCTTGCTAACACACGCACTGTTTTTTTTGCATCTCTATGTTGCAATGCATTGGATAAATCAAAGATATGAAAACGTGCTTGATCGATTAGCACACTGTTTAATTTTTCTTGCGTGATTTCGTTTTTTGGATAAAGCAGTTGTAATTTCAAGAGCGCTTGTTGTGTGCTCAGTAAATTGCCTTCAGTAAATTGCGCTAAAAAACGCGCGATGGGAATAGGAATTTGCAAGTGCAATGTTGCTGCACGTTCGACAATCCATTGCGGTAACGCTTCCATGCCAACGGGCCACAGCATCAGATGCGTTCCCTGTTTTTTGATCATCGTGACCCAAGCTGATTTTTGTTGTGCGGTGGTTAATTTATCGGTTGAAATGATGATGCAAATGTCAGTGGCATTTTGCTGAAGAAAACGTTCGAGTGTAGTAATCGTTTCTTTGTCCCATTTAGCGCTAGGATTGCGAATGTCGATGATTTTTTTTTCGCTAAACAATTGACGATTACTGATAGCTTTTTGTAACTTTTCATCGGAAAAATCGATGCCAACCTGTAGAATAATTTTTTCTGAAAATCCCGCCAGTGTTGCGCGAGCGATTATTTTGTCGCGTGCTTCTTGCGTTAAGAGTGGCACGTCACTGCTGATCAAATAAATGGGCTTAAAATTATCCATGTTGTAACGCATCTTTCGTTTTAGTGGAGATAAGCCAATAATAAACGAGTGATACCATTTCTCGATTCAATTCGTGTTGAATGAGTGAGTTAGCGTTTGCGGTATAAATTTGATTGGCGTTGAGCGTGAGTGCATTCGACGTGGAAAAAGTTTTTTTAGTGACAGTTTTATGTGTGTGATTATCGATTAACATTATTGTCGCAGTTTGTGAATAATGTATTTCGCTGGGCAAGCTCGCGTTCACTGTTTCTGGCCTGCTGTAGGAAAAAATATCACTGCTTACGTGCATAGTGTATCGCGCGTTTTCTGAAGAGGTGACCGAGACAACATTCATTGAACGAAACAATGCTTTTAATCCGGTGCTAAGTGGGCTATACGGCGTTTCACTTGAAAAATACATCGTGTGTAACGCTGCCGGAAAATTGCGAGCGGACCGTGCTTGAAAAGAACAAGCGCAGAGAAGACACATCAGCAACACAACGATTATTTTTTTCATTTATGACACCACAATATTAATTAATCGTTTCGGAATTACGATCACGCGCGAGACATTTTTATCTTTGAGCAACGGTTGAATCACATCGTGCGTTAGCGCTGCGTGCTTGATCGCTGCTTCATCGAGGGTTGCATCCAGTGTTATTTTCGCGCGTAGTTTCCCGTTGATTTGAATGACCATATCACATTGCGCATGTTGCAATGCGCGTGCATCAACACTCGGCCATGCCGCTTTTAAAATTGATTGTTGATGCCATTGACGCCACAAATAATCGCACAGATGTGGTGTGATGGGTGCCAGTAATCGCAACAATAAATCATAACCCGCTACGATGAGCGCTGCATTTTTTTCTGCGTCGAGCGCTTGAATTGCGTTTAATAATTTCATGCTTGCGGAAACCACGGTGTTGAATTGCTGACGCTCCATGTCTTGATTGGCCTGTTGCACAATTTGCTGCAATTCCACGTATGTTTTTTCAGTTTGCAGATTGGCTGAATAGGATTGTGATAGCAATGGTTGAATCGTTTGCGAAAATCGCCACACTTTTTTCAAAAAACGAAACGCGCCCTCGACACCCGCATCCGACCATTCTAACGATTGCTCTGGCGGTGATGCAAACATCATAAATAAACGCACCGTATCCGCACCATATTTTTTTATCATGGGTTCTGGCGGCACAACATTGCCTTTGGATTTCGACATTTTAGCGCCATCTTTTAACACCATGCCCTGCGTTAATAATTTTTCAAACGGTTCGTCAGATTTTAAAAATTCAAAATCACGCAGCACTTTATGAATAAAACGCGCGTACAACAAATGTAAAATCGCATGTTCTATGCCGCCGATGTATTGGTTGACAGGCAACCAGTGATTAGCGCGATCATCTAATATTGCGGTGGTGCAATCAAACGACGCGATGCGTGCGTGATACCAAGATGATTCCATAAATGTATCCATGGTGTCGGTTTCGCGATGCGCTTTTTGATGGCAAGTGGGGCAGGTGGTTTCGTAAAAAGAGGGTGTGGTGGTCAGTACCGATGCTTTTCCGGTGGGAATTAATTCTGTTGGTAACAACACCGGCAAATCTTTTTCATTGACCGGCACATCACCGCAGTGTTCACAGTGAACCATGGGAATGGGCGTACCCCAGTAACGCTGACGAGAAATGCCCCAGTCACGCAAGCGATAATGCACGCATTTTTTTCCTAATTTTTTGTCGATGATCAATCGCTGAATATCTTCATTAGAAAGAGCGTCGATGTGTTTGATGGGTAAGTGATATTTTTCAGCAAATGCGTGATCGCGCTCATCGTGCGCGGGCACAGCCATCACGGCACCTGAGCCATATTCCATCAACACAAAATTAGTGACCCACACGGGAATTTTTTCTTGCGTGACGGGATGAATTGCAAATAAACCAGTATTCATCCCTACTTTTTCTTGTGTTTCAATATCGGCTTCTGCAACAGAGGATTGTTTACATTGTTGTAAAAAATTTTTTAACGCGGCATTTTTTTGCGCTGCTTGTTGCGCGAGCGGATGTTCGACTGCGATGCCAACATAAGTCACACCCATGAGCGTATCAGGACGCGTGGTAAAAACAGAAAGAGTGATGTCGTCTACTTTAAAAATAATATCAACGCCTTCAGATTTTCCGATCCAATTGCGCTGCATTTGAATCACTTGCGCGGGCCAGTGGGCGAGCGTGTCCAAATCTTTCAGTAATTCTTCAGCGTAATCTGTGATTTTTAAAAACCATTGCGAAATTTCGCGCCGCTCAACGGGAGCGCCGGAGCGCCAACCTTTGCCGTCGATCACTTGTTCATTGGCAAGCACGGTGTGATCGATGGGATCCCAATTTACCAGCGATTTTTTTTTGTAAGCTAGGCCTTTTTTGAATAATTGAATGAAGAGCCATTGCTCCCAACGATAATAGCTTGGTTCGCACGTACTGATTTCGCGATGCCAGTCTACTGCCAATCCCAACCGTTTGAGTTCAGCGCGCATCGTCGCGATATTTTTTTGCGTCCAAGCACTCGGTGCTAATTGATTCGCAATTGCTGCATTTTCCGCAGGCAAACCAAATGCATCCCACGCCCACGGCTGCATCACATTTTTGCCGCGCATCGTTTCATAGCGCGCGATCACATCGCCAATCACATAATTGCGCACATGACCCATGTGCAGCTCACCACTTGGGTAGGGCATCATGGAAAGGCAATAAAAATTATTTTGTTTGTTGGTGTCGATAGAGTGAAAAGCATGCGCCACTTCCCATTGCGCTTGCGTGGCGGCTTCAAGTTCGGTTGGATGATAGTCACGCATGATAATACCTGCAGGGGATGGTGGAAGGATGAGATATCCCGCATTCCCTGTCAAGGATTTATACCGCTCGCCAATGAAAATGCGATATTACCGCACTTCATCACTCGCGGTATATCCTAAATTGAACGCAAACGTGAAATGAATTCACGTTTGCTAAATCTAAGGGGAGAATCACGATTCTCCCCTTAGAAACCCCATCGTGATGGGACACTTCAAAATGCGATAAAAAAATCGCATTTTGAAGCGGAATGAGTATATAAAGAGAGTTTCGCAAAGCACGAAACTCCTGTGTTAGTATGAAGGAGCTGTGGAGGACTCATGTTTATCAAATCAAGCTCGGGAATTTCGCCCAATGCCAAGGTGCTGACGTATCAAGAAGGGCTGTTGTTGCCGGTATTAAATGCCGACGAGCTACTGTTTTCGAGTCGTCATAAAGGTTTGTTGCGCCAATTGTGCGATATATCAGGCTTGGCACAATCCGAATTTGACGAAGTGTATGGCGTACTGATTCGTCAGTTCATGGAATTCGTGCAGATTTTACCGCACAAACCCAACGGCATTTTGGGCAGCTTGCTGAATTATCATCTTGCGCGCGCAGTCGCAACTTTTGTGAAATACAATGAAGCGAGAAGAAGTGCCTCTGCACTGTATAAATTTGCTGTATTTTCTGCGGCGTTGCTCAAAGAATTGGGATTGGTGATGAGCAATCAACGCGTGGTGCTCGTGACTGACACCGGTGATTTTGTTCGCGATTGGAATCCTTTTGCAGGATCTATGATTGGTCAAGCGCCGTATTTCAAAATGTATCCCGTGGGTCCTAAATTTATGCGCATTGAATCAGAGGTGACGTTGATGTTGGCGCGTCAGTTGATTGCACGCGATATATTTACTTGGTTGTCGAATGATTTTGCGCTTTTTTCTGATTGGGTTTGCGCGTTGCTCGATCATGAGGGCTCGGGTATTGAAGAAATTGGATGGGCGCTATCTATCGTGAAACGCGAAGACATTATGGCCATGCTTGCGGGATTGGAAGGCGCGACAGTGGATATGGGATTGCCGGTTGCAACCGAACACGCGGAAGCGTTTTATCGTTGGTTAAAAGAGGGATTGGAAAAAGGCGAGATTACCGTCAATAAAAAAGATTCTCTGGTGCATTACACCAAAGACGGCGTGTTCATTGAAAAAAAATTATTTCAACAATTTTCCGATTTAATGAAATTAACAGCGAGTGTGGTGTATGCCCACTTTGGCAATTTGATGGGTATTGTTAAAACCTGCGGCGAAGATTTTTTCTTTGCTAAATTTATTTCAGCAGATACAACGCCAGGCAACTATTCTTCATTTGCAACAAGTCTTGCGCAAAAATCGAGTGCACGTGAAGGCATGGTAGTGAATGCGCGAGATGTGTTTATGGGAAAAGATATTCCTGAAAAAACAGATCAATTAAAATCAGCCAAAATATTAAATCCGGTACGTTATCACTTGCTTCAAACTAACAGTAATATCAACATCAACACCATTAATCCATCCACAAAATAATAACGCCAATGCATCAGCGGCGTTTTTCCAGTCATGGGTTGTACGATATTCGTCAGTACGATACGTTGATCAATAGGCGCTGCCTTACTTAGTTTTCCATCAGGCAAAATAAATGCCGTGATGCCAGTGTTAGACACAAATAATTGCGGACGGCCCGTTTCGAGCGAACGCATTTGCGCCATTTGCAGATGTTGCGCGAGTGCCACTGATTTTCCAAACCAGCTATCGTCTGACACTGTCACAAGCAAATTACTTTTTTCAGCGTGACGCAATACTGCGCTTGGAAACGTAATTTCATAACAAATAAATGGTGCAATCTGAATGGATTGCACCGTCAAATCAGGTTGTGATCGCGGGCCTTTTGAGAAATCTGACATGGGAATATTAAAACGCGCCATGATTTTTCCAAAAAAATTGGGCAGGGGCGTGTATTCGCCAAACGGCACTAAATGACGTTTTAAATATTCTCCGCGATTGTCGCCGATCAATAATATTCCGTTGTAATACGTATTCGTGTCACGATGATACAGTGGCACGCCAAATAAAATATTACTGTGATGTTGTTTTGCCGTATTGCTGAGCACTTGAATAATCTGTGTTGCGTTTTCTGCAACCACCGGAAATGCTGCTTCTGGCCACACAATGAGTTTGCTGCTCCAGTGCGAAGCAGTGAGCGTGCGATACACGTTAATATTTTTTTCGGCCATCGACGCTTGCCACTTAATGGTTTGTGCAATATTACCTTGAATTAAGCTGATTTTGAGCGGTTTTCCCGCAGGCTTTGTCCACGCATGATGATTCATTGCAAAACCGAATCCTGAAAAAATAAAAATAATGAGAAGTGACATGCTTTTAATCAAAGAGGAGTGATGTGTGGCCAACAAAACAAGCGCGCCAGAAAATAATACTGTCAATAGCGATAAACCATACACGCCGATGAGCGGTGCGTAACTGTGCAGGGGAGTGGTCAGCTGCGCATAGCCTAATAATATCCAAGGAAATCCAGTGAATAAAAAACCACGCGCATATTCGAATAATACCCACAACACTGGAAATGCCAATAAACATTGTTGAGCCGGCGATTTTTTCGAAAACCATTTTTTAAAAATGTAACCGAAACATGCAAAATAAAGTCCTAATATTACGACAAATAATGCGGTGATTAATCCTGCTAAAAAAGAAGAAGTATTACCAAATTGATGAATGCTGACATAAATCCACGAAGTACCGGTTGCAAAAAATCCAACGCCAAACAACCAGCCCGAGAAAAATGCATGCTTGACTGTTTGTTGCAACCACAAAAATAATAAAACGGCGGGGACAATAAACGCGAAGACGTATACATCAAATGGCGAAAAAGCGAGTGTGAGTGCAGCACCTGATAATAGTGCTATCAAAAAGCGAAATGTATTACGCATAAGGATTTTTTATTCCTAATTTTTTTAAAATAGTAATTTCCAATTTTTCCATTATTGCTGCGTCTTTTTCTTTGATGTGATCATAGCCTAGCAGATGTAACATGCCGTGCACGGTTAGATGCGCCCAATGCGCTGTCAACGTTTTTTGTTGCGCGCGCGCTTCTTTGTTGACGATGCTTTCGCAAATAATTAAATCACCCAATGATGCATTGGAAATTCCAGGTGCTTTGTTATAAAAAAAAGATAAAATATTGGTCGGACCTTTTTTGTGACGATAGGTTTTATTGAGCGCTGCACTTTTTTTTTCATTCACTACAATAATATGAATTTCAGTTTGCGGAATTTTTTTGGGTGTAGCCGCATTGACCCACGATTGAAATTTTTTTTTCGTTGGTATTTTTTTGGGTGTGGTATTGTTGATGATGACTTGCATCATGACGCGCGAGCATCGGGCTGTTCGTAGGCTTCAATGATTTGTTGTACGAGCGGATGACGCACCACATCCATGGAAGAAAAAAATGAAAATTGTATGCCTTCAACACCACGCAGCAACGCAATCGCATGACGCAAACCCGATAAAGAAGGTTTGGGCAAATCCACTTGCGTGATATCACCTGTGATCACGGCTTTGGATCCAAAGCCAATACGCGTTAAAAACATTTTCATTTGGTCGCGTGTGCTGTTTTGCCCTTCGTCCAAAATGATAAACGAATCGTTCAGTGTGCGCCCGCGCATAAAAGCAAGCGGCGCTACTTCAATGATGCCTTGCGAAATATATTTGGTGACGGTCACAATGCCGAGCGTTTCATACAATGCGTCGTACAACGGTTTTAAATAGGGATCAATTTTTTGCGTTAAGTCACCGGGCAAAAACCCCAAGCTTTCGCCAGCTTCGACCGCAGGGCGCACCAACACAATGCGCGTTACTTCTTCGGCTTCGAGTGCCGCAACCGCGCAAGCCACCGCTAAAAAAGTTTTTCCGGTGCCTGATGGGCCCACGCCAAAACAAATATCATTGTGACGAATTGCATTGACGAGATGACATTGATTGAGTGTTCTCGGTTCCACTTTTCCTTTTTTGAGCGCGAGGGTTGCATCTGCAAATTTTTGTTTGGCTTTGTCTGAGCCAATTTCATAATCCATGTCGATGGATTTTAATTTCAATTGAATGTCTTGTTTGCTGAGTGTGTTGGTTTTGGCTGTTAATTCATACAGTGCGAATAGCGTATCGCAGGCTTTGTCGACGTAAGTGGGTTTTCCGATGATATCAAAATCATTGCCGCGGCTGATGATTTCAACGCCGAGGTGTCTTTCGATTAGATGGAGATTCTCGTCGAGTTGACCCGCTAAAATGGCAAGACGCTGATTGTCGCTAGGGGTAATTTGAATGTGGCGGATCAATTGCGGTTTATTCAAGTAGGGTTCCTGCCAAAGAATTTGGTTTTACTTCTGTTATTCTCACTGAAATCAGTTTACCAATCAAGTCTGGCTCAAATTGGCCTGAAGCGGTTTTGAAGTTTACCGCTCGGTTGTTCTCCGTTCGCCCATTCATTTCGTGGGAGCGTTTTTTTGAAACGCTGGTCACGAGAATGGTTTGGGTAGTGCCAACCATGCGCTCACCGATTTGCAGCGCTTGCTGTTGAAGGCGGTTTTGCAAAATGGCTAAGCGTTCTTTTTTCACTTCCATCGGCGTTTCATCAGGAAGATTTGAGGCTGGTGTCCCCGGACGTTTGCTGTAAACAAAACTGAACGAGTAATCAAATTCGATTTCTGCGATGAGATTCATCGTTGCTTCAAAATCTTGATTGGTTTCACCGGGAAAACCCACAATGAAATCAGATGAAATCGAAATACCGGGACGCACCGCGCGCAATTTGCGAATTTTAGCTTTGTATTCGAGCGCCGTGTAATTACGCTTCATCGCTGCCAACATGCGATCAGAGCCACTTTGCACAGGCAGATGTAAATGATTGGCGAGTTTGGGTTCTTCAGCATAAACATCAATCAAACTTTGCGAAAAAGCAGAAGGGTGCGACGTGGTAAAGCGAATGCGTTTCACATCATCCATTGCGGCGACAGTGTGAATGAGTGTTGCCAAATCAGCAATCGATCCATCGTGCATTAATCCGCGATAATCGTTGACATTTTGACCGAGCAAATAAATTTCTTTAACACCTTGCTCAGTTAACTGCACAATTTCAGTGATCACTGAATCAAATGAGCGGCTAATTTCCGTGCCGCGCGTGTAAGGGACGACGCAAAAGCTGCAATACTTGCTGCAACCCTCCATGATGGAAACGTAAGCCGAGGGACCGTCTGCTTTAGGCTCGGGCAAGCGATCAAATTTTTCAATTTCGGGAAAACGAATATCGACGATGGGCTTTTTGGTTTCAAGCGTGGTTCGCATTAATTCCGGTAAACGGTGCAAAGTTTGCGGACCAAACACCATGTCCACATACGGCGCACGTTTGACAATGTTACGACCTTCTTGGCTCGCCACACATCCGCCGACACCAATCAACACGTGCGGTCTTTTTTCTTTGAATTCGCGCGCACGCCCCAAATCAGAAAAAACTTTTTCTTGCGCTTTTTCACGCACAGAGCAGGTGTTAAATAAAATCACATCAGCTTCACCGGGATCATCTGTTTTAATGAGACCATGAGATGCGTGTAACACGTCCGCCATTTTGGTGGTATCGTATTCATTCATTTGACAGCCGTGCGTTTTGATGTACAGTTTTTTGTAACTCATAGCGCGAAATTTTATGCCCTGCCGATGGGAAAGTCGAGGTTTCTATTTTTACAAATAAAAAATCGAACAAAAACATTAAAATAACGCCGGTGTTGCATGCACATTGTGAGCAATGGCTAGCAACACAATCAAAACAAATTCAAGCGTGGGTGCGTGTTTCCCAATTTAAAGCAAAATCTGGAAGTGTTTGTTTGTTGCCTGATTCAAAAGGTAATTTACAAACCGTTTTATTGGGATTGCGTGATGCAGATGATTTTCACGCGTTTGGCGCATTGCCAGCAGTATTGCCCAAAGGCGTTTACACAATCGCAACGCATTTTGCATTTTCGGAATCGCAATTGACATTGGCAGCGTTGGGTTGGGGTTTGGGTGCGTATCAATTTTCTGCTTATAAAAAAGTAACGCCGCGTTTGGCGCAATTATTATTACCTAAATCGGTGGATGCAAAATGGCTGACACATTGTTTATCCGCAATTACTTTGGCACGTGATTTGATTAACACACCTGCGGAAGACATGGGGCCAGAAGCATTGGAAAATGCAGTTGCTTCAGTTGCCAAACAATTTTCGGCAAGTTGTCACGTGATTCGTGGTGAAAAATTATTGAAAGAAAATTATCCCGCAATTTATACCGTCGGTCGCGCGAGTCCGCGTGAACCGCGCGTGATGGATGTGCGCTGGGGAAAAAATAAAAATGCACCAAAAATTACGTTGGTTGGCAAAGGCGTTTGTTTTGACACCGGTGGATTAGATTTAAAAACATCGTCAGGCATGCTGCTCATGAAAAAAGATATGGCGGGCAGCGCGATGATGTTAGCATTATCCTATTTAATTATGTCGCAAGCATTGCCCGTGCAATTGCGTTTGTTGATTGGTGCTGCAGACAATGCTGTTTCAGGAAACAGTTATCGTCCCGGCGATATTATCAAAACACGTTCAGGCAAAACTGTTGAGATTACAAATACCGATGCAGAAGGGCGTTTGGTGTTGTGTGATTTGTTGACGGAAGCGTGTGCTGAAAAACCTGATGTGATTATCGATTTTGCAACACTCACTGGAGCCGCACGGGTGGCACTCGGCGAAGATTTACCAGCGTTGTATGCACAACCGCAATCATTTGCTGATAATTTATTGCAATGCGCTGCGAATGTGAATGATCCGCTGTGGCAAATGCCACTGGTGGCGCGCTACCAAGAAAAATTAAAAAGTGACATTGCCGATATGAGTAATGCGTCAGAGTCACCGTGGGGTGGTTCAATTACTGCGGCACTATTTTTGCAGAATTTTATCAAAGGAGATGTTGCGTGGGCGCATGTAGATGTGCCTGCGTGGAATTTTAAAACCCAACCTGCGCGTCCTGCAGGCGCTGATGTTTTTGGTGTGCGAGCGATGTTTGAGTATATTCGAACAATGGTTGAGTGATGCATGAAGCGCTGCTTATTTTTTTTATGTTTTCTAGGGATGGTTAATGCTGCAATTGCAACGCCTATTATCGCGACTTATTTTGGTATTTGGGACAAAGCACATTGGGCAGATCGTTTTCGTACTGACACACCTTTTCAAAAAATAAATCGTTTGTATATTGCCTTTGGAAAAATTGTTAAAGATAACTCAGGACATTTTTCGATTGCGTTTGATGGCTCGGAATCGCACGCGGAAGATATAATCGCACGCATGAAAAAAGATAATCCCAGCGCGCAACTGTTTTTGACTGTGGGTGGTAATGGTGGAGCTGATTCTTACGGTGGTGCTGCTAACGATTCACAATTTGCAGGTCACGTGTTGCATTTTTTAGACGAATATGATTTGGATGGATTTGATATTGATTGGGAAAACGATTTAAATAAAAAAGATTTAAATAACTTGGTTACACAATTATTTTCCGTGTTACATGCGCATCAAAAGCAATTAACGTTGGATGTGTGGCCATTTCCTAATTCCACTTACGATATGAAAACACTGAGTAATCATTTAGACGAGATTAATATTATGTCATATGGTACGGGCATTAATTTAAGCGAATGTGTTGGCATGTATGCGCGACGCGGATTTCCAAAAAATAAAATGATTGGTGGCATCGAAACCGAAACGAATTACGATCAAAATGGCGGTGTCACTGACACGTTGGGTGAGAATGGCACAATTGCAAAAAAAGCAGCAACTGCCGCCAAAGAAGGTTTAGCGGGTATGATGTCTTGGCGTTTAGATAACGATTATGCGCCTGAAGATCGTTTATATTATCCAACTTATCAAGGTGCGGTTGCGTTGCATCAGGATTCGCAATAATATATCGGAGCCGCGAACGTGAGTGAGCGGTAATAAAAAAGATCTGAGCCGCGCGCGTAAGCAAGCGGGATTTGCGAAGCAAATCATTTAATAGGGAATCTTCAACATGACGTTATTCAATCCTTCGCGCTCTGTATTTATTGTCGATGGAGCGCGCACTCCATTTCTCAAAGCGAAATCCACCCGCGGTCCTTTTTCCGCATCGGATTTAGCGTTGAATGCAGGGCGTACGTTATTATCTCGCCACACATTTTCTCCGACAAAAATCGATGAAGTCATTGTGGGTTGCATGATGCCGAGTGAAGATGAAGCGAATATTGCGCGCGTCATCGCATTGCGTTTGGGTTGCGGAAAACATGTGCCTGCGTGGACGGTGCAACGCAATTGCGCTTCCGGCATGCAAGCACTCGATTGCGCATTCAAAGATATTATGTCGGGTCGTGCGAATTTAGTATTGGCCGGTGGCACAGAGGCGATGAGTCGCGCGCCATTATTATTTAAACCCGAGATGGTTAATTGGTTCGGTCGTTTGAATGCGGCGAAATCGTTTGGTGTGAAAGTAAAAACGCTTGCACAATTTCGTTTGTCTTTTTTAGTGCCGGTGATTGCATTGTTGCATGGATTGTCTGATCCATTGTGCGGCATGAACATGGGGCAAACCGCAGAATTATTAGCGTACCAATTTGGTATTACGCGTCAGGAAATGGATGCGTTCGCATTAGAAAGTCAGCAAAATGCTGCGAAAGCGCAATCCGAAAAACGATTATCTGAAATTGCAACGTTGTATGATTACAACGGAAAATTTTATGCGACAGATGAAGGCGTGCGTCAAGATACCACGCTCGATAAATTAGCGAAATTAAAACCCGTTTTCGATAAACCGTTTGGCATGGTGACCGCGGGAAATAGTTCACAAGTAACTGATGGCGCGGCATTGCTTTTATTGGCGAGCGAACAAGCAGTCGATCAATTGAAATTACCCGTGCTTGCAAAAATTGTAGATACTGAATGGGCTGCGCTGTCTCCTGACGTGATGGGTTTGGGGCCAGCATTTTCTGCGGCGAACTTAATGAAAAAGTATAATTTGAGAATGTCAGATATTGATTATTGGGAAATTAATGAAGCGTTCGCAGCGCAGGTGATTGCATGTTTGAAAGCGTGGGAATCCCAGGAGTTTTGTCAGAAACAATTGGGCTTGGTGAATGCACTCGGCTCTTTGGATCGCTCGCGCTTGAATGTGGATGGCGGCGCGATTGCCATGGGTCATCCAGTAGGCGCTACTGGTGCGCGCTTGGCATTACACATCACTGAGTTACTCAATCGTCACAACGCCAAACGCGGTATCGCAACATTGTGTATTGGTGGTGGGCAGGGTGGCGCGATGTTAATTGAGAGGACATAAAATGGGCGCAGAAGCACGCGCGTAGTGTTGCAAAGCAACACGGAGCAAGTGCATGCAACGGCACAATTTAGGAACGTTATCATGAACCAATATCAACACTTCAAATTCAACACCGATCAAAATAATATTTTGTGGCTCATCATTGATCGCAAAGATGCATCGGTCAATTCACTGAGCCGAGAAGTGTTTGATGAATTGAACGAGATAGTAGATGACATTCGCGCGCAAAAACCTGCTGGTGTAATTATTGCTTCCGGAAAAAAGAAAGGATTTATTGCAGGCGCTGATATTTCGCAATTCACGCATTTAAAAACCAAGGGTGAAGCGTTTGATTTAATTCGTCAAGCGCAATTGGTTTTAGATAAATTAGCAGCGTTGCCCATGCCGACGTTGGCATTGATTAAAGGATTTTGTTTGGGCGGCGGTTTGGAATTAGCGTTAGCATGTCGTTATCGCATCGCTGCCGATACAGATGACACTAAAATTGGTTTGCCCGAAATTAAATTGGGCATTCATCCGGGCTGGGGTGGCACGGTGCGTTTACCCAATTTAATTGGTCCTGTTGAAGCGATGAAAATGATTTTGCCGGGTGCAGCGTATCCTGCGAGAAAGTGCAAAAAATTAGGCATTGTGGATTACGCTGTGCCAGAGCGCATGCTTGAGCGCGCTGCCGTTGCGACCGTTTTGAAAAAACCCAAGCGGCACAAACCCGGTATTGTTTCAACGTTGTTGCAGTTGCCGTTTATTCGTCCGTTACTGGGAAAATTATTTTATCGCAATTTAGCAGCGCAAAAAGTCAATAAAAAACATTATCCCGCACCGTTTGCAGTGGTGCGCAATTGGGTGCGTGATGGTGCATGCGGCAATGCCATGGAAAATGAAGCGCATTCTATTGCGGAGCTGATGTTGTCGCCAACCGCGCGCAATTTAGTTCGCATTTTTTTCTTGCAAGACAAGATGAAAGGATTGGCAAAGCATGGTACCGAAAAAATAGGTACCGTGCACGTGATTGGCGCGGGTACGATGGGTGGCGACATCGCTGCATGGTGTGCATTGCGCGGGCTTCGCGTGACATTGCAAGATCAATCGCCTGAAAAAATTGCGCCCGCGATTAAACGTGCCTGCAAATTATTTCAAAAAAAATTGCGTGTGTCGCGGCTGGTGCAAGCTGCGATGGATCGATTACAGCCCGATGAAAATGGATATGGCATATCAAAAGCCGATTTGATTATTGAAGCAGTGTTTGAAAATTTAAGTGTGAAGCAAGCCATTTTTCATGATGTTGAAACTAAAGCGAAACCCGCGGCGATTCTTGCTACCAATACCTCAAGTATCCCATTAGAAGAAATCGCTACGACACTGAAAAATCCACAACGTTTGGTCGGCATACACTTTTTTAATCCCGTGGATAAAATGCCGTTGATTGAAGTGGTGTGCGGAGAGCAAACAGCAGATGCCACCATTCAAAACGCCGCAGCGTTTGTGGGCGCGATTGGTCGCTTTCCGTTGCCAGTGGCAAGTCATCCCGGATTTTTGGTTAATCGTGTGTTGATGCCTTATCTTATGGAAGCCATGACGTTATTTGAAGAAGGAATTCCGGCGTCGGTGATTGATCGCGCGGCGGTGGAATTTGGTATGCCCATGGGTCCGATGGCGCTCGCTGATAAAGTAGGCTTGGATGTGTGTTTGTCAGTCGCTGATAATTTGTCACAGCATTTTGGCGGCAAGGTGCCTGAACGATTGAAAACCATGGTCAAGAATGGCCAGCTTGGCGTGAAATCGGGTCGCGGTTTTTATCGCTATCGTAATGGAAAAGCAATTCGATTGAGGATACCTTCAAAGATTTCAGCTTCACCAGATTTGCCCGATAGAATGATTTTGCGTATGGTGAATGAAGCAGTGGCTTGTTTGTTTGAAGGCATTGTGACTGACGTGGATTTGTTGGATGGTGGTATGATTTTTGGGACGGGTTTTGCGCCATTTCGTGGCGGCCCCATTCAATATGCGAGAACACGTGGTATTAAAGCGGTTATCGCGCGATTGGATGTGTTGGCAAAACAATACGGCGATCGCTTTAAACCAACCGAGGGTTGGCAGCAGCTGATGTCGATTGTTTCTGAATCGCAGATAGGTGCGTAACATGAATTATTATCCTAACCAGGAAATTGGCATTACCACTTTATTTGGAAAATCGCTTCGCCTACATTATTTAACGCTAAAACATTCTATTTTGTGCATTGCGTTGATCACCATCGTGAAATTTTTGGCTGTTTGCGCGAGTAATGCGGTGGAGAGTGGTTTTCTGCATTGGTTATTCGCAATCATTACTGCTTTTTTTGTCGTTTACTTTTTTTCGATGGCGTTGTACGCAACGCATCACGCATTTTTGGATTCCCCAAAATCTTTTTTGGAAAGCGCGCAATCGATTTGGCAGAATAAAATTGTTATTTACAGCGTATTTTGGCTTTATGTGGTCGGCATGTTTGTTGTGTATTATGCGTTAAAGTTTGTGCTTGAAGGGTTGATGTATTTATTTCATGAACCCACGCATCTTCAAGGGGTGATTTTAATTATCTGCACGGCATTTTTGTTAGTTTACGTGGCGATTTTTTATTTTTCCTATCCACTGTCAGTGATTGAGCATGATTCCATATTTTCTGCTGTTCAAGACAGCATGCTGTTGTCAGAAAAAAACAAATCGGGGGTGCTGGTTTCCCTGATGATTCTGTTTTTGATCGTGTTGCTGGCATCGCCTGGTACCATGCACGAATATTTTTTATCCGCTTATCATTTGGATGGGGTATTTGATTTTGTGCTTTTCTGCGTCGGCATTCCGCTTTACATCAATCTGCTTTTGTTGACGATTCATGATACGCAGCTACAAGTTCAGTAGTTCATCCCCCCTAGTATTATATTTCCTGACTTTATGGAATAATGTCGCAGATATTATTATGGGAGCAGGGATATGACAACAGATGATAAAAGCAAAGCATTGAGTGCGGCACTTGCGCAAATTGAAAAGCAATTTGGTCGCGGCGCGGTGATGCGTTTGGGTGACGATGGTCAGGCTATTAAAGACATTGATGTAATTTCGACGGGTTCCTTGGCGCTCGACAGCGCTCTTGGCGTTGGCGGATTGCCGCGCGGGCGTGTGGTTGAAATTTATGGTCCCGAATCTTCCGGTAAAACGACGTTAACCTTGCAGACCATCGCCGCTTGCCAAAAAGCGGGTGGGACAGCCGCATTTGTTGACGCAGAGCACGCATTGGATCCTATCTATGCTGAAAAAATTGGAGTTGATGTAAAAAAATTGCTGGTGTCGCAGCCGGATACGGGCGAACAAGCGTTGGAAATTACAGATATGTTGGTGCGATCCAGCGCCGTTGATATGGTGGTGGTTGATTCCGTTGCGGCGTTAACGCCGCGCGCGGAAATTGAAGGCGAGATGGGCGATTCGCACATGGGGTTGCAGGCACGTTTGATGTCGCAAGCGCTTCGCAAATTAACAGCCAACATTAAAAAATCGAATACGCTGGTTATTTTTATTAATCAGATTCGCATGAAGATCGGCGTCATGTTTGGTAATCCAGAAACGACGACAGGCGGAAATGCACTGAAGTTTTATGCTTCGGTGCGTTTAGATATTCGTCGTACGGGCGCCATCAAAAAAGGCGAAGAAATTTTGGGTAATGAGACGCGCGTGAAAGTCGTCAAAAATAAAGTGGCTCCGCCATTTCGTCAAGTGGATTTTGAAATTTTATATGGCCATGGTATTTCGCGCGAAGGCGAGCTTGTTGATTTGGGTGTTGCGAATAATTTGGTTGAGAAGTCGGGCGCTTGGTACACCTATCAAGGCACGCGCATTGGGCAAGGCAAAGATAATGCACGCGATTATTTAAAAGAAAACACGAAAATAGCCGACGAGCTAGAAAAAAAATTACGCGAAATTTTAATTAAAAAACCCGCAGGCATTGCCGCCGCCAAAGCAACGATCGTTGAAGAGGAGTTTGTGGAGGCATAAATAAGCAAAGAGCCGCGCGCGTTAGCAAGCGATATTTTCTTTTGCCGCGCGCGTTAGCAGGTTGGTGAGTTGAAATCATGCGCAAAAAAGCAATCCAATTGTTGACTCGTCGCGAGCACTCTCGTCAAGAGTTAACACAAAAGTTGCTGTTGAAAAATTATCCGCGTAGCGAGATTGATGAATTGCTTGACGCATTGGCGAAAGAGAATTTGCAAAGTGATTTTCGTTTTGCAACTACTTATGTGGAATCTCGAATTGCCGCAGGCTTTGGCCCCGTACGCATTTCGTTAGAATTAGAAGCTAAAGGTATTTCGGATTTAATGATTAAAAAAGCAATGGCAGAAATAGAGGTGAATTGGGAGACGCAATCGCAACGTGCGCGACAAAAAAAATTTAAAGGATCCGTGGAATCCATGCAAAAACAGAATCAATTTTTGGTGCAGCGTGGTTTTGTGGTAGAAATTGAATGAATGCAAAAAAATCTCTGCAAGCTTTTTCCAGTAACGCTATTCGCGCGAGTTTTATCGATTATTTTAAAAAACAAAAGCACACCGAAGTTTCCAGCAGTTCTTTAATCCCGATCGATGATCAAACACTGCTTTTCACCAACGCTGGTATGGTGCAATTCAAAAATATTTTTTTAGGATTAGAAAAACGTTCGTATACGCGCGCTGTCAGCGCGCAATGTTGCGTGCGCGCCGGTGGCAAGCACAACGATCTTGAAAATGTGGGTTACACTGCGCGTCATCACACTTTCTTTGAAATGCTCGGCAATTTTAGTTTCGGTGACTATTTTAAAAAACCAGCTATTCAATTTTCTTGGGACTTTCTAACCAAAAATTTAAAAATTCCAAAAGAGAAATTATGGATAACCGTATTTCGTGATGATAAAGAAAGTGAAGACATTTGGTTAAATGATATTGGCGTCGATCCCAAGCGGTTTTCACGTTGCGGCGAAAAAGATAATTTTTGGTCGATGGGTGATACTGGCCCTTGCGGTCCTTGCACAGAAATATTTTACGATCACGGCGAAACTGTTTCTGGTGGTCCGCCCGGTTCCGTCGATGAATCCGGTGATCGTTACACAGAAATTTGGAATCTCGTGTTTATGCAATTTAATCGCGACATTTCAGGAAAATTATCACCATTGCCAAAACCATGTGTTGATACTGGCATGGGGCTGGAGCGTATTGCCGCTGTGATGCAAGGCGTTCACGATAATTTTGACATCGATATTTTTCAAGCGTTGCTCAACGCATTATCCGTATTGGTTAATTGCAAAGACAAGAAGGCCACAGCAATGCGTGTGATTGTGGATCACATTCGCGCGACCGCATTTTTAATTGCTGATGGGGTAACCCCTTCTAACGAAGGACGTGGTTATGTGCTGCGCCGTATTATTCGCCGAGCGGCGCGTTACGGTTTTAAGCTTGGCCAACAAAAACCATTCTTTTATCGCATGGTGTTGCCGCTCGTGAAAGAAATGGGTGACGCATATCCACAATTGGCAACGTCGCAATCTCTGATTGAAAAAGTGATAGAACAAGAAGAAAAACAATTTTCGAGCACGTTATCCAAAGGCCTTAAAATTTTAGATAAAGAATTAGAAGAATCATCAAAAAAAATTATCAGCGGCAATCTCATGTTTCAGCTTTATGATACGTACGGTTTTCCGCCTGATTTAACGATTGATATTGCCAAAGAGCGCGAATTGAAATGGGATATGGAAGGTTTTCAAGTAGCGATGTCCAAGCAGCGCGAGCAATCACAGCAATTCACGCAATTTAATCGCGATCAAACACAGCAAGTGCACTTAAGTGGAGAAACGCAATTCACAGGTTATGAAAAATTGATTGATGAAGGTAAAGTCGTGACATTGCTTCATGATTTTAAGCCAATGTCTAAATTGGAAAAAGGACAAAAGGGCGCGGTTATTTTAGACAAAACGCCTTTTTATGCAGAATCGGGCGGGCAAATTGGTGATACTGGTTATTTGTATTTTGCGAGCGGCAGTTTTCGTGTGCAAGATACGCAAAAAAAAGGCGCGGTATTTTTGCATCAAGGTCAGGTGGTGCAGGGAGAATTGCGCAATGGTACTATTGTTCGTGCTGAAGTGGATAGCTCTCGACAAAGCACGCGTTTAAATCATTCCGCAACCCATTTATTACATGAAGCATTGCGTCGCGTGCTTGGCGAACATGTGATGCAAAAAGGTTCGTTAGTGGAACCCAAGCGATTACGATTTGATTTTTCACATCCGCAAGCGCTCACGCAAGATCAAATTTATTCAATTGAGCGTTTAGTGAATCAGCAAATTCGCGCCAACTCTGAATTACACACCGCTGAAATGGACCTCGATGATGCAAAGAAAAAAGGTGCAATGGCTTTATTTTCTGAAAAATATGCGGATCGTGTGCGCGTGGTGAACATGGGCGATTTTTCTACGGAAATTTGTGGTGGCACACACGTAGCGCGCACAGGCGACATCGGATTATTTAAAATTATTACCGAAACGGCGTGTGCTGCTGGTGTGCGGCGTATCGAAGCTGTAACGGGCGCTGAAGCGTTGTCATGGGTTGAAAAACAAGAACAGCAATTGCAAAAAATTGCGGATGAATTGAAAGTGAGTTCAGAGTTGGTGGTGGAAAAATTTTCGCAAGTGTTGTCGCAAAACAAACAGCTTGCCAGAGAAATGATGACAGCCAAACAAAAAATGGCAACGCATAGCACCGAAGCGCTTTCTCAGCAAGCGATCAAAATGGGCGGTTTTCAGGTGTTAATTGCGCAAGTGGCGAGCGCAGATCGCGAAACATTGCGTCATATGGTTGATCAATTCAAGCAGCAGTTGAGCGAGCCTGTGATTTTGTTGGCGTCAGTGGTAGAAAATCAAGTCGCGTTAGTTGCTTCAGTCGCGCCTTCGTGCCTTTCGATTTTTAAAGCACCTGATTTGCTGAATGTTGTTGCGATAAAAATTAATGGCAAAGGTGGCGGTCGCCCTGATTTGGCGCAAGGCGGCGGTGATGATGTTGCAGCGCTCCCCGATGCATTACAATCTGCGCTTGAGTGGGTTAAAGAAAAAATTAAAATATAACATGTCACTATTCATCCAAAAATTTGGCGGCACCTCAGTTGGTTCTATCGATCGCATTATTCACGTCGCCAATATTATTCAAGAAACCATTCAAGCAGGCCATCAAGTGGTTGTTGTGGTTTCGGCGATGTCGGGTGAAACTGATCGCTTGATTCAACTCGCTGAAAAAATCAACGCCGCGCCGCAGGCGCGTGAATACGACGCATTGCTCGCAACAGGTGAATGTGTGTCTGCCGCATTAGTAGCGATGGCGTTGCAACAACGTGGATTGCCCGCGATTTCGCTAAATGGTATTCAAGCGCAAATTGAAACGACTGCTGCTCATACGCGTGCGCGTATTACCTATGTTGGCGAAAAAATTTCGCAATTATTGTTAGAAAAAAAAATTCCCATTGTCACTGGATTTCAAGGAGTGAATGCAAAAGGTGATCTCACGACACTTGGTCGCGGTGGTTCAGATACTACCGCAGTTGCGTTAGCAGCTTTTTTGTCGGCAGACGAATGTCATATTTTTACGGATGTTGTTGGCGTTTTTACTGCGGATCCTAGAATCGTCGCTGATGCGCAACTGTTATCGCGCATTACACATATTGAAATGCTAGCACTTGCGCGTTTAGGTTCGAAAGTATTGCATGCGCAAGCGGCAGAGTTTGCAAAGAAGCACCGTATTCCCGTGCGTATTTTATCAAGCTTTGAGCCAGGTGAAGGTACATGCATTCATGAATCAACAGGTTTAAAAAATCCGCGTGTTTCAGGAATCGCTTTGGACAAGCGTGCTATTAAAATCACAATTATGGGTATTACGAATGAGGCAGTCATTGCAAAACAATTGTTGCCTGCATTGAAATTGGCAGATTTTGAAATCGATATGATGATAGAAAATCACACGGGCAGTGATATCAGCGTTGCTTTCGTGATTCATGTGGATGCATTACAATCAGCGCAATATTTTTCGCAATCTATTGCGAAAACGATTTTAGCACGCGAGGTGATCATCGATACTGATGTTGCTAAATTATCGTTGGTGGGTTTAGGCATGAAATCTCATGCGGGTCTTGCAGCAAAAATTTTTGAAGCGTTGAGCGCTGAAGAAATTATCATACAGCTCATCACTTCTACTGACGCTACCATTTCTGTTTTGGTTCATAAGGCGCACGCAGATAGAGCTGTGCAGTTGCTTCATCGCGCGTTTTCTTTGATGCAACCCCATGGCATTACGTTAGATGCAAGATCAGTAACAGATTAAAGATCACGATCGGTGTGCTTAACCGGTATTGCACATTTTTGTTATGCGGGTATTCTTTAGATTATGCGTAATGAAAATTTATCTTCCCTTGAGTTGCTAAAAAAATTAAACAATGATGATATTTTTTCACGTTGTGAAACAATTCTTTTTTTATTGACATTATCCGATAAGTTATCAGAATCAGAGTTGCAAAATATTAATGATGCATTATTAGAAATCTTTTTTAATCCAAAACCTACTGTGCACAATCAAGTGGTTGTGCCGCTTTCAGCGTTTGCATCGTATTTACCTCGATTCAACAATGATCAGAACATGCAGTCCATCATTAGATTGCTTATTGCAATGCTCCCTAACACGGATTCTGTTGTTCGACACAATACTATTTCTATTTTAAAAACATTGTCTATACAGTTCAAGTTAGAAAAACACATCTATTTTCTCGATCTCGCGTTAACGCAATTGCTTACTAATTATTATCTTTTGACTTATGCAGATGCGATAAGACTTGCACCATACTTAATGACAGGGCGTAGCGTGACGACCGTATTAAATTTATTTTCATCGGATTGCGATGGTGAAATGTGTGCAATTATTTATGCGCATCGTAATGCGTATTTATGGATCCCGTTATCGTTATTTGATAGCAGCTACTTAAAAAGATTAACGCATGTATTTAACGCATTTATAGAATTACACTATCTTGATCTCATTAAAAACAAGAACAGAAATTTACAAGATATCGCAAAACAATATTTTTTATTACTGCTTAAAAACGTCGTTATTTGCAAAAAAAATGTATTTTCATTTTTCAATAGAAGTGGTATTTCAATGTACTCAACGGAAACAGATGAAATGAAAAAATTACTTACCCATATCAAGAAACCAGAACATAATGCGATTCGACAACTATTAGCATTCATTTTTGGCAATGAGACTTTTTCAAATGCAACTTGTCCTGATACCACTTCTTTTGATCTGATTAAACTGGCCAAGATGACTTTTGACAACAGTAATGCTAACACGCAAGAGATGCGCTGGATACCGGGGTCCATATAAGAAGCACGCGCATACCAACCTCTGTGGCCGTTTAATTATAAAATATATATTATTCAATAAGTTAAATTACAAAAGTCATCTTATTTCTTCTGATAATTTCATCATAACTTAAGCTTTCCCTACTATACTGGTCGACATGAGTAGAGATGACAGTAATCAGTTAAAACTCGATGAATCATTCGATGTTAATCGAGCGCTCGCCTATGCGCCGCCGTTTAAGATTGATTTCTCTAAAGTGAAAACCCCACCAACAGACTGGTTGTCTCAACTTGAGACAATGTGTTGCGATTACAATTCCACACTTAAAAAACCATTTGCTAAACATACGGGCAAAGACGCTACCTATACGTTAAAAAAAGAGTTAATCGATCAATTACAAGTGATTTATTATCGTTTATCCGGTGATTTGGATGTTCAACTTGGAAAATTATCCGATAATCAACGTACCAGCATCCTTTTGAAATTAACAGAAGAAATACAAGCGTGCACCGCGGGCTTTCATAATCGTGTGAATGCCATAGTCACTTCTTTTGAAGGGGTCGCTTCATTAGCGCAGCTGCTTACTCAAGTTCGACAAAGCTTGGTAGAAAAAACAGCTGCGCGTTTAACCAATGAAGTACATGCCACCAATCGCGTCACCGTGATAGCCAGTACAGCTGGATTTGGGGTAAAGCCTACTTTACTAGGCGATATTCATCCTGGTAGGTTGACGGATGAAGAAATTCAAAAAGCCTTGCAAGAAACATTTGAGTCGGAGTATGTACCATTTAATCTGCCAATATTGTTATGCGATCAATTGCGAGGGATTTTGGCTAGTGTAGGTTATCATGGCAGACATGCGGATAGCTACGATATCAATGATTCAAAAACCATAGCAATGGTTATCGAGCACTGCTTAACTGATTCAACAGAAAATACTGCGGCACTTGAAAAAAGTAAAGCAGGGTATACAAAATATTTTGTCATCGATGAAGACGTTTACGATAAAGAAAAAGACGAATATCAGACTTATATTCGCGATGTGAATTGGCCTAAAATACAAAAATTATTTCTTGCAGCCCTTGGTCGAGAAAAATATTTTGTAAAAGAACCTACCATGCCAACGTTATATTGGTATGCACTGTATCACACAACCGAAGAAACCTTGGTTGAAACCCGTCGAATAATTGAAGAATCCATCAGCAAGAATCAGTATCAAGCGTTTAATCGAATAACTGCACTTAAATCAAGTGATCCTCATTTATATCGAGCAATCTCTGAAATCTTAGTTGAAAAAATAAATATTCATCAATTGATCGCTGCATTTTATGCTTCCGACATTCATCGTGATCTGATTAATATCGCTGAAGTCATGACCATTGTGCTTGAAAAATGCAATGCAAGTGATTTGGCAAAAGAACTATCAGAAAAAATAACAACGGGTGATTTTGCTGGCACCAATGGTTTTTATTACTTGATGGTGGCACTTAATAACGCCGCTTTAGAAAACGCAGCAGATTCAGTGAAAACAATCAGCGCACTTGCTGTCACCCTCATTGAAAAATGCAGTGCAAGTGATTTGGCAAAAGGACTATCAGAAAAAATAACAGCGGGTGATGCTGCTGGCACCAATGGTTTTTATTGGTTGATAGCGGCGCTTGATAATGCCGCTTCTAAAAATGCGGCAGATTCAGTGAAAACAATCAGCGCACTTGCTGTCACCCTAATTAAAAAATGCAATGCAAGTGATTTGGCAAAAGGACTATCAGAAAAAAGAACAGCGGCTGATTTTGCTGGCACTAATGGTTTTTATCGGTTGATAGCGGCACTTAATAATGCCGCTTTTAAAAACGCAGCAGATTCAGTGAAAACAATCAGCGCACTTGCTGTCACCCTCATTGAAAAATGCGATGCAAGTGATTTGGCAAAAGGACTATCAGAAAAAAGAACCACGGGTGATGATGCTGGCACCCATGGTTTTTATTGCTTGATGGCGGCACTTAATAATGCCACTTCTACAAACGCAGCAGATTCAGTGAAAACAATCAGCGCACTTGCTGTCACCCTCATTGAAAAATGCGATGCAAGTGATTTGGCAAAAGGACTATCAGAAAAAAAAACAACGGGTGATTTTGCTGGCACTAATGGTTTTTATTGGTTGATAGCGGCACTTAATAATGCCGCTTCTAAAAATGCGGCAGATTCAGTGAAAACAATCAGCGCACTTGCTGTCACCTTAATTGAAAAATGCAATACAAGTGATTTGGCAAAAGAACTATCAGAAAAAATAACAACGGGTAATTTTGCTGGCACCAATGGTTTTTACTGGTTGATAGCGGCACTTGATAACGCCGCTTCTAAAAACGCAGCAGATTCAGTGAAAACAATCAGCGCACTTGCTGTCACCCTAATTGAAAAATGCAATGCAAGTGATTTGGCAAAAGGACTATCAGAAAAAAGAATAGTGGGTGATGATGCTGGCACCCATGGTTTTTATTGGTTGATGGAGGCTGTTATCAACGTAATAAAAATAAAGGATGTAGAAAGTACACAAATAGCGTGTTCCTTGTTGTTTCGCTTACTGGGAAAACTAAAAAAAGAATCGCTTCCAGTAGATGTGCAAGCTATTTTCTTGAAACACAAGACTGTATTGCAAGATTCCTTGAAAGCGTATTTATCACAAATTGATTCGGTTCTGCAATTAAAAGCAGTTTCTTGCACAGATACTATGCTTGGTGTATTGATTGATCATCAAGTTCATTTTATAAAAAAACCTCAGTCAAATACTCGACTTCTGGTTGACTCATGTATTTTTAAAAAATCACCGATTGACCGTATTAAATATATTAGCATTCAACTGAGTAAAAAAAAGGAAAAATATTATCTCGAGCTTAACTCCTTTTTTCCACGAAACAAAAAACTTGTTAATACAAAACTTAAAACGCTAGAGGGCATATTAAAATTAACGAATGACATTATTGATATGAAAAAAGGCGTGATTGATTATTCCGTTTTTCAAAATGATATGAAAAAAATCATTGATGATGCTCAAGAAAACAAATTTTTGATTCAAGATGACAAAAAAATAAATGAGTTATTCACAGCGCTGGATCAAGCTATTTGCTCCCTATCATCTGCTGCATCGCCCACATCACATGCTCCCTCACCAACGCCGATGGATGATGCAAACGTTTCTCCAAGGCGTCAATAATTTCTGGCGTTTTTTTAGCATTGCCCAAGGCGATGGCGATATTGCGAAGCCAGCTTAAATAGCCGGCACGACGAATAGCGGAACCCTCAGTCATTTTTAAAAAAGTATTTTCATCCCATAAAAACAGCGAAATTAAATCAGCGTCTCGCAAGTGATGACGCGGCTGAAAATCATTTTCGCGAGAAAATTTTGCAAACTTATTCCACGGGCAAAATAATTGGCAATCATCGCAGCCATAAATACGATTACCCATGAGCGGACGCAACTTGGGGTCTATCGATCCTTTGTATTCAATTGTTAAATAAGAAATGCAGCGGCGCGCATCTAACTGATAGGGTGCTATGATTGCTTTTGTGGGACAAATGTTGATGCATGTTGTGCATGAACCGCAATGTGTTGCAGCGGGTTGATCAAGTGGTAACGGTAAATTCGTCAGTAATTCACCCAGAAAAAACCACGATCCTGCTTGTTGATTTAACACCAGCGTATTTTTTCCGATCCAGCCGATCCCGGATTTTTGTGCAAAATGTTTTTCAAAAATTGGCGCGCTATCTGAAAACGCGCGATACACAAAACTTTCAAAACGCATTTTCTCATTAATTTTTTGCGCCAAGAGATTCAAACGACCGCGAACCACTTTGTGATAATCACGCCCCAATGCGTAACGTGAAATATATGCTTTGTTTTTATCGTGCAACACGTGAATACTGTCATGATCAGCAATCAAATAATCCATGCGCACGCTGATGATGCGTCTTGTGCCTGCCAGTAATTTTTCGGGATGTTTTCTCAAATCGCGATTGAGCGCCATGTACTGCATATCGCCGTGAAATCCACGCGCAAGCCACGCGTTCAGCCGTTGGTTCGCAACGGTTGTGTCGCAATCGCTGATTCCTATTGCGGCAAAACCCAATGCACGCGCCCATGCTTTGATGTCCTCAGTAAATCGGCTAAAATCGAAAGATTGGTGGTTATCAGTCATGCAACACTCAAGTCAAAAGCAGTATAGTGCCGAGCACGCGATTTCATTGCAATGGGAAGTGCTCGCTCAATCGTTGCAAAAACGCGATATAAAAGCGCATAAAGGTGATTTTGGACATGTGCTGGTGATTGGTGGCGATCATGGTTTTGCAGGTGCCGTGCGTTTGGCGGCAGAGGCTGCGCTTCGTGTGGGTGCTGGGTTGGTGTCGGTCGTGACGCACAAAGAACATTTGAGTGTCGTGAATGATGATCGTCCTGAAATCATGTGTCATTCTACCTCTGATCTTTCTTGGTTATTGCGAAAAGCGACAGTGATTGTGCTCGGTCCTGGTTTAGGGAAGAGCGCCTGGTCCAAAAAATTATTTCGTCAAGCGATTGCGGCTTCTCAACCAAAAGTAATTGATGCCGACGCATTAAATTTATTGAGCGAAAAGCCACGTTCACAATCTCATTGGATTTTAACGCCGCACGCGGGTGAAGCAGCGCGATTACTGGGCTGCACTTCGTCTGATATTGAGCGCGATCGTTTGCATGCTGTAAAATCCTTGGTAAAAAAATATAGTGGTGTTGCGGTATTGAAAGGACATCACACATTGATTCAAGATGCAGAAGAAGGCCCTTTTGTTTGTCATGCAGGAAATCCGGGGATGGCCAGTGGCGGCATGGGTGATGTGTTAAGTGGTGTGATTGCCGGATTGTTGGCACAACATTTTTCGTTATTATCTGCTGCAAAAACAGGAGTAATGTTGCATGCGCTCGCAGGAGATGAAGCAGCAAAACAAGGTGAGCGAGGATTGCTGGCGAGCGATTTGTTTTTGCATCTGCGTCGATGGGTGAATCCATGAGCTCTACTTTGTTAAAATCAGCTGCAGATACAGAACAATTTGCAGAACAATTTTCTAATACACTAAAACCACCAGCGCTAATTTTTTTAGAAGGTGAGCTGGGCGCTGGAAAAACAACATTCATGAAAGGATTGTTGCGCGGCCTTGGATTTCAAGGCACTGTGAAAAGCCCGACATTCACATTGGTTGAAACATACGACATTGGTGCGCGCCGCGTGGTACACGCGGATTTTTATCGTTTGCAAGATGCGAATGAGTTGGAATTGATTGGGTTTCGAGATTATTTGACAGAAGAATCTATTGTGGTGATTGAGTGGGCGAGCAAAGCAAAAATATATTTGCCAGAACCCAATTGGGTTTGCACATTAAAATTAGACGTATCTTCTGACAGGCGAATACTGGACATGACATGAAAATAAATTATTGGATGGCGATTTTCATTTTTTTGTTTTCCAGTGCTGTTTTTTCAAAAACAATTTGGTTGCGCGATTTAAAAATTAACAATAAATCACGCGCGGTTGAAATTAATTTTGTCTTGTCTGGAAAAACATCATTTCGTTCACTCACATTACATCATCCCAATCGATTTGTGCTGGATTTAAAAAATACCGCGCATTTAACATCGCTACAACGATTCAGTGCATCTGTGTTTTCAAATACCCCCATTCAAGATTTGCGTTACGCCGAACATCCTGACGGCACATTGCGTTTTGTGTTTGATCTGAAAAATGATGTTATTCCGCAAATTTCTGCAAGACAAAATCATTTGACGGGTGATCGAGAATTACAATTGCGATTTTTAAAAACACATGCGATCACTGCTGCGCGTGACGATATATCAAAACCAGTTTATCACAATGTAGTGATTGTGATTGATCCAGGGCACGGTGGAAAAGATCCGGGTGCTGTGGGTGCCGCAGGAACGCATGAAAAAAATGTGGTGCTATCAATTTCAAAAGCACTGCAAGCGTTAATGAATGCGCGCCCTGGTTTTCGCGCGGTGTTAACGCGAAATACTGATCGATATATTTCTTTGCGGGAACGTTTGCGTATTGCGAGAAAAGATCATGCAGACATGTTTATTGCGATTCACGCGGATACGTGGCGCAATCGGCACGCGCGCGGTGTTTCGGTATTTGCATTGTCACAGCGCGGAGCAACCAGTGAAGCGGCGCGCTGGCTGGCAACGCGAGAAAACGCATCAGAATTAATGGGCGGCGTGGATTTACAAGATAAATCCCATTTATTGAAATCGGTATTAATTAATTTGTCGCAGTCCGCGACCATTCGCGCGAGTTTGCAAATTGGCGACAAAGTGATTCAATCGGCGCGATCCATCACACGATTGCATCATGATCGCGTCGAACAAGCAGCTTTTGTGGTATTGAAATCCCCGGATATTCCGTCATTGCTTGTAGAGACAGGATTTTTATCCAATCCAGATGAGGAACGTCGTTTGCGAAACCCTGTGTTCCAGCGCAACATCGCTAAAGCCATGATGCAGGGTATTTGCAATTATTTTGTGAATTATCCACCGCGGCGCGCGTAAACCCGAGTATTTTTCTCCCCAATTTTTGCTATGATTTTGTTTTTAATTTTAAACAGGAGATTGTCTCATGAAAAAATTATTCTTTATTTTATTTTTTTCGATAACCTGCGCATTCGCGCAAGATGACTGCATCGTCTTAGGTTTTCATCAACCCGGAACGCAAACATATGAAGGACCGACATGGTGTGAAAAGAAAAGTATTAACAAAATTATTGTGCACGGACCTTTGCAAGCTGATCAGTCTACATTAACGGGAGATACCTCTGTCAGCGGCCCCATCAAATCCGATCACACGCAATTTGATGGTATCAAGATCACTGATCAGCTGACGACCGAAATTGTTTCATTGACCAATCATTCCTTGGTTAAAAAAGATTTGGTTTTTAATGGTCAAAAAGGAACGGTGATCTTGGATAAAACATCGAAAGTGCTGGGCAAAATCATTAATGCTCATGTAGAAACGCACCAATGAGTATGAATCACAGCGTCATACTTAACGCGGTTACGCAATTTTCAACACCACTGTATTTGTATGATATGCAGAAAATACAGTGGATATACCAATTGTTGCGTAACTCATTGGAAAAAAATATTGATATTTTTTATTCGATCAAAGCGAATCCAAGCTTGGGTATTTGTCAGTATCTTAGTCAATTGGGTTCTGGCGGTGAGGTATCATCGCGGCATGAATTATTCACCGCGATTCGCGCGGGATTTTCTCCCCGGAAAATTATTTTTGCGGGCCCTTATAAAACGGATGACGATATTGCATTGTGCATTGAGCGGAATATTAAGGCAATTATTTGTGAATCAATTACTGAAATGAATCGTGTTAATCACATTTCAGAAAAATATCATGTTAAGACGAAAATTTTGTTACGCATTAATCCTGATTTTAAAGTCAAGAGTGCGCCCATCAAAATGAGTGGCGAATCGACACAATTTGGCATGATGATTGAAGATGTGATCAAGCATCAAGAAAAAATAAAATTATTAAAAAATATTATTATTTCTGGAATACAAGTTTACAATGCCAGCCGTATATTAAACGAAAAAGATATCGCAGATAATATCAATCACATTTTGGAATTATCACTACAACTATCATCAGCGTTAGAAATGAAATTTACTTGCATTGATTTGGGTGGCGGATTAGGTGTCCCGTATTTTGAGAAAGAAACAGCACTAGATATTCAGTTGTTGATTATTAGAATCAATCAAAGTGTTTTGGAATATCAGAAAAAAAATGGACAAACAGAATTTATTTTGGAGCTTGGCAGATTTTTAGTTTCTGAATCAGGATATTTTATTACTCGAGTTTATGACATCAAAAAAAATCACCAAAAACAATTTATCATTACGGATGGTGGGATGCATTGCATGATGGCAGCAAGTGGATTGGGATCCTATATTCATCGCAATTTTAAAGCGCAACATATTGCGAATGAAGCATCAGAAAATCAGGCAGAACATTACACTGTGTGTGGGCCATTGTGCACACCGTCGGATATTATATTAAAAGATTTTTTGATTCGCGCTCCAGCAGTGAATGATTTAATTGTTATTGAGAAAGCGGGTGCTTACGGCCTGTCTGCCTCACCATTTCGTTTTTTAAGTCATGGCGCATGTGTTGAAGCAATGTTATTTCAAGATCAATTATTTTTGTTACGACGACGTGAAACCATCGATGATATTTTACAAACACAGAACGATTGTCAATTTATTTTTAGCGAAGGGGTGAAACTATGTTAAATACCGAAATATTAGTAAAACAAGCGCTAGCAAGCGCACTACACTATCAAGATATTGAGAGTATACACAATGAAGCGCATTTGCGTAATGATTTGCAACTGGATTCCATGGGTTCGCTCATGTTTCTGATGAAACTCGAAGAATCAATTGATGGTTTTTACGTAGATCCTGAGACCATGCATGAAAGCGATTTGGAGACGGTGAATTCGGTGATTGGTTATGTGAACAGTCAGACAATGAGAACAGCATAATATTTTTTGTCATCCCGCGGCTTGACCGCGGGATCCAGATAAAACGAGGTAAATATATTCATTGAATCTTTTGGATTTCAAAAAATATTTGGTGATGCTTGCGCGGTAAGTACCCAGGCTCAAACATATTACCAAGATCTACATCAGCGATATCAACAATCTGTCGGTGATCAATTTCCTGAATTTGCTATTCCAAAAAAATATTTCTATCAAACGATAGAAAAAATGCTGAAAAACAAGCCATTTTTAACTAATTTGGATTATATGTTATTTCCTATTTCAGGTTTTGATTGGGCTACCAATTTTTCTGTTGATCCTTTTTTTTGGAGAAGACTAGTCAGTGTAAAAACGGAATTGATTGACATTCGAAGCAGGGGAGTGTTGGCACCGTTAATTGCGTTGCAACTTTCTTTGACACTCTCAACCATACGAAAACAAAATAATATCGTGATTATTTCAACTGAATCAGAATTCATTAATTACGCCGGATATATTTATTTAAATAATCAATCGTTAAATTCATTATTCACGATAGATGAAATAGTGATTTACTCATCAAGTTTTAGCATATCAATGGAATATTTTTATGAAAAATATCCAGTTAAAAATAAAAAACACGGTATTTTAAAATGTAAAAATTTGAGTATCATGTGTGACTCATCTGCAGTGGTAGATGAGATTGATTGCCTGGATACAGACTCTCATTTTATCTACCGCGCATTTGAGAAATTAATATCTGAAAAAAAGTATGAGATCGCATTTCTTTTTTGTAAGGATGCGTTCACTGATGAGGTTGCATGCGCTGTTATTACGCTGACATAGTCGATTTGAATAAAATAAATTTTCAGTCTAGAAATTATTACCCAATTTCAGTTCATTCCATTTTTGGTGCAGATATTGAAATGCTGATGAAAGAAAATAAGAAAAAAGAGATTTATCAGTATCTGAGAAATATGAGTGATTTATTTGTGATATCAGTATTACAAAAAATAAAGTCTACTGCTTTGGATATTACCCTCTATTTACACGATCATTTAAATTCACGATACAGTGGACATCAAAAAATCACACAATGTCAATTAGTGCAAAGTGATTTTTCAAGTATTTCCATTTTTTTTCATGAAATGAATCATTTCAATTGTGACATTCTGTTGCAAACACAAATTGATTTATTATTTCAAAAATTATTGTCCGTATTAAAAATTTTATCAAGATTAGGTGGCGCAAGATCTATTTTAGAAAATAATTCATTGGTTTTGCTTCATCATCTCCAATTATTTTTTCAACTCTATTTGAGTAAAAAAATATGAATGTATTTCAAAGTCCAGAATTGCGATATGGCAATGTATTGTATGAATATGCACTGTCTTTGCGTGAGATCAGTTTGATGGTTGATGAAAATCCATTGTGCATCAATGATTATTTTCATTTTCCGGTGATCAATTTTTTAGTGTCTGATCGCGATAGCACCGCGCTGTGTCGCACACACTATTTAGAAGCGTTGTCGTATGGAGATCCAGGTAGTTTGCTGGCATGCCCAGGCCCCTCATTATCTGGGTTGATGATGCGAACACTTGCTAACCCAGATCAGATCAATCATTTTTATTTTTTATTAAAAGAGAAAAAATACCGTACTTTTTTTGCGTTGACTGAACCACTGAAAGGATCAGATGCTTCGCATATTCAAACACAGTTAAAAAAAATAGACGAAAATACGTGGAGTTTAAATGGCGAAAAATCTTTTTTTGGCAACGGCGCAGTTGCTGAAATGGGTATTGTGCTTGCAAAAATTTCTGATAATTCGTTGGGTATACGTGCCGTGTTAATTACAGATGAGCTGTTATTGCAAAAAAATATTTCACGTGAAATTCTGCCGATGTATGCGCTGCGTGGCGCTCAAATTGCGTGCATGAGTTTTAATAACACAATAATTCCAGATGAAAATATTTTAGGATCGCATTTATCGGCTTGCAAAAATAGTTTGTACAGTATTATCAGTGTTTTTAATCAGCTGCGAACCGGTGTTGGTGCATTGGCATTAGGTTTGGCACAAGCGGTTTTTGATTTTGTTTATCATTTAAAAAGTTCTCATTTTTTTACTTATGCCTCATTTTTTCATGAATGCGACGCGCAATTATCCTTATGTCGCGGTTTGTTGCAGGAAGCGGCAAAACGCGTGGATTTAGATCATGCTGATGGCGCACTTGCTTCCTTATCAAAAGCAAATGCCACCGCAGTTGCTGAAAATATTGTTGAGCGTTGTATAGCGCTTTGCTCTGTTGATGAACTGATGGCGAATCCTTGGATTCAAAAAGCATTGCGTGATGTGTATTGCTGGGAATTTATGGAAGGCACCACGCATATTCAAAAATTACAATCACGATTTACGATGACGGGGCTTAGATGAAATATCACTATTTGTTACCACACTTTTTTTTAGATACGTGCGATTTTTATCAAAATAAAACCGCTTTGGTTTTTGATAATCAAACTTACACATTTGGAAAAATTGCTTCAGACGTTAGAAAATTGGCAAGCTATTTTCACGACAATCGTCTCAGCGTCAATGATCGCGTAGTTATTCAAACGGGTAATGTGTATTTTACGATTATTTGTTTTTGGGCAACGCTCATGAATGACGGTGTTGCTTGCATAATAGATCCAGATTATTCTGCTGAAATATTTTGCAAAATTACAGAAAGTTTGTCACCCGCATTTTGTTTTACTTCCTTAGATGAAAATTGGTTTCAAGAAAATTTAACAGATTATTCTGATCAATTTTATTTTAATTCATTGAAGAATGAAAATGATTTGGCCATTATTATGCACACCTCTGGAAGTACTGGAACACCCAAGGGAGTGATGTTGTCGCATAGAAATGTGTTGGCAGCACTTCAGTCGATTAGTCACTATCTTGAGTTGACAGAACACGACGTGATTTTATCTGTTTTGCCACTGCATTTTGATTACGGTTTGTATCAAATTCTTTTTTCTTTTTATCACGGGTTATTGTTGATTTTAGAAAAAAACGCGTTGTTTCCGCAAAGATGGGTAAACAAAATGAATCAACAGAATATCAGCGTATTACCATGTGTTCCTTCCATTATCCAGTTGATTGACAATGTGTGTGTGCAAAAAGAGGTAATGTTTCAATCACTTCGATGTATCACCAATACTGGTGAAAGAATAACGGAAAAACACATTGCGCTGTGCCAGAGAGTATTTCCCAATGCGAAGATATTTTCCATGTTTGGATTAACCGAATGTAAACGCTGCAGTTTTGTGCCGCCGCGGGATTTACAGAAAAAATGCCAATCGATAGGAATACCCATGCCCAATTTGTCTATGTGGATAGAAGATGAAAATGGAAATCGATTGGGCGCACATCAAGAGGGTGAATTAGTGGTTTCAGGTCCGACTGTGATGCTGGGATATTGGAAAAATGAATCCGAAACGTTAAAAAAAATTAAGGAAGATTTTATTGGAAATAAAATTTTAAAAACAGGTGATTTTGCATTGATGGATGACGATGGTTTTTTTTATTTTTTGGGAAGAGGGGATTTCACCATTAAATGGAAGGGTGCAAAATTAAGCTTAAATGAGATGTTGCGAAAAATTACTGTACTCAATTCTGTGAATCGTGCGCATATTTTTTTGCACGAATCACAGGATCAGGAAAAACAATTGATGGTCTGTATTGAGTCTGATATAGCCCAGGATGATTGTTTTACGCGAGAAATTCTATCCATATTTCCAGCCATTCAAAAACCATCCTATGTTTATGTGACCCCAAGATTTCCGGCGTTGTCGAATGGTAAAATTAATAAATTAGAAACTGAAGCGCGCGCGATAGCAAGTGCATAAATCAGCACTGAGCCGCGCGCGTTAGCAAGCGGGTATAACGCTCACTGACGTTCGCGGCTCCGACTGTCGGGGTCGGAAGCGCGCGCGTTAGCAAGCGGGTATAACGCTCACTGACGTTCGCGGCTCCGACTGTCGGGGTCGGAAGCGCGCGCGTTAGCAAGCGGGTATAATCTTTATGTATCTTTCAACATTTAAAACGCTTACTGCAACCACAATTCCAATCAATCAATTGGTCGCCAATCATCGTATTTCTTCATCTGAAGCTAAAGTTTTTCAACGTCTTATGGGGCTATCGCAGGTTGCACGCGATGAAAATAGCAACCACGATTTATTTTTAAATGCCTTGATTCTTAATATGCTCGATGAATTTCCCATTCCGACTGATAAAGTAAAATATATTCTGCTGGCGCATACTGCGGATTATATTTCTCCGATGAGTGTTAATATTTTAAATTATATCATTAAAAAATATAATTTCACTCACGCGAAATATTTCAGCACATCAATCTACAAATGCGCCGGAATATTTTATCTGATCCATCTCTCCAATGCATTAATTAAAACAATTGAAAATGACGAATATATTTTATTGTTGACAGTTGATTTTGCATTCACTCCTATTTTGCAATCTATACCTGGCTCAACCGTGTTAGGTGATTCAGCATCATTGGTGTTGCTTTCAAAGATGAAATCAGATCATAAGATTATCGATATTATTTATGATGTGGATGAAAGATTTTCAATGGGAGTCAATGAGTCAAAAGAAAATAATTTATTGTTTCAATCGATTTATATTCAAAAACTATCGTCAATTATTAAAAAAATTATTATCAAAAATTCATTGAATCTATTTCAAATAAAAATTATTTTCCCGCACAATGTGAATACGCTTTCTTGGAAACAAGTCGCCAAATTTTTATCTATTAGTGTAGATAAAATATTTCTGGAGAATGTGCCACGATATGCACATTGTTTTGGTTCTGATCCATGGATAAATTTGCAAACAGGATTGATGAAAGGGTTAGTAAAACCCGGGGATTATTATTTGTTGGTGACCGTTGGTTTGGGTGCGACGTTTTCAGTTGTGCTGATGTATTCTCATCCGCTTCGACAATCGGAGCCGCGAACGTGAGTGAGCGGGTATGAAACTTTTATGAAAACATTCATTAATCAATTATCAAAACACTCTAACAACATCGCATTAGTTATCAATGAAAAATCCTACACCTATCACCAATTTTTTCAAAAAGTATACCATCTTTCAATAATATTAAAGCAAAAATCACTCACGCATAAAATTGTCGTCCTGCTTTCTGAAAGAACAATCTCATTGTACGCTGCTATGCTCGCCTGCTTATTATCAAACGTAATTTATTGCCCTCTTAATATTGAAAATGGAATTGAAAAATCAAAATTGATTTTAAGTAAATTAAAACCTGATCTCATTTTTTGTGAAAAATTGCCAGAAGATCTGCGAGATTTTTTACTCTCAACATACGCTCATCATCAATTATTTTTCTATCAAGATAATGATGCGCATGATGCAACAGCTGTTATTGATATTCAACAATGGTTTTCTGCAATCGACATTCGTGATCACGATATCGCCTATTTATTTTTTACATCAGGATCCACTGGAATGCCGAAAGGTGTGCCAATTTCGCATCATAATCTCAGGAGTTATTTAAATTCTATTACGTCATTATTTTCATTTTCACTCAATGATCGTTTCATACAATTGTCAGATATCGCTTTTGATCTTTCAATTCATGAAATAATAGTTTCGTTGATGTCGGGCGCTTGTTTGTATATTTATCATGAAAATAAAAATTTGCATCTCAGTAAATTTTTAATTGAACATCGAATTACTCAATTAATTTCAGTTCCCAGTGTGTTATCTTTTCTCGTTCAGCAAGCCCAATTGTATCAAATCCAATTTTCCCATCTAAGAAGAGTGTTTTTGTGTGGAGAGCCATTTTCGACAAAGCTTGCGATTGCATTTGCAGCGCGCGCAAAGAATTGCACACTGGTTAATTTGTATGGTCCAACAGAAGCCACGGTCGCGTGTACTTATCATGTTTTTGATAAACTCAAGGATCAGCGTGTACTGGTCCCCATTGGAAAACCATTTTCGTCAGTGTCACTGACCACAACGCATTGTGCTGAGCTAGTGATTGCAGGAGATCAGGTGAGCTCAGGATATTATTTATTGGATCCTAAAAAAAAATTAGAGAATTCCGCGTTTGAGTTTGATTCCGTTCATAATACTTTTCGCTATTATACGGGTGACTGTGTTTCTCGCGATATTAATGGAGATTATCATTTTTGTTCTCGATTGGATGATCAATGGAAAATTGGCGGGTATCGCATTGAAAAAAATGAAATTGAAAATGTGCTGCGTTCACTTTTTCAGGAACCTGATATTTTTGTGACCCCCGTTTACAATGATCAACAATTAATTGTCTCGATTACCGGATTTTCCACTAAAAAAATTTCACTGAAAACACAGCGCGCCGAATTACACAAAAGATTACCTAAATCTGCGATTCCAGATCATTTTATACAATTGGATTACATCCCGAAATTATCTAATGGCAAAGTGGATTATCGGAAATTAAAAAAGTTTTGTTTTGAACAAAAAGGGATATAATTGTGAATTTATCTTATTACATAGAGCAAAGCAGCTTCACATCGCCTGGTATATTTCAAGATCTATTGAAACAATTTCCGGATGATGTAACAGATATTTGTCATTGTCTTCATCATTTATTTTTGCATTATAACGATATTAAATTATTGAATACGATAATTGATCCTGTGCGTTTTCATGAAATGAATTTTCGCACTGCGGCGGATATTTTTCAAAAAATGATGTCTCTTAATTCAAGCAGCATTTTGATTAAGCGCGTAGCTTCTCATCGAGTGCTTGGTATTTGTCGTCATACCGCGTTAATTATTTGTAGTATTTTGCGTTCACGCAATATTCCTGCCAGATTGCGCGCGGGATTTGTAAATTATCTTATTCCGGGAATGTATTTGGATGGTTATGCGCTCCAATTTTTTGATGCAACGTTAAAACGTTGGAGATCAATCGATTCTCGCACATCTGCATTATTAATTAAAACTTACCAATTAGATATTCCTTTTAACCTAACTGATTTACCTTGTGATCGTTTTATCACAGCTGCTGAAGCGTGGGTTAAGTGTCGGCAAAAAGAAATTAATCCCGCGCGTTTCGGTTCGCGTGATTTTCGCGCAATGCCAATGATTCGAAATCGTCTGATTCAGGATTTGGCATTATTAAACAAAAAAGAATGTTTGCTTTGGGATGTGTGGGGCGCGATGCTGGATGATCAGATGGATTTTGTTTTGCTGGATGACCTTGCAGCAATATTGATTGATAAAAAAAGTTCTCTGAATCATTACCAACAATTTTATTTTAATTACCCTTCGTTACAATTTAAAAATAAAATCTTGATGGATAATCCATTTTTAACACCTGAGTGGGTGGATGTGTCGTGTTATACCTAACTGATCTTAGCGTATTTATTCCAGAAACTATCTTTTCAATTGCTGATGTGCAGCAAGAAACAGGTTTATCTCGAGAGATGCTTTCTGTCTACCAAATTATTTATGGTTTGCGAACTATACCTGTTTGGCAATCTCTTGACTTGTTGAGTTTTTTGGAGCAATCAATAGCTCCGTTAGCAATTCATTATCCATTTTCGTATCTTATTCATGTGCACACGGCGCGTTTTTTACTGCCACAGGGTTTATCTTTGGCGCAAAAGCTGAAAAATAAATTTGAGTGGTATGAATGTTTGGCATTTTCCATGACACAATACAAATGCACTTCTTTTTTTAGAGCACTTGAACTTTTATCTGTGTTGTTTCAAAAAACCATGATCGATCGAGCACTTATTGTGACTGGTGAAATTGCTTTTACGCCAAAATTGCGCGTTATTGCGCGATCCACTATTTCAGGTGATGCATCAACGGCAGTAGTAGTTTCTTCGCGAGGTCAACATCATCAATTGCTTGCCGTGCTCAGCCAATTTGTTCCGGGATATTCTCAAGGAATTTATGTATCTGATCGTGAGATGCAACAGTTTGATGCGCAGTTTATTACGCGGTTTTCTGAATTGATTTTGAAAACCTTGTTAAAAGCCGGCATCGCGTTGTCACAAATTTCCTGTATTTTACCGCATAACGTGAATATCCCCACATGGAAAAAAATGGCATCAGCCTTGTCTTTTCCAATTGAAAAAATTTATCTTGATTGTGTTGCGCGTTTTGGCCATTGTTTTTGTTCCGATCATTTAATTAATTTGCATTATGCAATTCAAGAGAATCGAATTAAGGCGGGTGATTATTATGTGATGGCGGGATGTGGGATGGGTTTTTATTTATCGGCATCGGTTTTTCGATTCTAATGTTTCATATTCAACTACAAACTGTTCCAATGAATGTGATTGAAATTTCGGATCCACTGTTGCTGCGCGATTTTGAAATTTATTGCCGTGATTTACAAGCGGTAACGCATGGTGTAACAATTCCAAATTTTTCAGTTGCACGCGGCTATTCTTTTTCTTTTTTGGTGGATTATTTTTTTAAAATGCATCCTGAGTATATTGATTTTTTAAAAAATACAGAGCACTGCGCACTTATTCATTACACAGATGAATTTTCACCACAACATACGCACGTCGGTGCTTATTTGTCGGATCACTACGCGATGTCAACCCGTTTTTTGGATATTTCGGAGCAGGGAGTGTTGAGCGTTATCTCTGCGATGCAAATTTTATATCGTTTGCTGTCGCGATCAACGATTCAATCTGCAGCTATCGTAGCATTTGAACAAACAGCACTGGGATTGTCTGCTGATGATTTATCGTTAAAACCAGAAACGAGCGGTGTCGGAATTTTATTTTTTGATGCGTCTTTTCAATTGAAGCGCGCTCAAATTTTTTCAAGTCGCTTGCATGATCCTGCGCAATATTGTCAATCGTTCATTCAAGACTTGCAAATGCCCGTGATTTCTCACGTGCTCATTCAGCGCGGCGGTAATTTTGCAGGTAACTGTTCGACGTTGCAAACAATCTCTCCCGGTATTTTTCCGATTTTTGCTTTTTTGAAAACATTGATTTCGAAACCCGGTTGTCATTTTGTGTTGATTGAAGATGTGTTGCGTGTCGATTGGGGGTGTTTGGTGTTTGAATCTATTGACCCTGCCAAATCATGACAGTAACATAGGCTGTTTTTATCGTTCGCTGGACATAGACACGAGCGGTAGCGAGTGAATCTGATTGTTTTCCCCGGTAGCTCAGCGGTAGAGCAGGTGACTGTTAATCACTTGGTCGGTGGTTCGATCCCGCCCCGGGGAGCCAAACTACCCCTCGATAAACTCCGCCATGCGTTGAATGGTTTTTTCTAGAGTCTCGATACTGGTCGCATAGGACAGACGAATGTGTCCGGGTGATCCAAATTCGGTGCCGGGAACGACTGCCACATGCGCTTTTTCAAGCAACAATTGTGATAAGGCAATATCATCTTTGAGATGTTGACGTGCAATGGCTTTTTCGACATTGGGAAATAAATAAAAAGCGCCGTCGGCAGCGGGGCAGATGACGCCCGGAATCGCCGATAATTTTTTTTGCAAAAAATCGTGGCGTTCTTTGAAAATTTTCTTCAAGCCTTTTAAAAATTCTTTTTCTTCATTGAGCGCGAAGAGTGCCGCGTATTGAGAAATCGAGGCGGGGTTGGAAGTACTGTGCGATTGAATTTTTCGCATGGCATTTATGATGTCAGCGGGTCCCGCGGCATAACCAATGCGCCAACCTGTCATGGCATAGGATTTTGAAACGCCGTTCACCACGATTGTGCGCTCACGCAATGCATCACATACATTTAAAATATTCACAAAAGAATGCATGCCCCACAAAATGTGTTCATACATATCATCAGTTGCAATGACAACGCTGGGATAACGAAGCAATACTTGTGCAAGCGATTTTAATTCTTGCGCCGTATACGCCATACCCGTTGGATTGCTGGGGCTATTTAAAATAAACAACCGTGTTTTGGGAGTGATCGCTTTCTCAAGTTGAGCAGCAGTAATTTTATATCGTGCGTTGACATCCGTTTGCACGATGACCGAAATTCCACCCGCGAGCGCCACCATATCTGGATAGGAAACCCAATACGGTGCTGGAATAATCACTTCATCGCCAGGATTTAAAAGCGCTTGCGCGAGATTATACAAACATTGTTTGGCGCCGCAAGAAATCATCACGTTGTCACGCGTGTAAGATAAATTATTTTCGTTTTTGAATTTTTGAATGACTGCATCTTTGAGGGCAGGCATGCCATCGATTGCGGTATATTTTGTATGACCTGCTTGAATGGCTTTGATAGCAGCAGCTTTGATGGGCTCGGGAGTGTCAAAGTCAGGTTCGCCCACACTCAAATTAATGACGTCGATGCCTTTGGTGCGTAGTTCGTTCGCTTTAGCGCTAATGGACACGGTAGCAGAAGGTTTAACGCTTTGCGCGCGTTGTGAAATTTGCATGATTTTGCCTCAGTTATTGCATTTTGAAAGAATTGTTACTGTTAGTAGTTCCCACTCAGCAGGTTGATTAACTTAAATTTTCAGATGTTACTGTAATGAAATCACGTTCAGTTTACAATGTGCCATGAACGATTTGTTTCAATTAGTAACCCATTACCAACCCAGTGGCGATCAACCACAGGCGATTGAAAAATTGACCGAAGGATTACAGGCCGGTGTTTTGTATCAGACATTGCTTGGCGTCACGGGTTCTGGAAAGACATTCACGATCGCCAATGTAATTGAAAAAGTGCAGCGCCCGACCTTGGTTCTCGCACCCAACAAAACATTAGCGGCACAATTATATTCAGAGTTACGCGGATTTTTTCCACACAACGCAGTGGAATATTTTGTATCTTATTACGATTATTATCAGCCTGAAGCGTATATTCCCTCGACGGATACATTTATTGAAAAAGATGCGTCGATTAACGCACACATAGAGCAAATGCGTTTGTCAGCAACCAAAGCAATATTGGAACGCAGCGATGCCATCATTGTTGCGACAGTTTCTGCGATTTATGGTTTGGGTGATCCGAAAGCCTATTTGAGTATGGTGTTGCATTTGAGCGTGAGTGATCGCATTGACCAACGCGTATTGTTGCGGCGCCTTGCAGAAATGCAATACACGCGCAACGAAACGGAACTGCATCGCGCAACGTATCGTGTTGCGGGCGATGTGATTGATATTTTTCCCGCGGATTCTGAAAAAGAAGCGATACGTGTGCAATTGTTCGATGATGAAATTGAAAAAATTATTTTTTTCGATCCGCTGACAAATCAAACACTACGCAAAACACCCCGTGTGACTATTTTTCCTAAAACACATTATGTAACACCGCGCGCCACCATTGTAAAAATGATTGATACCGTCAAAATAGAATTAAAAGATCGTCTGGCTTATTTTGCAAAAGAAAATAAATTGGTTGAGCGTCAACGCTTGGAACAGCGTACGTTGTTTGATATTGAAATGTTATTGGAAATTGGTTATTGCTCGGGAATAGAAAATTATTCACGTTATTTATCAGGCAGAAATGCAGGAGAGCCGCCGCCAACATTGATGGAATATTTGCCGCGCAATGCGTTGCTCATCGTTGATGAATCGCATGTCACGATTCCGCAATTGGGTGGTATGTATTTGGGTGATCGCGCGCGAAAAGAAAATTTGGTGCAATATGGTTTTCGTTTGCCATCGGCGTTGGATAATCGTCCGCTGCGTTTTGATGAATTTGAACAATTGGCGCCGCAAATGATTTTTGTTTCTGCAACACCCGGTCAATATGAATTGACTCACTCGAGTGATGTGGTTGAACTCGTCGTGCGCCCAACCGGTTTGCTTGACCCGGAAGTGGAAGTGCGTCCTGTGAAAACACAGGTCGATGATTTGTTGTCTGAAGTAAAATTGCGCGCGCAAAAAAATGAACGCACTTTGGTGACAACGCTGACTAAACGCATGTCAGAAGATTTAACGGAATATTTTTTGGAGCGTGGCGTGAAGGTGCGTTATCTGCATTCCGATATTGAAACGGTGGAGCGTGTTGAAATATTGCGTGATTTACGATTGGGTGTGTTTGATGTGTTGATCGGTATTAATTTGCTGCGTGAAGGATTGGATTTACCTGAAGTGTCGTTGGTTGCGATTTTGGATGCGGATAAAGAGGGATTTTTACGGTCTGAGCGATCATTGGTGCAAACGATAGGACGTGCTGCGAGAAATTTGCATGGTAGGGCGATTTTGTATGCGGATAAAATTACTGCGTCGATGAAACGCGCAATGGATGAAACAAGGCGCCGTCGTGAACGACAACACACGTATAACCAAACGCATGGTATTACGCCCGCCGGGATACAAAAAGCGGTTTGTGATATGATCGAAGCTGATGTGCAAGAAGCAAAGAACGAGGATCGCACCGTGGATGCGGTGCTGGCATTAACGCCCGCAGCATTTGAAAAAACGCTACAAACACTTGAAAAAGAAATGTTGGCGTGTGCGAAAAATCTCGAATTTGAAAAAGCCGCGAGCTTGCGTGATCGAATGACAGCGATGAAGCAGATGCGTTTTTATGGAAGATAATGCCAAGCGATTACAACGCGCGATACGATGGTATGCAGTATCTGCTTTGATTATTGTTGGGTTAATCATCGCAGGCATTGTCATTCTTCCCTTACGCGCACGCTTGTTTGATTTTCAAAAAAGTCATTTGGCTTTTTCAAGAGACATGGCAATCTTGGTGATCAGTGAAACAATGCATCCATTGCAAAATATCGCGAATCAATTGGCGGCGCGTGCGGATGTGCGTGATATTTTGCGCGAATACAACGACGGAAAAATAAAAAAATCGCAAGCGCATGCAAAATTGTCTGAGTTAACTTCAGAAACTTTAGCAAGCAACCCTGATTTAATTGCGTTAATGCGCTTTGATCGTAACCGCACATTGATTGCTTCACGCGGAAAAATTTCTTTGCCTCTTGCATCGCTTAGCACATTATTAACCGATAAAACTATTGTGCAAGGTCCGTTTTTTGAAAAAAATAATCATTACATGCTGATTGCTGCTCCAATTTTTTCACAAATGCATCAGCTGTTGGGTTACACCGTGTGTGCTTTTCGTTTGCAAAAATTGGAAGACATGATGAATCAATCTATGCAATCTAAGTTAGGAAAAGCATTTGTTTTTTACGCGAAAGATCATCAGGTGCATTGGTTTAGCATGTCGCACATTCATCCAAAAACTCAGGAATTATTGACGAATGATACACAGCTCAATAGCATTTTATTGAATGCGTTACAAAAAAATATTTCCGGCGTTGATTCCAATACATTTGATCACGTGGGTCTCGTGGTTGCCTATGCGCCCATTCCTGATTTGTCGTGGGGGGTTGCGATTGTGGCAGATCGTTTAGATTTATATCACTCCATCCAAAATGTGGTTATGGTTTTGTTTGCGATTGCGACGGCGATTTTAATTTTATTTGCGTTTGGTTTGAATGCAGTGTTGCGCCCCTTGTCTTCGCAATTATTATTTCGTGATGCGGAGCTGAAAACGCTTGTTGAAAAAAGCCAAGAAAAATTAAAATTTTTAAATGAACGTTTGTATGGATTGGCGATGTATGATTCTTTAACGCAAGTGCTTACACGCACGGCATTTTATGCGCGCGCTGAAGCGGAATTGTCGCGTTGCCAGCGCCTCAAAAAAAGTTGTGCGTTGCTGTTCATTGATTTAGATCATTTCAAATCGATCAATGATCGTTTTGGGCATAACGCGGGTGATATTTTTTTAAAAGAATTTGCAGCGCGATTGTCAAAAACAATTCGAAAAGAGGATACCGTTGCACGATTGGGTGGTGATGAATTTGTGTTGTTGATATCGGAAGGTTCGCAAGATTTTTCAGTCGACAATGTGTTGGCGCGTGTATCACAAGTGACGCTTGAGCCTATTCAGTTACCAGACCACGCGGAAAAAGTGAATATGAGTGTTGGTGTTGCAATCTATCCGCACGACGGCGAAAAATTGGATGAGTTGTTATGCGTGGCGGATCAGCGGATGTATGCAGTCAAATTAAATAAAAAATAATCTAAATAAATTGCTGAATCAACATATCGGCTTTTTTTAGTTTTTCTAAATCCACACCGTGTTCAATGCGCAACGTATCAAGCAATGCAATTACTTTTTCAGTCGCGACATTGCCGCTCGCACCTTTGGCGTAAGGGCAGCCGCCAAGTCCACCGACAGCACTATCAATTTTGTAAACACCCATTTGCACACATATCTTAATATTAGCAAGCGCTTGCCCGCGCGCATCATGAAAATGAATCGCTATTTTTTCTACAGGCATAAATGCGCTGACTGCTTGAATGAGTTGCTGGGTGAGTGCGGGTGTGCCAGCGCCGATCGTGTCGCCCAACGCAATTTCATCGCAGCCCATTTCCAATAATTGTTTTGCTAAAAGCGCTGTTTTTTGCGCATCCATCGCGCCTTCATCTGGGCAACCCAGCGCGCAAGAAATATAAGCGCGCACAAATATTTTTTTGGGTTTTGTGATGGCGAGAATTTCGCGAATGCGTTCTATACTGTCTGCGATGCTGCAATGCATATTTTTTTGCGCAAATGTTTCGGAAATTGCAGTGATCACCGATATATAATCACAATGATAGGGCAGCGCTTCTTGCAATCCTTTTAGATTGGGAATCAAAACAGAATATCGTGCGTGTGCGTTTTTAGGAAGTTGCTGCATTAACAGCGCGTGATCAGCAAGTGCTGGAATGCGCTTAGCGGATACAAAACTCGTGACTTCAATGATGGGTAACCCCGCATCGGCCAGCAGTTGAATAAATTTTAATTTCACTTCAGTGGGTACAAATTTTTTTTCATCTTGTAAGCCGTCGCGCGGGCTTACTTCCGTAATGATTGCTTTTGTCATTGCTATCCTTGCGTAGGCCTAACTTTATTCGCCCAATACTGCGCTTTTTTAATTATTTCTGTTGTATCTAACGTGGTAAATTTGCACTGATTCAATAATTGTTTTCCTGCGACAAATACATCGCTCACTTGCAATCGATTGAGTGCGTAAACCACATGCGAAGCAGGATGAAATACGGGTTGTGTGAAGAGATGATCAAAATCGATAGCAATCACATCCGCATATTTTCCTTTCTCGACAGAGCCAATTTCTTTTTCAAGCCCCACTGTTTTTGCGCCATTAATCGTTGCCATTTCAATGACAGTCATTGCATCGAGCGCCGTTGGATTTTTGTCGAGTGCTTTGGCGATGAAAGCGGCAGTCTGCATTTCTCCAAATAGATCGAGATCGTTGTTGCTGGCAGCGCCATCGGTGCCAAGCGATACATTTACACCTGCGTTGATTAATTTTGAAATGGGTGCAAAGCCACTGCCCAATTTTAAATTAGACTCTGGATTATGCGAAACGTGTAACTTTCGTTTCGCGCACAATTCAATTTCCGCATCTGTCAAATGCACCATGTGCACGGCGATTAATTGTTCATTCAGCAAACCCAATTGATCAAAGCGCGTCATTGGGCGATTGCCATATTTTTCAAGATTAATATTAATTTCTGCTTCGGTTTCGTGTAAATGAATATGAATACGTAAATTGTGTTCATTTGAAAATTGTTGGCACAGCAATAAACTTTCGTCATCGTTGACATAAGGCGAATGCGGCGCTAATGCAAAAGTAATGAGCGGATGTGGATCACGTTCTTGATACGCTTGTTTTGCCTTTTGAATGTATTCCGCTGTGTTTTTTGCCCAGCCCGTTGGAACACTGCCCACCCAAAATCCAATGCAAGCGCGCATGCCCGCATCGATGGCAGCGCGCGCCGTTTCATTGGGAAAAAAATAATGATCATTGAAACAGGTGGTGCCACCTCGCAACATTTCCGCAATCGCCAATTGCGAGCCATCGTAAATGCTTTCAGGGCAGAGTAATTTTGCTTCTGCCGGCCAAATGTGTTTGTGCAGCCAATCCATGAGCGGTAAATCATCGGCCAATCCGCGCAGTAAATTCATCGGGGTGTGCGCGTGCGTGTTAATTAATCCTGGCATAACGAGGTGATGCGCGCGATTGAGTGTGTTTTTAGCGGTATATTTGACTTGTGCCGCTTGCGTGGGGAGTATGTCAAGGATGCGACCCTGATCGATGGCAACCGTGTGATGTTGGAGCAACATATCGCGGGGAACGACGGGTAAAATCCAACGAGCGTGCAGTAACGTGTCTATCGATTGCATGGCACCCCCTTAATTTTTTAACCCCCACCATCTTAATCGAATTTAGCTTCATTGATAAAGCAAAAAAACACAATTTATGTTAGAATGAACCCCATATTTTGATCGAAAAAGGGCGTCTCTCATGAGCCGGTTGGCCAAAGAAATTACGACCATCACCATTGAAGATGAACTGAAGCAATCCTACCTTGATTATGCGATGAGCGTGATCGTTGGGCGCGCGTTGCCTGATGTTCGCGATGGGTTAAAACCCGTCCATCGTCGCGTGCTGTATGCGATGCATGAGTTGTCCAACGATTGGAATAAACCTTACAAGAAGTCAGCTCGGATTGTGGGTGACGTCATCGGTAAATACCATCCGCATGGCGACACTGCCGTGTATGACACGATTGTGCGCATGGCGCAGCCCTTTAGCTTGCGTTATATGTTGGTGGATGGCCAAGGTAACTTTGGTTCCATTGACGGGGATTCTCCTGCTGCAATGCGTTACACCGAAATTCGCATGAGCCAGTTTGCCCATGGTTTGCTAGCAGACATTGATAAAGAAACTGTCGATTTTACCCCAAATTATGATGAAACCGAAAAAATGCCCGCGGTTTTGCCGACACGCGTTCCCAATTTATTAGTGAATGGTTCGTCGGGGATTGCAGTTGGTATGGCGACCAACATTCCGCCGCACAATTTATCCGAAGTGATCGATGCCACGTTGGCCGTGATCGACAACAGTGATATTACGATTGACGCATTGATGAAATATATCCCCGGGCCTGATTTTCCCACGGCAGGAATTATTAACGGTCGCGGCGGTATTGTAAGCGCCTATCGCACCGGCCGTGGCAAAATTTATGTTCGCGCCAAAACAGAAATTGAAACCCACGAAAAAACGGGGCGTGTCGCGATTATCGTCACGGAATTGCCGTATCAAGTGAATAAAGCGCGCTTGCTTGAAAAAATTGGCGAATTGGTGCGTGATAAATTAATCGAAGGTATTACGGGGCTGCGCGATGAATCGGACAAATCCGGCATGCGTATGGTGATTGAAATTCGCCGAGGCGATCAGCCTGAAGTTGTGCTCAACAATTTATTTTCACAAACACAATTGCAAACAGTATTTGGGATTAACATGGTGGCGCTGTATAACGGCCGCCCTCAAGTGATGGATCTCAAATTTATTTTGAATGCCTTTTTGCAGCATCGTCGCGAAGTCGTCACGCGTCGCACAGTTTTTGAATTAAATAAAGCGAAACAACGCGCGCATATTCTGGAAGGGCTTGGCATTGCACTCGTTAATATCGATGAGATTGTGGCGTTAATTAAAGCTGCTAAAACGCCGAATGATGCGAAAGAGGCGTTGCTCGCGAAAGCGTGGGCGCCAGGTGTGGTTGCCGCTTTGCTTGCTAAAACAGATGCAGCGCAAACTCGCCCCGATGGATTGGGAGAGCAATATGGTTTGCGCACGAACAAATATCATTTGTCGCCAGAGCAAGCGCAAGCGATTTTGGATTTACGTTTGCATCGATTAACCGGTTTGGAAGTTGATAAAATTCATGAAGAATACAAACAATTGATCGATGCGATCAACGCATTGCTCGAAATTTTATCCAACCCTGATCGTCTGCATGCCGTCATTCGCGAAGAATTAAATGAATTAAAAACAGCATTTGGTGATCAACGTCGCACGGTAATTTTAGAAAATCACGAAGATTTGAGCAATGAAGATTTGATTACGGAAGAAGATTTGGTGGTGACGTTGTCGCATCAAGGTTATATTAAATCGCAATCGCTTGACAGTTACGATGCGCAGCATCGTGGTGGTCGTGGCAAACGCGCAACCGCTGTGAAAGAAGAAGATTATGTGAAAAATTTATTGGTGGCGAATTCGCATCATCACATTTTATGTTTTTCAACGATGGGCAAAGTGTATTGGTTGAAGACGTATCAAATTCCGCAAGCGTCGCGCATTTCACGTGGCCAACCAATTGTGAATTTATTGCCGCTCGAAAAAGAAGAAGTGATTACGGCAATTTTACCGATTCAACAATTTGATGACGAACATTTTATTTTCATGTGCACACAATTGGGTACTGTGAAAAAAGTAGCCCTGTCTGAATTTTCGAATCAACGCTCTAATGGAAAAATTGCATTGGGATTAAATGACGGTGATCGTTTGATTGGTGTTGCGTTAACCGACGGAAAACAAGATATCATGCTTGTGAATGATGACGGAAAAGCGATACGTTTTTCAGAAGATCAAGTGCGTGCGATGGGAAGAACGGCCTGCGGTATTCGCGGCATGCGCTTGAAAGAAACTCAACGCGTGATCGCACTCATCATTCCAAAACCCGATGCCACCATTTTAACAGTGACTGAAAATGGTTTTGGTCAACGCACCGAAATCAATGATTATCGTGAATGTGGTCGTGGCGGCCAGGGAGTGATTGCCATTCAAACCACCGATCGCAATGGCAAAGTGGTGGGTTCTGTTCCCGTTCAGCCTGATTCCGAAATTTTATTGGTGACTAATGGCGGCACGCTCGTTAGAATTCCCGTCAATGAAATTTCTGTGCTGGGGCGAAACACACAAGGTGTGCGTTTGATTCAAGTTCAGGATGATGAAAAAGTCGTGAGCGTTGAAAGTGTCTAATGTTTATAATTTCTCTGCGGGTCCTGCGATGTTGCCTCGCGACGTGATGCAACAGGCGCATGATGAATTTTTTAATTGGCAGGGGCGCGGTGTTTCTGTAATGGAAATATCGCATCGTAGTGCTGATTTTGAAGCGTTGGCTTTGCAAACCAAAAATGATTTGCGTGATCTTTTGAATATTCCTTCGAACTACCACATTTTATTTTTACACGGCGGCGGTCGCACACAATTTTCAGCGATTCCCATGAATTTTCTAGCGGATTTCAATTCGGTTGCGTATGCACAAACGGGTTATTGGGGAAGATTAGCGGCAATCGAAGCGATGCAATATGCGCCGGTGAATTTGGTTGTGAATACGCAAGCGGATGGATTTATGACACTGCCATTGCAAGACACGTGGCGTGATTGCAGCGATGCAGCGTATTTGCATTATGTCGACAACGAAACCATTCACGGCGTTGAATTTAATTTTATTCCCGCGGTTAAAAATGCGGTGCCGCTTGTGTGTGATATGTCATCCAATTTTTTATCACGTCCGATTGACGTGTCTCGATTCGGATTAATTTATGCTTGCGCGCAAAAAAATATTAGCATTGCGGGCATCACTGTAGTGATTGTTCGGGATGACTTGTTGGGGCGATCAGTTATGCCGTTAACGCCGTCTATTTTAAATTACGGTTTGGAAGTCAAAGCCAATTCCATGTTGAATACGCCGCCGACGTATCCTTGGTATCTCGCGGGATTGGTGTTTCAGTGGATTAAAAAGCAAGGCGGTGTTGCTGAAATTGCACGTCGCAATGCAGAAAAATCCAAAGTGCTGTACGATTTTATTGATTCAGAACCATTTTATGTTTGCCCCGTCGCGCGTCATTGCCGTTCGCGCATGAATGTGTTTTTTAAAACATCCTCTGCAGAATTGGATGCACAATTTATTACTTTTGCTACCACAAAAGATTTGATTGGGTTAAAAGGGCATAAGTTTTCAGGTGGTATTCGCGCGAGTATTTATAATGCGATGCCGATGGAAGGTGTGGAAAAATTGATTGCCTTAATGAAAAAATTTCGGGTGGCGTCATGAGCCAAACAATTCCTGTGATCACCATCGATGGCCCATCCGGATCCGGAAAAGGGACAATCGCACAATTGCTCGCAAAAAAATTGGATTGGCATTATTTGGATAGCGGAGCGCTGTATCGCGCGATTGGCTGGGCTGTGCTGTATAAAAAAATTGATCTCAATGATCAGCGTGCCTTGCAAAACCTCGTACAACACCTTCAAATTAAAACGCAACTGCTTGATCATGGAGATAATATAAAAATAATCGTTTATAATCATGATGTTACAGACGAAATTAGATCTGAAATCTGCGGTCAAATGGCGTCTCAAACTTCAACTATTCCGTTGATACGTCAAGCACTGCTAGATCGTCAAAGGCAGATGCGTCAGCCGCCCGGGTTGGTGACCGATGGTCGCGACATGGGAACGATAGTATTTCCCGATGCTAGCATCAAATTTTATTTTCTAGCGAGCGCTGAAGAACGCGCAAACAGACGATTCAATCAGTTGAAACAGAAGGGTAAACCTGCTAATCTGCCCGACATTCTGCGTGAATTGAAGATACGAGATGAACGCGATGCGAATCGCGTCATTTCACCGACAAAACCCGCGGAAGATGCAATTCTAGTTGATACCACGCAGTTGGATATTCAAGGCGTGTTTCAGTTGGTGTTGCAAAAGGTGCGTGAACGCAGCAATTTCCGGTGAATGCTTGCGTTGATGCGTAGTTTAATTCTCTAACATCGTTGCTGGAAAATAATCCATGACTCAACATACCGAAAGCTTTGCACAATTATTTGAAGAAAGCTTGCAACATATTAATATGCGCCAAGGCGCACTGATGAAAGGGTTAGTAATTTCTATTGACCCGGAATATATTACCGTCAACGTTGGTTTAAAATCGGAAGGTCCGATACCAACAGCTGAATTTAAACACGAAGAAATCAAAGTCGGCGATTTCGTTGAAGTCGTTTTAGAATCGCCCGAAAATGGTTTTGGTGAAACGCGTTTGTCGCACGAAAAAGCAATGCGTGCACGCGCGTGGGTCGAGCTTGAAAAAACATTCGAAGCGCAAACGATCGTGATGGGCACGATCATTGAACGTGTCAAAGGCGGATTTACTGTCGAATTGGGCGCTGTGCGTGCCTTTTTACCGGGCTCATTGGTGGATGTGAAGCCAGTGCGTGATCCGGGCTATCTCGAAGGCAAAGAACTTGAATTCAAAATTATCAAAATGGATCGCAAACGCAACAACGTTGTCGTGTCTCGTCGCGCGGTGATGGAAGCGTCTTCACACGAAGAACGTATGTCTCGCCTCGATGAATTGCAAGAAGGTCAAGAAGTGATTGGTATCGTGAAAAATATCACGGATTACGGTGCGTTCGTTGAATTGGGCGGCATCGATGGATTGCTGCACATCACCGACATGGCATGGAAACGCGTCAAACATCCAAGCGAGCTATTGAAAGTTGGCGAAGAATTAAAAGTTAAAGTATTGAAGTTCGATCGTGACAAGCAACGCGTTTCGTTGGGATTAAAACAATTGGGTGATGATCCGTGGGTCAGCATTGCTGCGCGTTATCCCGTTGGCACTCGCTTAACTGGAAAAGTAACAAATATTACAGATTACGGCTGCTTTGTGGAATTGCAAGAAGGTGTTGAAGGCTTGGTTCACATGTCAGAAATGGATTGGACCAATAAAAACGTGCATCCAAGCAAAGTAGTGAACTTGCAAGAAGACGTAGAAGTGATTGTGTTGGATATTGATGAAGAACGTCGCCGCATTTCACTTGGCATCAAACAATGCAAGAGAAATCCATGGGAAGAATTTTCAAGCGAACACGAAGTGGGTCAAAAAATTAAGGGGACTGTGTGTTCCATCACTGATTTCGGTTTGTTTGTTGGTTTAGCGGGCGGTATCGATGGTCTGGTGCATTTGTCTGATATTTCGTGGAGCGAATCTGGTGAACAAGCGGTTCGTGCTTATCAAAAAGGCAGCGAAGTAGAAGCGGTTATTTTAGCAATTGATCCTGAGCGTGAACGCATTTCGCTTGGCATCAAACAATTGTCTGATGATCCAATGGAAGCGCATTTGCAAGGCTTGGAAAAAGATACTGTTGTGAAAGTGACGGTTACTGAAGTGTCTGCAAAACAAGCGACGGTACAATTGAAAGAAAATTTAACGGGTGTTTTGCGTATCGCGGATTACAGTCACGAGCGCATCAAAGATTTGCAAGAAAAATTGCAAGTGGGTGATGAGATCGAAGTGAAGATTGCAAACGTCGATCGCAAAAATCAACAAGTGTATGTATCACGCAAAGCGTTGGAAGCTGTGCCAAAAACAGAAACGCCAGCAGCAGTGCCATCGTCTCGTAAAGCAACAGCATCTAGCGGTGCTCCAACCAAGACAACGCTCGGCGATTTGCTGAAAGAGCAGATGAAAAATAAGGATGAGGAGTGATTTCACTCGCTACCGCTCGTGTCTGTGTCCAGCGGGCCTAGTGATTTCACTCGCTACCGCTCGTGTCTGTGTCCAACTGTTGTGAGTGGACCTAGACGCGACCGGTAGGGAGCGAATAAAAACAAAGCGGACCTAGACGCGACCGGTAGGGAGCGAACATGCGGATCTTTCTTTACTTATTCTGGTTCATTCTTATCATCCTCGTCGCTGCTTTTGCTATTTTAAATTCGCAAATAATTACCGTTCATTATTTTATTGGGCAAGCGGATATTTATTTCCCGTTATTAGTGCTCGGCATTTTAGTGATTGGCGCTTTGATCGCTGTGATTGCATTATTGCCTGCATTGGTGCGAAATAAAGTACGTCTGCATGATTTAAAAGTGCAAATGAAAACGTTGGAGCATAAAACTCATGAATGAAGAAGTTAGCAAGCCTCGCGTTATCGTAGCGCTAGATCAAGGTGATCGCGCAGCGATCGATGCGTTTGTTGCCAAGGTCAATCCATCGATGTGTCGTTTGAAAATTGGCAGTCACGCATTTACCCGTTTAGGCCCCGATTATGTGCGCGTACTTATTCAAAAAGGGTTTTCCGTTTTTCTGGATTTAAAATTTCATGATATTCCTAAAACCGTATTTGATGCGTGTAAAGCGGCGGCAGAGTTGGGTGTGTGGATGGTGAATGTGCACGTGGCCGGTGGAAAAAATATGTTGCTTGCCGCGCACGATGCAATTCATGCATTTCCCAAAAAAAAACGTCCACTGCTAATTGGTGTTACCGTTTTAACAAGCCTGGATCAAGCAGATTTAGTGTGGTTCGGTTTTCATGAGTCGATAGATTCTATTGTGTTGCGTTTTGCGATGCTGGCAAAAGAATGCGGTTTGGATGGCGTTGTGTGTTCAGCAGAAGAAGCGCCACTGATTAGAAAAAAAATTGGCAAAGATTTTTTATTGGTAACACCGGGAATTCGTTTTCCCGATGAAGCAACGCAAGATCAAAAACGCGTCGTCACTCCTGATGTGGCTTTTCAAAATGGCGCTGACTATATTGTAATGGGGCGTTCGATTACGGCAGTAAAAGACCCCGGGACACGGCTTTAACAAAACCTGTATTGTTATTTTTTATTAGCATGCTACTGTGTCGTCGCATGCGTTTGAAATTACCCATTCAGTCTGTGTTGTCATTGTCTTTGCCTATGGTTGGCTCGCGCTTTTTGCAAATGTTAAGCGGATTTGCGGGGCAAATGATGGCAGCACAGCTGGGAAAAACAGTGCTCGCAGCATCAGCGCTTATTAATTCTACGTTCGTATTTATTTTATTAATTTTTCTGCCGCTGATTTTTTCGCTCAGTTTTTTATGCGCAGAATTATTTGGTGCAAAAAAATATTCGGACATTGGTGAGCTGGTGCAACAGGGTGTGGTATTGTCCTTACTGCTTTCACTTGTCATGATGATTTGTCTTTGGTTCTCACCGTTACTTTTATCTGCATTTCATGAAAATCCGGTGCTCATTCATTACGTGCGTGATTATTTTCGTTTATTAACTTGGGGCGTGGCGCCAATTTTATTGCAAAACTGTTTGGAGCAGTTTTGCTTTGGTGTCGGCAGGCAGCGCATCGTGATGTGGGTGAATGCATTCAGTTTGCTGGTCGGTGTTGGTTTTGCATACGTTTTTATTTTTGGGAAATGTGGTTTTTCATCGCTCGGCATTCGCGGATTGGCACTTGGTTTTGCGCTGCAGGCGACAATTAATTTTTTAATTTTGCTGACGATTATTTTTTTTTCAAAATCATTTCAAATTTTTTCTTTATTTCAATTTCGCAGGCACTACAATTGGCGATGGATAAAAAAAATAATGCAAGTAGGGTGGCCGATGAGCGTGCAATTTGGCGGAGAGCTTGCCGCTTTTTTTGTGATGACGATGATGATTGGATGGCTCGGTGTACGCGCATTGGCGGCGGTGCAAATTACGCAGCAGTGGCTGTTGTTATTGATTGTGCCGGTGTTTGCCATGTCAGAAGCGGCAGGAATTTTGGTCGGTCAAGCGATAGGTGCTAACAACCGATATCAGTTACGCGGCATTGGACAAGCGAGCCTCATGGTTGCTGTGTGTTTTGTTGCGTTGGTGAGCATCGCGTATTTGTTATTCCCAGATTTTCTAGCGTCATTTTATATTGCTATTCACGATCCTCGCAACGCACCGATGCTGCATCTCGTTCGGATTTTATTTATTTTGACGAGCGTGACATTGCTGCTTGCCAGTATTCGCGATGTGATTTCTGGATTATTGCGTGGATTATTGGATACGCGTTTTCCGATGATGGTGGGTTTGGCGGTGATGTGGGGTTTGGTGATTCCGCTGGGATATTGGATGGCCATTCCGTTGCACGATGGTGTTGTCGGTTTTCGCGTGGGCGCTAATATTGCACTCGCGATTGGCGCGGTGATCGTGTGTTGGCGATGGCGATTTATTTTAACGTTAATAAAACACGACCAAAATGAAGCAATTCCTCTAAGCGATGCTCAATAATCTCTGTACACGATGAAATTTAAAAAGCACTCGTCATCCCGGAAATTGCGCTAGCAATTATCCGGGATCTAGGAGAAA